>PVMK01126458.1_pt1 | contig 17245 bp, 21 predicted proteins | sample 1853481 | NCBI WGS metagenome assembly PVMK01 (sample SAMN08533507, study PRJNA380276) | Marine sediment metagenome, whole genome shotgun sequencing project.
CGCCGATCAAGTACAAACGAGTGGCCGAATCCGACGGCGCGGAGGTCGTTTGGGATGACATCGTCAAGGGCTACGAGTTCGAGAAGGACCGCTACGTCGTGTTCACCGACGATGAACTCTCCGCGACCAATCCCGAAGGCAACAAGCTGGTCGACGTCATTCAGTTCGTCGACGAGTCCGAGATCGACCCGAGGATGTACAAGTCCTCGTATTTCCTTGCCCCGGAGAAGACCGGGATCAAGGCCTACCGAATTCTTCAGGAGGCCCTCGCCGCCAAGGGCAGAGTGGGGATCGCCAAGGTGTCGATCAGGGAGAAGCAACAACTGGCCACCCTCCGGGCGAGCGACGGTGTCATCATCATGGAGACCATGTTCTGGCCGGACGAGCTCAGGAACGCCGAGTTCGAGGAACTCGACTCAGAGATCGAGATTCGGCCCGAGGAGGTTGAGATGGCCGCGACCATCATTGACAATCTGACCAGGCCTTTTGACAAGGACGACTACCACGATCGCACCCGAGAGACCATCGAAGAGCTTGCGGCGAAGAAGGTCGCCGGAGAAGAGATCATTGCACCGGCGTCGCCGGAGCCGACCAAGGTGATCGACCTACTGGAAGCGTTGAAGGCCTCGGTCGAGGCCACCAAGGAGAAACAGGCCAAGGCCGGCTAGTCAGGCCCTTCTTCGGCCCAGGTGGCCGTCTCCGGATCGGCGAGCTCAATCCCCTTGTAGACCGGCGCTCGCAGATGGTTGTCCGGTGTCCACTCTTTGTACTCGACCGTTATCACGATCCCCGGCTCAACCCACACGGGCGGACCCGAAGCGATCACCTCGTTCACAAAAGGGCTGGTTGGTCTCTCCAGCTGAAACAGCGCTTTCGAGAACCCTTCCAAGGCCGACTCGTCGAATCCTGATCCGACCGCGGCAACCCACCAAAGACCCTCTGGAGCATGGAGGCCGACCAGAACCGAACCAAAGGTCGCCGACCTGGCTCCCTCACCGGGTAGATAGCCGCCGACGACGGCACGCATCCGATGACGGACCGAGATCTTTCGCCAATCCGCCGACCGGCGTCCTGGGTGATACACGGAGCCGAGACGCTTGCCGACAACACCCTCGATTCCGAGCTCGGTGACCGCCTCGAAAAGGCTCACCCCACGAGTTGGTGTGGAATCGGGCACGATGATGGGCGTCTCGAGACCCAGACTCTCCAGTATCGAACGGCGTTCACCGTACGGTCTCGAGGTCAGGTCCTCCCCTCGGAAGAGGACATCGAATGCCACGAGATTCACCCCCACCGGGGCATCTGTGCCCGTGCCGCCGTACCCTGTTCGACGTTGAAGAAGCGAGAAGGACGGCCGCCCCTCATCATCAAAAGCCGTGATCTCCCCATCGATCACCACACCATCGGGGATGTCCAAATGAGCCAACTCGGGGAAGGGCCCAATCAAATCGAGTCCGCGCCGGGATCGGGCACGAATCGCCCCGTCCACGGATCCGACGACCGCTCGATAGCCGTCCCACTTGACCTCGAACCACCAATCCTCATCGTCAAAGGGAGCCGGCCACTTGGTTGCCAGCATGGGCTCGAACTCGGGCAGCCTCAACCGCCGGCCAGCTCCTCTCTGACCAGTCTGTTGACGAGAGCGCCGTCGAGATCCTTGCCGTGAGATTTCATCAGGTGACCGATCACCCGACCGGCCGCTTTCTCGTCTCCGGAAACACCAAGCTCGGCAACTGATGCGGACACCAGCCTCTTCGTCTCGTCCTCACCGAGTTTCGATGGCAGCCATTTCGACAGGTATTCGACCTCATAGGCCAACTTGTTGGCCATCGCCTCACCACGCTCCCCCAGGTCGGCGTACTCGGCACGCGATTTGTCCATCTTCTTGACATAGGAGGCGATGATCTTCTGACAGAACGCGTCATCGACCTCACCGGAGAAGTCGGGCTGGCTTCTGGCAGTGGCGATCTCGGTCTGGACCTGACGGATGACGTCCCGGCGCGGGGCGTCCTTCGCCTTCATTGCTTCGACGAGTTCGGCGGAAAGCTGTTCAGGAATGGTCATGGATTGCCCTCGAGGGTTTGACGAATGAGTCCCGGATCGTCGGTAATGATGCCCGACACCCCAAAGCCGGCCAACTCCGTTGCCCGACCCGGATCGTTGACGGTGAAAGGGAAGACCTCGATCTCGTCCGGTACTGACCGAGGGAGCGGCTCGTCGATCAACATCTCCTTGGGAACCAAAACTCTGTGCCCTGCCTCCACGCAGTATTCGTAGGCTTCATCGAGCAAGCTGAATCGCTCGATTGCCAGACCTGTGGGGACGTCGGGGAAGACCCGGCGGACGGCTTCGAGGGAGACGTGGTTGAACGACGTGATCGTGTCTCCGGGTCTCGTCCTCTCGGCGGCCTCCAGCGCGAGCCGGTGATCAGGCTCGAACCCCGGTTGATACGGAAAGTTCTTCACCTCCAACTGGACCGGGGTGTCTGGCAGGGCTGCCAGTGCTTCGTCGAGCAGCGCAGGCTTGTGGCCGTCGCCGAGGTCTATCTCGGCAAGGACCGACCAGGCAGTCTCGCTGACCACCAGACCGTCGATTGTTGGGTCATGGGAAAGAACGAGTTTGCCGTCACCAGACCTGCGGATGTCAAGTTCGATCGCATCAGCAATTGCCGATGCGGCGAGGAACCCGGCGAGGGTGTTGTCGGGAAACCGACTTGACCACCCTCTGTGGCCAACAATGAGAAGGGGCTCAGTCATTGAAATATCCCCCAGAAATCTGTTTACAGGAGCGGCTCAGGACAGTACCCTTCCCCCCGGAATCCCCATGGCCCTGCGCACCGCCGTGGGTGCCCTTGTGCAAACACTCACAAAGTAAGTAAGGAAAGTAACTCGTGCTCACGACAATCACAACCGATTGGCGAGATCTGGCGTCATGCCGCGACTCCGAGCCGACGCTGTTCTTCCCGGTCGGGACCACAGGTCCAGCCGTGGGTCAGATCGATGCTGCCATCGCCATCTGCTCCATGTGCATCGTGCAGGAGGATTGTCTCCAGTACGCACTCGAAACGAACCAGGAATCAGGCGTCTGGGGTGGCTACGCCGAAGACGACCGTCGTCGTCTTCGCAAGCGTTGGCTGGCAGAACGCCGTCGTCGCGCCGTCTGATCTGAACCTCAAGAAACGTGGGAATGGCGCTCATCGAGCGCCATTCCCACGTTGAGCTTGCTCAGTCGTTCGGTGAGGTGTAGTCGCTCGGATCGCAATCCTGTTTGTGAAAGCATCTGGTGCCCTCCATGTCCGACCATCCGAGGTTGAATCCTCCTTCGTCAATCGGAAGGACATCGACCTCCTCCTGATCGGCGTGACCGACATCGGCGATGTAGATCAAGCGGTGTACCGGGTCGATGCTGAAACGCCATGGATTTCTCAGGCCATACGCCCAGACTTCGGGGGCGCCACCGCCGGCCACGAACGGATTGTCGACAGGAATGGCGTAGGGGTCTCCGCTGTCGACGTCGATACGGATGATGGTGCCGTACAACGTGTCGGGATCCTGTCCCTGGGCACGAGAGTCGGCGCCATCGCCCAGCGCAAGCCAGAGATAGCCATCCGGGCCGAATACAACCTGACCGCCGTAGTGGCGTATGTCGGTCGCATTGGGGGGTTGCTCGAGTTCGAGGAGCACTACCTCCGAATCTGACCTGGCGCGATTCGGGTCAGAAACCGAAGTGCTGAACTGGGACAACTGACGCCGACCACCCCTGTCGGTGTAGTAGACGTAGAACTTGCCGTTGTTGTCGTAGTCCGGGTGGAAAGCAAGACCCAGCAGACCTTGCTCGATCCCACCGGCAAGCACTCGATCGGATATGTCGAGAAAGGCCGGGTCAGCCATCAGCCGGTCGGCGTCGAGGATTCTGATCACGCCAACGCGTTGGAGCACGAAGAGACGGTCATCCCCGATGGGCGCGGTGATCCCCGAAGGCTGGCGGAATCCATCAGAGACCAGTTCGAGCACGACCTCCTTGAGCGGGGGGAGATCAGGGTCAGGCCCGGCGTCACCGTCGAGAGTCGTCGAGGTCGAGCCCCCCGGGGTGGTCACTGCCGTCGTTCCGGTCCCTTCGGTTGTAGTGGTGGTCTCAGCCGCCACCGGAGTGGTGTCGTCCGCTGCTCCATCGTTCGGTGCAGACCCTCGAAAGAAGACGGCCCCGACGATGAGCACTGCCAGCATGCCCACGACCAGAATACGAAGCCGGGTCTGTGACGGAGTGGGAGACGGGTGTTGGGGGACACTCACAGAGATTCGAGTGTAGAAGTGGGCCGGATCGAATCAGAAGACGAAAGTCAGGCATTCTCCCCGAGGAAAATCTCCGAAACCGAGGAGTCCATGAAGATGGCTTGCAGGGTCTCCGCAAGGATCGGAGCGATCGACAGGACCTTGACCTGATCGAGCTCCTGGATGTCTTCACTGACCGGAAGGGTGTTCGTCACGACGACTTCATCGATGGGAGCGTTCTTGATTCGATCGAGCGCCGGTTCGGAGAACACTCCGTGGGTGGCTGCTACACGAACACTGACCGCGCCGTAATCGCGAACCATTTCAGCCGCGTTGCAGACTGTTCCGGCGGTATCGATCATGTCATCGACGATGACAACATGGCGATCGGTCACCTTCCCGGCCATGGACAGTGCTGCCGAAGACTCGTTGTGCTCTACGGGATCGCGCCGCTTGTAGATGAAAGCCACCGATGCCCCGAGATGTCGGGCGTAGCGCTCAGCCCGCTTCACACCGCCGGAGTCCGGTGAGAGGACCGTGGTCTTGCCCTCGATCTTGTCTGCCAGGTAGTCGGTGAGGATGGGAAGGGCGGTCAGAGAGTCAAATGGCTTCGAGATGAATCCTTGGAGCTGGCCCGTGTGCAGATCGACGGAGACAAGACGATCTGCCCCGGCCTTCATGAAGAGATCGCTGATGAGCCGTGCCGTTATCGGCTCACGAGGAAGCACCTTCTTGTCCTGCCTCGAGTAGCCAAAGAACGGCATGACAGCGGTGATGCTCCGAGCAGATGCCCTCTTGAGGGAATCGATCGTGATCAACTGCTCCATGATGTTGTCATTGATGGGATGGCAGTGGCTTTGGAGGACGAAACAGTCGGAGCCACGAACACTCTCGGTGGGCCGGACATAGATCTCTCCATTTGCGAATGACGATCTCTCCAACGGACCGAGCTGGATGCCGAGAACCTCGGCGACTTCCTCGGCGAGGGGCTCGTTTGAGCCGCCGGTGAAAACCATCATTCTGTTGCGTGAGACGATGTCCACGTCAGTCCTCGGGTTCCGTTGCGGCTTTCCGCGCTTCGCGACTGTCAGAATAGCCAGGTATCTCTATTTGCTCGGATCGCTCTATCGCCAGCGCCCCCTCCGACACATCTTCGGTGATCACCGAGCCCGCGCCGGTTACCGCTTTGTCACCGATCTTCACCGGGGCCACGAGCATCGTGTCCGACCCGATGAAGACGTCTTCCCCTATCTCTGTCGGATATTTCCCGTCTCCGTCGTAGTTGCAGGTGATGGTCCCGGCGCCGATGTTGGACCGGGCCCCAATGGTGGCGTCACCCAGGTAGGCGAGGTGGGGGGCTTTGGCGCCCTTGCCAAGCGTCGTGTTCTTGGTCTCGACGAAGGTCCCTGCCTTGGCCCCGTCTTCGAGCACGGACCCAGGACGAAGCGAGGCGTAAGGACCCACTTCACAATGTTCGCCAATGCTTGCCGATCGCAGAACCGAGTACCAAACGGTCGAGCCCCGACCAATCGATGAATCCACGGCAAACACGTCTGGCCCGATCTGTGCGTCGGCTGCCACAGACGTCGAGCCCTCGAGATGAACACCCGAGTACAGGCGGGCGCCGGGCTCGACATGAACCGTGTCGTCGACATAGGTCCGGTCCGGATCCTGCATCCACACCCCGGACTCCATGAGTCGGCTGTTGGTGCGTTGTTGGAGAGCCTTTCGTGCCTCTGCTAGTTGGTCCTGGGAATTGATTCCCATCACCTCCTGGGCCGCTGCCATTACTGCCTCCAGTCTGTCACCTTTGCCGACCAGAATCCCGGCAACGTCGGTCAAGTAGTACTCACCCTGGGCGTTGTCATTGGAGACTTCCTGGAGTGACTCCTCCAGATGCCCGGCTCGAAAAGCGTAGACGCCGGCGTTGATCTCGGTGATGAGTCGCTGCTCGGAGGTGCAGTCTCGATCCTCCACAATCCCCACCACTTGTCCCGCGGCATCCCGCACCACACGGCCATAACCCGACGGATCATCGAGGTCGGTCGTCACCATCCTCGCGGCCGCGCCCGAACTCAGATCGGCCAGGTCGGCGATGAGACCGTGAGTGAGAAGCGGCATGTCGCCGTAGACAACGACAATCGTGTCCCCCGGGTCGAGCGAAGGGATGGCGTCGAGACCGACCTGTGCTGCATGACCGGTTCCCAGTTGGTCTTCCTGGACGGCGACCACAACGTTGTCAGCCAGGACGGATCGCACCCGATCAGCACCATGACCGACGACGACAACCGTCGAGGCCGGCAGGAGTGGACGGACCGCCTCCAGGACCCAACCGATCAGCGTCCGACCGGAGAGCGGATAGGCAACCTTGGGCAGGTCCGACATCATCCTCTTGCCCTGACCTGCAGCGAGGACAATCACGTGTACTGACAAGTGGCTCGCCTTTCTTCGAAGTCGGCCGGGGAGGCAGGACTCGAACCCGCTCTTACAGGACCAAAACCTGCCGTGCTACCGGTTACACCACCCCCCACTTGGGGTTATGCCCAGGTTACCGCCAGGACCGCTGAAGGCTAGACGGGAGCTACTCCATGGGATCTCAACCCCACCCCGACCGACACATCGCAGAGGTCGGCGACCGATGAGGCGGCATCCTCCGCTTCTGCTGTCGACTCGAAGTATCCGAAGCACGCCGAACCGGACCCGGTCATCGAGACCGCCGTGCCCCACGTCTGACGCAAATCGGCGATGAAGTCGCCCAGTCGTGGCTCGATGTCGAGCGCCGCGGGCAAAAGGTCGTTGCGCATGGGCATACCGTCTCTGAGTTGGGGAGGAAGGCTTGCATTCATGACAACCTCACCCAGAGGGCCTTCCATCTCGTCCCAGCGCTTGTAGACGTCAGCGGTGGCCAGACCAAAGCCGGGGACGGCAATCGCCATAGAAAACCCTTCGAGTGGCTCGACAGCGCCGACCGTCTCGCCTGCCCCCGTCATCAGCAGCGAGCCGCCGGTGAGAAAGAGCGCGACGTCTGCGCCCACCTCTGGCGCTACCTCGATCGCGAGCGACCCGGAAAGGATCCCCATGTCGATAGCGGCCTGGAGGACGGCAGCAGCGTCCGAGCTTCCTCCGCCCAGACCGGCAGCAACAGGAAGACGTTTCTCCAGCGACAAAGCCAAAGGGGGCACAAACCCGCGAGTGCGGGCAGCCTCCAGAGCCTTCAAGACCAGATTCTCGTCCGCGTCGATCTCGGCGCCCACGATCTCGAGCGTGTCCTCCCCTTCGCCTTCTTCAACGCTGAGATGGTCGCACCACGCGATCGTCTGGACGAGGGACTCCAGAGGGTGCAAACCGTCGGAGCGTGGCGAGCTGACCAGCAAGGACAAGTTGAGCTTGGCGGGCGCTTCGTAGGTGGTCATTTCACGATCTCCGCAAGACGCAAGTAATCGGAAGCCGCCAGGTTCTCTGCCCTGTCGGTCGGATCCAGACCTGCCTCAATCAGGGCCTCCACCGGATCGTCGAAGACCGAGGCCAGCGATTTCCGCAGCATCTTCCTTCTCTGTCCAAAACCGGCACGCGCGATCACAACCGCCCGGTCGGAATGTGGTGGCGAAGGCTTCCTGGTCAGCAACACAACCGCGGATTCCACGCGAGGCGGCGGATAGAACACCTGTGGCGGAACCCGAAAGGCAATCGACGCCTCGGTATAGATACCGGCCACAACGGACGGCACCCCGTAGTCGGAGGAGCCTGGGACGGCGGTAAACCTCTCTGCCACTTCTAGTTGAACCATCACCACGAATCGTTCGATCGCATCAACCCTTCTCACCGCGTCGATGACAAGCGGAGTCCCCACGTTGAAAGGAAGGTTGGCGACCATGGCCCATCGCCCGCTGTCGAACTCCGCCCGGAAATCCAACTTGGTGACATCGCTGAATCGCAACTCGACGTCGAGACCTTCTGTCACTTCTTCGAGCACAGGTTTCAGGCCCTGATCGATCTCAAAGGCCACGACGTGGGCACCCGTATTCGCCAGCGCCCGCGTAAGGGTCCCTGTGCCTGCCCCGACCTCGATGACATTGTCGCCTGTTCCCACCGCGGCAACCGAAACGATCTTCCTAGTGATGTTGGCGTCGGCGAGGAAGTGCTGACCAAGACGATGGATGGGTTTCAGGCCATGGGATTCGAGAAGACGGGAGATCTCAGTTCGGTTCTGTGCGGTCATGGTTTGAAGATCCGGGTCGCGTTGGCGGAGGTCACCGCGGCGACTTCCTCCACATCCATGCCCCATACCTCGGCCAACGCCTGACCGACGAAAGCCACCCATGCCGGCTCGTTCTTCTCGCCCCGATGTGGTGGCGGCGCCAGGTACGGAGTGTCGGTCTCGACGACGGCCCGGTCCGGAGGCACAAGAGCTGCGCCAAGCCTGATGGTCTCCCCGGTCTCGAACGCTAGGGGTCCCGAGAATGAGAAGGTCACGCCAAGATCGAGGAAGCGCTTGGTCCATCTGGTCCCCCCGGTCCAGCTATGCAAGACCGTCTGTTCCCCGACTCCAGTCTCATCGATGATCTCGTGAACACGGCCGAACGCGTCACGACAGTGGACGATGATTGGTTTCTCTTGGCTCAGGGCCAACTCGATGTGACCTCTGAAGGAAACCTCCTGTTGGTCCCGTGGCGAGAGATCACGATAGAAATCCATTCCCGTCTCGCCGATGGCAGCCACCCCCGGAGCCATTTCCTCGATCGCCTCGCGTTGGGAGTACCAGAGAGCGGCTTCGTGGGGATGGAGTCCGGCCGTTGCCAACACCCTGCCGGGAAACTCCGCTGCCAGTGCGAGCGACGCCCGAGAGCTCTCCGCGTCAACACCTGGGGCAACCAACCAATCCACTTCGGGGGCGCGATCGAGCAATACGGACGGCTCGCGCCCGTCCAGTTGGAGATGGCAATGCGTGTCGACCCAGGTCATCGTTCCCAAGACGCTAATCCCAACCGACACGAGCCCCCCGCAGACGGGTAGGCTCGCTCGCCGTACATGGATTCAGGCATCACCAGGAAAATCGACGACCTCGGACGGATCGTCATACCGGCCGAGACACGGCGAATGTTCAACATCCATGAGGGTGATCACCTGACTATCTCGGTGGATGGCGGAAACATCCTGCTCCGCAAGTTGACCGACACCTGCACGTTCTGCGGGAGCGACACCAACGTGAGCCAGTTCAAGGGGAAGGGCGTCTGTCAATCCTGTCAGTCTCAGCTGAGGTCCTGATCGTCCAGGAGTTTCTGGTAGATGAGACGTCGGGAGACACCTGAGTCTTGCGCCACAGTTCGCGCCGCGTCCGACGGAGAAGTCCCGGCGTCGACGAGAGCTCGCGCCTCGGCAGTCGCTGCCGCTGCCGTCACCGGCGCCATCGGACTCCCCTCGAGAACCAGGGTGACCTCGCCCTTGGTCTCCCCCGACCAGTGCTCCACCGCTTCTCCGAGGGTTCCGGCCCAGACTTCCTCGTGCAGCTTCGTCATTTCCCGTGTCACCGCCACCCTGCGATCGGCACCGACGGCATCGAGAAGATCCCTGAGATCGCCGGCAACCCGGTGAGGGCTGGCGAAAATGACCACCGGTCGATCATCGAACCCAAGCTGACGTAGCCGCCTGCTCCGCTCCTTGCCCTTTCTGGGAAGAAAACCCTCGAAGGAGAAACGATCTCCGCCAAAACCCGACAGCGTGATCGCCGTCGTCACCGCGGACGGTCCGGGAATGACCGTCAGCGACAAACCTTCGTCCTGAACCAACCGCACCGCCTCCGCACCTGGATCCGAGACGGTGGGCATGCCGGCATCGGATACCAGAGCCACCGTCTTGCCGGCTCGCACGTCATCAACGAGTCTTCGACTGCGAGCCTTCTCGTTCCCGACAAACAGAGACTGCGCCTTTGTCGTCGCCCCGATGTGCCGTAGGAGCTTCGATGTGCGTCTGGTGTCTTCCGCGTAGATCACATCGGCCGTCATCAGCGTCTCACGAAGACGATCTGAGACATCACCAAGGTTCCCGATTGGCGTGGCGCACACATAGAGACAACCTTCAGACACGGCACAGGTCCAACATCACACCGGGCTCAGGTGCTTCGGCCCCCAGGGGGAAGCTCGAGAACATAATGACACCCCGGAAACCTGGCGATCCGCCCGGGTTCCACCACCTGAGTGGCCGCCACCTGGAAACGTTGGGTGAGGCCAACGGCTCGGAAAGGAGTTCCGACTGCAAACCCGTGCACCGAACTGGTCCTGATCAGCACCGAAGCTCCCGACGGCAGACCCTTGAGACCACGCCACCTGTGCCAGAACGTGCGGGCATCGCTGATCGGCCCGTATCTCGTCGCACCAGCCTGAAGGAATACCTGATCCATACGACAAACTTAGGGGACAGTCGACGGCAGGAGAAGAGACCTGAATCAGCCGAGGCCGACGGCCGCTCGAATCAACTGGCCCACCGATGTCTCGTCAGCGGCTATGAAGTAGAGAACACCCTCTTCGGTTTCCACCCAGACAAAGTCTTCGTCAGGGACCGCCGTCCGCGCATAGTCGAGGAGGGCTGAGCGGAGCTCTTCGAGGTCACGCGCGGTGTCACCCCTGTAGACGAGCAGAAATGCCGCATTCTCTCCATCGAACCACTGGTGATAGCTGTCGCCACCCCACCCATCGGCTGCCTCCGCTCCTATGGACTCTCCAAGCACCTGGTCGATCATTATCCGAAAGCCCCCTTCGCCCCACACCGATGTCCTCTCGAGGTTGTAGTTGTTGATCGTGATGGCCGGCAGCTCAACCACAAGCGGAAGATCCCGCTGATAGTCGGCCGGAGTGATCACCTGTTCGGAAGACCCGGGAAGCCCCGGGAAACGTGGAGTACGCGTTGTTGACGGCGTTCCAATCTCCGGCCTCGAAGAGCTCCTGAACGAACCGGAGTCCGGTGTCGTAGGGGAAGAGAAGCGAGTCGCGAATGAACTGGGGAACGGCATCAAGGCTGGAACTGTCGATCTCCAGAGACTCCGCCACAAAACGACCCAACTCCTGCTGGGAGAGGCTCTGAACCCACATCACCTCCGCGAGCGTGGCGTCCCCTTCGATGAGCGCCTGGTAGGCGGTGGCTTCGTCGAGCCGCTCTTCGTCCACCATCGCCTGGAACAGCACGTCGAAGCCGAAGTGCTGATCGGTCAGAGCATGGACCAATTCGTGCAGCATGGTCCCCTGCTGGAGAAGGCTCAGACCGTCCTGACGGGCCGGCACCACAATCTCGCCCAGTCTCACCGTCGTAGAAGCCCGCAACTTGGTCCCCGTAAAGATCGGTCAGCATCGATTCGAGGTCGGCCTCCTGATCCATGAGGCCGAGCAGTTTGTAGAGCGCGTCGTCTGCCGGGAAGTCCTCTGCCCCTTCTTCGATCAACCCCCGAACACGCGCCTCCAATTCCGCATCGGTGACGACCGTGATGATTGGAGGCGACAGGAAAGGAAGATCTCGGATCTCCTGGACCGTGACGATCAGATCCTCCAGTTGGTCCTGCACACCTGCTGACAGATCAGTTAGACCGGAGAGGTCGGGCGGCGTGACCGGTGGCGTCCCCTCGGTCGTCGTAGTGGAGCCCTCTTGTGTGGTCGTGACGGTGACAGGAGCAGAGGAACCGGGGGCGCTCGTCCCTCCGGCAACTGTGCTCGAGGTAACGACTGTTCCGGTCGTACATGCCCCGACAACCAGAATCACGGCGATGAAGAAGACGAGACGGCGAAGCATTATGGTCAGGTTATCGACCACCCATCTCTAGACCTGACCTTGCGCTCGATCGCCGGAAGCGCTCTCATCGTTCTGTTTGTCGCAGCTTGCAGCGCACCTCAGGCAAGCGACGCCCTGAGAGCAGCAGACGAGCCCGACGAGGTCGTTGGCTTCCTCGACTTCACCAACGGCACCGATAAGACCTTCGGAGTCTTCGTTTGCAGTTCCGCTGAGGAGGTCGTCCTGGATACAGTTGAGGCGATCAACGTCGACGGTGAAATCGAGCTGCTCGGTGGTCTCGTCTACGAAGCCAACGACGGTTATGTGGGCGCCGTGGATGGATTCCCTCCAACCGGCCTGAACGAGGGCACCTTGACGGGAATCGAGGGAGCGGTCGTCTCCACGATCTGTGACGACTCCGATCCAGCCCACCGCACCCAGGTGCTGATAGGTGCCAACAGGGTCGGCCCGGCCGGAGGATCCATCGAGGGGATCAGGATCATTCACAACGACGGGTTCCTCGAGATCACCGACTACACGATCATCCTGTGTGGCGACGACCTCGAGTATTGCGAGGAATACGCCCCAACGACCTAGATACCCCAGGGGTGTCTAGGCCGGATTTCGGTCGGGCTTGACGTCAGTCGTCTTCGGACTCTGAGATCTCGACTATCAACTCACCGTGATCCCACCTTGCCCGGTATTCGACCTTGAGGGTCTCGCTTTCGAATTCGACGTCAACCTCGGGCGGCCCCGCTTTGTCGACCTCTACGCGAAAGCCGGCGGCCGGAGAAGCGGCTTGAAGAACGACCTCATCGGGTCGGTACTTGACTACGACGGTTCCACCATCCGTGACGGTTGTCTTCACGGTCCATTCAACGACCGTGGATGTCGTCGTCGAGGATGGAGCGGACGTGCTGGTCGATGTGGATCGGATCGTGGTGGCTGTCACGCCGGGGGCCGTCGTGGCCGTTGGTGTGGAGATCGTCGTCGGGGTCACCACGGTGGTAACCGTCCGAAGCGTCGTCGTGGCGGATTCGCCGCCGGGTTCGAGTTGGGGGGCAGCCACGTTGAGAGGTGACGAAGGGCGCTCGCTGACCCGTTCATCGGCGGCGCTGACGATCTGCCAGGTGAGAGTTGTGGTCAGAACCACCACCACAACCCACCCGCCCACCAATGCCAGTCGTCTCACGTAATGATTGTCACAGGCCGGGGGTTCTTTGCCAGTCAACAGTTCGTCAAGGTTTCCTCAAGGAGGAGGTTGCCGATCCAAGCGGCATATAACCTGGCACCCGTGGCCAAGATCGTCCTGATCGAAGATGATGTGGAAATTCGGCGTCTGGTGGCCCGAGCGCTTTCCGAGCAAGGCCACGATGTTGAGAGTGCCGCGATGGCGATGGAGGGTCTTCAGTTGACCGTGAAGGACGCCCCCGATCTCGTGATCATGGACCTCGGCCTCCCCGATCTCGACGGGACCGAACTCCTCCGCATGATTCGCTCTGTCAGCGAGGTTCCCATCATCATTATCACCGCCAGAGGGGCGGATGACGTCGTGGTCAAGACTCTCGATGCCGGCGCTGACGACTATCTGACAAAGCCATTTTCTTTGACACAACTCGAGGCAAGGGTGAGAGCCGTGCTGCGTCGGGGATCGGCGGCGGACGCGGACGGGCCGATTCAGGTGGGCGACCTGACGCTGGACGCCGCTTCTCGCGAGGCGACCCTGGCCGGTGAGCAACTCGAACTGAGCCCAAAGGAGTTCGACCTGCTCCACGCACTGGCCTCGAGAGCTGGGGAAGTCATTACCAAGCGGGAACTGATGGCCGAGGTCTGGAGGGAGCCTTATGGCGGGTCGGAGCGGACCGTTGACGTCCATCTTTCCTGGCTCAGGTCGAAGCTCGGAGAAAGTGCCCAAGCGCCTCGCTTTCTCCACACCGTCCATGGCGTGGGCGTGAAGCTCGTCGATCCTTCGGTGTGAGACGAAGGCTGGTGATCCTCAGCCTGGCGACAACGGTGTTGATCGTCATTTCTCTCATCGTCCCTCTTGGCCTCCTGGTTCGCCGTCAGGCCGAGGATCGGGCAAGAGTGGCGACAGAGCGTCAGGCCCAGTCTGCGGCTGCATTCGTCGCCCTCACCGTGACGCTGGAGACTTCTTCGCAGTCGATTGAGAACGCTGTGGGGGCCCTGAGTTCCGGTGTCATCGTGGTCTTGGCCGACGGAACCGTCTTTGGCGGTCTGCTCCCCGGCCAGGGTTCTCTTGTCGAAATGGCGCTCGCGGAGCAGGCAACGATCACCGCTGTTGTCGAGGGTGGTTGGGAAGTAGCCATACCTGTCATCGCGTCTGAAGGCATTGCGGTTGTTGATGCGTTCGCAACAGATGCAGAACTAACGAATGGCGTGACCGAGGCGTGGTTGCTGCTGGCGTTCCTTGGCTTGCTGCTCGTCGGCCTGGCGATCTGGGTGGCCGACCGCCTTGGCCAACGCTTTGTCCGACCCATCAGGGATCTGGCCGGTGCAGCCCATCTCATGAGCGAGGGAGATCTCGACACACGGGTCGAGATCGACTCTATGCAGGGAGTCCCTCCCGAGATCATCGAGGTTGGCGCCGCTTTCAATACGCTGGCGGTTCGGCTCGACCAGTTGCTCATCGAGGAACGGGAGGCAGCAGCGGACCTCTCCCATCGTCTACGCACACCGTTGACGTCACTCCGGCTTCAGGCCGAGAAGATCGACAATGCGACGGATCGGGAAGAGACACTGGTTCAGGTCGATCGTCTCGAAGCAGCCATCAATCGACTGATCGAGATATCGAGAAGCCAGAAATCCGCATTCCCAGAATCGTGCGAACTTGATGTGGTTGTCGCCGATCGAGCTTCCTTTTGGAGGGTTCTCGCAGAAGAGCAGAAACGGGATTTCGACCTCGATCTCGACGCCGGGCAGTGCAGACTCGGAGTTTCGGCGGAGGATCTCGGTGTGGTCGTCGACACTCTCCTCGGCAACGTCTTTGCCCATACTCCCCCGGGCACGCGATTCTCGATAAGGACCGGAGAGTCCGAGAACCGTCCCTGGATAACGGTGTCTGATCATGGCCACGGCTTTGCCGACAAGTCCTTGGTGGATAGGGGAGTCAGTGGACGTGGCTCCACCGGCCTCGGACTCGACATCGTCCGACGAACCGCCGAGTTGACCGGCGGGCATCTCGACACGAACGACCGCCCGGGAGGAGGAGCGGTCGTTCGTGTCTGGTTTGGGTAGGGGTGTTCAGCTCGATTCGAGCTCGATCTCAATCTCGATCTTCCCGTGATCGATTCTGGCCTCGAATTCGACTTCGTCCGAACCACGCTCAAACTCCACTTCGACCCGATCGGCCTCCGCACGTTCGATCTCGATATCCCAACCTGGTGCCGAGACGCTCACTAGCTCGAGACGCCCGCCGACGATCTCCAATGTGACTCTGCCCACTCCGGGGATGTCATAGACGACACGCTGGTCTTCGAAAACCTCGGCCTCGTCATCGTCGTCGTGGTGAATCGATGTTGATGTCGTGGTGTCGTCATCATCCTCATCGTCGTGTACCGATGTCGTCGTGGTGTCGTCGGGGATGGTGGTTGATGTCGTGGTGTCGTCATCATCCTCATCGTCGTGTACCGATGTCGACGTGGTGTCGTCATCATCCTCATCATCCGCCGTCGTTGGAACTGTGACCCCCTCGTCGGGGATCGTGGCTGCCGTCGCCTCTGTCGACGACAGTTCTTCAGCGCTGTCGGTCCCCGCCCAAGCAACTCCAACAAGCAACATGGCAGCCGCAACCGCCGTAAACACACCAAGCATCTTCCTTGCCATATCTGACCTCCTTTGTTCGAGACCAGATTCACTCATCCGATGTCATCAGCGCTTCAGTAGGACCTCAAGAAGGAATCAAGGTTGGCGGGCGACGGAGTCCGCTAAACCTCCCCGGGTCGGGACCGATGCCTTCGCAGAGGTGAGCCCCCGCCCAGTCTTTTCGCAAGGAGGATATGTCTTTGGCCGGTTGGGAGCCAGGCTGCCGGAAAAGCCTGAGCCTCGATCCTCTCGACTGCCTAGCCGAGAGCCTGGTCGATCTGGAACTGGCAGGGGACGCCAACCTCAGGACCGCGCTGCGCAAACCGATCATAGAAAGCATCGATCGCGGCGAGATTCGCTTCGTCGAGCCTGAGCATTCTGGTCCATCCTGTCACCACCACCGGATGGGTCAGATCTGCCCTTGGCGCCACCAGGATGTGGGTGCCCTTTTCTCTGGCGAACTCCTGGATCTGGGTCAGGGAAGCATCAGCGAGCACCGGTAGATACTGGATAGCAACCGTTCCGTGTTCGAGATTGTGAACCAGGACAACATCGGGAATCTCCTCGGTGTAGATACCGCACGCCGTTGAGCTCGGTGCGTGTGGGCCGCTGGTTGCCGGCGACGAGTTGTAGGTCGGCGGGGGATCCCCTTCCTGGAGGTGGCCACCACCGAGGTCGGCAAAGGTCTCCAGACCCTCGAGCTCGACTGGCTCCGGTCTGGTGACGGCGAAACCGATGAGTCCGACAACGACAACTGCCATGCCACCAAGCATGAGATACCGCTTCCTCTTCTCTTTGCGTCTCTTGGCTTCGGTGGCGGCTCGCCGCGCGGCCTTCTTGGATGGCTTCTGCTGACTCATTTCTGTGTTGAATTTAGACGATTCTCGGTTTACTTCAGGAATGTTGTTGGCCTTCAATGGGCTTGAAAGTGAACGTTCAAAGACGTCGGCAGGAATTAGGAGTCGTCCAGGAAGGGATTTGATTCGTGACCTTGGCCAGGCAGATGCCTTCTATGTTTAGCCGAGCAGGCTGGAAGCTGACGGGTGGGCACTGTGACGTCGAATCCGGTTTCATGGGATCACGGTCTCTGCAGATCGCAGGCTCGGCCATCCTCGGGGCCGGGGAGAAGGCCCTTCTCAAGGCGCGTGCGGTGTTCGCCTATCACGCCGAGGCCGGAATCGATGATGTTGTCCAGCTAGAAGATGGTCGGATCGGTGTAGTAGGTGTCCCCACATCCGCCATGACGCTCGCCGAGATCGCCGCTGTCGCCTCTGAGCCTTCAAACCTCGCTGACGACATGGAGCCTGGTTTGCGGGGAGGAGAGATGAAGTCGAGGACGCTGCGAGTGGCGATGATCTGGTCGTCGAGATGGGTGACATGCATTGCTCAGCGGGCTC
>PVMK01152749.1_pt1 | contig 17244 bp, 20 predicted proteins | sample 1853481 | NCBI WGS metagenome assembly PVMK01 (sample SAMN08533507, study PRJNA380276) | Marine sediment metagenome, whole genome shotgun sequencing project.
GACATAGGTGGCCGGGTTTGTTTGGACACCTAAATCCGATTTATAAGTGATAAGCTGCCTGTTCATATTGCTGCCTGCTTCTGAGGCAGTGTACTCCAGTAAACATTATCCGGTGTCTTTCGGTCAAGGCTTTGATGCCGACGCCTGCTGTTATAGAATTCAAAATACGTTGTAAGCCCTTCTCTGGCAGCAGGGATAGAATCATATGCCTTCAAATACACATCTTCATACTTCACGCTTCTCCAAAGCCGTTCGACAAACACATTATCCATCCAACGACCCCGACCATCCATGCTAATCTTGATACCATTGGCATTTAAAATGCCGGTAAATGCCTCTGAGGTGAACTGGCTACCCTGATCGCTGTTGAATATATCCGGTATCCCATATCTCATAATGGCTTCTTCAAGAGCCTCGGTACAGAAGGAGACATCCAGTGTATTGGACAACCGCCATGCTAAAACCCTCCGGCTTGCCCAGTCCATGATTGCTACAAGATAGCAGAATCCTTTTGCCATCGGCAGATAAGTAATATCAGTGCACCAGACCTGGTTGGCCCTCGTGATCTCCACTCCTCTGAGTAAATACGGATAGACTTTATGTCCAAGGTGCGGCTTCGACAGCCGTGGTTTCCTGTATAATGCCTCTATCCCCATTTTCTTCATAAGGGTGCTTACATGCTCTCTGCCTATCTTGTATCCCTTATCCTGAAGTTCATCCCGGATGCGCCTGATTCCATAAAACGGATATTTCAGGTGAATCTCGTCAATGAGCTTCATAATCTCAAGATCTCGAGGATTCACCGGCACCGCCTTGTAGTACAGACTCGATCTGGATAACTCAAGTATCTTTCCCTGCCTGCTCAAAGGCAACTTGTGATCCCGGTCTATCATCTCTTTGCGCCCGGCTCGCCTATGCGCCCGAGCGCGACTGCTAAAAAATCATTCTCCATTGCAAGCTGTCCGATCTTTGCATGTAGTTCTTTAACGCTTGCTCCCTCATCCGGTTTTTTATCTTTCCCAAATACTTCGTCTGCTCTCTCCAATAGCTGTTTCTTCCATTTCGTGATCTGATTGGGATGTACCTGGAATCGCTCCGCCAGTTCTATAAGTGTTTGTTCCCCTTTTATCGCCTCCAATGCCACCTTTGCTTTGAATGCTGCTCCATGATTCCTTCTCGGTCTCTTTGCCATCTCTGCTGCTCCTTTCTTGTCTCTTACAGGACATTTTACAAAACCTGTCTGCCGACAGGCAGGTTTGACCTCACTATTTGTCCTGTACGGGGGTTTCTCAAGCTCTCCCTATCCTTGATACCCATTGTTTTTCTTTAGAGCAGCTTTATCACTTATGCACCTGTCCAGTTTTTCCCGACCACCTCTGATTGTTGTGAAGATTTTTCATTTCAAATACTTGTTTTGAGAATGTGAAAGATTAATAAAACATTTCCATATCGTGATAAATTACACTTAACAATTTAATGCACTTGACCCCATGAGGTTAGGTTTATGGGTCAGTTGGCAGCCCTTTCAATATGCTGTGCAAGGTGCACCAACCGTACGGCGGCAAGTGATTAAGACGTTAACGCTTTCATTCATTAATCCTCGATTTCTACATTTATCCATTTTGAATCTTTGTCGGTACAAGGCTCATAATCACTCTTCCTCTCAAATCACCAAAAAGCAGGTAGAAGCTTCAAGTCTGACAGGAGCAATATCCAACGTTTACCGTTTCAAATCTTCACTCAGAAAACAAATTAGCGAAGTGCGAACTTAGTCTATTAGCTTGATTCTGGCCCTTGTTATAAAACAATAAACACCTGTATTGATGAGTGATAACCTAGCTCTTCAGAGTGGATTTTATAAGTACAATTTAATAGGCTTATTTTAGGTGTGATGTCACTTTGATGTCACTTTCGGTAACCCCTTGAATATTAATGTTAATTTGGGAGTTAAAGCCAATAACTTATTGATTTTATTAACTTTACCGAAATCGAGCTAACTAATTGTTTTTAATAGATAAACTGGTGGAGGCGCCGGGAATCGAACCCTGATCCGCACCAGATAACCCCTTGATTTATTTAGCTAAATCACACCCTTATATTGGAGTGTTCACGGTTTGTTCACGGTTATTAAGCATTTTAATAACTTTCCCCTTCTTCGGAAAAAGTTTTTATCATGTTAAATTATCCTCCAATTAGCAAGATTTCATTCTGAAGTCTGCTAGGTTAGATATATATATAATGTCATTTCCTTTTTGTATGTGGTAATATTACTCGGTTCAGTTAAGTGCCCTCTCCCCTATTGGCCTACTAATAACATAGAGAAGGGGGTAAATTATTATATGAATAAGCAACTAACATTATGAGGATTATCTTTAATTCCATTGAATACATAATGAACAGGAACACAACATTATTCGGTTTTCTTATAGCTATCTACTCAGTCCTTTTTACTTCATGTGCTACAACGACTATAACCGATACCTGGAAAGACAAGGCTTATCAGGGGAATGCACAGAATATTGTTGTGATCATGGTTGCAAGGACTCAACATCTCAGGAACATGTTTGAAGGCCGGTTTGTTGCTGAACTCAGAGCTAGAGGTAACAACGCCACCCAGAGTCACAAAATTGTTACTTTTGAACAACTAACAGACATTGAACTAGTAAAATCCAAAATAAAAAGTACAGAAGCGGATACCGTCCTCATTGCGAGACTGGTTGACTCAAAAACAATTGAGGCCTACATGCCAGGGAATGTAAAAGCCGTTCCAATTGGTCACTCTTTATGGGGAACCTATTTTAAAATTGTCTCTTTTGATTATGGTTATACGGGTGATACTAAGGTTGCTTATCTAGAGACTAATCTTTACGATATAAAGACAGAAAAACTAATTTGGTCAGCCCATTCTAAAACAGAGAGAATGCAAGGCGAACAACAATTGATAAATACATATATCGACATTATCGTCAAGAAGCTGTCGTCAGACAAAATCATACAATAAGGTGGGAATTTCTACCATATATATTTCAAGCCAGTATCAATCCCCCAATCCATAGTCTTATTGCCATCAATAGGTAGGCCAGGGCGTATGAAGCAACTCAGGTTTTCCGAAAGCATTCTTCTATCGCAAGTTTGCTAACAATAATTTATGGTTATAGTCTCGTATAAATTCAGTTTTCGTCTGGTTTTGGTTTTTGTCAAATGTTTTATTAATATACTTGCTATTTCTGTTTCCAGTTTCCGTCAGCGCCCTGAATCCACCAGCCCTGTCTGGAGTTCTTGGCCCAGCTTACGGCAAATATCTTCCTTATATCCGAAATCCTGTCCGAAGAGAAGTTATTGGCCCTGGATATCTCCTCATAAAGGGCATTTCTATCCTTGTTCTCCGCAGCGATAAGACGTTTAATTGCCGCCTTTTCTTTTAAGTTCAATCCCTCTGTATTTCGGACAACAAGGAGCCCCTCGTTGGATATACCTGTATTTCCTCTGTCCATATAAGGTTTAATCGAATTTGACCTGTTCTGTATGGATTTCTTTAATGACCTGATGGCAGGAGTTGTAACGTTTATATCCGCCTCCTGTGCAAATGCCTCTTCAGGTCCGATCAATGATATTGCATATCTTAATGACTCTCCGATACGGCTTTGCGGTTCACCTTCCTGTTTCTTTTCTTCCTCTGTCCCAGGTTGATCGTCCTGATTCCCCCACACCTCGTCTACAATCATGTCTGCCGCCTTTTCAACAGCAGCAGCAGGGAAATATATGTTTATTGTGACGCATGAGGCAACAAAAAATATCAATGAGTAGAAAAACGACTTCCTTATCAATTCATTATCCATATTTTCCTCCCGGTACAATGTTATTAAAATACATCCTGGTTTACATTATAAAATATTTCCATTTCAACTGCTACAAAATAACATGCTTCGTTCACATCGGATGAATCAATTATTTAATTTCCCTTTATTCGATTTGCTTTATTCGTTTGAGTCTTTTAACCATCTCCTTAAATGAGATATTCTGGTTGTAAGTTATTACATCAACTTTTGGAGGGATCAGACCTCCTCTTACCAGGTATTGCTTATTATCTTCTCTCCCAACGCCCAGGAGCAGAAGGTTATCGTTTCTTAGTGCGGCCCTGAACCCGATCTTTTCATACCTGTATTCTTTAATAAACTTGTAAATGCTCTGGTCCAGATAAGACGCAGAGGAACCCGTTCCGAGAATAGATATCTTTTTCAGTGCTTCTACACTTATCCTTTGTTTTATGCCTTTTTTCTGATAAGTCTCAAGTGAACCTTTAAAACTCTGTGCCTGGTTATTTACAATAACAAGATTATTTACCTCCCCCTTCATAACTCCTGAAATATTACCGAACTCAAAGTTGCCGGTAAGTTTGCCGAGGTCTATCCCTTCCAGTTCGATATTGGATCTCACTGAAGCTATGGGACTGAAGACCTTGTCTATTGCAAGATCGCTGACCCTCATTGTCCCATCAAAGAGTTCAAGGACGATCTCACCTTCAGTGGTTAGGCTGTTTTCAGTAAAGGCCGCACGTGGAATTGTGCCTGACAGTCTTCCGCTGAAACCGGGCATGTTCAGCGCCGAGCTCGCCTCGGCAAGGTCAATACCATCTATGCCTATCGATAGTTGAAGGCTCCTTTCAGGGCTGAAGATGTCACTGTAAGATATATTTCTGAGTGTAATGTTGCCGCCATAGATCGTCATTTCAATGTCATCTTTAAAGACAGGGCATTATTCTGAATCGCAGGGAAAGGCCTCAAAATCTCTTAATTGAAAAGGCGTCCATGTTATATTCTTAACCCTTAAAGAGCCAAATCTTTTTATGGTACGTTCAGGCACTGCTTTAGGGAATGAAATGTCAAAGGGCAAAGAAATACTTATACCTGTCAAGGAGTTATCTGTGTTATTGTCCCTGATGTGCATGTCATCAATACTTAAATTACCCTGTGCATCAAACCTGTCAAAAGAGCCTTTGACGTTCAGATTTAAAGAGCCTCGTCCGTTTATCCCGATATGAGAAAGAAACGGGAATTGTTCCTGAAAGGTTTCGCGTATAAAGAAATCAAAAGTCTCTTTGCCGGACAGATTTGTGAGTTTGATATCCGCATCCAATACCGGAGATTCTTTAAGACCTGTAACAACTCCTGTAATGAAAAAATTACCCGTATCAGTAAGACCGAGTTTCGATTGAAATATATTCAACAGATCATCAACAGTTGTGTATCTTCCTTTAGCCAGACAATACACAACCCTGTCTGAAAAATCACCATAAAACTTGCCCATCAAAAGCTCAAAACCGGTTGCCTCTGAAGAAACTGAAAAGTCTATTGAATCAAGAGATAAAGGTAATTTAAAGCTGCTGGAGATACTCATTTCTATGCCTTCACTGATTATAGTCTCATCTGTGGATGAAAAACCTCCATTTTTCAAGGCCACAACAGTTGTGCCGGATAAATGGGGAACATCCCTTTCAGGAACAGTGATTCTGAAAGCAGCATGTGCATTTCCTTTTCCTTTCACACTGAATCCCCTCTTTTGGAAAAATTCATTAAACAACTTATGTACAAATTCTTCTAAGTCAATGTTCTTATAATCCAGGACAGCATCAATTTTGATCGGCCTGTCCATGCTGACAGAAACCTTACCCGTAGCCTTTTTAATAAAATCAGTATTCAGAGAAAGGCTATCGAATTTAATCCAATGGTCTTCAAGATTACCCTCAATGACACCTTGTAGAATCATCCTTTTCTCTGTGTGATATTCCCTTTTATCGGCTGATATAATTGCCTTGTCGGCATTGATCTGAAAGGTATCCGATTTAATCTTTGAGCCTCTGTACTCAATATTGGGGATGAAGAGCCTAAAGTTATTAATTCTTATACCTGTTTCCTCTTTATCATGAATGATGTTGCTGATGTCTTTTATAACTAATGATGCGTCTTTAATAAAAAATGTTTTGTCACGATAATCTAAAGGCAGTACTGTCTCGAAGGATTCAAGCAATATATTCCCCCTTTTAAAGCGCTCCCCACTTAAATTGAATAAACATTTTGCCTTTGGGGATTTCAGACTGCCCGTTATTGAAAGTTCTGCCTCTACCGAACCTCTTATATCGATTTCATCAAGCCATTTAATGGCTGAACCGGTTGCAATCTTGTTTATTTCATTAAGCGGAATCCTGTTTCCCCTTAACAACAGGTCGATATCGGGGTTGCCTGATGATACCTTCTCCAGGGTTCCGTTAACAGTCCACAGTTTCTTTTGAGAAATCTGAACATCGAGAGTGACAATATCCATCCTATCATTACTGCGGTTATAAGCCCCCTTTAAAGATATATTAATGGGCCTGTCCTTGAGGTTGATCTGCAGGTCCTCTGAACGAACTGAAAGGTCACGCATGGATATAACAGCGTTCAGGACTGTTTGATCTGTTGATCCACTATTCCAGGGGACTATGTCAATTTCAAGACCGGCGATTCCTTTCATGTCTATGTCTTTAAGGAAGGTCAAAAAGGGGAAGCCGGACAGAATCTCAAGGTCTATTACAGGGATATCGACATGTGCCCTTTCTATAGTTAATTTCTCCATATCTATTACCGCATTCGCTGATATCTCTGAATTCAGATCGTTAATGACGGCATCTACGTTTAATTTTGTCTTGCCACTATTGGTGTCCTTTTCCATTGAAAGATTAACAGGGCTGATCTGAAATGATCTGTTTTTTTCATGCTGAATGAAAACCCGGGCTTCACTGACAGAGACCCTGTTAAAGGTGAAAGGAATGGATCTTTTTTCTTCTTCGGCTTCAGGGGCTTTTTCTTTCTGGACAGTTATAGAGAGTTCAGGCTTTGTAATTATTATCTCGTCAATATTCATTCTGAAAAGATCATATATACTGAACTTTACTGCCAGGTAAGGCACGCTTATATGAATGTCATTAATCTGCCCTTCCTTTATGATCAGGCCTTTGACAATTATTCCGGACCAGTTTTCAAAAGACAGGGAACCTATCTCCACGTGCCTGTTGATACGCTTACTTATATTATTTTCAACAAGGTTCAAGAAGGAAGGACTTTTGATAAAGATGATAAGAGAAATTAATAATATAATGCTAAAACCAAGTATGAATAAGATAGTTTTTTTCAAGCCAGACCCAGACATTTCCGGGGCCTCCATTTATTAATAATCATGAGCCGTGAGATTATGACTATAAACTTTAAATTTTTCCATCATGAAATTATTCTCTTTTTCATACTCCCAGGGATTCAGCATTTCTGCTACCTCTGAGTATAGCAAAATGTTCAAATTGCAAATAAACCTGAAACATAGAGCACAGGTTTTCTAATGCAAATCAATAGGGGGAAAAAGCATAAATCAAACAAGTAAGCTAAACACTGCAAAAAAAACTGAGGAGCAGAACTATTTTCGATCACTCTGCAAAGAGATTCCGGCATGAAGCTTTTTCTTTAATCTGCTACTGGGCCGGAATGATGTATTGTCCCTCGGTATCCCACGGAAACCGTGTTTAACCACGGGCAGACTGTAAGTTCATCTTTATTTCTATTTTCTGATAATTCATAAAATGATTAAATTCAAGACATTATCTCACTCTGATTAAGTACTCTTATGTGGCACAGATCTTGATATATACAGGTTAATAAGAAAAAGCCATAACCTTGGCGACCTTGAGGGTTATCAGGGCTGGTGGGAAGGGCCACTGTAAGAGTCAGGTAAAACATCTGGATTGTTAGAGGCAATAATGATAAACAAATTAAAGGAGGCATGTAACATGCAAAAAAAAAGATTACTTCTATTGATCACTTTTCTGATAATGGCTACTTTTATTGTTAGTTGCAGTAAAAATGATAGGAATAAAAATACAAATATTCAATCAAATGGAGAAGTAATTAGCTCAAAGGGCACTATTAAATTCGTTAAACTTGAAGGTGGATTTTTCGGTATTCTTACCGATGATGGTATTAAATATAAGCCTGTCAATCTTCCTGAGAGTTTTCAAAAAGACGGACATAGAGTTAAATTCAAAGGCAAACTTAATACTGAACTTATGGGCATTCATATGTGGGGCAAACTGATTGATATAAAGGAGATAAATGCATTGTGATAAGCTGTAAATTATTTGTAAGTAGCTATTACCCTGTCTTGTTTAGCGCTTTCGCGCATAATTTTAATCATTAATTCATTAACTCAAGGAGGTTAGAAATGGTAACACACGATTTACGTATTCGTACCGTGCTTGTAGTGTTGATCGCTGCGTTTATTACAATCAGCTGTGCTTCGTCAAAAATGACGCAGCGCCAACGGGATGTCGGGAACGAGCAACTACCGAAACCCGGTCGAGTTATTATTTACAATTTCGCTGCCACACCTGGAGACATACCGGCCGACGCCGCCATCAGCAGCCACTACCAAAAGCATGCTACACCTCAAACGGCCGAACAGATCAAGCTAGGACAGCAACTCGGTGATATAGTTGCCCAAGAACTCGTGAAGGAAATCCTCAAGCTGGGAATGACGGCGGAGCGTGCAAACACCGGGACGCCCCCGGGCATTGGGGATGTGTTAATCAAAGGCGAGTTCGTATCCATCGATAAAGGCAGCAGGGCAAAACGCATGCTGATCGGTTTCGGTGCTGGATCAGGAGAGCTAAAAACTCACGTGGTAGGTTATCAAATCACGGCTCAAGGCCAACGCCGCTTAGGCTCAGGAGAGATAAAGGCCGGGGGTGGGAAAATGCCCGGAATGCTCATCCCTGTCGCTGGTGGTGCCAAAGCCGGCAGAGCGGGTAAATCCGCAGTCATGTCCGGCGGCATGAATGTTAAACAGGAGAAAGGAGCAGAAAGCATCGGAGCAGCCGCGAAGCGAACAGCTAAGGAGATTGCAAAAGCTCTGTCCCAAGCGTTCGCCCGGCAAGGGTGGATCCCGGAATCCATCGAAAAATAACTGGCGGCGGCCCCCTTTAAGGATCCTTTAAAAGGGATAGACTGTGAGGACTTGTTATAGCAAACTCGCCGATACGGGAGGCATTCAGGTACTCGTCCGTTACTTTCTAGACCTTATTAGGAGGTAAAATGATATGCATCAATGAATAAAATGCTGATTACAACATTTGCATAAAGATCGTTCATTTACTTGCCATAGATACTATATTTTAATGTGTCTCGTCTAACCAGAGTCGCAATCTCTTTGCCCAGAATTTAAAGACATCCTTGATATCACCCCACTTGGTCATTCCCCTTGTAAGTTTGACTTTTTCCTCTCCTTCTCCCCTGCTATCCATTGCGGCAGCAATTCGCTCATTACTCAGAGAATCAAGTATCTCAGCTTCCATAGATGTTTGTCCTACAAAAGCATATGATCCGGTTTCAGCTTTCCTTATCGCTTTAACAGCAAATCCACCCGGCAAAACACTGGTTAGAGTTGCCAGTCCCGGTTTGCCGGGGACAACATCTGTTATCGCGACCCTGATTCTCATCACATCCGGACCCGGTTTTCCAACTATTGGATAAGCACCTTCAAGGGATTCAGCTATAGCTTTATGAAATGCACTTGACAGTTCATTGAGCGTGCCGGGATGAATACCTTTATATTTCGAATCTGCATTGTAAAAGAACACTACATGATTTAACATGACCTTGTTATATTTTTTAAAATCTACATTTTCATTAAAATAAACGAGCTTAACGCCACCTTTTCTGCCCGGCCCGAAATTATCATAATTATCAAGAAATCCTGATTTCCGGACTTGCTGTTTGGCACACCCAGTAGCAAACATAAAAACAACACATATAAATACAAAGACTATCCTCAAGTTAAAATCCATAACATTCTCCTACACACTTATTAAGAGTTTTTGCCTTATAATCTCCTCGTGTATTGTTGTTGAAGATAAATTTAATATTACCTATTTGTCATGTACTCCTGTAAGATTGAATTTATTTCAACAGCAATGTCACGGCTGAGGTCTGCAAGTGTCCGGTTTTGAGCGGCAACGAAGTCACTGTACTCCGGTCCTTCTACTGGTTCTCTGAAACTCGATGAACGCATCAGCAGTTCCTTTTTCTCTTTCTCCCCATAAATGCTCCATTTTGCTTCCAGAATAAAAATTCCCAAGAACACCATCAAACCGAATGAATTCAACCTTCACTAGAATATCGAGTGGAATAGACCTGTTCAAAGGAAATGAATAAACTCGATCAGTGGGGCGCAGGATTGAAAGATTTCCAGAAATAACACGGGTAATCCGTTTTTTAATTCCCGGCCCACCTGTGAAACTCATCAAGCTTCAGTTCATTATCGCCAGTTCGAGTCACTATCTGTGGCCGGTCGAGATAATCAGGTAACACGATAGGTCCGACCCCGATTACAAAGTCTCGATCGGGTGAGGCATACTCCTGTTTCACCTCTGGTTTGCTGAGGGTATTTAAGGTGTAAAATCTTGTTGGCGGTGAGCTACCTGCGCATCCTACCAAAACCATAAGAAAAACCGTAAATATTGAGAGTGCGAATCGGGAAAAGTGAAATTTTATCATAATCATTCTCCTTTAGAAGAACCCTTACCTCTCAGCAATGCTTCGGGATGTCGATCAAGGTAATCGGTCATAAAACGAATTGAACGGGCTGCGGCCGCCAGCTCCTTCATGGCATTATTAACCTCATACATCAGATCTGAATTCGGAGATGCAACTTCTTTATATGTTGCAAGGGTCTGTTCAGTCTCTTTTAGAGCATCACGGGCCGATACAAATGCATCATGTGCAGATGTTAATGTTTCCTTGATACCGAGTGCCAACTGACCGGGGACTCCTTCCTCAGGCGCGAGAGTTTGCTCTGCCTGCTGAAAGGTGCTCCGAAGAGAGTCGGAAGTGTTCTTAATATTCGTCGCAAGGGGTATAATCTGAGTATCAACATTTTTTATCAGCTTCTGTACGTCATTCAGTGCCTGTTCGGCAGATTTAAATGTTCCGACCAATTCAGGAGAATTCAAAAAACTGTCAAGTCCCTTAACCGCATGCAGTAATTTATTAATGAGTTCTTCAAAGGGGATATTCTCAATAGTCCTGCTAAGCTTTTCCATGTCAGAAGGAATTGTCGGCAATTCAGGGTAATCACTCTTGATTCCAGTAATATTTAAAGGCTCGTCCGGTTTAAAATCAAAGTTTATCATCAACTGGCCTGTAACCATACTCTGCAATTGAAGCTGGGCTCTTAAACCACGCTCCACAAGTAAATTTATATTCTGGGTTTTATGTCTTACAGTGCTTATACTTTTAAATCTGTCCGAGTCAACCTCTATTACCACAGGTATATATGTGGACAAATCCTCAGGATCAAAGCGTAATGAAATGTCTGTTACTGTACCTAATTTGACACCCCGAAACAAAACAGGGGCACCAATATTCAGGCCTTTAACAGAACCTTTGAAGTATAAAACGTATGTTTTTCTTTCAGTCAGCAATTTGCCAGATCCAAAAATCAGCACCCCTGCAACAACCAGGGTTATAGCACCGACAACAAAAGCGCCAATGACTGTTTTATTTGCCTGTTTGCTCATAACTCTTCTCCTCTTGTTAAAAAATTACGGATCTTCGGGTCGCGGGAATCAGCAAGCAGTTTTTTGGGATCACCTGCTGCTATCATAGTCTTGGCATCAGAATCAAGGAAGACTGAATTGTTGCCGATTGCAAACATGCTCGCCAGTTCATGAGTCACTATTACCACAGTTGCTCCAAGACTGTCCCGCAGTTCAAGAATCAACTCATCGAGCAGATGAGCACTTATCGGATCAAGTCCGGCAGAGGGTTCATCAAAAAACAGTATGTCAGGATCGAGAGCCATGGCCCGGGCCAGACCTGCACGTTTTTTCATCCCCCCGCTGATTTCGGAAGGATAGTAATCCTCGAAACCAGACAGACCAACAAGGGATAGTTTCAGCAAAATCAGTTCACGAATCTGCTTATGGGTCAGATCAGTATATTCCTCAAGCGGAAGGGCCACATTTTCAGCAAGGGTCATGGAACTCCACAGGGCACCGCTCTGGAATAATATACCGAAGCTCCTTTTTAAACGCTCCTGTTCCTCCAGTCCTGCATCCCAGAAACTCCTGTCTTCATAAAGTACCCGGCCTTGTTCCGGCCTCTGAAGCCCGATCATATGCCTGAGAAGGGTGCTCTTTCCACATCCACTGCCGCCCATTATGATGAAAATATCGCCCCTGTTGATCGTGAATGTCAGGTCTCTTTGGACCACAAAATTTCCGAATGCCATGGTAAGGTCCTGTACTTTTATATGCGGCTTACTATTATTCATATCCCTTTATATTTAAATGCCTAATACCTGGCACATTAGTGTGATTATTGCAGTTGATACTATTATGCCGACAATTCCTGTAACCACTGCAGAGGTAGTTGCATTTCCGACTGCTGAAGCGCTTCGTCCACACTGTATTCCTCTCAGGCATCCAGCCAGGGCCACGACTACTCCGAAAACCATGCTATGGAAAAGCCCTATCCATAAATTATTCAGACTTACAGCTCTTTCGGTTTCAACGTAGTACTCCATTACAGTTAAATCCAACATAGATACACCTACGATCAGACCTCCCAGAATTCCCATCAGGTCTGCGTAAAGACAGAGCAGAGGCATCATAAGCATGAGTGCAAGCATGCGCGGGAGTACCAGGAAGTCCATTGGTGAAATGCCCATGGTCTTCAGGGCATCGATCTCTTCATTGACCTGCATTGTGCCCAGTTGTGCGGCAAAGGCGGCCCCGGTACGTCCGGCCATAATAATTCCGGTCATAATGGCACCCATAACGCGCACCATTGCAATGCCGACCAAATCTGCCACGTAAATCTCCGCACCAAACATCTGCAACTGGATTGCACCCACAAAAGCGAGAATCAGACCAACAAGCACACTGATGAGTGAAACTATAGGGAATGCCTGTGCCCCGCACTCCTGAATAATCACAAATAATTCGGATCGTCGAAATTGTGCCTTGCCGCGCAATAATCCAATAAAGGCTAGAAAGGCAGCACCTATAAAGTTCAGTATTTCAAGAGTAGAATGCCAGTAATCCAGTGCCCCCTGACCAACCAGTTCCAGAAAAGGAATACGTACAGATTCCCTGCGGGCACCCGTTCTCTCCGGAACAGCAGAGGCAAGGGCCAGAAGACGCTGAACTCCCTGAGGCAGTCCTTTTTTATCAGCATTTATTTTACTCTTTGAACACTGGTCAATAATTTTTATCAGGAAAGTCAACAATCCGCTGTCCCAGCCGATAAGGTCCTTTGTATCAAAGGTTATGCGTTTGATTTGGGCACCAGATTTAATTTCTTTTACTAACTCGCTAACAGACGGCAGTACATTTCTTATTTTCCAGCTTCCCGCAAGCTGGATAAGCAGCGTATCGTCAGTTTCCCGACTGAAACTCATCTCGCATTGTGCTGAAACTATTTCCATTGCTTATCTATTTATCCCCTGTTTTATCATTGATTTGTATTTCTATTGGCCTGGAACTGTCAAGATGGATATCGCGCTGTGGGAAGGCGATTGTGATACCTGCATCGCGTAAGCGCTTGTCCAGCATATGTCTGATGTCGCTCGCTACGATACGGTAGTACGCTTCAGGGCTGACCTCAATCCAGAAATAGACAGTAAAGATCAGAGCACTGTCGCCAAAATCTTCAAAAATGATCATTGGCTTTGGATCCTTCAGAACCTTACCGTGTTCATTTACTGTATTGGTAATAACTTCTGATACATCACGAGTGTGTGAACCGTAAGCTACGCCGACACTTACCTTCAAGCGAAGAAGTTTGTCCGAGAGCGTCCAGTTAACTACATTCTTCTCCAGCAGACTACTGTTTGGGACCAGAATGTCAATGCCGTCAAAGCGCCTTATCTGCGAACAACGCCCTCCAATACTAACCACTCTCCCTCGTGTACCTTCAATTTCCACAATATCTCCAACCTTGATCGGCCGTTCAAAAAGCAGGATAATTCCGCTCATAAAATTATTAATCAGATTTTTGGCGCCAAAGCCTACGCCAATGGCCAGTGCACCTCCCATGAAGGTAAAGACTGTCAGAGGGATCTTTACGGTAATCATGGCGAAGATTACTACGCAAATGACTGATACTGTGTATAAAGTCTTCTTAACTAAATTGGCAACGTTCTCCTCAGCCTTAAAATGTTTCACACTTATGGGCGGAAGAAGCGTGAAAGAAGGGCACTCAGCCACAGTCCAATGCCCAGAATAAGCACTGCACGTACCACCTTGCTGACTGTAACCGGTCGTCGCTCTGTAATACGCTGGCCCTCAACAATGATTGTGTCCTCTGCAGCAAAAAGTTCGAAGTTCCAGATATTCTCTGTATGCTTGAGGACCATTGAAAAGAAAACGCCCATGCGTTCACTGAAAGACAACTGCTGACGGCGTCCCTTGATTTCCTCCTGAAAGCGCTCAAGTAACCTGACGAATTCGTTGATGTGTATTAGACGGCGATCAAGAGAAGCCGATCGCGCCTCATAAGCATCTATTGTCAGACTTACAAATTCCCTTTCTTTGTCTTCCGGAGAAAGCGTGGCAAGGCGCCGCCTTTCATTTAAAAGCATGGTTATTGTCAATTTCAGGTCTGAATCAAAGTGAAACTGGCTATCGTGAAGCTTCTCAATCATATTTATTATTTCCTGTTCAGATTCCCTGAGTTCTGTATCGTTGCCAGTAGTTGCAAGTTTGTAACGTTTCTCCATGAATAACTCTTCAGCATTGAGTCCGTTAAGAGAAAGCTTAAGTCCATCAACTATAAGACTGGTAGTGTCAGCCCATGATTTTCGCACATCAACAACACGCTGCAGTCGCTTAATCTCATCAGCAATTTTCTCAGCGTCTTCTTTCCTATTGATAAGGCTTTCACGCGCCTTACTTAAATCCAGGCGTGCCTTTTGAAGACGCTCCTGCCTTCTCATGTCATTACGAATTGCCTGACGCAGATCATTTTCTATTACTTTACGCCTTTCTGCGATTGCCTTATTTTTTTTGTCGAGTTCTTCTTTCGTGAAAGGGGCGCTGGCAGCAGCGACCTTCAGTTTGCGCTCCAGAAAATTCATATTTTCATAATGGTAATCCAGCACTTCGTTCATCACCTGTCTCTTCGTTTCAGCTGCTATAGTTTGAGCGCTGGCAACTTTATTCTCCAGCTGATAAAAGTTACGTAACCAGTTCAGACGAACCCGATCAGTAACGGCTGAAGCATTCTCAAGGTCTTCGTTAATCTGACGCAAGTGTTGTTCGGACTCATTAAGAAGCTTTCGGGCATCCTTCAGGTCGTTCTCAATTATTGACTGCTTAACCTTATCCTTTTTTATCTCAAGTTTTTTAGAGTCAATTGCATCACGCAGTTCGTCAACAAGACTGATCGGATAAGGCGGGGGTGTATTAAAACCATTCCAGTTTTTGATCTCTGCTGTCAGGCCCTTACTGGCACGGCGTGTTTCAAGAAGAGACTGGTAAGCCTCAATATGCTGCTCGTAGATAAACACCTTTTTTATAAGCAGAAGCTTTTCTTGCTGTATCTCGCCGATTGAAATTCCCAACTGTTCAGACGTTTCAGTTTCTATCTTAGCCTTCTCACTCTGAATGCGTTGGTATGCATTGTCCAGTAATTTCTGAAGGAGTCTGATCTTCTCTTTAATATTCTGTTCGCTTATCAGCACCCCGGATTCTGGATTGGTTTTATCCTGACTTTCGTGCTCAACTATTTTCTTATCTGACGATAAAGGGTTTATAGTCTTTTGAGCGAAAGTAAGAGGTGTGAAAACGAAAAAGACACATACGAATGCCAACCAAACAATAAGCCGGTATCCGTAAAAAATACAGGTACCAAACACTCCCTTAATGTTTAAATTTCTCAATGCCATAACATTCGTTTCTTTTAAAATAATATTCCACGTCTAATTCATCCTTCGTTTCATGTATATACCGACCAGTTACAATCCTCTTAAAACACTTAGCGCGGGTCATAGGGACCACGAGGATCAGCAGGACCACGAGGGTCGGCAGGTCTTTTTGCCTTATTGGAGTACCGTACGGTACCGTACCCCCCTCTGTATCCACGTCCTGCAAAAGCCTGATTACTATCTGAAAGATAATGAAAAGGTAATATGTCCAGCATGACAAAAAGAATCAGAGTGATGAAAAGCGACCTAGCACTACTTTTACTATTGATTTTATATTTGCAAACTTTAAATTTATCATTTTCTCTCCTCCCCGGGCGGCTGTGTCGCAGGAGTAATAACATCGACTTTCCTGGCATTAACCGGTGGCACAAACTCAAATACCATATCCGGCAGCCTTGGATTAAAATCCCAGTTGGACAGGTATGATATGTATTGCGGAGAACCCTCCAGTTGTTTGTAAGTAATAACAAGCTTCCTGGGTACTGGACTTACACTGTCCTCAATCCATATCTGCCAGTCAATAAGTTCCTGCGAAAAGGCAAGTTGGTGGCATATGACTCCCTGAACATAGTTCTTTCCCACATAAAAGCCGGACCAAACATTTTCAGTCAGAATTGCGTAAGGGTCACTGAAAATCAGATCGACAATTGGAACAGTAACGTCGTATTTTTCCATTGCGTAATCCATCGCAGCATCAATATCAGGAGGCACATTTGTACTCATATAGACATTTTCCATCATGTCCAGAATATTTATAGTTTTTCCATCATACAGGAAACGTCTCTTTCCCCTGTCAGTCTGTATCTCTGCACGGATCCTGTCCGGACGCCGAACAAATAGTTTATAACTGCTGGAATACTTCACCATCTGACCGGATGAATGCTCTACATAACCGGGATGAGCCGCGCGGGGTCGGCGGCATCTTCTACGATCAACTGGATAGTGGAGATTGGGAGGCCGATTTCGCCTTCACCCAGGACGTCGGCCGCGCGTTCCTGGACATCTACCCGAAAATCGTCCGGCGCCACCTGGCCGAACCCTGGACCGCCGAGCAGCGCCGGCACCAGTTGGTCAAGCGCGGCCGCTACGTCGAGTTCAACCTGCTCTACGACCGCGGCACCATCTTCGGGCTCAAGACCGGCGGCAACGTCGAGGTTTGGTGGGCCGAGCGCGACTTCGCGCCCAGCCGCGCGGACTGCCTGGATCGCCTGAAGGAACTAATTGCGGCGAACTGATTAT
>PVMK01125771.1_pt1 | contig 17241 bp, 11 predicted proteins | sample 1853481 | NCBI WGS metagenome assembly PVMK01 (sample SAMN08533507, study PRJNA380276) | Marine sediment metagenome, whole genome shotgun sequencing project.
AATGATTCACCAAAGAATTCATCAGACCGGTGGGTGGGTAGGGGGAAACCAGCCATAACAACGAGCGGTTTGTGGAAGAGGTCAATAGAATTGCAAAACTGTTGGGCATGGATATCAAAGCCAGGGTCATTAAACCCAAGACCGACCAAGGCAAAACGGCCTGCCCTGCTGAACCCGGATGCCTAACCCTTGGCGAACTGATCCAGTTTCCATACTCATCCAGAAACTGCAACTATTATTACGACTCGCGTTAACGATCTGATGAGAATACATTTTTGAAAATCATTATCGGTGGAGACCTTTGAAAAATAGATATTTTGTACGTGTTCAGGGGGTGCGCTTTTCCGTGTAACGATACCTGCCCGCTCGTGCCTTGCATGGGCAGGCGGGTCGGCGGAGTGGATTCGATATTTCAATGATTTAGCAGTGGGGGAAACCCCGGAGGGGGCCGGCACGGAAATCGGGCAAAAAGAGGGATTTTGCAATAGTTTCAGGCGCTAAACAATCGATGGACTTGAACCGGATCTTTCCACAAAGGAATCTGTTTCAACATATAATTTTTTTAATGTGTTCTCAATGGAAGATCGCTTCTCCTCGAATGCAGCCCCCCCCAGGTTTTCAGGGACGTAGATTTCATCTCCGAATCTGAAAATGATCCGGGAAAACGGTTTGGGTATCACAAACCGGTCCCAACTGTTGAAAACCCATTTTCTTTCGGCGGAGGTAATGGTGGGCAAAATGGGCATTCCGGAAAACTGCGCGATAATAAGCAGTCCGGGCTTGACAATTCCCAATGGCCCTATTGGGACCGTCGACGATATGACCGATTTTGTAACCTTTATGAGCCAGTGTTTTAATTTCTCTTAATGCATGACGCCCCCCCCCGTGATGAAGAGCCCCTTACCGGGTGCCAGCCAAGGCGTTTGACAATTCCTGAAATGAGTTCTCCGTCCCTGCTCTGGCTGATCATGATTGAAATGGGCTTTCGGGTTGCAAAAAGAGTGATTCCCGGGAAAAATCTCTGATGCCATGATGCATAAATCGGGACCTGCTTCTTTTTAAGGATGTTTTTTTCAATCTCCGTTCCAATAACTCTGATGGTGTACGTTGAGGATATGATCTTTACGATCAACAGCCCGATATAAATAAATATTTGCAACTCTAATAAACGCTTTATCATGCAGGGAAGCCGCCTTTTTTTCTAAAAAATTACGTTTTTATCTTTTTTTTGTCAAGTTATTATGGCAAACTTTGAGGTCGCAAAAGTCGAGGGAGCTGCAAATCCGAGGCGTAAAGGGTGAAGAGTTGACTTCCCATGGCGACTATGCTTCACTATTTTATAAATACTCCCTGTTTTTTCAGCCACTTCACTTTGAATTAAACTGGAAAAATTGCGTTGCAAATAAGCCCTGATATGTGGCCGTGTTTTTTTGAAAGTCTGGAATTTAGCAACAGGGAGATAGATAGAAGCTATTTTAAAAATTCCGACCTAAGCTGAGGGATTCAGGATATTATATTTGTAATACACCGGCACAATTTGAAACGCTCAATTTAGGCTTCAAGTAAGGTTTGCATATTCCTATGACGGAAAAAAATAACATACTGGACGAGGAAGCTGAAAGACTTTTTCAAGAACTTGGGGGAATCGAAAGGACCCAACAAAAGACGGCCTATGAAGACCGCCTTGCCGATGGGTTGCTGGCAAAAGAAAAAGAGCTCGATGTCCTGCGAATCCTTCTCCTGGAACTGACGCAACTCCTCGGGTATTTTTTAACAGATGCGCGTTTATTGCAAAATACACGGATCGCCAACGATCCTTTTATTAGATTTATAGATATTCTTTCCCTTCTTTCAAAAAAATCCCACCGTGATAAAAATATTTTTATTCGATTCCGCGGGACAGACGCCCAATCACGGTGTGCCTGAAAAATTGGATTATGTGATTCGGTTCGGGAAATATCAAAATCGATGTCGACACCGCCTATAAAATGACAAACCGGTTGGGCAGCGAATCCCTCACACATGGGAATAATCAAAGCTTTCGAAATCTTTTCCGAGCGTAATGTCAGCAATCTCTATTTAAAACTTCCCAAAGAATCTGCCAAGGAATTTGACCTTATCAGAATTTCCCTGTGCATCCTTTCCCAATACAAAACGGCCTTGAAATCGAGTTCTCTTATTGTCATCGAAAAAGACGGCAAAAAAATGTCTTTCCCCGTCATCGAAGATGAAAGGGGTCAGCCGGACCCGAACCTTACACTGGTGGCCGGATTGAACGGCTTGAAGCAAACAACACTACGGGATTTGATAACAAAGGTGAATACATGGTTGAAAAAATCGGCTTCGACGCCTTCCGGGAAGTCAGTTCGTGAATGTTTACAATGCCCTGTTTGGCATCCGTAAACTTCAGGGGAAAACTGATACGACCTCCCCTGGAAATAAACAATGTTCAGCACCTGATGCTGGACAGCGATTATGACGGGACTACAGATGAAAAGGCTCCGGTTACAAAGGAAAAACTGCAGGTTACACGGCTGGCTATGGCCATATCCAGTGGCTCACCCTATCGAGAGGCCCAGGTTGTTGAAAGCGTTTATGGGAATGATTTTGCAGAAATAGATTCATCCTGTCTTGAACTTCGAATCGAGTCTGCTTCGGATCTTCTGAATTGCATCGGAGAACAATCTGAAGATCCGGGGATTGAAAACGAGGTGCTTGACAATATCGAGATGCGCCTTGAATTGGTGAAAGATGATGTTTTCGACAAGCTGTTTGCGGCGACCAAAGTCGGCCGCAAATCCGGAGAAGAAAAGACGATTACCCGGCGGATGCATGAAAAATTTTATAAAATGATCACCTTTTTCAAGGGACGTTCCGTGGCCAGGAAAAAAATGAAGGCCATGATACTTCAGGACATCGACTTTGATGAGCAGGATTATGAAACCATCGGGAAAGACTTTGATATCACACCCCGGGAGGCAAAGGAACTGATCCGCTTGTTAAAAGGATGTTTTGACCGCCAGGGACGTTTTTTTAAGACCGGATTTGAAAGAAATATTCCCGAGTTCGAAAAACACGAGAAAAAAATATTCGAGTTTTTATGGCACTATCTCAAAGAGACTCCCCATCGAACAGACCGCGTCGCCTTTTTGAACTCCCTCCAGCTACTGATTGCCCGAATGAAACAGCCCAAGAAAGCAATTCAGACACTGGTCACGGATTTTTTCAGCAATCCGGGAGAAATAAGCTTTTCAGACAGGAATGCCGTGATGCTGGCAAACATCCTTGTCCGTAAGTATAACAAAGAACTAATGCATGACATTGAAATTACTCCTGAAGAAGTTTTACTGGTGGAAGAAGGTCTGGATCGCGATGCCGCCGATACCGCTTCAAAAATAATCGATGGCAATGAGGAGCTTTTTTTCGAAAAGATTAAAACCATCCATATCTGTCTCAAACAAGCCCTTGACCCCGGGGGGTTGGATTCTCATCCGATGCCCCTTCGATTTCTTCTGGCTTTGGAAAGGGAAATTTACATTTTTCTGTCTCTGGTGGATGGGAGTGTCGCCAGATCGGTGATCATCAGTGCATTGAATGAATACGGCGTGCCTGAGTCGGAAATTTATCGTTTGGAGAAAAGCCGGCCCAACATGCTGTCGCTCCTGCAGCTTTTAAAGGTGATCGTTCGCGCCCGTGGCCGGCTGAGCAAGGTAAAAGATATCGCCTCCCTTGATAAAATCATTCAAAGAGACACGGATTTTTTGGGCTTGGGAAAAGGTACGCAGCATATAGATATGGTCGGACGGGTAATGAAATGGGCCATGGATTCCAAGGGAAAAATTGTCTGGGAAACCGGCATGAGCCTGAAAAAGACCGTTAAACCTTAAAGAAGAGGGACGACCATCAATTATAAAGTAAATATCCTGGTCCAGAGGGCCAGGCTTTGGGTTACCCCTGGAAGGGGCTGTTTCCCTGAAAGCCAGACAAGTTAGAAGTGATCTAAAGTGCCTAAAGTTATGGAGTCGCTTCGCTCCGCTGATTTTATATAATTGGTAGAATTCCTTAACTTTAGCTCACTTCAAACTTTAGTTCACTTCAAACTCTTGCAGCAATTTTTTAGGCAGAGCCAGAGAACTCTGACTCCCGCAATGCGGGACAGGCATGGCCCATCGGAGATCCCGCTTCGCGGGGGAGGACCAGGTTTTTCAGGGCAAAATAAATACACTGATTACACAATGAAATATGATTCTCATAGAAAATCTTACAAAGAGCTATGATAGCCAGGTGCTCTTTGATGGTGCAAGTTTTAAGCTGAATCCCAAAGAAAAAATCGGAATCGTCGGACGCAACGGACACGGAAAAACAACCCTCTTTCGGCTCATAACCGGCCAGGAACATCCGGATTCGGGAAAGATTGTCGTCCCTAAGCATTATCGCATCGGTTACGTTCGCCAGGAGCTCAAATTTTCCAAGGATACGATCCTCGGGGAAGCCATGAAAGGTCTTCTTGACGAACAAAGGGATCACCACTGGAAAGCCGAAAAAATACTTGCAGGACTTGGATTCGGAAAAGATGATCTTAAACGGCACCCTGAAGAATTTTCAGGCGGATTTCAGGTACGCCTGAACCTTGCCAAAATCCTCCTCTCAGAACCCGACATGCTGCTGCTGGATGAGCCCACCAATTACCTTGACATCACTTCCATACGCTGGGTCGAACGGTTTTTAATCAAATGGCCCCGTGAGTTGATGCTCATCACCCACGACCGGGGCTTGATGGACAAAGTTATTACGCACACCTTCGGAATTCACCGCAAAAAAATCCGCAAACTGGCCGGCAACACCGAAAAATATTATGCACAGATTGCTCAGGACGAAGAAATATTTGAAAAAACCCGGATGAACGATGAGCGCCGCCGCAAGGAGATAGAGCAGTTTGTCAACCGCTTCAGAGCCAAAGCCAAGCTTGCAAATATGGTTCAGTCCCGGGTCAAGACATTGTCTCGAATGGGAAAAAAGGAAAAGCTGGAAACGTTAAATACCCTTGATTTTTCTTTTAAAAGCTGCCCCTTTCATAAAAAGCATGTTATGCGTATCCAAAATACTTCTTTTTCTTACGAGCCAAAGAAACCGTTGATAAAAAATTTAAATCTCACCGTTAACGCCCGGGAACGTATCTGTGTCGTTGGGGACAACGGCAAAGGCAAAACAACACTTTTAAAACTTCTGTCAGGGGTACTCAAACCTCAGACCGGAGAAATCGTCTGTAGTCCAACGGTTAAAAAAGGATTTTTTGAACAGACGAACGTCAAAAACCTTGTGGACACCCGAACGGTGGAAGAAGAAATCCTTTTTTCACATCCGGAAGTCGATCGGCAGCTCGCAAGAAATATTTGCGGTGCAATGATGTTCGAAGGCAATGCGGCTTTTAAAAAAATCAGTGTCCTTTCCGGTGGAGAAAAGAGCAGAGTCATGCTGGGCAAACTCCTTGTAACACCTCTGAATCTCTTGCTTTTAGATGAGCCTAGCAACCATCTTGACATGGAATCGTGCGATGCCATGCTTGCCGCCATCGACGGTTTCGACGGTGCCGTAATTATGGTTACGCATAATGAGATGTTTTTACATGCCCTTGCCGAACGCCTTATCGTATTTCAAAATGACGGTGCATATGTATTCGAAGGAAGTTATCAGGAGTTTCTGGACAAAGAAGGATGGAAGCGTGAAGAGAAAATTACACAACCTGAAGCCGTCAGTGGAGATAAAGAAAAAGCCAGTTTTAAGTTGACAAAAAAAGAGCTGAGACGTAGACGATCTAAGTTTATCAATGAACGGGCCAAGGCACTCAAGCCCATGGAACAACGCATGTTAAAGGTTGAGAACACCATTGTTAAACATGAAAAGCGGCTCGATGAATTTACCGCTGCAATGCAGACCGCTTCACAGGCCCGGGATGGAGACAAAATTGCGACACTTTCACAGTCAATCCACAGTTGCCGGTCAGTGATCGACAAACTCTTTGATGAACTTGAACAATCGACCATCGCTTTTGAGCAAAAAAAAGCCGTATTCGAAAAAAAATTCGGGGAGATCGAATCGGCTGAGGGTATAAAATGAACGATTTTGAATGTACAAACAACAGAAAATTAAAGGAACGGTCGCAAAAACCGGCCGCAAAAACCCAACGCATTCTGGTTTTTCAGCAAAATGGAAGCGGTGAAAAAAAAATTGAGGGCATCCGGCGATACGGTGACGGCCTTTTCGAAATTAAGATCATATCCATCAATGAGTCTCTGCCGCCAATTATCGATGATGCCGGCGAACTCATTCCACAGGATATCCGTACAGATCTGGTTCTGGATTATTTGAAACATCCGGACCTTTCTTTTGACCTATCCATGGCGTGTCGGAGCAAAAAAATACCCGTGGTCGCCTCGGGAAAAAAATTGCGGGTCAAAGGAACGCTTACACCCCCCACCTGATGCGGCCTCTCCCGGCAGGTCTGCCTGGGACGTTATGGAGACATGTTTGGAACCCCGGAGTTTGCCGTAACGGTTGTCCAAGGAAATATCCGTCAAATCAAGGTGCTGCGCGGGGCGCCCTGCGGCGCAACCTGGGAGGCGGCCATGCGCGTTAAAGACCTTCCTGCTGAAGAAGCCTTGGTGCGCATCGGCCTTGATGTACAATACTACTGCATAGCAAGCCCTTCTGCCTGGGATCCCATCTCAGGTAAAAGTCCGGTGCATCTGGCAGGCGAATTTCATAAAGCAGCGCTCAAAAAGGCTTTAAAGCAAAAGTAACGAAAGGGCATCACTCCGCATCCCGCTTAATACGCTTGCTCAACGCCTGTCGCGAAATCCCCAACATATTGGCCGCCAGGGTCTGGTTGCCGTTGGCCCGTTTCATCGCCTCTGTCACAAGAATCCGGGCGGCTTGCTTTATGGTGGGCAGTTTTTCCCCGAATGAAACGGGCAGAAGATTTTCCGGTTCAACTTCCCTGATGTCTTTCAGGTTCTCCTGGGCTCGAGTTATATGCAGCCTGAACGAATCCAAAGAGAGCATTCTGGCGGAATGAATACTTACGGCATCATGAATCACGGACTCCAGTTCTCTCACATTTCCGGGAAAAGAATATGTACCCAACAGTCCATTCAATTCCCTGGGCGGCGTGGGAACCTTTTTCTTGAGTGCATCGGCAGATTTTTCCAGGAAATGACGCACCAAAAGCGGAATATCGTCCTTGCGCTCGCGCAAAGGGGGCATATGAATATGATGGGTTCTGAGCCTAAAGTTAAGGTCTTTTCGAAACTTGTCTTTTCTCTGAAGCGACCAGAGATTTTCATTGGTGGAAGCCACAATACGAACATCTGTCTCCTCGACCTCATCCTTTCCCAATGGCAGATATTCGCCTTCTTGGAGGAGTCGCAGCAATTTTATCTGAGATCCAGGGTCCAAGTCGCCAATCTCATCCAGAAAAAGCGTTCCCCCCGCCGCCCGCTCTATTAAACCCCTGCGATCCTGTTCAGCACCTGTAAACGCCCCCTTGATATGCCCGAAAAGGGTATCTGAAAATACGTTGTCATCAAGTCCGGCCACATTAACCGCTATGAAGCGTCCCTTAAGTTTACTGAGCGTATGAATCGATCTTGCAATCAACTCCTTGCCCACCCCGGTCTCTCCGGTGATGAGAATTGGTTGAGACGACGGTGCAATGGACTCAATGTATTTAAAGACCAAAAGCATTTTTTCGTTGTTGGTGATGATCTCTGAAAAAGCCTGGGGATTTTCAAGAGCGATTTTGGCCATCTAAAAGATCCTTCCATGTCGGGTTGCAGAACAGAACAGTTAAATCCATCTTCGAGTAATATATAGTTTGGCAACTCTAAATATCTGCCAACGATCCGGATGCGGCTTTTCTTTATGATATTCTACGCTTATATTTAATTAACATATGAGAAAAAGAAGTTCAAATGTTTTGTTTCGGTCTTCCATTTTTATCGGGTCTCCAAGCTGAATGCATTTGATTTCGGTAGACCGGAACGACGGCGTGTTTCTCTTGGAAACCGACGGGCTGTTTGAAGGGCTTAAGCACAAGTTCCCGTCGGTTGGAAAGAGATATGCGCCGTCGTGGAGCGTTCTCTCTCAATTGGGATTCAAATGCGTTTGCCCGGATCGGGTCTCCATGTTCACTTGACACACTCATCGCTTCTTTCTATCTTATACCCCAGACAGCATAAACTCCCACAGGCTTGGGGAGCCCTTGCGAAACAAAGCGCCCCACCGCCCCAAGCGAGCGGAGTAAAAAAAGCAGCGTAAAGAATCCTGGCCCAGAGGACCAGGTTTTTTATGACGAAATAAACAAAATAAAAAATGTTAAAAAAAATCGAGTCCCTTTTACCCGAAGCCCTGATTGCAAACAGACATGCCATCCGGCGTGAAATAATGCGCATTAAACGACAGACGGCCAAATCGCCGTCCGATGAACGGATAAACAAACGACTTGTGGGTCTTGAAAAAAAGCTTCAAGCATCCGTGAAGAAAAGATTGTGGCGCAAAGCAAACCGACCCAAACCCGTCTATAACCATGCCCTCCCCATCCTGGCAAAAAAAGATCACATTATAGCATCGATCTCAGAACATCAGGTGATCATTATATCGGGTGAGACCGGTTCCGGGAAGACCACCCAGATACCCAAATTCTGCCTTGCCGCTGGCCGTGGAATCCATGGAAAAATCGGCTGCACCCAGCCCCGAAGAATTGCAGCAATGACCGTTTCGAGACGTATCGCCGAAGAACTCGGAGAAGAATTGGGCAGGTCTGTTGGGTATAAAATCCGCTTCAAAGATAAAACCGGACCCAATGCTTTTATCAAGATCATGACCGACGGCATCCTTCTGGCCGAAACTCAAAGCGACGCATATCTGAATGAATACGACACCCTCATCATCGATGAAGCCCATGAACGAAGCCTGAATATCGATTTTATCCTGGGAATCTTAAAGACCCTTTTAAAACAAAGAAAGGATCTTAAACTGATCATCACCTCTGCCACCATCGATACGGAAAAATTTTCAAGGGCCTTTGATAATGCGCCCGTAATCGAAGTATCCGGCCGCATGTATCCGATTGAAGTACAGTATTCTCCAATGGAACCAAAATCCGAAGAAAAGGACGACCCGACCCATATCGAAATGGCGGTCCGTACCATGGACAGACTCTTGAACGAAACCGGCACCGGGGATATTCTCGTCTTCATGCCCACGGAACAGGATATTCGTGAAACCTGTGAGCTTATTAACGGAAGAAAACACAAAAATACGGTCATCTTTCCCCTGTTTGCAAGGCTTTCTGCAGCTGGGCAGTCACGGGTTTTTTCGAATATTTCGGCCAGAAAGATCATTGTGGCAACCAATATTGCCGAAACTTCATTAACCATACCCGGCATCAAATATGTCATCGATTCGGGGCTTGCACGGATATCCCGATACACACCGAAATCAAGAACCACGGCCCTTCCGGTTACGGCCATATCAAAAAGCAGTGCCGATCAGCGTAAAGGAAGATGCGGCCGGGTAGAAAACGGGGTGTGCATCCGACTTTATTCTGAAGAAGACTTTGAGGATCGACCGCTTTTTACCCTGCCCGAGATTTTAAGAGCCAACCTTGCAGAGGTCATCCTGAGAATGACCGCCCTTAAACTCGGCGACATATCGGATTTCCCCTTTATCGACAAGCCGGCATCAAAAAGCATCCAAGACGGCCTCGACCTTCTCTACGAACTCGGCGCCGTGGTTCCGGAATCGAACCAAAAGACGAAAAGACGCCTTTCCCTCACGATAAAAGGCCGTTTTATGGCAAGACTTCCAGTGGACCCCAGATTGTCCAGAATGCTTATAGAGGCCCAGAACCAAGGATGCTTGAAAGAGATAACGGTCATTGCTTCTGCGCTGAGCATTCAGGATCCCAGGGAGCGACCCGCCGAGAAGGCCCAGGCCGCGGATCAAGTCCAGAAAGTATTTCATGATCCTTTTTCCGATTTTATCACACTCCTCAATATCTGGAAAAATTATCATCAGACCTGGCAAAAAGAAAAAACAACGAAAAGCGTAAAAAGGTTCTGCAAAACCCACTTCCTCTCTTTTAATAGAATGCGGGAATGGCGCGATATCCATGCCCAACTTTCTGAAGTTCTCAAAGAATACGGTTTGGAAAACAATAAACATCGGGCCGAAAAGACCCGAATCGCAAACAACACATCGCCCCAAACCCCGGGTGCCGAACCTTCCGCAAAAGACATGGAATTCAGCCCCCTTTACGGGGCCATCCACAAATCCATTTTAAGCGGTTTTCTCTCCAACATCGCCATGAAAAAAGAAGAAAATATCTTTCATGGGACCAAAGGAAAAGAAGTGATGATCTTTCCGGGATCAGCGCTGTTTAACCGTTCAAAAACGTGGATCGTGGCAGCGGAACTGGTGGAGACATCACGGCTGTTTGCCAGAACCTGCGCAAATATCGACAGCGCATGGTTGGAAAAACTCGGGGGGAGCCTGTGCAAATATACGTATCTTCATCCCCATTGGGAGAGAAAAAGGGGCGAAGTCGTGGCAAGCGAGCAGGTCAGCCTTTTTGGTCTCATTATTATCCCCCGTCGGCCGGTTTCCTATGGCAGAATCAATTCTGATCACGCAGCGGAAATTTTTATTCAAAGCGCTCTGATTGAAGGTGACGTCCAAAAACAACTTCCGTTTATGCTTCACAATCAGAATCTTGTCGATGACGTCAGGAATATGGAGAACCGGATCAGAAGAAGGGATGTTCTGGTGGATGATGCAGACCTGTTCGAATTTTACAGATTAAGGCTCCGGGGATGTTATGACATAAGAACCCTGGCCCGGCTGTTAAAACAAAAAGAGCAGGACCGTTTTCTCCGAATGAAACCCGAAGATATCGCTCGCTATCGTCCGGATGAAAAGGAACTGTCTCAGTTCCCGAGCAGCATCGATCTCGGGAACCTAAGTTTTGATTGTACCTACAAATTTGAACCCGGGGAAGCCGACGATGGTGTTACCATCAGCATACCGTCATCTTCGGCCTATACAATTCCACCGGAATCCATCGACTGGCCGGTACCCGGACTCTACAGGGAAAAAATAACCGCCCTCATTAAAGGTCTTCCCAAAACCTTTCGGAAAAGACTGGTCCCTGTATCGAATACGGCTGATGTCATTGTCCATGAAATGCCAAAAACCAAAAGCGCTTTGATCACAGCGCTGGGAGATTTCATATACACCCGTTTTGGCGTCGATATTCCCGCATCGGCCTGGCCGGATGATCGTTTGCCGGATCACCTGAAAATGCGCGTATCCATTACAGGCCCCAAAGGTGAAGAAATTTGCTCCGGCAGGGGTCCGGCAATTTTAAACCGGAGCATTCCGAAAACCTGCGAAACCGGTGAATCAAAGGAAATGGAATCTGCCAGAAAAACCTGGGAAAGGACCGGCATAACCGGCTGGGATTTTCCGGATCTACCCGAACGCATTGTTCTAAGGGGCAAAAATCGGACTCAATGGGTTGTTTATCCGGGGCTTCAACCCGCCGACGGAAAGGAAAAAAGCGTAAACTTGCGTCTTTTTCAAAACATGGAAAATGCCCTGGCATCTCACAAAAAAGGTGTTGGGGCCCTTTTCGCCTTTCATTTTTCAAAGGACTTGAAATTTCTAAAAAAATCGCTGGTACTCCCGAAGAACATGCAAAAAAAAGCCGATTATTTCGGCGGAGCGAAACCCTTTGAAAAACAGATGTACCGATGTGTGATCCACCGGCTGTTCCATCGAAACATCAGGTCCAAAGCGGCCTTTTACGCCCATACCGAATCTGTGGCGCCGATCATTCTGCCCAAAGGTCGGGAATTTGCAAATCTAAGCCTGTCTGTTCTCGAAGAGTATCACAAAACCAGAACCTTTTATTACAACCTTGAAACCGCCCACAGCACCAACCACGGGGTCCTGGAATTTTTAAAGGGCCTAAGATTGGAACTGTCCAGGCTGGTGCCGGATACGTTTATGGATCTTTACAATATGGACCGGCTGACTCACCTGTCCAGATATATAAAGGCTGGGGCGATCCGGGCCGAGAGGGCATTGGTCAATTTCGAAAAGGACCAGGCAAAAGCCAAAGAAATTGAGATTTTTACCCGCAGTCTCAACACGCTGTTACAAGGACTTTCACCGACGGTATCAGAAAGAAAAAAAGCAGCCGTCGAGGCGTATTTCTGGCTGATTGAAGAATATAAAATCTCTGTTTTTGCCCAGGAGCTTAAAACACCGGTGCGGGTTTCCAAAAAACGCCTCGAGGAAAAGTTGAAGAAGATCGAAAGGATGGCCTAAAAAGACAGGTGATGGGTTATAGGTGATGGGTTATGGGTAAAAATTTATGATCGTGCTTTTATCAAACTCCCAAGCATTCTACCGATTATTTGACTCCTATCATACAGTTCTTTCATATTTTTTTCACTTAAATAACCTATTTCAAATGCTATTTCTATTTGGGTTTGTATTTCTGCCAAGGATCCTTTGGCTATGTAGAAAAATCTAACAGCATCTTTATTAGAACCGCGTTCATCCCCCTCTGCGATGTTACTCGGTATGCTGATGGCCCCGCCCGCCTGATTTGATCTTTAAAACCGAAATCTCGTCTGAACACCCGTTCTTGAGTTGCTCCATAAATCAATACAGCCAACTCCTTTGACTTTTGCCAGACTTTTAAATCTCTAAACCCACCCATAGTATGCCTCCCATCCTCCATTACCCATCACCTATTACCCATCACCCATTACCCATCACCCATTACCTGCCCAAATATTTATCCGCAAGTTTTTTGTAGTCTTTTGCTTCTCCTTCCCGTCCCCGTTTCCTGCATCCTGCTGCGTAGATATTGCATTTCTCCTTTAGGGCTTTAACTGCCGCCGCATATTGACCCTTTGAGAGAAACCCGCTTTTGATAATCTTTTTGATGGCTTTGATCCGAAATTTGTCGAGTCCGGATGATGCGGAAAGCTGATCCTCATGCCCGCCCCGTTTTATTATAAGCGGTGTATCTATGCGGTATACAGGAAACCGGCAGCTAATCCTGAGCCATAGATCATAGTCTTCACAGGCCGTCAGTGTTTCATCAAAGTTTCCGACGATCTCCAACAGGCTGGGCCGGATCATCACTGCCGAAGGGCTGACCAGGCACAGGGCCAGAGAAGGCTCAAAAATCATTCCGGAAGGTTTCCTGTGTCGTTTTTTTGGATTGACCCGTACACCGTTTCTGATCCAGATTTCTTCCGTCTGGCATATCAAAGCATCCGGAATTGTGTTTAAAAACTCAACCTGCCTCGATAGTTTTTGCGGCAGCCAGAGATCATCCGAATCGAGAAACGCGATGAACCGCCCGGATGCCTCAGCAATCCCCCGGTTTCGTGCGGCGCTCACCCCTTTATTCTCCTGTCGGAAAACTTTGATGGTCCCACCATATGCGTCTAAAATTTCGGGGGTATTATCTGTGGAGCCGTCATCGACGACAATTAACTCGAATTCTCTATAATCCTGTGCCAGAACTGAATCAACGGCCTCTCCGATTGTCCAGCCGCGATTATACGTCGGAATGATGACGCTCACCTGGGTTTTTCCTGCCACTCTGTTCATCTTTTACCTCTGAAGCCTTTTTAGATAACCCACTCAAATTATGCAACACTTCAATATGGATGAATTTCTATTTTTTTGGATCATCTCCAAAAGAGCAGGGAATCCAAAAAGGGTCCATGGACAAAAGGATTGCAAAATTTTTCCTTTATTTTAAATAAGTTGAAAGGTTCCAAAAACAATGATTCAGTCCGTTTTTTCATTTAAAGCTTGACTTACTTTAATTTTACGCTATTAATTAAGTGCATTCATCAGACATCTAACCCAAATCCCCAAACAAACCGAAATTACATGAGCGACCGTCGATTAATAATATAAGGAAAGCTTAACTTTCATTGTATAAGATTGATAAAATTGTAAAAAGTGAAACGTGAACCGATTACATTTAGTACATTAAGAGGCAATATTACACAACATATAGACTTTTTAACTTTTTACTTTTTACGAAACTATCAAGATTGAAAAGAAAGGAGGCGAAATTTAATAAGAGTGCAGGAATTTTTTATCAAACCATAACCGTATATTTAGTAAGGAGGTTCAAATGAAAAAAGCTTTAGTAATCGGCATTGCGCTTGTTTTTGGATTTGCCATTTTTATGGTAGGAACGCCCACAACCGCGCAGGCTAAAACCACTTTTGTAACCATTGGGACCGGCGGGATCACCGGCGTTTACTATCCCACCGGCGGTGCCATTGCCAAAATGGTTAACAAAAAGCGTAAAGAGTATGGCATCCGCGCCACGGTCGAGTCAACCGGCGGATCGGTGTTTAACGTCAATGCCATCATGTCCGGCGACCTGGAATTCGGCGTTGTTCAATCCGACAGACAATTCCAGGCGTATAACGGTTCAGAAAAATCCGAGTGGGCGGGCAAGCCCCAAAAAGATCTCCGTGCGGTTTTCAGCATCCATCCGGAATCCATTACCCTTGTGGCAGCGGTCGATGCGGGTATAAAAAGCATCACTGACCTTAAAGGGAAAAAAGTAAACATCGGCAATCCCGGCTCCGGTCAGCGTCAGAACTCCATTGATGCACTTGAGGCAGTGGGAATCAATTATAAAAAGGACTTGAAGGCCGAAGGAATCAAGGCTTCCGAATCCGCCAGCCTCCTTCAGGACGGCAGAATAGATGCTTTCTTTTACACAGTGGGTCATCCCAATGGATCCATCAAGGAAGCGACTGCCGGTAAAAGAAAGGTCCTCTTTGCTTCCATCACCGGTATTGATAAACTGCTGGCAAAATACCCTTACTATGCCAAAGCTGTAATACCGATCACGTTTTACCCGAATGCTGTAAACAAAGAAGATGTTCAAACATTCGGTGTCAAAGCAACTTTTGTCACATCTGCAAAAGTACCGGATAATGTGGTGTATGCCATTACCAAAGAGGTTTTTGAAAACTTTGAGGCATTCAAGAAGCTGCATCCGGCTTACAAGGTCCTCACGAAAAAAGGTATGCTGGAAGGTCTGTCCGCACCGATCCATCCTGGTGCCATAAAATATTATAAGGAAGCCGGGCTGAAGTAAATTAAAATAGATTAGAATAAACGATTGGGCGGCGGAGCGAGTACTCATGGATACAAGCCCGCCGCCCTTTATAATTCAGTTCGCTTCGCTCACAATTGGAATGATGGAATAATGGATAATATCCTTTTAAAAACCAACCTTCCAGTATTCCACCATTCCATCATTCCATATTCGAGACAAGCGTTTAAGCCTAAATATTGTCCTATTTTTTCATTAAGTTGCAGAAATTCCGAGACGTATAATTAGACCGGTGCAATTGCCTTGTCTCGTCCTATACGATCTTATTTCAACACCGTCATACCATACTGAAAGATTAGGTGACAGCCATGAGCGAAAATGAAACCCGTGATCAAGAGGACAGCCTGGAACAAGATGACGGCCTTGAACTTGCCAGGAAAATGGCCGAAGAAGAAGAAGGAATAGGAAGGCTTCCCAAAGGGCCTTCAAAATACGTCATTCCAACCATTGCGGTGGCTTGGAGTTTTTTCCAACTGTCCATTGCCAGCTGGCTTATCTTAGATTCTACATTTATCCGTGCCATCCACCTTGGTTTTGCCCTGCTGATCGTTTTCCTTAACTATCCCCTTTTTAAAAAACCACGTTTCGGCCTCAAATTCCTTTCAACCACTGACAGGATCCCCATATTTGACTATATCATAGCAATTGTGGCTGCTTTTACAGCGCTTAATATCATGATCGATTATGCGGGAATTACAATGCGATACGGTGCCCCCATAACACGGGATATTGTGGTGGGAGTCGCCCTTACCGTGCTTTTGCTTGAGGCGTCACGACGGGTGATCGGCCCTGCCCTTCCGATTATTGCACTACTGTTTTGTGGCTATGCATTCTTTGGCCCGTATATGCCGGATGTCATTTCGTTTAAAGGGGTCTCCATAAACCGATTCGTGGGGCAGATGACCATGTCCACGGAAGGGATTTACGGTATTCCCTTAGACGTTTCTGCAACCATTGTTTTCCTGTTCGTCCTTTTCGGCGCCATGCTCGATAAGGCCGGTGCCGGATATTATTTTATCCAGCTGGCTTTGAGCCTTTTAGGCGGGTTTAAAGGCGGACCGGCCAAAGCTGCTATTGTTGGCAGCGGACTGACAGGGATGGTATCCGGATCGAGCATTGCAAATATCGTCACAACCGGAACGTTCACCATACCCATGATGAAAAAAGTCGGCTATCCGGCAACTAAAGCAGCGGCTGTTGAAGTTGCAGCAAGCACAGATGGACAGCTGGCACCGCCGATCATGGGTGCGGCTGCTTTTATTATTGCCGAATACGTTAATGTCCCCTATATACAGGTGGTCAAGGCTGCCGCCATACCGGCATTTGCCTCCTATGCCGCCCTTTTCTACATCGTCCATATTGAGGCATCCAAGCTGGGGTTGAGGGGTATGCCGCGCAATGAACTCCCTGTCTTTTTTAAAACACTGATTGGCGGAGCGCACTTCCTTATACCCATTGCTATGCTCTTGTATGAGCTCATTATTGTAAGACACTCACCGGAGCTGGCCGCTTTTCGTGCCATATGGGTCATGGCATTACTCATGTTAATCCAGGGTCCTGTAAAGGCATACCTGAATAAACAGCCCATCGGTCCCGCGTTCAAGCAGAGTATTATCGACATTTTTTCCTCTCTTGCCAGCGGTGCCCGAAACATGGTTGCAGTCGCCCTTGCCACCGCTGCCGCAGGAATCATCGTGGGCGTTGTTGCACTGGGGCTCGGCGGACTCATCACTGAAATCATCGACGTTATTTCTATGGGTAATATCTACCTGATGCTGGTGATCACCGCCCTTGCAAGCCTTATCATCGGCATGGGGCTCCCCACCACTGCAACCTATATTGTCATGGCTTCTCTGACAGCACCGGCCATTGTTACCATTGCAGGCCAACAGGAATGGTTTGTTCCTTTGATGTCCGCCCACCTGTTCTGTTTCTACTTTGGCATCCTGGCAGATGATACACCGCCCGTGGGTCTAGCCGCTTATGCAGCAGCGGCCATTGCCAAATCG
>PVMK01127968.1_pt1 | contig 17233 bp, 18 predicted proteins | sample 1853481 | NCBI WGS metagenome assembly PVMK01 (sample SAMN08533507, study PRJNA380276) | Marine sediment metagenome, whole genome shotgun sequencing project.
TTACCTTGCCCAGTCCAGGCCTTTGGGCCAACTTCTGGACAGCAAATCTTTCGGTCTCCGCTTACCCCACACTTTTGACAGCTTCCTGGCCGACGTCGTTGATATCTTGCGTGAAGAAGTCGCTGCCCAAATCGGCCAATGTGAATACTTGGCCCCGGGCTTCCTCCAGCCCTTCCGTCAAGGTTTCGGCAACTTTGCCATTATCCAAACAGATTACCCCATTTTTTCAAGTTCATATCTAGAAAGATTTAGCCATTTCTTTTGCTTTTTCGATTGCGGCTGTGCGCTTTTCTTTGGCCACCTCAGGATCTGACAATGTGGGCTCTATCACCAGCGTGCGGATGTCGGTGAATCCGATAAATCCCAAAATTGTGGATATATACTTAGTCTGAAAATCTAGCGTTTCACTTTCGCTGCCCGGCGTATATTCTCCGCCTCTAGAAAAAGAGATAAACACCGGCTTGCCTGTTACCAGCCCGCTGTATCCTTGCTCCGGTGAAAAACTGAACGTATAGGTGGGCTGAATCAGGATATCGAGATACTGTTTCAGCCGGTAAGGAATATTAAAATTCCACATGGGAACCGCCAGCACATACTTGTCGGCGGATTTAAAATCATCGATAATTTGCTCCACTGGTCGCCAGGCTGCCAGCTCTTCATCGGAATGCTTCATTCCATGCAGGATATTGTACTTGGCATTTAAGGCCAGGCCGTCAAACGGCGGTAAGTCTTTGGTAAAAAGATTCAATGTGACAACCTCGTCGCCTGGATTATTTTCTTTGTATGAAGTGACAAATGCGTCCGCAGCGGCTAAAGAATAAGACCGCTCGACCCTGGGAGATGCTTGAATATATAAAGGCTTTTCCATGGGCTTTTGGGAACGGTCATGAAAATATGCATTTTTTAACTCTCTAAATTTAATTTCATATCCTCAGCTAATTTTTCTCCTCGCACTACTGCTCTGCTCACGGCCGGCTAACCTAAGCCTACCAATTTTCCTGCACTCGTCCAGTTCATCCTTAATTCTCTGTCAGCCCAATAACAGACCAAACTCCTGGCCTTCACGCACAGCGGTGATTACCCGGTTTGCAGATCTCCTGCGGAGCTATTTCAAATACCTCCGCCGCCTTTTCCACTAATCGATCAATATCTTAACCTTGAGACTGAAGCCAATAGCGTTTATACTATTAAGCCAGGAACCTCAATCAAGTTCAAAAACGATTTTTAAAGCTTGATCGATTTCATTCATTTTTGGATGTGTTAATTTCCCACGAATTCTCACAAGCCTGTGACGGTGATCAATAGGGCGTGTTTGAAGGCAATCAGCTACCGATTTCTTTGAAAGGCCATTACTTCCGGTGGGATTGATTTCTACATTGGTTGCTATTTTCGCCTTCTTAGCTCTCCAGGCGGTAATCGGAACAACCTGAATGACTGGAACTCTCTGATTATACACGTCGTTGGTTACGATGATGCATGGCCTAATTTTTCCAGTCTCAGAACCAAGCGTCGGGTCAAGATTAACATCTATCACCATGCCCCTTTTCAGCGTTGTCATTCCGGCCACCCATCCAATGCAGTTTCAGTAAGCTCTTTCAGATCATTATCTTCGGCATAAACTTCAGCGTATAAATCCGCTGACTGTTTTAGTTGCTCAAGTTCGAGATTTTTTTTGAATTGATCGATAGCCACTCTCAGCATGGTACTCTTATCCTTAAATCCATAGTCTTTATACCTGCTTAAAAATCGGGCTTGTGATTCTTTAACGCTGAATTTTGCCTGTAACATACGCCTCCTTATTGGTACTAAAATAGGTGCCCAAATTACAGGCCTATTATAGGTACTTATATTTTAGATGTCAATTACAAAGAATGCACGAAGTCCATGAGGGTTTTAAACTTGTGACGGGATGCCACGAAAGAGGTGCGAGTCATCAAAATGTCCAAATATCACGGATGCCCCGTACTTTCCAACTCTCTTTTTGTATTTTGGTGTGATTTCTTGACAAAACAGCAAATTTGCATTAAAAATGTATTACATTTATAGTCGAACTGGAGGATGGATGAAAATTCATATTATCAGCTGGGATCAGGAAACGGTTGATCATATAGCTAACCATTCGGTATTACCGGAAGAAGTCGAAGAGGTTTTATTCAATGATTACGATGTACCGGTCATATTGCGCGGCAAAGAGAATAAATACCTCACCTATGGAGAAACGGGTAGCGGTCGCTTGTTATTTGTTGTCTGGGTATCGAGACATAGAAAGACTCGTATCGTCACCGCAAGAGATATGACCAAAAAAGAAAAACAATTTTACCGAAAGAGGAAAAGATGAAAGTGCCTAAATTCAAAAACGTAAAAGAAGAACGTAAATTTTGGGATGACCACGAGTCAACTGATTATCTCGACGATTTTGAAGAAACAAAAGACGTTGTGTTTGTTCGGCCTAAAAAACAGGTTATCTCTTTGCGGCTGGAACCTCAGGTCATAAACAAATTGAAGGAACTTGCCGATAAAGAAGGCCTGCCGCCGACCACTTATGCCAGGATGCTGATTATCCGAGCGATTCGAAACAAAGCGGCTTAGGGGCAAGACAAAGAGTGTCCTCCTCGCAGCACTGGCAATCCAATATTATTAACTTATTGTATGAATTAATTATCATGCCGGCGGTTCCGGAAAAACTACCATGCAGATGACTCGTAATCTTATCCTGCATGACTTCGCATTTCAAGGATTCATTTCTACTTATCCTTGGCGCTATATCCGGCTTCCAGTGCTTTTAACGATGCACTCAGCATTTTTTGATTCTTTCCGAACCGACCTTCCAAAACGGTTTTAATCTCTTCGGCAGAGCAAAACAGTTTATTTTGCTCCCCGGCGACTTTTTCAGCTGTAGCCAGCGCGAACCCGAGCACGATAAGATTAACAGCCTTGGGGTTTTCAATTTTCCGGGCCAAGGCGTCGGCGTCTACGGTCTCGACCGCTGTTTGCGATCCATTCTCCAGATTACCGGTGCCGTTGGAAACTGCCCATCCGTCAGGTTTCAAGAAAGATCCGTGCTGTTTTAAGTTTTCAGCTTTGAGAAGCACCAGTATATCGGCCTGAAAAGGCCGGACTAACGGGCTTGAAAAATCTCCCACTTTAAAATGTGATAACACCGTCCCCCCTCTTTGAGCCATTCCATGGGTTTCGGATGTAAATACGGGCAGTCCTTTGTTAATCGCAGCTTCTGCCAGAAGGCGGGTCACGAACAACACACCCTGCCCGCCCACACCGCTGATGATGACTTGCTGTTGAATGGAACCGGTCATATATCCTCCCAAAGAATTCGGTGTTAATTGTTATTTGTATTTGATGATCCTCGCATCTTTTAGCCATATGCCTTGTACCCTGAACCCTGCGCCTAAGCCAATTTCCGAATTCCGACTTGAATCGGACTCAGTCCCCGTGACAAACATCCGGTATCCAGTATCAAGCATCGAGTATCCAGTGACCAATACCCAGTACCCAGTACCCAGTAGCCAGTACCAGTGACGAATGACGATTGACGATTGACGAATGAATGTATTCTATCCATTTATAAAAAAAGATTGAGCGAAACGATTCCACCCTTCGACATTCAATATTCGAGATTCGATATTCTGCGGTTCGCTTTTCGGGCCTAACGATCCTTACGAATGACAAGGGACCAGTACCTAATACCCAGTACCCAATACCCAGTATCCAGTACCCAACACCCAGTTCCCAGCACCCAGCACCCATTACCCAGCACCCAGTACCCAGTTCCTAATACCCAGTATCCAGTACCCAACAACCAGTACCCAATACCCAGCATCCAGTACCCAGCAACCAGCACCCAGCAAAGAGAGAACCGGTGACGAATGACGAACGACGATTGACGAATGAATGTATTCTATCCATTTATAAAAAAGATTGAGCGAAGCGATTCCACCCTTCGACATTCAATATTCGACATTCTGCGGTTCGCTTTCCGGGCCTAACGATCCTTACGAATGACGAGGGACCAGTACCCAGCACCCAATACCCAGTACCCTAGTACCCAATACCCAGTACCCAATACCCAGTACCTATTTCTTTTCCACAATCGCCCCTTTCGGGCAGACACTTAGACAGACACCGCAATCAATGCACAGGAGGGGATCGATGCTGACATATTTTTCATCTTTGCCCTCATCTTCATGATATATAAGTGCCGGGCACTCAAACTGCTTGATACAAAACGCGCAACCGTCGCAGTCTTCGGTGACTTCCACCGGTACATATTCGGTGGTCTCGCCTTTTTTTGCCAAATCGATAACGCAGGGATATCTGGATATCACAACGGCCGGTCCGTTCTCACGACTGTGTTTGACAGCGTCCTTCATCAAGGCAATGAATTCATTCACCTGGTAGGGATTACCTGTCTTGCAATATTTTACCCCACAGCCACGAACCAGGGATTCTATGTCGACGGCGTCCAGGGGTTCACCGCAGGCGCCGCGTCCGCTGGTAGGCGTCGGCTGGCTGCCTGTCATGGCCGTCGTCCGGTTATCCAGAATAACCAATACAAATTTCACCTTTTGAACCACGGCATCGATGAGGGGGGGTATGCCGGCATGGAAAAAGGTGGAATCACCGATGGTGGCTACAATGTTGGGCTGTTTTTTTTCATTTTTGTAAGCGTGATAAAAGCCGGAGGCCTGACTGATGGCCGCTCCCATACAAAGCACGGTATCAACCGCCCCCAGGTTCAACCCCAGAGTGTAACAGCCGATGTCACTCGTGTAAATGCCTCTGGGAGCGGCTTTTTTTATGGCAAAAAAACTGGCCCGGTGGGGGCACCCGGCACAAAGCGTCGGACGTCTTCCCGATGCAAATGGAATGGAGAGTTTTTCGGATTCGATTCCGCAGAACTTTCCGATGATTTCCTGAATATCCTCGGGATAAAGCTCTCCAACGCTGGGTACGATATTTGATACCCGGCCCTTGACACGGTGTCTATCTGCCAGTTGCATTTCGATAACACCCATGGTTTCTTCGATAACCAGTATTTCTTCGTATGATTCAATCCAGTGGGTTATAAAATCACTGTGCAGTGGAAACGGCTGAAGCACCTGGTAAAAAGGCATCGTCTGCCACAGGCCCAACTCTTGCAAAATTTCCCTGGTGTGGGCAGCCGCAACGCCCGATGAGATAATCGCTTTGGATGCTTTTGCTGCGGGATTGAGGCGTAGCGGTTGCGTCGGTTCGTGACGGGCAATGGCCGCCAGTTTTTCTTCCACTTCAGTGTGCAAATGAAATCGGAATCTTGGGGTGGCCGCCCAGCGGGTAGGATCTTTTTCGAATTTAACTTCCCGGTCATTTGACTGTATTTTTTCCAACGCCAGGTCCTGGCGGGAATGACAGACCCGGGTGGTGGGGCGCAGCATTACCGGAGATTTAAAAGTTTCGGAAAGTTCATAGGCCAGGCCGATCATCTCTTTGGCCTGCAGAGGGGTAGACGGATCCAGCACCGGAATTCTGGCCATCATGGCCATCAAACGGCTGTCCTGTTCGGTCTGGGAAGATATAGGCCCGGGATCGTCGGCACTGATCACGATAAAACCGCCTTTGGTACCCAGGTAAGCAGCACTCATCAGCGGATCTGAAGCCACGTTTAAGCCGACCTGTTTCATGGCCACCGCCGTGCGCAACCCGGTCTGGCAACCGGCATAGGCAATTTCAAAGGCAATTTTCTCGTTTACCGCCCATTGGGTATGCATGGAAATATTGTTTTCCTTTTGAAAAAAAGCCACGGCCGCCAGTATCTCGGAAGCCGGTGTACCCGGATAAGAGGTAGCAACGGCACATCCGTTTTCCACCAAGCCGCGCGCAATGGCTTCGTTTCCCAACAACAATCTGCGTTCAGTCACTGCTTTCCTCCGTTGGATCGTTAAGATCGTTAGGTTCGTTTAGATGGTTGAGATCGTTAATTTCGTTAAGATGGTTTTGTATGTTTAGATCGTTAGGATCGTTTGCTGGATCGGAAGGCTGCCCCATTTCATTCTTTCAATTCAATCCGAAATCTGCATTCCCGAATCCACAATCGAAAGACCCGTACCTCGCACCCTCGTAACCCGCAACTCGCAACCCGTAACCCGTACCCGCACCCCGTAACCCGTACCTCGCACCCCGCACCTCGCAACCCGCTGCTACAACTCAAACGCCCTCACACTGATGTTCAACGGCAGTTCCCGGAGCTTTTCCAGAACCGCTTCAGGAATTTCGCTGTCTGTTCGCATAAATATCATGGTCTTATCACCGCCTTCTTCCTGGCCGACCCGCATTCTGCTGATATTGATCCCATAATCGGCAAGTAAGGTACCGATCCTGCCGATGGCACCCGGTTTGTCATGGTTATGGATTAAAATGAAACGGTCATGGGGATGAAGCTCAAGTCGAAAATTATTAATATTGACCACACGGGGATCTTTTCGCCCAAAAATGGTACCGGCGACTTTACAGGTCCCTTCCTCCGTCACTGCGCTGACGGTGATTAAATTGAGGTATTCTCCCAGTCTCGGCAAGGGTGGTCTCGGTAATTTTGATCCCCCGTTCTTTGGCCATGACCTCAGCATTGACGGAATTCACGGTATCTTTGACCATGGGGGTTAACAGTCCTTTTATAATGGCGGTGGTTACCGGCGAAAGATCAAGGGCCTGGAAGTCTCCGGCATATTCAATCACCACTGCTTTTACGGGACCTTGGGACAGCTGGGCCAGCAGACATCCCATCCGATCCCCTAAAGTCAGCAGCGGTCCGATTTTCTCAAGCAGTTCTCCGCTGACTGCCGGTACATTCACGGCATTGATGATGGTGCCGGTTTTAAGATAGGCGATGATTTGTTCGGCCACCTGTACCGCCACGTTGGTCTGAGCTTCCAGTGTTGAAGCCCCGAGATGCGGCGTACAGATCACCCGATCGACTTCAAACAAGGGGCAGACACCGGGGGGCTCGTGCTCGAATACGTCCAGGGCCGCTCCCGCGACCTTGCCGGAAATCAAAGCGTCGTTCAGATCGGCCTCATCCACAATGCCGCCGCGGGCACAGTTGATAATCATAACGCCGTCTTTCATTTGATCGAAAGCGGCTTTGTTCAGCAAACCGACGGTGTTTTTCAATTTAGGAACATGCACGGTAATATAATCTGCGCTACGGAATAACTGCTCACGGGAAACCGCTTCAAAACCGGCCTTTTCGATCTGCTCAGGGAGTGACGTAAGGATCGTACACAATTACCTTCATTTTTAAGCCCCGGGCACGATCGGCGACAATGGAGCCGATTTTCCCCATGCCAATAAGGCCAAGGACCTTATTGAACACTTCCCGGCCCTGGAGTTTTTTCTTTTCCCAGAGCCCCGCCTTCAGCGTCGAGGTGCCCCAGGGGATATTTCGGGTTAACGCCATCATCATGGCAATGGTATGCTCGGCGGTGGTGATGACATTGCCGGTAGGGGTGTTCATCACCACAACGCCCCGTTTGGTTGCCGCCGGGATGTCGACGTTATCGAGTCCGATGCCTGCCCGGCCGACCACTTTCAGGTTCCCGGCTGCCGCAATAACATCTTCCGTAACCTTGGTGGCACTGCGAATGACCAGACCATCATACTTTCCTATGATACTTTTGAGTTCATCGGGCGCCAATCCGGTATTGACATCTACTTCGATCCCCGGTTCTTCCTGAAACATTTTAATGCCGACTTCTCCAAGAACATCGCTGACCAGTACTTTCATGATATCCTCCCAACCCGGACAAGCCGGAATTGAAGATTGAAAATTGAAGATTTACCGAGCATCGACGGCACAGGTTACAGGTTTCACTACAATATCATTAGCTTAAGGCTTGGTCTTATCTCTGTGGGAGCGGCTTTCCAGCCGCGATTAAACAATTACGGATCTATAGCGACTTCATTTCGTGGCTGGAAAGCCACTCCCACAAGCAGTTGGTGTTAAGTTATTGATATTGGGTTTCGGTATTTAGTACCGCCACGCCCTGACACATGAAACCTTAAGTTTCTGACACCATGTTGTCAGATAATGCCCGTTAAAAGCCTATAAAAAAGAATGGCCTTTTAACAGAATATCCGTTAAAAGGCCATCGTACAATCAATGCGGTGATCTTATTTTGTAATATTGCAATGCCATTTAGCTGTTGCGTTTTCTGGCCTGTTCGATCAATTCGATCAGGCTGGTAACCTTCGGTTTCGGACGGGCCGCCATCAGATGATTGAATCGATTTTCAGTCAAATTGTCCTTTAAATACTGTACCACATCGAAGTGTTCCCACCAGCAGTCCAGGATCTTGAAGCATGGCTGCTGGTCGTCACCGCAGACTTCGCAATAGTCAAACGGTACGGAGTTGCCCAGTCTCGGACAATGCCGCACCAGACTGCCTTGTGTGTTTTTCATAACGCTAATAGTAGGCGTTCACAGGTTCAGAGGTTCAAGGGTTCAGGGGTTCAAGGTTCCATTTTCATCCCTGGACTGCATTTGGGATGCGTATTTACGGGAAAAACGTCAGCTTTGTCAGGCTTAATCCAAAATTGGGAGCCAAATTGGCAATTATCTGGGAAAATGAGCATTTTTAACGAGAACTTCGGGTCTTTAATGCCTTCTTTGTCCTTAACCTTGAACGTTGAACCCTGAACCTGTGAACGGTTACCCTAAATGAAAGAGATACGGCCATTATACGTTTTTAATGATCTCCGGTTTGGGATACTGTTCCAGCACCTTTTCCGCCTCTTCAATGTCCTCGGCCGGAAAATCATAATCCTCGAGTTGGCCGGACAGGTACTTGTCATAGGCTGTGAGGTCAATCAGGCCGTGCCCGCTCCAGTTGAAAAGAATGACTTTTTCCTTGCCCTCTTCTTTGGCCTTTTTGGCTTCATCCACCACACAGGCCAGGGCATGATTGGTTTCCGGAGCGGCGATGACGCCTTCTGTTCTGGCACACAGAAGTCCGGCTTCGTAGGTGGCGATTTGTCCGAAAGATTTGGGTTCGAAAATACCGTCGACAATAAGCTGACTCACCGTGGGGGCCATCCCGTGATAACGCAGACCGCCGGCATGCAGCGGCGGCGGCACAAAGGTATGCCCCAGGCTGTGCATGGGTAGAAGCGGCGTATAGCCGGCCACATCACCATGGTCATAAGCAAACGGCGCCCGGGTCATGGTCGGGCAGGCTTCCGGTTCGACCGGATAGATGGCAATATCTTTGCCGTTGATTTTGTCATGGGCATATGGAAACGCCAGTCCGGCAAAATTGCTGCCGCCCCCGGCGCATCCAATGATGATATCCGGATATTCCCCGATTTTTTCCATTTGCTTTTTAGCTTCAAGACCGATGATGGTCTGATGCAGCATGACATGATTGAGCACGCTGCCCAGGGAATAACGGGTCTGACCGGACTCATCGCTGACGGCCGCTTCAACGGCTTCACTGATGGCGATACCGAGGCTACCCGGGGTATCCGGATCTTTTTCAAGAATTTCACGCCCGGCTTTGGTCTCTGAACTGGGACTGGCGACGCATTTGGCGCCCCAGGTTTGCATCATGGATTTGCGGTATGGTTTTTGGTCAAAACTGATTCTGACCATCCAGACTTTACATTCAATCCCATACTGAGAACAGGCAAAGGCAAGGGCACTGCCCCACTGACCGGCACCGGTTTCGGTGGTCAGCTTTTTAATGCCGAATTCCTTGTTGTAGTAAGCCTGGGGAACGGCCGTATTGGGTTTGTGGCTGCCGGGAGGGCTGACACCTTCATATTTGTAATATATTCTTGCCGGGGTATCCAATGCTTTCTCCAGACCGTAAGCGCGAATTAGAGGAGCCGGACGCCAAATGCTCAAGACGTCCAACACCCCTTCCGGGATGTCGATCCATCTTTCGGTGCTGACCTCCTGCTCGATCAGGTTCATCGGAAAAACCGGCGCAAGATCCTCCGGACCGATCGGCTTGCCGTCCGGACCCAAGGGCGGATTCATTTTGATGTCCGCTAGAATATTGTACCACTGGCGCGGCATTTCATCTTCAGTTAGAACAATCTTTCTTTTCTTCATGGCCCCTCCTCGCTGAGTGTTAATAATTCATTGTCGCTGCAATTTTAAGATTCCTATAATCTTAAATTCAAGTAAAATTAGCTGCTTAAGGCTTGAAAACCCGCTCACAAATTGCCTTGACTTCATTTTGTATACGGTATACAAAAGTTAGTCAAGAAAATAATCGACTACGATTATCCGTTTTGTCAGGTCAAAAACTTAACAAATGAGTATTGAAGCACCATATGCCCATATTTTTTTCCAGCATCCAGTATCCAGTATCGCTTCGCCTTAAACAATAACCAGCGACTCAAATAAACTCGTCAGTTTGAGGTAAAGCTTCGCCATAAATCACATTGGGAGACGTTGAAAAAGAAAGGAGCGGCAACATGGCCACTGAAAAAAAACTCTACAGCTCTGCATTTAATCCCCTGCTCATCCGGCCCGATCGTCCATTGCCGGACGAAGTCGCCGTTATCGGCGCGGGCACCATCGGTCCGGATATCGGCTATTATCTGAAAAGCGCAATGCCGGATTGCAAACTGTTCCTGCTGGATGTCGTTGAAGAGCCGCTAAAGCGTGCTGAACAGCGGATTGTCGGCTACACCCAAAAGGCCGTAGACAAAAAAAAGATGAAGCCGGAAAAGGCCGTCGCCGTCAGTCAAAATATTGTTTATACAACCGACTATGAACAAATAAAGAATTGTAAACTGGTCATCGAGGCCGCCACTGAAGACATTCCCCTCAAACAAAAAATATTTGACACGGTGGAAAAAATCGTGAGCCCGGAAACCATCATCACTTCCAATACCAGCTCGATTCCGGCGGATAGATTATTTTTGAAAATGAACAACCCCCAACGCACCACCGTTACTCATTTTTTTGCCCCGGCATGGCGCAGCCTGCCGGTGGAAGTGATTTCCTGGGAAGGCGTCAGCCGACAGGTGCTGGATTATCTGTTCTGGTTTTTTGCAAATACCGGCAAAGCCCCCATCATCACCGACAATGCCATCTGCTTTATCCTGGATCGTATATTTGACAACTGGTGCAATGAGTCGGCTTATCTTCTGGACGGTGCCACCGCCGGCCAGGTTGACAAGGTGGCGGAAGAATTCGTGTTTGCCGGACCATTTTTTGTTTTGAATATGGCCAATGGTAATCCGATCATCATTGAAACCAACTCACTTCAAATGGAAGAAGGCGACCACTACAAACCTGCTCCGATTCTGGCTTCGGTGGATCGCTGGCTGACCCATCGCCCGGGCAGCCCCGTAAAGGTAACCGACGAAATTAAAAACAGCATTCGGGACCGCTTGCTGGCCATCCTGTTCTCCCAATCCTTTGACATCATCGATCGGGGAATCGGTACCAAAGAAGATCTGAACTTCGGCTGTCAGGTAGCCCTGGGGTTCAAAAAGGGACCGCTGGATCTCATGCGCGATCTGGGAGAAGAAGAAGTCCAACGCATCATGAAACGATTTCAGCAGGAAAGACCGGGCTTCCCCCAGCCCGGGCAGTCACATGCCGCCTACCAGGACTTTAACCGCTTTATTCTGGTCGATGAACGCGAAGGCGTCAAAATTCTTACGATCCGCCGCCCCCAGGCCATGAATGCACTCAATGATGAAATGACCGATGAAATTCTGGCGATCCTAAAGCAGTTTGCTGACGATCCCGACGTGAAAGGATTTGTCATTACCGGCTACGGCACGGCAGCCTTCTCGGCCGGTGCCGACATCGGCAAATTCCCTTCAATGCTGGGGGACCCTGATGCCTCCGCCCAGTATGCGCGGGACTGCGCCAAAGTTCAGATGTTTATGGACCAAATGGACAAACCGGTGGTGGCAGCCGTCAACGGCCTGGCCTTAGGCGGCGGGCTGGAGATTGCCATTCGTTGTCACAGTATAGTTGCAACCAAAAATGCAACCTTGCAGTTTCCTGAAATCTCCCTTGGGATCTTACCCGGCATCGGCGGTTGTGTCGTACCGTACCGCAAATGGCCCCAAGGAGCCGATTTATTCCATGAAATGATCTGTCTGGCAAAACCGTTAAGGGCTGACGAGGCTGCCGGGATCGGAATGATTTCCAGAATTGCAGATGACTACCCTTCCCTGATTAAAGCCGCTATAGATGAAGTCAATAGCCTGCGGGGAAAAATTACCAGGATACCTGAAGGTAAAATTCAGATCCCGCCTATCAAGGTCCCCGATGAACCCAAGGCCGGCAAACAGGTATTGAGCAAAGAGGCCGTATCCATTGCCGTTAAAACGATTCAAGATGGAGCAGCCGCGGAAAATCTAAGCAAGGCATTGGAAATCGGTTACAAAGGGTTCGGCGAGATCGCCTGCTCCGACGCTGCAAAAGAAGGTATCTCTGCGTTTTTGGAAAGGAGAAAACCGGAGTTTAAGAAATAATAAATAAACTGCCCCGCGGCAAGCCGCGGGGCAGTTTATTTATATTATTCTTTATTTCTTTAATTACATATAATGGCTTTTAATTTATCTTTATTTCTATTTAAATTTAAAATATTATTTATTACATGTTTTCTTTTTATATTTATACACCAGACCTCGTTGAATAGTATACTGGTTGAATGGTTGATTAGGTAATTTATAGTCATAATTTAAGAATGTTACGATTCTTTACTCTACCGCATAATATTCCCGGTACCACTCGATGAACTTTCGAATACCGGTTGCAATGGGTGTTGCAGGCTTAAATCCGACATCCGCTATCAGATCATCCACATCCGCATAGGTAGCGGGCACATCACCGGGTTGCATATCGATAAACTCCTTGTTTGCTTTGCGGCCCAGCGCGTTTTCGATCACCCCGATGAATTCAAGCAGCTCAACCGGATTGTTGTTGCCGATATTATATATTTTATAGGGGGCATAGGAAGTGCCCGGATCGGGATCGTCTCCCCGCCACTTGGGGTTGGGTTTGGCAAGTCTGCCCATTACCCGGACAACCCCCTCGACGATATCATCGATATAAGTAAAATCCCGCTGCATTTTGCCGTGGTTAAATACCTGGATCGGTTTATTTTCCAAAATCGCCTTGGTAAACAAAAAAAGTGCCATATCCGGCCGTCCCCATGGCCCATAAACGGTAAAAAACCGAAGCCCGGTGCAACTAAGCCCGTATAGATGGCTGTAAGTGTGTGCCATCAACTCATTGGCCTTTTTAGTCGCCGCGTACAGTGAGACCGGATGATCGACATTGTGATGAACTGAAAACGGCATTTCGGTGTTCGCCCCGTATACCGAACTGGATGAAGCAAATACCAGGTGCTTCACATCAGTGTGTCTGCAGCACTCGAGAATATTGACAAATCCGACCAGGTTCGAGTCCACGTATGCTTGAGGATTTTCAAGGGAGTATCGCACACCGGCCTGGGCGGCAAGATTGACGACAACATCGAAATGATCGTTGTGAAAAAGTTTGTCCAGACCATCGTGATCGGTCAAGTCCAATTTGGCAAGGGTGAAATTAGGGTCTGATAATATATTTTCCAAACGGGCCTCTTTGAGCCGCACATCATAGTAAGGATTCAAATTGTCGATACCCGTAACCCGAATACCATTGTTTAACAGTCGTTGACACAAATGAAATCCAATAAATCCGGCTGCCCCGGTTACAACTACATTTTCAAATTCAAAATCCATATCATTTCCTTTGTGTTTATTTAGATGGTTTGGTTCGTTAGGTTGGTTAGGTTCGTTAGATCGTTAAGTTCGTTTAAATCGTTCCCGGCGGATGGTTTCAAGTAACTGCCCTATGCCCTATGCTCCATGCTCCATGCTCCATAGCCGTCAGGCTAAGCATATATTGTTAACATTTTGATGTTTTTAGACGGCAAATCACAAATCTCAATAGCCAAATATCAAACAAATTCCAATTTCCAATTACAAAATGACCCAACCAAGTCTGTTTCGATATTGGTTTTTAGCTTTTGTTTGAGATTTGTAATTTGCTTTTTGTAATTTATTTGGGATTTGTAATTTGTAAATTGAGATTTCTCTCATGTACCATCCACCCATATTCTTAGCCTGACGTCTATGCCCCATGCTCCATGCCCTCTGCTCCTTGCCCCATGCCCTATGCTATCTTTTCCGCATTCCAGTCACTTCCCACCTTTCCTCCGGGGCGTAGGCCCCTATGGCCCCTACTGGCCGGAGGCCGCATTCCGACTTCCGCATTCCAGTCTCTTCACATGCCCTATGCCCTCCGCCCTTTGCCATCTTTTCCGCCTTCCTGCTTCCGACTTCGACCTTCCAGTCACTTCCCCATTCCCCATTCCGACTTCCGCCTTTCAATCACTTCCGCATTCCAATCACTTCCGTCCTCCGTCATCCGTCATCCGTCCTCTGCCCCATGCTCTATTCCCCATGCCCCATGCTCTATGCACGCTGCCCTTTGCTATCTTTTCCGCATTCCAACCACTTCCGCATTCCGCATTCCGACTTCCGCATTCCAATCACTTCCGCATTCCGCATTCCGACTTCCGCATTCCAATCACTTCCGTCCTCCATCATCCGTCATCCGTCCTCTGTCCCCTGTCATCCGTCATCTGTCTTCCGTCCTCCATCATCCGTCATCCGTCATCTGACATCTGTACCAGTCAAACGTCATCTCAAGTCCCTGCTCCAGGGTAAAATCGTTTTTAAAATTGAGAATTGATTGGGTCAATTCCATACCGGCAACGGAATTCAAAATATCTCCACTCCTTGCAGGTTCATACCTCGGCGCCAATCGTTGTCCGCTCAATGAAGCAATCAATTCCCAGAGTCGATTGATAAGAACATCGCTGCCGGTACCGATGTTTAATACATTTCCTGCTAAATTAGCCGTACCGGCAGCCAGCAGATTGGCCTTGACCACATCTGTGACATACACAAAATCTCTGCTCTGATTGCCGTCACCATATATTACCGGCACCTGGTTTGATACCGCTTTGGCCATAAATATTGAAATGACCCCTGAATAGGGAGAAGATGGATCCTGCCGGGGGCCATAGACATTAAAAAACCTGAGGCTGACGGTTTCCAGTCCAAAAAGATCGAAATAAACCCGGGCGTAATGTTCAGCAGACAGTTTATGAACCGCATAAGGGCTTGCAGGCATAGGCGTCATTGTCTCTTTTTTGGGCGAGCGGGGATCATCACCATAAACAGCACACGAGCTGGCGAGGACCACTCGTCGTACGTTCTTTGCTCGGGCTGCTTCCAGGACATTTATGGTTCCAACATCATTAATCATTGTAGATTCAACCGGATTGCTGATCGTCTCTTGCACTGCCACCACCGCAGCAAGATGAAATATAACATCACAGCCTTCTGCGGCCTTCTCCAGCATCTCCCGTTCACGGATATCGTTTTTATAAAAAGTAATATGGTCCATTACGGGTGCCAGATTTAAAAGATTTCCAGAGGATAAATTATCCAGTACCGTTACCTTACACCCGGCAGACAAAAGGGCTTCAACAAGATGAGAGCCGATAAAACCGGCGCCGCCCGTGACCAACGCATTATTAAAGTTAATATGCATATGTTTTCCTCTTAGAGTCTTAATTGTAAATTCTTTGTCCTCCAGCGGCGGATCTACGACATTTTGTGCAAAAGAATTTTCGCCACCAAGACACCGAGATAAGTTGAGCGGTTCAGGGTTCAACGTTCCGGGTTGAAAAACATAAAACCAGCTCTTATCAAAGGAATTCTGTTTCCGTCGTTTTTAAAGTATTTTCACCCAATGGGTAAAGCCTGGTATTCCGGATCTTGATCACTATAGTAACCAATTTCCAGCAAGTGTGGCCTTTGAACCCAGAACCCCAGAACCCCTGAACCCTTGTATGAAACTATGCCAAAATGGCACGGTTTTCTTGATGATTAAACTGGCTGCTTCGATGGCCCGGCCTGGATTAAACAGCAAACAGATTGAACGTCGAACATCAGTTTCTCTTTCGATTTGACCGGCCGTTTTTTTGGCCGGCGGCGGGGCTGAACCCTGAACCCCTGAACCCCGGAACCCCTGAACCCAGAACCCTGAACCCTGAACCCAGAACCCTGAACCCTGAACAAAGATTAATTTTAACCCAGATAAAGGAAAATTTCCATAAATAAAATGTTTGGACCACTTCAGCCACTAGGACACCAGGTCACAAAGAAATGATCAGCCCTACTATATCTTGACTTTGAGGTCTTTAAGATCTAAAGTCTAGCCTTGAGGGAACGGATAGGTAAAAAAATGAAATCACATATTCAGATCAAACTGTTTGCGAACTTGCAACCGTTTATGCCGCCATCGGGAGAAAAGTATCGTATTAATCCGGGAACCAGCATCCGAAATTTACTGGAGAAATTGAATATACCCCAAGAGAAAGCCAAACTCATTTTCATTGACGGCATCAAAGCGAATCTTTCTTCAACCTTGGATGGAGGTGAACGGGTCGGGATCTTTCCTCCCGTGGGAGGAGGATAAACAGTTCCGTTTTGTTACATAATCATAGCAAAAGATGTGGAGAAACAATTCATGAAATTTAAAAAACGGTGGCTATTCACAATCCCGGCACTGGCCCTTGCATTTTTTGCAGGTGCCTGTACACCCAAACCATTTTTAAAAGTGCAGTATCAACTACCATCACCGTCAAGCACACTGGAAGGGGAAAAGGTTACCCTCGCTGTTTCCGATATGAGGGCAAAGGAGGCCTTTTTAACCGAAACCGCCGGAGAGTCCTTGAAAAACTTTAATGGAACTTTTTCCCTGGTTGTTCTGAATGAAGACGGTAGCGGAAATCTAATCGGTGCCTATGACCTCGTTTCTCTCTTAACCGAGGTTTTCCAGCGGCGATTGAAAAATGAAGGTATTCAAGTGACTGCGGTTGCCGAAAATGCTCTGCCTGAACTCAAAATTGAAATAACGGAATTTCAGCTCGACTTTACCGATCGAAAATGGATCGTCCGTATGAACTACCGGGCCAGTCTTTCAGATAATGGAAGCCTTCTTTCGAAGGAATCTGTCAGTGGTGAGGCAGAACGTTTAAAAGTGAGGGGCAGGAGTGATGCCGAAAAAATTCTGGGTGAACTCCTCAGCGACATGGTGAACAAATTGAATTTGGTGCGGTTGTTTCAGCCGGTCCGACAATAGCTG
>PVMK01131104.1_pt1 | contig 17229 bp, 17 predicted proteins | sample 1853481 | NCBI WGS metagenome assembly PVMK01 (sample SAMN08533507, study PRJNA380276) | Marine sediment metagenome, whole genome shotgun sequencing project.
TCAACTACGCTCTTCCGATCTTCTGCGTAGTTGAGATTGACGATTTCGGTGATGCCAAAGACGACAGCTAGGATGTCTCGGGATTTCGATCACACCGTCACCGTGAAAAAAATGCGCAGCATAAAATAATTAATCCGCCGGACCTTAGATCTAACAACTTACTTCAGTTTTCAAAGAACAATGTGCAACCCTAAATGTGCTATTTTTCAGGGCGGAGTAATTAGGGCGAAGCCCTTAAATTGGGGTTGACATCTCGACTATCCTATCCTAATAAGATAAATACTATTTAGTTTTTTAAGGATGCTGTAATTATTACAGGGGTATGTATCTTACAGGCATCCATCCACAACTTTCTCATTTATTATTGAATTTTCAATGACTTAGGAATTTTTGATGCGGCAGCAACATGCTGATGTTACGCTATCTTTAGGCCTTTATATACTTTAAAATCCGGATACAAAGGGAAAGGCAAGAGGTATTGACTCTAAATTGCTTAAAGGAGGTGCAAATGGACAAAGAAAAAGCATTTTATGAGAGAATGGAGAGCAAAGGGGTCTCGCGGAGGGACTTCATGAAGTTCTGTACGTTCCTCACAGCGACCATGGGGCTATCGTCATCCTTTGTTCCCAAGGTGGCGGAGGTGTTTGCCGCACCGGCCCAGCGTCCGCCGGTCATCTGGCTGCATTTCGCGGAATGTACGGGATGCACCGAAGCAGCCCTACGATCCATGTATCCATGGATCGATGAACTGGTTCTTGAAATTCTGGACTTCGAATATCATGAAACCATCATGGCGGCTGCCGGTCATCAGGCTGAGGAACAGCTCAAAAACGCAGTGGCAAAGTACAAAGGAAAATTTATCTGCGTGGTGGAGGGGGCCATCGCCACCAAATACAACGGTGGCTATGGAAAAATCGGCGGCCGTACATTTCTGGAAATAGGCAAAGAGGTTTGCACCCAAGCGGCCGGGGTGATCTGCATTGGGGCCTGCTCCTCATTTGGCGGTATTCAGGCCGCGGCACCCAACCCCGGCGGTTACAAGAGTGTCGGCGAAGCACTGGGCATCAAAACGGTCAACCTTTCCGGATGCCCGCCGAATCCCGTTAATTTCGTGGGAACCATCGTTAACTATCTCCTCCTGGGCAAACTTCCGGATCTGGACGATCTGGGCCGGCCGCTGTTTGCCTATGGCAAGACCATCCATGATCAGTGTCCCCGCCGGGCGCATTTCGAGAATGACGAGTTTGTTGAAGAATTCGGTTCCGAAGAAGCAGCGGCAGGATTCTGCCTTTACAAGGTCGGTTGCCGGGGACCGGAAACCTACAACAACTGTCCGATTGCCAAATTTAACGACGGCACCAGCTGGCCGATTGAGGCCGGTGCTCCCTGCATCGGCTGCAGTGAGCCAGGGTTCTGGGATGAATTCACCCCGTTTTATGAGGAACTCTAGAATTTAACCAAAAATGGAATAAAAATCCTTTTGCAGAAAAACAGGAGGAGATCATATGGCCAAAAGAATAACGATAGATCCGATTACCAGAATTGAAGGACACCTCAGGATCGAAGTCGAGGTGTCGGGAGGCAAAGTCGTCAATGCCTGGAGTTCCGGACAGATGTTTCGGGGCATTGAGTTGATTTTGCAAGGACGCGATCCCCGGGATGCACATCATTTTGTGCAGCGCTCGTGCGGGGTCTGAACGTACACCCATGCTCTGTCCTCGGTGAGGGCAGTCGACAATGCGGTGGGAGTCAAAATTCCTAAAAATGCAAGAATTATTCGAAATCTATTAATGGGGGCCCAGTTCCAGCATGATCACATTGTTCATTTTTATCATCTCCATGCCCTGGACTGGGTGGATGTGGTCAGCGCACTCAGTGCGGATCCCAAGAAAACCGCTGCCCTGGCGGACAATGTCAGCAATGCCCCTTGGGGCGGCACCGTCTATTTTAAAAATGTCCAGCAGCGGCTGCAGACATTTGTGGACAGCGGCCAACTCGGGCCTTTTTCCAACGCCTACTGGGGCCATTCGGCCTATAAGCTGCCGCCCGAAGCCAACCTGATGGCATGTGCCCACTATATTGAGGCGCTGCGTCTGCAAGCCAAGGCCGCACGGATGCATGCGATTTTCGGCGGCAAGAATCCGCACCCGCAATCCCTGGTTGTCGGAGGTGTTACCTGTGTCAGGGACCTGACCCCGGGTCGCATTGCGGAATTTCTTTACATTACCAAAGAAACCCAGGATTTTATCAAAAACGTTTACATCCCGGATCTGTTGGCGGTGGCTTCCTTTTATAAGGATTGGGGCGCTATCGGCGGCACCAGCAGTTTCCTGGCCTGGGGTGAGTTCCCGGAAACCGATAATGAACCCGAAAGCCTGTATATGCCAAGGGGTGTGGTCATCAAACGCAATCTGGGCGGCGTGAAAATGGCCCATCAGGCCAGGGTTACCGAAGACGTTACGCGGGCCTGGTATGAAGACGGCAATTCCCTGCATCCTTATGAGGGTGAGACCAAACCGCTGCCGGAAAACCCGAAATACAAACCCGGAGACGGTAAGTATTCCTGGTTCAAAGCCCCGCGTTATGACGGTGAGGCTTGTGAGGTCGGTCCGCTGGCGCGGGTGCTGGTGGCCTATGCCAAAGGTCACAAGGATATTAAACCGATCGTGGATAATGTACTGAAAACGCTGAATGTTCCGGCGGCAGCGCTGTTTTCAACCCTCGGTCGAACCGCTGCCCGAGGCATTGAAACGATGGCCATCGGTGAACAAATGCAGACCTGGATCATGGAGTTGATCGGCAATATCAAAAACGGCGATACCCAAACGTATCAGCCCTATGAGATGCCCGACAGCGCCATGGGCGTCGGTCTCAATGATGTCCCCAGAGGTTCTCTCGGCCACTGGATCCAGATCGAAAATAAGAAGATTAAAAATTACCAGTATGTGGTGCCGTCCACCTGGAACCTGGGACCGCGGGATGCCGATGGAAACCTGGGGCCGGTGGAAGAAGCCTTGATCGGCACGCCGGTTGCCGACCCCAAGAAACCGCTGGAAGTTTTGCGAACGGTGCATTCCTTTGATCCCTGTGTTGCCTGCGGCGTTCATATCATAGACCCGGATTCCAACCAGGTTTACAAAATCAAAGCATTGTAATAACCAGGTATAATCCCACAGCCTTCCCCAATGGGGGAGGCTGTGGTTTTTTCAGGGTCTTGACTGATTACCCCCGACTAGTGTAAGTTTCTCCCCAACTCCTTTCTCCAGGCAAATGGATGACATCAACCCGTGTCAGTGGTTGGTGGTTCGTAGTCCCTTGGGAAAAGGAATTTTTTTACTATGGACAATGGACAACGGGCAACCGGCAACTGACTTTAGGTTTATTGTAAAATATGAGCTCAAACGACCACAATCCTTTTGACGACGTCTATGCCAGCCACATTATGGTTCTGGGCATCGGCTGTATTCTTTTCAGCGATGAGGGGTTCGGCGTACGTGTGGTGGAAAAAATGGAGAAACTGTACGAATTCCCGGAGAATGTTCTTCTTGTGGATGGCGGCGTCCTGGGTATTAATCTGTTGGGGGTGATTTCAAAACCGAAACATTTGATTGTGGTGGATGCCATCCGCAACAAGGGCAAGCCCGGCGATTTATACCGCCTGGAAGGCGACGCCATTCCCGCAAGGATTCGGGCCAAAAATTCTTTGCATCAGGTTGACTTTTTGGAAGCTTTAACCCTGTGTCAGGCCCTTGATCATGTACCCAAAACCGTGATCATCGGGGTGGAACCCCAGGATATCGAAACCCAGAGCCTGGATTTAACCCCCACGATCCAGGCCCAGGTCGATCCGGTCATTGAAATGGTTCTGGCCGAGTTTGAGCGGCTGGGCGTATCGTACAAGAAAGGAAAAGCGGATAATGTGTCTTGCAATCCCCTCCAAAATAACCCGCATTGAAAATGAAATGGCCACCATTGATGTTGATGGTGTTCAAAGGCAAGCCAGCCTCTTGCTGCTGGAAGACGCCGGGGTCGGCGATTATGTCATTGTTCACGCCGGCTTTGCCATTCACAAGATTGATGAAGCTGGAGCCCTGGAAACGCTGAAGTTTTTAAAAGAGGCCGCCGCATTTGTCGAGGGCGGGGGTAGCCAGTAGTTTTCTTGGAATTCATATAACTTAAAAAAAATATATGATTGTAATTGAGGTCTGAGTTTTGGCGCTATTCATGGAATAATGGAATAGTGGAATGATGGAATAATAGTCCGCCGCAGGCGGATTAGAGGATATTATCCAATTTAAATTTTATCATCTGTGCGAATTTTACCATTAACCCATCCGTGCAAAATCCTCTCCGATCCGTAAGGTTTGTGAGCCGGAGGCCAAGACCCATCATTCCAGTATTCCAGCATTCCAACATTCCTATTGGAGCGAAACCCCTAACTTGCGAGACGGGACACCCACTTTTGTTATGACCGATCATTGTGTTGCCAAACGGTGTGTTGCCAAACGGTTGAAAGTTAACGGTATTGTTCAGGGGGTCGGCTTTCGGCCTTTTGTATTTCAGCTCGCCGACCAATATGGCCTGAAGGGTGAGGTGGCCAATACCTCTTCCGGCGTCTCCATCCACATCGAAGGACCCCCGGAGCACATTGCTTCTTTTGAGAAGGATCTCTCCGAAAAAAGCCCGCCCCTGGCCTGCATCGTCGAAATTTCCAGCCAAAGGTCAGCCGTCAAAAATCACGCTGCGTTTGCCATTGTCAAAAGTAAAGGCCAATCTGAAATGTCCACCTTGATCTCACCGGATGTTTCGGTTTGTGACGACTGCTTAAGCGAGATGTTGGACCCCGCTGACCGCCGCTTTCGCTATCCGTTTATCAATTGCACCAACTGCGGACCCCGCTATACGATTATTGACGACATCCCTTACGATCGGCCCAAAACATCGATGCGGCATTTTAAGATGTGCCCGCGCTGTCAGGCCGAATACGATGATCCGACCAACCGTCGGTTTCACGCTCAGCCCAACGCCTGCGCGGATTGCGGTCCCCATGTCGGTTTATATGACAACCGCCAAAACGAGATCAATCAACATCAGGATGCCGTTAATAAAGCGGCACAGCTGCTGCAAAAGGGCTATATTCTGGCGATCAAAGGTTTGGGCGGTTTCCATCTGGCGGCAGATGCCGCCAACGCCGATGCGGTCAGACGATTACGGGACCGTAAACTGCGCCAGGAAAAACCCCTGGCCATCATGTCATATGATCTTGAGGCCGTCCGGCAATATGCCCGGGTGGGGCCTGAAGAAGAAAAATTACTGACCTCCATTCAGCGCCCGATCGTGCTGTTGAGAAAAAAGAACCCCAACACTATTTCAGAGGAAGTAGCGCCTAAAAACAAATATTTCGGGGCGATGCTCCCTTATACGCCTTTGCACTACCTGTTGCTGCAACACGGATTTGACGCCCTGGTGATGACCAGCGGCAATCTGAGTGAAGAGCCCATTGCCATCGACAACGACGATGCCTTCAACCGGCTGGCTGAAATCGCAGATTATTTTCTAATCCACAATCGGGAAATTTATTTGCGCAGTGATGATTCCATCGTCCGGCAGGTTGTCGGTACCCGGCGGTTTTTACGGCGTTCGAGGGGGTTTGTACCCATTCCCATTTTTTTGAGAAACAAGATACCACCGATCCTGGCCTGTGGTGCCGAACTTAAAAATACGATTTGTGTTACCAAAAAGGATCAGGCCTTTTTAAGCCAGCACATCGGAGATCTTGAAAACCTGCCGACCTATGAATTTTTAAAGCTGACCATTGCCCATTTGAAGCGTATTCTTGATATCAACCCTGAAATAATCGCCCATGACCTGCATCCGGACTATTTGAGCACCCAGTACGCAATGGAATTGCCGGCCGATCATAAAATCCAGGTTCAGCATCACCATGCCCATATTGTCAGCTGCATGGCCGAGCACAAACTGGAAGGGAACCGTGTTAGGATTGTCCTTTGACGGAACGGGCTATGGAACCGACGGGACTGTCTGGGGCGGAGAAATCCTGATTGTCCGCGAACACGATTTTGAGCGTGCCGGGCATCTGGCCTATGTTCCCATGCCCGGAAGCACCGCGGCCATTAAGGAGCCCTGGCGCATGGCGGTGAGTTACCTGCAGGGCGCTTACGGCAACGACTTTCGCAATTTAAATCTCCCTGCCATGGCAGCCATTGAAAATGAAAAGCTGACCATCATCAGCGAGATGATTTCCAAAGGAATAAACGCACCGTTGACGTCGAGTCTGGGACGTTTGTTTGATGGTGTGGCGGCTATCTGCGGGATACACCAGCGGGTGAATTTTGAGGGACAGGCAGCCATGGCGCTGGAAATGGCGGCAACCGGTGATTCTGACAGCGTCTACGAATATGAATGGGAAAGCCGACGGGGCCTATCGGATTTTAACCGAACCGATCATTCGGGGTGTGGTCGACGATGTGGCCTGCGCAATACCCGGTTGGTGAAATCAGTTCCCGGTTTCACCGGACCTTGATTTGTTTGTTTACTGATTTGTGCGTCGTCATCGGAAAGGAGCGGGAATTGGATCGGGTCGTTTTAAGCGGCGGTGTTTTTCAAAACTCGCTTTTGTTGACCGGCCTGACCCGGGCGCTGGGAAGAAAGAAATTTTCAAGTTTTCAGTCATCGGCAGGTTCCTACCAATGATGGAGGGATAGCGCTGGGGCAGGCGGTGGTGGCGGCTGCCATAGCAAAAAGATAAGCATGCTAACAATTTTTTTGGTATACACGATATTGTGGAGTAAGATTAATTCAAAGCCGCCACGCGTTAGGAGCTGCGCCTGCGGCGGTTTGAGGATCGCTTCGATATAGGCAGATAATTGCCTCCAACCTCGAGTTCCGAGCGACGCTCCTTGACGACCCGCAGCGCCAGCTCCTTTAGCGTTAGCGATCAAATTTCCGGAGGAAATTTCTTATGGCCTTAAAATATATCGAAGAATACCGGGACTCAAAACTTTCTAAGAACCTGGTGGGAAAAATCAAGCGAATCAGCATCCCGCGACATTCGTCTGATGGAGGTCTGCGGGACCCACACGGTTTCGATATTTCGCAGCGGCATCCGGTCGGTTTTACCGCCCACCATCTCGTTGCTGTCGGGACCGGGCTGCCCCGTGTGCGTGACCGATCAAAAAGAAATCGATGCCTTTATCGAATTGACCCGGCTAGAAGGGGTTATCATTACCACATTCGGCGACTTGATGCGGGTTCCCGGGTACAACATCATCCCTGCAAAAGCAACGGGCCGAGGGCAAAGATATCCTGGTGGTTTATTCGAGCTTTGATGCCATTGAAATTGCCAAAAAGAATCCGGACAAAAAAGTGGTATTTCTCGGGATCGGATTCGAGACCACCGCCCCTACCATCGCGGCGGCGATCTTTTCAGCCGATCACATGAAGGTGGACAACTTCTCCGTCATAGCGGCGCATAAGCTGGTGCCGCCGGCCCTGGAGGCGTTGATGGCCCTAAAAAATGTAAACATCGACGGCTTTATATTGCCCGGACACGTTTCGGTGATCATCGGCGAAAAGGCTTATTTGCCGTTTTTCAGCCGGCATCAAATTCCCTGTGTCATCGCCGGATTTGAACCGGCGGATATCCTGCAGGCGATCAGCATGCTGGTCGAGCAGATTGAAAACGGGGCACCGGCCCTGGAAAATGCTTATCCGCGCGCGGTAACTTTTGAAGGCAATCCCAAAGCCCAGAAAATGCTGGACGATGTTTTTGAGCCGGCAGATGCCAGCTGGCGCGCCATTGGTGTGATTCCCAAAGCGGTCTGAAAATCCGTAAAAAATATGAACGCCATGATGCCGCCAAGATTTTTGATATTGAGGTGACCGGCTCAATGGATCCCAAGGGCTGTGCCTGCGGCGAAATTTTAACCGGTACCAAAACACCACCGGAATGCCCGCTTTACAAAACGGTCTGCACCCGATGGATCCGGTGGGACCCTGCATGGTGTCGACCGAGGGGACCTGCGCGGCGTACTATAAGTATCAGGTTTGAATTCGGAATAATTCGATATTAGATTTGGGATTTGGGATTTTGGATTGGTAAAAGGAATATTATCGATTTTAAAACGGTGGGAGCGGCTTTCCGGCCGCGATCTCAGATTTTCGCGGCTGGAAAGCCGCTCCCACATCGGATGGAACTGGTGTTTAACCCGTAACCCGCAACGCGCAACCCGAAACACTCCAAACGAAGTATGGGCGACCATTATGAATAATGACAAGATACTGCTTGATCATGGAAGCGGCGGCAAGATTTCGCATCGCTTAACCACAGACATGCTGCTGCCTGTTTTTGACAATCCAATTTTGGCGCAGTTAAATGACGGTGCCATATTTGAACTTGAAGGGCTGCGGATTGCATTTTCAACCGACTCGTATACGGTGGACCCCATTTTTTTCCCCGGCGGAAGTATTGGTGACCTGGCCATCAACGGCACGGTCAACGACGTGGCCATGTGCGGAGGCAACCCTGTTTATTTGAGTGTCGGTCTGATTATCGAAGAGGGTTTTGCGGTAAAGGACCTTGAAAAGATTGTCGCCGAAATGGGAAAAGCCGCTGAAATCGCAGGTGTAACCGTGGTGACCGGGGATACCAAGGTGGTGCCCAAAGGCGCGGTGGACAAAATTTTTATCAACACCTCCGGGCTGGGCCTGATACCGCAAGATATCAACATTGCCAGCCACAATGCCCGGCCCGGCGATCAGATTATTCTGAGCGGCACCATCGCCGACCACGCAATTACCATTTTAACCCAGCGTGAGGGGCTTTCGTTTGAAAGCAGCATCACCAGTGATACGGCACCGCTAAATCACATGGTAAACCGAATGTTTTCGGCCAGCACGGATATTCATGTGCTGCGGGATCCCACCCGGGGCGGGGTGGGCACGGCATTAAATGAAATCGCCGAAAAATCGCAGACGGGCATCAAAATTTATGAGGAACGAATTCCGCTGAAAAATGAAGTGGCTGCCACCTGCGAGCTTCTGGGGTTTGATCCGCTGTATTTGGCCAACGAAGGAAAATTACTGGCATTTGTGTCACCATCGGACACCGACGCGGTCCTGGCCGCCATAAGGGAGAACCCCCTTGGCAAAGATGCAACGGTAATCGGCGAAGTGGTTGTAGATCACAGCGCTAAGGTCGTTATGGAAACCCGCATCGGCGGGAGCAGAATTGTGGATATGCTGGCGGGGGAGCAGCTGCCGCGCATCTGCTGATGCTAAAAACCGGGCTCAATAATGTTGGATGATTGCCTTTTCAAGTGGGAGCGGCTTTCCAGCCGCGATGTAACATTTCCCAACTTTCGCAGGCGGTACGGAATTTGAAAATGTATAGAATTATTCGTACACTAACCACCTTGTTAAGTATCCTTTTCGCGGTGACCACCGGCGAGGCGCAGCGTGAGCATCTGATCCAGGGGCGCACCATGGGGACGACCTATCATGTCCGGGTGATCACCGGATTTTTTCAAAGCGTATCAGGGTTAAAAGAACAGATTGATCAGCGGCTGGTGGAGATTAACCGCAGCCTGTCCACTTATCAAAAGGACAGCGAGATCAGCCGTTTTAATCAATTCAAGCAGGCAGGCAAAAAATTTAAAATTTCCCATGATTTCTTTGAGGTCATGAAAACGGGCCAAACCATTTACCGGTTGTCCGGAGGTGCCTGGGACGGTACGGTCAACCCGCTGGTAGATCTCTGGGGCTTTGGCCGCAGCGGCCGCCGGAATAAGATCCCTGAAAAAATTCAAATTACAGCCCTTTTGGCGGATATCGGCTTTGAGAGTATCGAGGTTCTGGATACCGGATTTTTAGTGAAAAATCGAGCGGCCCTCACCGTCGACCTCTCTGCAATCGCCAAAGGCTACGGCGTGGATCAGGTTTCCGCGCTAGTTCGTAAAAAGGGTTTTGAAAACTACCTGATTGAAATCGGGGGGGAAGTTTATGCAGCCGGGCACAGAAAAGATGGCCGGCGGTGGCGAATCGGGATCAATCTGCCCCGGTCGGATGCCGCCTTTGACGAAGTATATAAGGTTGTCGAACTGCGTAACCAGGGGTTTGCATCCAGCGGTGACTATCGCAATTTTTTCGAGGTCGACGGAGTTCGTTATTCCCATGTGATTGATCCCCGAACCGGTTTTCCGGTTTCAAACGGGGTGGTGAGTGTTTCGATTATCACCGGTACTTGCTCTATGGCCGATGGCCTTGCAACGGCGGTGATGGTGATGGGCGTGGAGAATGGTCTGGAACTGATTGATCGGCTTGATGGTGTTGAAGGTCTTATTGTGGTTGAGCAAAACGACGGCACGTTGGTGGATTATAATTCAAAAGGATTTGAAGTTGTACCGTAAGGCACTATCTGGTAGGTATAAATTTTATTCGATATCCTCTTTGTTGCTGATTTGCATTTTTAATCAAAAGAATTGCTCGATGCTCTGCATCGGGGTTAAGAAGATAAAAATTCATTTTGATACTTCGCAGCTCTGCTGCGGGGTAGTTCATTCACTAAAAGGTAGCCGAAGTTTACGAAAAAAGAGGAATCCATGCGTCTTTCTTTCAGAAAAATGCTGGAACTGATACTGCGCCGACCTTTACCGGTCATTTTTATGGTAGCGGCCGTCACCTCTTTTTTTGCATGGCAGCTTCCGAATCTCTCTTTTAAAACCTCTATTTATGATCTCCAAATCGAAGATCTTCCCGAGACCGTCCAATATGATGACTTCAAAAAACTGTTTGGCTCCGATGAGATTATCAGGGTTGTCATCAAAAGCAGCAACGTGTTTGACCCTCTCACATTTCGCAAGATTGAGCAGTTGGCCGAAACGGCCGCGGCCATCGAGGGGGTCAAACGGGTTATCAGCCTTGCCGGTATAAAAAAAGCGATAGATGTCTCCGGGAATTGGAGCATGGAAAAATTTTATGGAGTTATATCCCAGGTAGACCTTTTCCGCAAAAACCTCATTTCAAGCGACCGTAAAACCACCGCCCTGACACTTGTTCTGACAAACGATGCCGATCCTGAAGCAGTGATCCGGAGCGTAAGACAGATGATCACCGGGGCGCCAGGGGACCTTGTGCTTTATCAGACCGGTATGCCGCTTGTGTCCGAAGCTTTGGCCCGGTTTACCGAAAAAGATTTTTTCCGCTTACCGCCGATTACCTGCCTGCTGATTACCATTATTCTCTTCGGGTTGTTTCGCAAGCCTCAGTACGTTTTCATTCCCCTTACCTGCGTGGGACTGGCCCTGGTCTGGACGTTTGGTCTGATGGCCTATCTCCATATACCGCTTTCAATGCTGACCATGATTGTTCCGGTTTTTCTCATCGCCGTCGGGACAGCCTACTGTCTGCATATCGTCTCTGAGTATCTGGTGTGCTTAAAAGAAGCTGATTCGCCGATAAATGCGACAATCAAAACTTTTTCAAACATTGCTCTGCCAACCTCCCTGGCCGTTTTGACGACTATCATCGGTCTCGGATCTCTTTTGATCAATCGGATTACCGCCATTCAGGAGTTTGCTGTTTTTTCGTGTTTTGGAATGATCAGTTTTCTGGTTATTGTTTTGACATTTCTTCCGGCGGCCTTATCGTTTTTGCCTTTACCCGGAAAAGGACAGCATCAGAGTATCGACCGCCAATCGTTATTTGGCCGTTTTATCGATAAAATAGTTGACCTGAACTTAAATCATCAGAAAATCGTGATGCCGCTTATCGGAGTGGTGACGGTTATATGCCTGATCGGTATTTTTCGCATTCGGGTTGAGACCAATCCGGTTGAATATTTAAAAGAGGACACGCCGGTAAAACGCAACTTTAAAGATATCTACCAGGATTTGTCCGGCAGCTTCCCCGTCAATGTGGTTATGGGGAAACCGGAGGCGGACTACTTCGAAAATCCTGAACACCTGGCGGATATTGTCCGTCTCCAGGAATTTCTCGGCACACTGCCCGGCGTCGATAAAATCGTGTCTTTTGCTGACTATCTCAAGCTGGTCAATTATGTTCTCAACCGATTCGAGCCGGAGTACTACAGACTCCCCGAAGAGGCATTTGAAGTGCGGATGCTATTTAATAATTATACGACCATACTGGGCCAAGACATGCTCACCTGGTTCATGAGCCCGGACTTTTCAAAAACGAACATTCTCCTGTTGACCCATATTTCAAGCTCCCAAAAGTTTCTTCAACTTCGCGACAAGACGCTGGCCTTTGTTAACCAACACTTTTCAAAGGATTTACAGTGGGAGGTGACCGGACTCGGAATGGTGATCGCGGCCAGCAGTCGTAAGCTTACCATCGGACAAATCAAAAGCCTTTCTATCACCATGATTCTGGTTTTCGGGATCATGTTCATCCTCTTTTTGTCGGTCAAAGTGGGCCTCATCGCCATCATTCCCAATCTGTTTCCAATTATTATTAATTTCGGAATCATGGGGTGGTTCGGTATCGAGCTTTCCATGGCAACCAGTCTTATTGCCAGTATTGCTATTGGACTGGCGGTTGACGACACTATCCATTATTTGGTCCGGTATAACCGGGAATTTAAAATAGACCTTGATGAAAAACGGGCCATCCGGGATACCCTGCACCATGTGGGGCGGCCGATCATCTTTACGACAATAACCATTTGCCTAGGGCTTTTCCATCTTATTATTTTCCAGTTTCAAACCAACGGCCATTTTCGGCGTAATGATGGTGATTACCTCGCTGTCGGCCCTGGTCGGGGATCTGATTCTGCTGCCAACCTTGATGCAACAGGTTGAATTGGTGACTCTTTGGGATCTGGTGCGGTTGAAACTCGGCAAAGAACCCGGGAAGGGAATTCCTCTTTTCAAAGGGTTATCACGCAGCCAGATTCATTATATCCTCATGGCAGGATCGCTGAGAAAAATTGGGGCCGGCGAAATTCTGTTCCACAAAGGGGGACCCCAGCGATTGCATGTATACAATTATTTCCGGTACCATGGACGTTTTTGATCCAATCAGCAATGAAGGATCGGATCAAAAACCCGCAAACCGGGTGCTGATCAACCAATTAAAAACCGGGGATGTGTTGGGTGAGATGGGGATTTTTCCGTTCCGCGCCACGTTCGGCAACGGTTATTTCCACAACTCCGGTTGAACTTTTGAAAATTAATTGGAAGATGGTAAAACGGCTTCAATGGCTGTACCCTCCCACAGCCCATAAATTTTTCTTGAATCTTATGGGGATTGTATGCGATCGCCTCGAGAACCTGACCGAATGTTTTGCTGAAATAAAGGTGCAGGATGATGCTTCGGGGTTGTGCTCCAGATTAAGCTTTTTAAAAATTTTGGATACGGAAATCCAGCGGGCGCGAAGCTGTTGCACAAACTTGACGCTTTGTTTTGTGAAGTTAAACTTAGAAGAAGCCGGAGCCGGTTCCGGCAATTCAGCAAAAGATCGAATTCTTCATTCCCTGGGAGAAGTTATTTCCGAAGAGATCCGGAATTGGGATATCCTGCATCAATACGATCAACAAACATATGCTCTCCTCATGCCGCAAACTATTTTTGATGAAGCTCAACATTTCTGCAATCGATTGAAGAGCATTTCAGAAAGAATTTTTTCAGAGACGGGAGGCTTTGGTGTAAAATTAGCTTTTGGTCTGGCCGAACTTACCCTCGGAAAGGATGAAACCGGCTCAGACCTGCTTGCCAGGGCCCAATCCGGTTTGCAAGATGCAAGCTATTCTTAGCAGAATGCTGTCCTTCCATTATGACACTAATTATTACCATTCCGGCCCATTCACCGCATTGACATTGCGGGGCACATTCCTTATTTTTCAAGGGCAAATTAAATTCATTCAAAGAAACCGAATTATGAAACTCTACTTGGAAAGCCTGGGCTGTGCCAGGAATCAGGTTGACAGCGAAATTATGATCGGACGGCTGAAAAAGGCCGGTTGGACCATTACCGATGATCCCGAGCAGGCCGAAACCATCGTGGTGAATACCTGCAGTTTCATCGAAGATGCTGTCCAGGAATCCATCGACGTCATTCTAGAACTGGCGGAGTATAAAAAGGAGGGATCCTGCAAGCGTCTGGTGGTGACCGGATGTCTTCCCGAGCGTTACCGTGAAGAAATTTTACAATCATTACCGGAAGTGGATGTCCTTTTAGGAACCGGTGCCTTTGATCAAATTGCAAATGCTGCCCGGGAGCTGCAATACTCACACCTGTGTGTGTTGCCGGACCCGGACCTCACTGAACTGCCGACCGAAGATACCCCCCGGCATTTAACTGTGCCTCACGTAGCCTATTTAAAAATCGCCGAAGGCTGCAATAAATCATGCACCTATTGCATCATTCCCAAGCTGCGCGGCAAACAAAAAAAGCCGTTCGCCGGAAGAAATTGTTTCTGAAGCCACCAAGCATATTGCCGACGGTGTAAACGAACTGGTGCTGGTTGCACAGGATACCACCGCCTATGGGAATGATTTGCCAACCCGGACAAATTTGAGTCGGCTCATGGAAAGCCTGGTAAATATCCCCATCAACGATCACGAGCGTGCAACGCAACCATGGCTCAGGGTACTCTACGGACATCCGGAAAGCATCGAAGACTCCTTTATTGATGCGGTAGCCTCACATAACAATCTTTGCTCCTATTTTGATATTCCCATCCAGCATGTCAGCCGGGGGATTCTAAAACACATGGGCCGCCGATACACAAAAGATGATCTTTACCGTCTATTTGATCGTATCCGTGACCGGGTTCCGGATGCCGTGCTGCGAACAACCATCATTGTCGGGTTTCCCGGAGAAACAGATAATGATTTTGCAGCGCTTTTACAATTTATCGAGGATGTTCGTTTTGATAATTTAGGCGTATTTATTTATTCGGACTCCGAGGATCTGGTCTCGCACCAATTGCCCAATCACATCCCTATCGACGTGGCCACAGATCGTTATCATCAGCTTATGTCTGCCCAGTCGGGTATTTCCTCCGAGAATAACCGCAAATACATCGGCAAGGCAGTCAAAGTCCTGGTGGAAGAGTTTCTGGACAACCATCTTTTTGCCGGCCGTACAAACTTTCAGGCACCGGAGGTGGACGGGTCATCTTACATTAATACTGCTCAATTGCCTTTTGGATTGAAAATCGGCAGCTTTGCTGATATGCGAGTAACAGATGCCATGGAGTATGATCTGATGGGAGAGGCGATATGAGTGATCTTAAGCAGAAGATCCTTTCTGCAGTTGAATCCGACCTGGAAGATATTGAAAAAGCCCTTTCCGATAATTTAAATCCCTACCTGGATCTGGTATCCGATGTAGCCGGTCACATTCTGTTCAGCGGCGGCAAACGGTTGCGTCCTTTGCTGATGGTGCTGTCTGCCAGGATGGGCGGTTACAACGGGAACTATGAAAAAACCTTTTCAACGGCCCTGGAATATCTGCATACAGCCACCCTGCTGCATGATGATCTGGTGGACGGAGCCACCCTGCGCCGGGGAAAAACGGTGGCTCACGCGACCTGGGGTAATTCCATTACCGTCCTGGTGGGTGATTACCTGTTGGCGAGGGCGCTGTCTATTTCAGCCGGTACCGGCAGGCTCAGAGTTGTTCAAATTCTGGCCGAACTCACCGAGAATATGTCCCAGGGTGAAGTTCACCAGCTGATGCGCAAAGGCGATATCAAGCTGACAGAAGACGAGTATCTGGTGATCATCCGCCGTAAAACCGCCGTGCTGTTCGAAGCCGCCTGCCAGGTGAGCGCCATAATAGCCGACGCACCGCAGGACAAGGAAAAGGCCCTGTCTGAGTATGGATTTAATCTGGGGATTGCTTTTCAGATGGCCGATGACCTGTTTGATTATACCTGCAGACCTCTGATTTCGGCAAAGAGGTCGGGGCGGATCTAAGAGAAGGAAAACTGACATTGCCGGTTATTTACGCCTTGAAACAGGCGAATTCCAGTGACCGGGATTTGATGATAAAAATTATCCGGAACACTGACTTTACGACCGATGATTTTAAAACCCTGCTCGATTTGCTGGTAAATTACGGCGGTATTGATTATACGCAAGAAACGGCTGCTTCCTATATCGACACGGCCAAAAACGCCCTGGCCCTTTTTGAACCCTCACCAACCAAAGAAACCATGCTGGATATTGCAGACTATGCCCTCCAGCGACGGGTCTAGTGCAGGGTGCATAGCACGTAGGGCATAGGGCAAAGATAGAAGCTGAAAGATAGAAGGCTTTGAGCTTTATTCTTGATTATGAATGATTTTTCATTTATACCGCAGAAGATTTCAAGTTACACCTTAATACAGGAGTTGTGTGCCATGCGGAAAATTTTCACCAAATTTAGTGGGTTGATGCTTGTGTCTTTCAGCCTGGCCCTGGTGCTGATGACATTCAACGCTGCGCAGGCCCGGGAGTCTGCCACAACCAAAACGTTTGTAGTAGTAGGAACGGCTACGATGCGTGGCGGCAATGTCGCTGCTGCCCGGGAAAAAGCCATTTCCGACAGCCTGGTTACAGCCGTGGCGTTAATGACCAAAGAGCTACTGGAGGTAGAATCCTGGTGGATAATTTTTCGCAGCTAAATGAGCTGTTGCTTGATCAGACAAGTACCTTCATCCAGGGTTATAAAGTACTGACCGAGGCCGGCCAGGAAAAATCCTACCGGGTTGTTGTCCAGGCCACCGTGTCAGGGCAAAAGATATCCAAGAAATTGACCCAGGCGGGAATTCTGCGGGCCACCAAAACGCTGCCCAGCGTTTTGTTCCTCATTGCCGAACAGAGTTTAGAGCAGCAATCTCCAATGTATTGGTGGAGCCCATCAGGATCCGGTTTGATTCCGATTTCTGAGGCAGTTATGGTTGATCGTTTGCAGGAAGCCGGATTCACCATCATTGAGCACCGCGGTGCTCGAGACCGCCCCCTGGTAAATTGGGATGACTTAAACAGACCGGATTTGACGGACCTGGAGGCGGCCGAACTCGGTGCGGCGCTTAAAGCCGATATCATCGTACTGGGAACATCGATTGCCAGCCCGTCTACAAACATCATGGGTTCGGCCATGCGGTCGTTTAATGGAACGGTTACCCTGCGGGCCTTACGATCGGGATCCGCTGAACCGATGTTAAACCTGACTCGAACGGCGGTGGCCGTCAATGAAGA
>PVMK01138732.1_pt1 | contig 17229 bp, 18 predicted proteins | sample 1853481 | NCBI WGS metagenome assembly PVMK01 (sample SAMN08533507, study PRJNA380276) | Marine sediment metagenome, whole genome shotgun sequencing project.
GGAACGGATTAAATATCTGGCCCAGTTGATCGAAGAATTTTCCCTGACCGGTTTTATCATGCACTCCAACCGCTCCTGCAAGCCTTACTCTGTCGGCATGTATGTTTTGCAGGATAAATTGCCCCGGCTGACCGGAAAACCGGGAGTGGTGATAGAAGCCGAGCAAAACGATCCCCGGGTGTATTCAGATGCCCAGGTGGAGACACGACTGGAAGCGTTTATCGAATCGATGGAGACGATATAATTGACTATTGATAATTGACTAATGACTATTTAAGGAATTCTGTCGATTATACATGCAGCGGCCAGTTTGATCGGAAAAGAAGCTTTGAAAAAGCGACTATCGAATCCTCCTCCGATTGTGTCTATTTTAAAAAAGCTTGAGCGAAGCGATTCCATCCTTCGACATTCGATATTCGACATTCTTCGGTTCTGCGGTTCGCTTTTTAACCTTTGAACCCTGAACCCAGAACCTTGAACCTCTGGACACTGACACCTGAAACCTGAAACCTAAAAAATTGGATCCTAAGCCTCAATCCGGATAAGGGAGAAGCACTATGGTATATGAAAATTTAATTATAGAAAAACAGGGTCACGTGTGCATCATCACCCTCAACCATTCTCCGGTAAACGCCTGGAACCTGGGATTGATGGAGGATTTTGAAAAGGCCATCGACGAGATTGAAAACGACAGGGATGTTCGTGTTCTAATCCTAACCGGAGGCGGTGAAAAATGCTTTTCGGCGGGCTTTGATGTCAGTGATGCCGCCAATGCGCATAAAATAAGCCCCAAAGGACGTGAAATCTGGACCCGAGTCGATCGTTTTCCCAAACCGGTTATTGCCGCCATCAACGGGTTTGCCATGGGGGGTGGTCTTGAACTGGCCATGAGCTGTCATTTCAGGATCATGGTCGACGATCCCAAGGCCACCATCGGACTTACGGAGTTGAACCTGGGGATCATACCCGGTTGGGGAGGCACCCAACGCCTGACCCGCATCGTTGGAAAGGCCAGAGCGCTGGACATGATTTTGTTCAGCAAACGGATCGATGCCCAAGAAGCACTTTCAATTGGTTTGATCAATCAAATTTCCACCAAAGACAGATTAATGGCCGATGCAATTTCTTTTGCTAAGGTCTTGGCAAAAAGACCGCCCATTGCTGTCGGTGCTGTATTGAAAGCGATTTCTGAATATGATTACAATGGGTTAGAAGTAGGACTTAAAGTAGAAGAAGAGGGCAGTGCCATGGTCGGAAAGTCCAAAGATTGCGTGGAGGGGTTTACGGCCTTTCTTGAAAAGCGCGAGCCGGTGTTTACGGGAAAGTAGCGTTCGATTTGGGATTTGGGAGTGCGGATTGCGGATTTAAAGGACCTGATGGGTCGGATTCGGCTTTCGGTTGCGGGGATGGGTTGCGTGTTACGGGTTGTGAGTTGTGGATTACATGTTGCATGATGAATAACAGACAATCCGAAATTCGAAATCTGAAATCCCCAATCAAATTAGAATCCTTCCACCTGCTTGGGAAAATAGTCTTCCAGGGTGCCTTCGCGATAAACATCCGCGGTGGCACAATGCAATCCGCCTCCGAACGGGGATACCTCGAATAACGGTACCGGGATTACCTCAAAGCCGTATTTATCCAGCAGTTCCATCATGGGCGTTTCAGCGGCTTCAATGCAAATAGTCTTGGTGTCTATCACCAGACAATTCATATTCAACCACATGCTGCAGGTGCACAACGGCATTTTTTCCTTGCGAACCGATTTAGGGGCTTCCACAAGCTCCCAGCCATTCTTTTTAAACAGTTCGTTATGGGCATTACCCAGGGCGGGGCGTTCGGGATTAATCAGAGCCAGGCCGGGTCGCAGAGGAATCAGGGTGGCGTCGATATGCCAGGGGAGCATTTCCCGGTAAGTTACCCGGTGGACCCGGTGATCCGGGTAGTGGCGTCGCAGCCATTCGATGCCGGCATCATTGGTGACCATGGATTTTTGAACAAAAAGATCTTTTCCACAGCGGGCCACATCGGCGGCATCAAACAGAGGTTCGGTCTCTGATATAATCCAATCGCTGTTTACGGTTCGTTTCCATTGCTCTTCTTCGCTTATTGAATTCCATTCCTTCCAAAAATCTTTTTTGTAAGTGCGGTCCGTTAGCCGCGGTTTCGGTGCGGTTTCCCACCGGAAGCTGGGATCTTCTTTATAATACTGTTCCAACAATGGCCGGTAGCAAAGATACTCAAACCAGCGGCTGCGAAAAGACATGGGGGCTTCAAGGATCTCATCACCGACGGTCAGAAGCACGTCCCGGGGCGGCATGCAGCCAAACATCGAGTCCTGCTTCCAATCCGGAGTCTGGATGACCTGGCTGAAATCGAGCGGGGAAGGGCGATCGACACGAATGCCGCGGTTTTCTAGAATAGCAGCATAATTGTCCAAAAGTTCACCGGCTTTATCTTCCATTTCTTTTGGAAGGGAACCGAACGTTCCCAGAGGAAATCCCTGGTCCGGAAAATCAAGCTGAACCACAGGCTCAGGTGCCTGGAGCATGGTGCCCTCAGCGCGACCGACGATCACGTGTTTTAAAGGATCCCATTCATTCCACGAACAAACGACTGTTTTTTGGCTGTCTTCTGTCATCGGGTTCTCCTAATCAAACCATGGCTAATCAATAATAAATTCCGCTAAATAAAATGCCTGTGGATAGTGCGACCTAAAGAAGTAAAAATTCCGCTACCTGGTTACCGGCCGTTAGCCCTTCATCGATTAGATCCAGAACCCTGGGTTTTTCTTCGGGGAATTTATAGCCCTCATAGCTATGGCTGAGCAAGAGACCCCCGTTGCCGTTGCGCCAGTAATTACCGGCATGATCAAAACAAACTTTTGACGTGACGTTTAATTTCTCGATCATCAGTTTTAATTCGACCAGATGTTCGTCCGGGGACAGCATCTGGAATTCGCCATTTTCCTGCCATTCGTAGATCGGTGTTCCCGGCTGGGGGAAAAGCGGTCTGGAGCGGATATAGTGCGGATTAATTTCGCTTAACACCCGGGCGGTATTCCGGGCGTGGTTTTCCCACATCTCCTTACCACCCAAACCGGGCATCCAGTATTCGGAAAGCTGAAATCCGGCCTGCATGGCCTTTTGACCGCCTTTGATGTGGCCGTCTCCGATGACGCCTTTCTTGATTTTTTTCAAAAGTTCGTCATCACCCGTTTCCAAACCCACATGCAGCCTGTCAAGCCCGGCTTGGTGTATGGCTTTCAGCTCTTCCAAACTTTTCTGGGCCAGAGTTTTAGAACGGGCATAGGATGTCACCCGGGTCAGGGAAGGGAAGGTTTTTCTAAAATATTCTAAAACCTCGATGAGTTGATCGGATTTCATGATCAGGCTGTTGGCATCCTGTAAAAAGGCCGTTTTAGCGCCGGACTGCAGCCAGTTGAAGACCATCACAAACCCGTGGTGGTACTCGAGTTCCGGATGTTTGTTGATCAGTTCAATGGCGGCATCGCGGGTGATCCTGCCGTCGAATCCGAGCCGGTGTGAGATTTCCTTCAGATCATTACCGATCGCAGCGATGGAATCGATATCCTGCTTTGATTTCAGCGGGGGATCGGACCTCAAACTTTTCGGTTTTGTACATGTTGCAAAAAGCACAGCGGTTCCAGGGGCAGTTGCGGGTGAATCTGACCAGCAACGAAAAACTGCCGCCTTCACTGGGCGGCCTGTAGACGCCGACTTCAAAATTATATTTTTGGGATGTTTCTGCAGCCATCGGGTCTCCTTTAGTCGTTTACGGTTTGGATGTTAGATAATTTCTTAAAATAAGCATTGGTTTTTTCATTTCAATTCGGTTTTATCCGCTCTGCCTTGTCAGATCCTTAATAGCCATTATTGAAAATTAGATTTGACAATTTTTTTTGTATTGCCTAATTGAACTGAAGTTAAAATTATGAACGTTTGGGTACAAATTATCAACTGTTTTCAGGGGAGCAAGCCATGGCAAAGGTAAACGTAAACGGGTGCGAAATCTATTATGAAGTTCACGGGCAGGGAGACCCGCTGGTTCTCATTATGGGACTGAGGCGCAACGTGGAATGGTGGTTTCGCCAGATACCCGCACTGTCGGAACACTTTCAGGTAATCGCCTTTGATAACCGGGGTGCCGGCCGCTCCGACAAACCCGTCATGGAATACTCCATGCGTCTATTTGCGGATGACACCGCCGGACTTATGAAGGCCTTAGATATTTCAAAGGCCCATATACTGGGGATCTCCATGGGCGGGTACCTCGCGCAGGAACTCGCCTTGAATTACCCCGCTAAAGTTAAAAGCCTGGTTCTGGGTTGCACCGGCTGCGGCGGTGACAGGGCCGTGATCATGTCGCCGGAAAGAATGGAAAAATTTACGGCCAACAAAGGATTAACGCCTGAGGAGATTCTGCGCAAAGATATGGATATCTACTTCTCCGATGATTATGTTGACCAACATCCTGAAAAAATAAAAGAATTTGTCGAAATTTCTATGCGTCACTACCAGCCGGCGGATGCATTTCTGCGGCAGTTTGATGCCTGTTTACGGCATGACACCGGTGATCGGCTGAACCAACTTTTGGCACCTACTTTGATAATGACAGGAGATGATGATCCCCTCGTTCCGCCGCAAAATTCCCATATCTTAAAAGATCTGATACCGGGTGCAGATTTATCTGTTTTTGCCGGCGGCCGTCACTGCTTTTTCATTGAAACGGCTGATCAATTTAATAAAAAAGCTGTCGACTTTCTTAAAGCCAACAGCTGAAATGGTTCATCTCAGGCGAACCCGTCATTTATCAAATTAGCGTCTCCGGGAGAGATGTCATTTTCGAGGCCGGAACCGCAAATAGCATCATTAATTTTGTCTTCGAGTCATGGAAGCCCGGCACCGGGGACGTCTACTTTAATTGTTTCGATTTTTCCACCCGGTGCGGCACGAACCTCATCAGGGATTGCGGACCCTGCCGTGCACACAAACAACGTGCAACGGTCATCTCCGCCCAGCATACAGGCATACGGCCTGGTTGATACGTTCACACGATGGGTGATTTCTCCGCTTTTAAGCACTCGCATAACTTCCCCAGGGTGGGGTGCCGCGACCCAGATGGCTCCCTCGGCATCCAGGCAGATTCCATCCGGAAACACTCCCTCCAGATTGGCCCAGATACGACGATTTGTTAGGGAGCCGTCCTGCTCAAGGTCGAATGCGGTTAAACAATTCCCAAAAGTTTCTGCAACAATGAGCGTCTGTCCATCCGGTGTAATAACAGTACCATTTGGGAAAAGCAGGTCCTCGGCCACAACACGGGCTTGGCCCTCCGGCGTCACCAACACGATCTCTGCCGGTTCAACCGGTGCATTGGCAGCATAGTCGAAACCAAAGTTGCCAATATAAGCCCTGCCATCATGATCAACCACCATATCGTTACAGTGATAAGATGCAAGTTCGTTTAAGTCAGCGACTTCCACAAGCCCCCGGGGTTCAAGCTTGAGTAAACGCCGGTCGATCATCGAAACCACCAGCAGTCGTTCATCGGGGAGCCAGCCTAAACCGGAAGGCGCTCCCGGAACGTCAACGATATTATCGCATTTACCATCCAGGTCGACCGTCATGACTCGGCCGCCCTGCATATCGGAAAACCAGAGCTTTCCCTCATGCCATCGCGGGCCTTCCGGAAAGAAGAGGCCGTCCAGCAAAACCTTTGTTTTCAACGACATAATCAAATTCTCCTATTCTGCTTTTTCGATTAACGACCAGGCGACATCCGCAACCTCCCGGGCCAAACTTCCCCGTTCAAGCGCTTCGGTCGAGCTTGCTATACCCATGATGCCGCGTTGGTAAACCCCCTGCAGAATGCTAGCCAACCGGAAAAAGGAGAACGCCAGATAAAAATTCCAGTTGGGAATGTGCTCTCTTCCGGAATGCCGACAGTATTCATCGACAAATTCGGCTTCAGTCGGAATACCGGTTTCCGTCCAGCCTTGCCGTTCAGGCTTAGTTTTCCGGCGACTCCACCGTGATAAGGCATGCAGCTGTAACCGAGGTCGCCGAGAGCATGACCAAGGGTGGATAGCTCCCAGTCCAGCAAGGCAACTACTTTGGGTTCCGTGGGATGGAACAACATATTTTCCATGCGAAAATCGCCGTGAACGATGCAACTGGTGTCGTCTTCGGGAACATTTTCAGGCAGGTATTGCATGAGTTTTTCCATGGAATCGATCTCATCGGTCTTGGCGGCCACATACTGCTTTGACCAGCGGCCGATCTGACGGCTAAAATAATTGCCCGGCTTTCCGTAGTCTTCCAGACCCAGCTCAACGTAATTCACCGCGTGTAATGCGGCCAACACCCGGATCATGTCAGAATATACCGACCGTCGTTCCTGCGGTTTCATATCCGGCAGGGTTAAATCCGCCAGCACGCGGCCCGGTACATATTCCATGACAAAAAACGGAGTTCCGATGATGGTATCATCCTCACACAACAGGAGCATTTTCGGCACCGGGACACTGGTTTTCTCTAAAGCTTTCATGACGCGATACTCGCGCTCCACCTGATGGGCGGACGGCAGGAGTTTGCCGGGCGGCTTTTTCCTAAGCACGTATTTCAGCCCGCCGCTATTCAAAAGAAAGGTTGGATTGGACTGGCCACCCTCAAATTGCTCGACTTTCAGCGGAGCCCTGAATCCTTCCAGATTGGCCGTCAGATAGTCTGATAAGGCCTTTTCATCGAAAAAATGGGCATCACGAACCGGTGTCAATATGGCCTGGTGTTTCATTTTTCTTTCCTCAATTCCAGTCTGGCGATAACTTCACGGTGAACCTCGTCCGGTCCATCGGCTAGGCGCAATGTTCGGATATGAGCATAGGCCGCCGCCAGCCAGGTATCGTCACAGACGCCCATACCGCCGTGAGCCTGGATGGCACGATCAATTACCTTCAAGGCCATTTTCGGCGCCACGACTTTTATTTCGGCGATTTCCGTTCGGGCCACTTTGTTGCCGACGGTGTCCATGCGGTGGGCGGCATACAGGGTCAACAGACGGGACTGATCGATTTCACAGCGGGATGCAGCGATATCTTGGCGAATCTGGCCCATTTCCGCAAGGGGCCGGCCAAATGCCACCCGGGATTTGACCCGGCGGCACATTTCCTCCAAAGCTCTTTCCGCCACCCCGATGGTACGCATACAATGATGGATACGGCCTGGTCCGAGTCGGCCCTGGGCAATCTCGAATCCGCGACCTTCACCCAATAGAATGTTGGAGACCGGAACCCGGACATCCTCGAATAAAATTTCTCCGTGACCATGGGGCGCGCTGTCATAGCCGAAAACAGGCAGCATGCGCTCGATGGTTACGCCAGGCGTATCACGGGGAACCAGAATCATGGACTGCTGCTTATAAGTAGGCCCATCGGGGTCTGTCTTGCCCATGAAAATGAAAATTTTGCAGCGCGAATCCCCGGCACCGGATGACCACCATTTACAGCCATTGATCACATATTCGTCACCGTCACGCACGATGCTGGCTTCAATGTTGCGCGCATCCGACGAGGCCACCTGGGGTTCGGTCATACAAAAAGCAGACCGGATTTCGCCCTCTAAAAGCGGTTTGAGCCATTTCTCTTTCTGTTCGTCGTGGCCGTAACGGACAAGTGTTTCCATATTACCGGTATCCGGGGCGGCACAGTTGAAGACCTCCGGGGACCAGGGCACCCGGCCCATGATTTCGCAAAGCGGTGCATACTCCAAATTACTCAGTCCGGCTCCGTATTCACATTCCGGGAGAAATAGGTTCCACAAATCTTCGGCTTTGGCTTTTTCTTTGAGCTCTTCAATGAGGGGAACAATATCCCAGCGATCCCCCTGGTTTAGCTGACGATAATATTCTTCTTCATTGGGATAGATATGCTTATCCATGAAAGCCTTCAGTTGTTGCTGCAGATCGGTCGACTTTGGTGACAATTCAAACAACATAATGCTAACCTCCTGGTTTAAAATGATAATCTATTGTTGATCAGAGGAAAAATTGAACAACCTTAATGATTTCCTTTGTTACGACGGCCACCTGTCGGAATTCGCTATCCGGCGAGTTCATCAAGATTGTCGAGCGACAAGGGAAGCAGTGCCTTTGCCGCCTCCAGGCAATCGTAGGCTTTGGTGGCCAGCAATATCAGGTCCTGGTGACCGGACAAATCGGAAATATTATTAACAGCCTTGAGTGAAATGGTGTGATCGCCTTTGATACCGGTAATGTGTATTCCCGGGGCCGTCGACAAATCAGCCGTCTCTTGATGTTTACAGACGAGTAAAGGGTCCCAGCCGGCCTTTTTGATAAAGGCCGCTGTAATGCCGCCGATAGCACCGGCACCTACGACTGTTATCTTAGCGTCTTTTGAGATCATAAGATTTCCCCGTTGACTCGTTTTGATTAAGTCCCCTGATTTTTATTGCATTTAAATTCTATTGGCAATATCTAATATCTTTTACCGTCTTCCATTCATCTTCTTAAAAAAAACTGTTTTGATTGCACCACTGAACGTAATATCTACGGAGATTCAACATGCATGATTTTCAAAGCCAATACGCCGAAGTCAACGGCATCCGGTTGCACTACGTGAGTGTCGGTAAGGGGAAGCTGATCATGTTTGTGCACGGTTTCCCCGAGTTCTGGTACGAATGGGAAAAACAGCTTATTGAATTCGGCCAGGATTATCAGGCGGTAGCTCCGGACTTGCGGGGATACAACCTGTCGTCTAAACCCTCGGATGTCGAAAAATACCATGTCAAATATCTTATCGAGGACCTGCGGGCTCTGGCCGACAACCTGGGTCATGAAAAGTTTATCATGGTCGGTCATGACTGGGGTGGCGGCGTGGCCTGGTCCGCCGCCATGCGGCATCCCGAATTGCTGGAAAAGCTGGTTATCATCAATTCACCCCATCCAGCCGTGTTTGCCAGGGAACTGTTGAACAATCCGGATCAGCAAAAGGCCAGCCAGTATATGTTGATGTTGCGTTCGGCTGAAGCCGAGCGGGTACTATCTGAAAACAACTTCGCCCGGCTGTCAGACGTATTGGTTCAATTCGGCAGCAAATGGGAGATGTCTGAAGAACGTCGCCTGAAATATATCGATGCCTGGTCCCAGCCGGGAGCTTTGACCGGCAGCCTTAACTATTACAGGGCTTCACCACTTTATCCGCCGACTTCCACAGAGGATAAAGAGCAGATAAAAAGCATATTGAACCTGCCGAAAGAAATGCTTGCGGTCAGGGTGCCGACGCTGGTTATCTGGGGGGAACAGGACCGGGCACTTTTAACCGGCAATTTGGATGGGCTCGAAGAATATATTGAGGATCTGACGCTTAAACGAATACCCGATGGTACCCACTGGGTGATTCATGAACAGCCTGAATTGGTCAATACGCTCATTCGGGATTTTATAAACCCTGAACTTTGAACGGTTGATAAACCCTCATCCAGGGAAAATACGATGACAAATTCAAAATTTGATTTAACTGGAAAAGTCGCCCTGGTGACCGGCGGTAACGGTGGTATCGGCCTGGGTATGGCCGAAGCGCTGGCCGAAGCCGGTGCCGATGTTTGTATCTGGGGCCGTAATACCGACAAAAATAAATTCAAGGAAAGCGTCATGCCCCGTATTCCGCAGCGCCGGTGGGGTCTTCCAGCCGATTTTGGACCGATTGCCGTCTATTTTGCCGGCGATTCCAGTGAATATCACAGCGGTGACGCCGTGGTCATTGACGGCGGGTTCAGTTGTTTTTAGAGTAATTTCCCCTAACCCGGATAAAGCGGAAAGATGGCCATCCAACTATTTAGCTGATCAACAAACTTACGAGGGAGTATTGCATAATATGTCCGAATTTGAAGAGCTCAATCCCCGGTTTAAAGAATCCTTGCTGGACTGGATGAAAACGAGAAATCCTTTCTGGTCCCTTCTGGGGATGGAAATTATTGAGGTTAAAAAGGGCTGGGCTAAAATTCGGTTACCCTTTACCGAAAAGCTGGCCAACGGCCTCGGCGTAGCTCATGGAGGGGCGATTTTCTCGCCGGCGGATTCTGCCGTGGCAATGGCCCTGGTATGGTTGATAAACATGAACAAAAACATATCGTCCCTGGAAATGAACATTAATTACCTGAAGCCGTTTCACAGCGGAGCAATCGTTGCTGAAGCTAAAATTATCCATAAGGGAACGATGACGGCCATTGGTGATGTCGAGGTCAGGGATGAGAAGGACAATCTAATTGCCAAAGGGCTGGCGACTTATGCGATTTTTAATAAAGAGCCAAATTAAAAACACATTTTTAGTACCTTAATAATTATTTTTGTGCATTTTGTGGCAAAAAAATATATTGGGCTATTTTCCCTAGTTTCAAATGATTGAATATTGTCGATTGAATATTGAACATTTAAGGTCCGCCTCTCTCCGAGCTGTAAGCTCTACGAGCTGGAAGCCGGCAGATCAATTTTCAATAGTCAATTCCGGCTTGTCCGGGTTAGGAGATGGGAATGAATGTTGATGAATTTACAAACATTGTCTATGAGAAGGACCTGAAACCGGAATTGTGACTGTCACCATAAATAGACCGGAAATCAGAAATGCGCTTACGCTGGTTGTGCTGCTGGAATTATACTGGGCGGTGGATAATATCGAAAAGGATGACACCGTCACAGCCATGATCATTACCGGCGCAAAAACTCCGGACAGCGATGATCCGACCGGTGAAGCCTTCAGCAGCGGCGGATATTTCAATCTGGCGGATTTTGAATCATTGGATGAAAAAACAAAGGGTGAAATCGACCTGACGGATATTGCCCAAAAGAAACTGTGTTTAAAATTCTGGCAGCTGGACAAGCCGGTTATCGCCGCAATCAATGGATTGGCCATCGGTGGCGGATTTACCGTTCCGTTGGCCTGTGCCGATCTTATTTATGTGTCCGAGCATGCCTGGGTAAAGCTTCCTTTTATCAATATAGGCCTCATTCCTGAGCTGGCTTCCAGCTATCTGTTGCCACGGCTGGTGGGATTTCAGCGAGCCAAAGAAATCATTTTTTTCGGAGAAAAATTACCGGCTTCGAAACTATATGACATGGGCTTGGTAAACAAAGTGCTCCCCCATGATGAGCTCATCCCCTACGCCAAAAAGATGGTCTTAAAACTAATTCCTCCCCAGGGTGCCGGCCTGGCGACGCGTCTGGCCAAACAGGCGTTTCACAAGCCGTTAATCGAAGCGGTCACCAAAGCCCTCGACATTGAAAATGAAGGATTAAATAAAACCATCGCATCAGCGGATTTCTGGGAAGCCCTATCTGCCCGCAAAGAAAAACGAGAGCCGGTGTTTAAGGGAAAGTGAGTCTCGATTTGGGATTTTGGATTTGGGATTTCGGATTGATTGAAAGGAACTCCTCGATTTCGGATTTTTGATTGCGGATATCGCGATTTATTACCGGAAAAGAGGCTGATTTAGGATTTCGGATTGATTGTCGCCCTGACTCGACTGAACGTCTGATCCACATAGCGGATAACGATATAACACTTAACTATGTGATGGAGGATGTTATGACTGAAAAGCTAATGGAATACTTTAACAAACAACCCAGACTTGGTACGCTTAGTACAGCGGATAAAAATGGAAAAGTCAATTCTGCCTATTTTGGATCGCCCCGGATGGTGGATGATAAAACCATATTTATGGGTCTTGGTAATAACCGTACCTTTGCCAATCTACAGGACAATCCCAGTGCCATGTTTATGGTCATGGAGCCGGGTAAAGCAATTATGGACTGGAAAGGTGTCCGGATATACGTAACTATGACCGAGTGTCAAACAGCGGGCGAAAAACTGGATGATATGAGAGCTAACATTGCCAAAACCGCCGGTGAGAGTGCCAGTAAAATGATACATGCAGCAGTCACCTTTGAAATTCAAGAAATCAGACCGCTGGCGGATTTTGGGCAAGGTTGGGAAAAATCTATATAAAATGAAACAATATATAAAAGAAATAATCAACAAGGGCGATGACAGCGGCAATGGCATGACGGTCAGGTTCAGTCTGCCCTCCGGATTGGAAATTATCGGATTGCCAACCAAAAACTTTTACGGTGGTCACTGGGATTTAGGACCGACCTGGAATTATGCGGTTCTGGCTGACAAACCGTTTCTGGTGGATTCGGGGCGCTTCGGCCAGGGAAAAAATCTGGTTGATATGATGGCATCCGCCGGCATCAAAGCCGAAGATCTCGACTTTGTCCTGATCAGCCACGGCCATGAGGACCATGACGGTGGATTGGCTGAATTGGTGAATTCAACCAACCTGAGAGTAAAGGCTCATGCGATATATGAACTTTTAATTCACAAATATCCTTCCCAGGCTCCCCCCGGACACAAAGAGGATTTTCCCGCCAAGTGCTGGCATTGTCCGATGCCCGAATCATTTTATACAAAAAATTGCCTTGGATATCACAAGGTGCTGCAAGAGCTATCAATAGATCCTATTGCTGATGGCGAAAATAAGTTGGTGCCGGATATAATGACGCATCACCTTCCGGGCCATAGTCCGGATTGTATCGCTGTCTTGCTGGGCAACGAAGCGATCATCGTCGGCGATATTGTGCTGCCCGACATTACGCCCTGGCCCACCCGCGAAGAATTGTTCGACGAAGTCGCTGAAGTTATCAAACCTCATTACACGAAACCTAATGACATTTTTGGCCTGGATCGATACATCAAATCATTAAAAAAATTAGGTAAAATCGCCGGAGAGCATCCTGATCTGCTCGTGCTGCCAGCCCATCGCTTTTACTATAAAGGTCAATGGAACGGCCTTCAACTCGCAGACCGGGTAAACGAACTATTGGAACACCATATACAAAGATGTGCTGCCATTATTGAAATCCTGCGAACCGGTCCTAAAACAGCCGAAGAAATCGCTCAAGAGCATTTTGAGGAAAGCCTGCTGGAGGGATTCGGCAGCATCATGGCCGCCAATGAGATTGTCAGTCACTGTGAATTTTTAGTTGCCTGCGGAGATATGATTGGTGTAAATGAAAAACAATATGGCGAAACCGGAACAGCCAACTTTGAAAAATATATTTCGGCCACAAATCCCTCTTAATTCCGCCTCCTTTTACCCAGTATAGTAAATAGAAGACCACCCGCATGCCAGTGCAGGTGGTTTTTTGTCTTTCGATGCCTTTAAATAGCGGTAAATAAAAATTTTTCTTGACAGAGTCAAAAAATTTAAATTAGTTTGTATGCGAAAGGTCATTAAAATGAAAACATACGATGATTGCATCATATTCCTGCTGGCCAAGGCATATCAGAAAGCCCATGGTGATTTTAAAAAACGGCTCCAATCATATGGTCTGACACCCATCCAGCACTTAATCCTGGAGGTACTGTGGGGGAAAGACGGACTTTCAGCCAGTGATATCGGCAAAAAACTGGTTTTGGACGGAGCCACTCTATCGGGTGTATTAGACCGCTTGGCTGGGGGTGGCTGGATTTCAAAAGAATCCGATGCCGAGGACAAGCGGGTTTTGCGAAATTTTCTAACGCCAAGGAGCAAGGAGTTAAAGCCAAAATTATCCGAAGCCCGGGATCTAACCAATGAAGATTTGTTAAAACCTTTTTCCTTTGAGGAAAAAGTGCTGCTAAAACGACTACTGCGGGATATGCAGTAAAAGTTGAACCTGTGAACCCGGCGATTATATATTTTGTATACAAATAAATTGAGAGGGAAAGTACCTTATGTCGGAACAGGAAGTTTATCAGAAGTTCATTGATTGGTTGGGGAAAACCTGGTGGGGGTTGCCGGATTCAGAGCAACTATTACCGTTGATCAAAGCGCGTTATACCGCCCAAGAGGCGAAATTTTTAACCGGTTTTCCTTTTTCGGGTCGCAGTCTGGAGGAACTTGCCGATCTAAAATCCATGTCAACGGATCAGTTAGGACCGTACCTGGATAATCTGGCCCGCAAAGGTATCCTGTTTAAAAGGAAAGGCGACAACACTGTCAGATACAGCCTGAATGATTCCTATTTTGTATTTTTTCGTAGCGCTTTCTGGCCGGGCCGGGATGATGAAGCCAGTCAGAGGATGGCGCCCCATGTAAATAAATACTATTTTGACGGCTCCTATGACCAATACGTTACCGCCCATGCCAAAGGGCTCAGAGCATTACCAATCAATAAGACGATTGAGGATAGCCGTCAAATATTGCCTTACGAAGACGTCGTCAAAGTGCTGGATAATTTTATATATTTTTCGGTGTCCGCCTGTCCCTGTCGTCATCGAAAAAATATTGATGACGATTCGCACACCTGCAAAAAACCCATCGGCAATTGCCTGCACTTTGACACCCTGGGACGGTATTGTGTCGAAAACGGTTTGGGGCGTGAAATTACGCGGGAAGAAACAGAACGAATTCTAAAAGAGTCCGCCGATGCCGGACTGGTGCACGGTATTTCCAACTGGAAGGAAAAGCCCGATACCATCTGTAATTGCTGCAGTTGCTGCTGTCTGTGGATGGAAGCCTATCATAAGCTGGGACATCACAAGAGCCTGGATACCTCCAATTATCGCCTGCAGATTCAGCCCGAGAGCTGCATCGGCTGCGCGCTTTGCGTCAAGCGTTGCCCCATGGATGCACTTCAATTAAAATTTTCGGCAGATGTTCAAAACAAATACAACAAGGCCCCTGTTCTGGATACGTCCCTGTGTCTGGGTTGCGGCGTGTGCGTGCACAAGTGCCCGACCGATTCACTGACCCTTGTGCGCAAAGAAAAAACCGAGGATCCGCCGGAAAACATGCGGGAATACGGGCTGCGCTTTATGGCCGATCGCAAAGCCGGGGTTCCGTTGAAAAGGCATTGAAGTTAATAGTTAATTGATTAACCAATAACTATTAACTTGCACCCGGGAGATACCATGGTCTACGAACAAATTCTTTATGAAATCAAGGATCAGAAGTTAATAGTTATTTGATTAACCAATAACCGGTTTAACCACTCCCTCCAAACCTCCACTGCCGAGGGGGAGGTCTTTAGCTTCCCTCCCCGGGTGGGAGGGATTAAGGGAGGGGGATTGGAAGGGCATCATCCTTATTTGGGTTTTAGAACCAGAAGTATATTTTAATCCACAGATTTCGCAGATTACACAGATTATAATGAATGTGAGGTGGAGATTGCGAAATCTGCCGGGTATAATTCCCCGCAGCTTGCTGCGTTAGGATTGAATTTATCCTTCATTGATACCCCGTGGCTTGCCGCGGGGAAGTTCAATACTGCCGGAGTGTTTAAATGGAGAAAATAACCAGAAGAGCAATGGAACTGGCCAGGTCCTATGGCGCCTGTGCGGTTGGTGTCGCCAACCTTGAAACCCTGGAAGCGGGGCCACCATCAACCGATCTGACCTATGTACTGCCCAAAGCACGATCAGCGATTAGTTTTGCAGTTCCATTGAACCAGGACTACATCGATGCCTGGTTCAGCAAAAAAAGTCACGAGCACCATTTTAAGGACAATATTCAGGCCAATGTCATCGCCAGCGGTATTTCTCTGGAACTTGCCAACTATTTAGGGCAGAAGGGGTATCGCTCAATCCCCTTAACCTCGAATACGGCCTACCGCGAGGAGAGCAAAAACGGACGTTACGATGAAATTCCCCCCATTTCTCATAGATACCTGGCCGTAAGATCCGGTGTCGGGTTTTTCGGACTGTCCGGCAATGTTCTCACTAAAATCGGGGGTGCGGCCATCATCCTTGGTTCGGTGGTCACCGAAGCCGAACTGATACCAACAGATCCCCAGCCGGCCCAGGAGAACTATTGTGATCTTTGTCGGCTGTGCAAGGCTGTCTGTGCCTCGGGCTTTATTGATGGCGAAGAACACGTATCCGTAACCATGGGGGGCATTGACTTTTCCTATTCCAAAAAGCACCACCACAGCCGCTGCGATTACGTCTGCGGAGGTTTTACCGGACTGCACAAATCCGGCAAGTGGTCGACCTGGTCACCCGCTCGCTTTCCCATTCCGGACCAAGACGAGGAATTTTATCCTGCGTTGTTAAACACCGTTGGCCCCTATCTTAAGCGTCCGAAAACCGGATCAGCCGTATTCAATGTCATCGCGCCGGGAGATAAGGTGGAATTAACCTGCGGTAACTGCCAGCTCATCTGTCATCCCGATAAAGAAGTTCGTAAGCATCGCTATAAAATGTTGGTTGAAAGCGGGGTCATCATCCAGAAACCAGATGGAACCCTGGAAGCCGTCACGCCGGAAGAAGCCAAAAAGAGGATCGCAGAGATGGATGTGGAAACCAGGGCACTATATGAAAAGTTGTAAAACGTGTTGCGGGTTACGGGTTACGGGGCCACGAGTTGGTCACTGGATTCTATATACTGGACGCTGGTTACTGGTCTCTGGTGGCTGCTTCTGGTTACCGGTCTCTGGTCACTTGTCACCGGTGGTCTATTTGCTGTTACCACCTGATACTGGATACTCGATGCTCGATATCGCAATTCCGCAAGTACAGATTTTTCTGTCATTCATCGAGTATCGAGAATCGAATATCGAGTATCTTTTAGCTAAAAGCTCAGGAGCCGGCGACCAGTAACAAGTAACCAAAAAAGGAGAAGGCTATGCTTAAAACACGTATCACAGAACTGTTTGGTATCGAACGCCCTATCGTCCAGGGCGGTTTGATGTGGATTGCCAGAGCCGAACTGGCATCCGCTGTGGGCAATGCCGGGGGTATCGGCTTTATGACGGCCCTCACCTTCGAGGAAGCCGAGGATTTGCGGGTCGAAATTCGCAAATGCCGTGAAATGACGGATAAACCTTTCGGGGTTAACCTGACGTTTCTTCCGTCCCTGCGCACCATCGACTACCCGGCCTACATCAAGGTCTGCATTGAAGAAGGGATTAAATTTATCGAAACTGCGGGCCGAAACCCGGAACCCTACATGGATCAGCTCAAGTCGGCAGGCATAAAAGTTGTCCACAAATGTACGTCGGTGCGCCACGCCATCAAAGCCGAAAAAATCGGATGCGATGTGGTCAGCATTGACGGATTCGAAGCCGCAGGACATCCCGGTGAAGACGATGTTACGTCATTGATCCTCATCCCCCTTACCCGCGACGCCATTGACATTCCCATCATCGCTTCCG
>PVMK01119739.1_pt1 | contig 17227 bp, 16 predicted proteins | sample 1853481 | NCBI WGS metagenome assembly PVMK01 (sample SAMN08533507, study PRJNA380276) | Marine sediment metagenome, whole genome shotgun sequencing project.
AATCACCAGAGCCAGAACCACAACTTGAATCACCAGAGCCAGAACCACAACTTGAATCACCAGAGCCAGAACCACAAACTGAATCACCAGAGCCAGAACCACAACTTGAATCCACTACTGAAGAAACAACCAAATCCTCTACTCGAGAAGAACACAATGTAATTTACATCGGAACTAAACCAATCATGTCTTATGTTGCAGCTACACTGACACAACTTTCAACTCTACCAATGATTACCATTAAAGCTAGAGGGAAGAGAATCACTCAAGCTGTAGATGTTTCCCAAATGATAATAAAAAGAATGAATACGGTTGGATACATAATTAGCGATGTTAGAATTTCATCTGACTCTCTTTTGTCTCAAGATGGGAAAAAACGAAATGTTTCTACACTAGAACTTGACATTACTAAAAAATAAAAAAATTAAAAATATAATTTTGTTATGTGTTGGAGCTTCGTTAATCGTATTGTTTATACTAATTTCTGATAGTTCCTGTGGAATCAGACATATTGCAATAATAACTGATTTAAAGTCTTATGAAACTTCTTTAGACCCTGAATTTTGTGAAGAATTGGTAGAAAAAATCGACTCGTTTAATATTCAATGTACCCCTCAAGTGGAAATTTTAGATTGCGGGTAGTTTTTAAAATTTTTTGGGAATTATCTATACATCGAGTCTTTTAGATGACTTGCTTCCTCAACATCCTCTTTGATCACTTGTTCTATTTTTTCTGCCTCTTTCTGTAAAGCGGGAATATCACATGATGTGCCCGGAATTAATTGGGAGATAGCCATGCAAAGCTTTGCACTAGATCTAAAGTCTGGACTCGTACCACCTGTATGAACAAGAATTACTATTACATCCTGTTGAGTCAAGCTTCCTTCATTTAGTAACACTCCAGGGATTCCTGGAATAGTTCCATGTTCTAGAATTTTTATCCCAGACTCTTTTATTTTACTTGTAGCACTTTCGGTGCTTCCAACAGCAATTATCTCTTCATTACCTTCTGATGATTTTACTGACACGCTACTTACTATGAGGGATATTTTTTGATCTTTAGCCCATCTTAGCATTTTTTTTGCAATGCCTCTATGAAGTGGTTCTACTAAAGTAAGATGTGACACAAATGCCGCAACTTTTAGTTCGTCATTTACAAAAATACGTGTAGGGTAATTTGGCTTCCCATCTTTTATCAAACTAATAGGTGGAAAAACATCTGAATCAATTATTCCTGCTAATTTGAATTGTGATGTGTGTATCATTGATTCTGTTGCAATAACACTGCTAAATCCTACTGAGGGAAAACCATCAATCAAATAACCTCCTTCTAAATTTAGAGGTCTTAATTCTCTGATTGTTATTCGAGGATACAATGAATTATGTAGAACTGTATTGGATAATAATATTTGTCAAAAAAAAAGAAAACTATTTTTTTAATCTTGATAAAAGTGCGGCATAAATGAATGGCAAAATTGTTGTAACTTCAGCATGCAATGTGGTTTGTCTGGCTTTTTGTGTAACTTTTCCCCAAGAAATGGCCTCTCTGATTAGGGCACCACTCAAACTTCCATCAAATTCTTGAGCAGTTGTTATGTAAAATGCATAATCTAATCCTTCTCTATATTGATTCCACCACAGGGTATGATGTTTGGATATTCCTCCCCCAATCATTAACGCACCAGATTTTTCGGCCTTGAAGATCAATCCTGATAACAAATTGGCATCTTCGATCAAATTCAATTTAAAATCACTATGTTTTTGAGAAAACATCCAGATTTGACTTCCTACTGCACCATCCACGATTCCAGGAACTATTACCTTTACATTATTTTTAAAAGCCCAATGAAGAAAGGAGTCTTCGCCTAGATGCCTTCCTATCATTTTACAAATATCGGCAGAAGACATTTCTTTTACTCCTTTTTGATATTCTTCTTCTAAAAATGCCTGCATTTTTTCTTCTATTAGAGGACCATAACTTTCCATTGGAACCAAAACATTTCCTAATCTATGAATATTTTGATCCGCTAATTCTCCATCATCCATGGTAAAAGATCCTTCTTTGTAATGTGAATAATGTCTAGCAATATCATGATCTAATGCACCACAAGTAGTGATTGCAACATTGAACCAGTTATTTTTTATCATATCCTTGATAATTCCACGAAGCCCAGTAGAAATTACGGCCCCTACAAACGAAATAAATTTTAGACATTTTTCATCCGAAATCATATCTGATAAAATTTCTAATCCATCAGAGAGATTTACTGCTTCAAACCCTCCAGATTTAGAAAGTTCTTCAAAAATTTTTTCGATAGATGTACTTGAATTAATCTCAATATCTTTGACAGGACGACCAGGGGTTAACATGGTTTGGCTTTTGATGTCATGTATAAAATTCTGCCTACAAAATTTTAATTGCATGTTTTTTTCAAGGTACCTTTAAACCAGCCAAATGACTAAAAATTTCAAATGACGGGAAGAATCAAAGTTGGATTAATAGGTATTGGTAATTGTTTTGCAGGATTAATTCAAGGTATAGAATATTATCAACAAAATCCAACACAAGAAATAACAGGTATCATTCACGATAACTTAGCCGGTTATGGAATACATGATGTTGATTTTGTTTGTGGTTTTGATGTGGGCGAAAATAAAATTGGCAAACCCCTCAATGAAGCAATTTACGAATATCCTAACATGGTTGATTGGATCCCAAAAGAATCTATGCCAAAAACTGATTCCAAAGTATACGAAAGCCCTGCCTTAGATGGTGTTGGATTATGGGTAGAGAATAGAATAAAACCAATTAAAAGTACTAAAACCGACGAACAATTAGAAGAAGAAATCAAAACGGTCCTCAAAGAAACTGGGACGGAAATTCTAGTCTCATATTTACCTGTGGGCTCTGATAAAGTAACTGAATTTTGGGCTAATATCTGCCTTGATACCAATACAGCTTTTGTAAATTGTATCCCTTCATTCATAGCATCCGATGAAAAATGGGCTAAGAAATTTGAAGATAAAAATATTCCTGTAATTGGTGATGATATCAAAGGCCAAGTTGGCGCAACTATAGTACATAGAACACTGGCAAAATTATGCAGTGACCGTGGAACTAAAATTGAGAGAACATATCAAATTAACGTTGGTGGAAACACTGATTTTCTAAACATGAAAGAACAAGATAGGCTTGTATCTAAAAGAATCTCTAAAACAGAAAGTGTCCAAAGCCAACTGTCTACGAGACTTGATGATGATCAAATTTATGTTGGTCCGTCTGATTTTATTCCATTTTTGGGAAATACCAAACTAATGTTTATGAGAATTGAAGGAAGACAGTGGGCAAACATTCCATATAATATGGAAGTTCGTCTCGAGGTAGATGACAAAGCAAACTCTGCGGGAATTGTGATTGACGCAATTAGATTAGCTAAAATTGCTCTTGATAGAGGTGTTGGTGGTCCAATAAAGCCTGCTAGTGCATATTTGATGAAACATCCTATCGAACAGATGGCTGATGTAAAAGCAAAGGAAGCCTGCGAAAGTTTTGTAGCAGAAAAATAATCACTAACAAAAATTTTTTGAATCGGAAAATCTTATCTTTCTATTTTTTTCAAATTTTAACAAATTAAATTTTTTTACAACAAATCCTTCTTCTTTTATTTTTATGATCTTTGGTATTAACACCTTATTGTTTTCTAACAGATCAATGATCATACTGTTTCCTCCATACTTTTTATTTTTCACATTAGCTGCAAGTATTGGTACCCTATTTTCTAAAGATCTTGCTCGGACGTATGTCTCCCATGGATTGATTCCCCTTCTAACAATCCTACTGGGGGAGAAAAGAATCTGGGCTCCTTTTTTTACTAAAGTTTCCGATACCCTTGGGAAAACCATGTCATAGCAAATTATAACTCCAAATCTACAGGATGTATTAAAGATCTTAGCCTTCTTTCCTGGGGTAACAGTATTTTTCTCATAATCGTACGGGTGAATTTTTTCCTGTCTTCCAATTATATCTCCATCAGGCCCAATAACCGGAGATGATATCGTAACCTCTTTCTTTATCTTTTGAAAAAACGCACCAGGAATGATGGTCATTTGATACTTTTTTGCAATCTCTTTGAAATCTAAAAATTCTGAATCAAAATCATTAATCTCATTATTTTTTAACCATTGCTCAGGCAAACACACTATTTCGGTTTTCTTTTTACCTAGTCTTGCTAAAAATTTTGAAATTCGGGTAATCCCTTCTTTATTTGTCCTATATGTTCTAGTCTGGATTATTCCAACTTTGACCATGAATTCCCTCTTCTTAATGGGTAATTATAGATAAAAAAATAAAATTTTAGAAGTTATCCTGCAGAATTACTTAATAGACTCAAAATTGATTTATTATTGTGGAAAAGTATGAAAAACTTCTAGATATGCTTATGGATTTTAATGAATCCATTCGATTTTCTGCAATATGTAACTCTAGTGGGGAAATTCTGTGGAACAGCCAAAGGTCAGGGATTAAGAATCTCATACCTCTAGCAGACACAAAAAAAAACACTTCTAAGGGCAGTGGGCGCATGGAAGGAAAGATCAAAAGTTACTGATAAGGTTGGAAGCGGTCTATATGTAATAGCTGCATATGAAAAAATCAAAAGGATCACAATACCTCTTGACAAAGGAAATCTTCTCTTCATCAGTGTAGGTAATACTCCCTTGAAGTCAAGTAAGGGGAAAAGTTATGGACATCTTGTTGAAATGGGGAAGATAATGTCGATAGTGGATTTCGTAAAAATGAATGTGTGATTCTTTTCCTTTGTTTTTCCATGTTTAAAACAAGCCCAAAAAATTGTAACATAAAATATTTTTTGCGTTTTCTGTGCCTGAAAGATAAAGCTATAAACTATGTAATCTTAATACCTTCCAAGTATTAGTCGGTCCTGATTCACCATTACGAAAAAAATGATAATAAAACTGGAAAAATTACTCAATTATGTCAAATAAACTTGTTAAGCATTGATTATCGCACCAATTTGAAAAAATTAATTATTGGTATTTGTCAAAAAAGTGGAGATCTTTGGTTTCAAATCATTTGGTTTTAAGAATACTACCGTACAATTTGAACCCGGCTTGATTTGTATCTCTGGGCCAAACGGTTCGGGAAAAAGCAATATTCTTGATGCCATAATGTTTGCAATGGGTGAAAACAAACCAAAAGTATTGAGGGTAGATAAATTGAGATCCCTGATCCATGATATTGAAGGAAACAGACATGGTCCAAAAATGGCAAGATCTAGTGTACATTTTGATAATTCCGATAGAAAAATACCTGTTGACTCTGATACTGTTGAAATTACAAGAGAGATGGACGATAAAGGCGAGAACACCTATTATCTGAATAAAAAAAAACTAATCGAAGCCAAATTTTAGACCTTTTAGATGTGGCAAATGCCGGATTAGGCCAATTAAATGCAATTCAGCAGGGAACAGTTACCAGAATTTCTGAATTTACTTCTGAAGAAAAAAGACAAACAATCGAGGATTTATTGGGACTATCATATTTTGATGATAAAAAGACAGAATCTCTAAAACAACTTGATGACGCTGACAGAAGACTTGAAATCGCTTTGGCAAAAATGGGGGAGATAAAAAAGAGGATTGATGAATTAGAAGACGAACGAAACCAGAAACTCCGTCATGATTTTCTTCAAAGAGAACTAAATCGATACAACGCAATTGATTCAGCCAATAAAATGAAAGAGGTACTAAATAAAAAAAGCACTAAAGAGGAGATAATGCTTGACATTTCTTCCAAAATCGAAGGATTTGACGAAGAGAGGTCTGTTCTTAAGAATGAAATAAACGCACTTGAGGGTCAAAAATCAGGATTAATGCAAGAAGCTAATGACTACAATCAAGCTAAAGCCTCAATTGATTCTGAACTTAGTGGTGCCATGCAACAATATGAAGTCTTTAACAGCGGAATTATGGCATCAAGAAAAAGAATAGAACAGATTGATGCCAGAATACCCGAAATTAAAAATGAATTACAGCATATTTCATCTTCTCAAAATGATTTCGAATCCAAAATATCTCAAATTAAAGAATCGATTAATGAAACTAGTAAACAAATCAAAAACATTAATGATGACATGCATGAGATTGATTCTATTCGAGATAAAATTTTAGGAGAACAGTCTCAAGCCTCTGCAAGAAAATTAGAAGTTGATAATAAAATAAAAATATTAAATGAACAACTCCATTCTGTAAAGGTGAAACTATCTTCCACTCAAAATGAAAAAAAGGAAACAGAAAATAAAATCAACTCAAACTCAATAAAACTATCTGGATTTAAGCAAAATATTACAGAACTATATGAATTCGAAACAAGACTAGAGTCTAAGATAAATAACCATAAAGCAACAATTACAGAATTAAAAACAAGAATCTCAAAACTTAATTTAAAAAAATCTAAAATACTAAAAGATTCTGAAGAAGTGAATCTGATTTTAGAAAAATCAAGTAAAGCTGCAACTCAATATGAAACAAAAATTAAAACTATCAAAGGAATCATGCATGAAGATTATACTGTTGCAAAACTAAAAGAAGATGCTGATAAACTTGGAATCGAAGGTTTAGTTTATGAAATAATTTCATGGGAAAAGAAGTACGAACGTTCAGTTCTTGCAGCTGGCTCTGATTGGATTAAGGCAATAGTAGTAAATGATTTTGCAACATTACTTGGAATAGCAGAAGTTGCAAGATCAAAAAATCTTCCAAAACTAAAAATTATTCCTCTTGACGCAATACCTAGTTTCAATTTGAAATTACCCAAAGAACAAGGCGTACTGGGGGTCTTATCTGATTATGTAAAATGCCTGCCAGCATACTCTTCCCTCAAAACGTTTCTATTTGGAAACGTCATTTTGACAAATTCAGTAGAATCTGCTTCAAAGTTGTCTAAATTAGGCTACAAAGCAGTCACACTTGAGGGAGAATATTTTGAGGCTAAGGGAGGAGGCGTGGTAATTGATATTAATTCAAAAATTTCGAAACTAACTAAAATCATTTCTCTTAGCTCATCTATTAGTGGATTAATACAGTCCATCAGCCTTCTAAAAAAATACATTCATAAGAAAAAAATCATATTAGAAAAAATTGAAAATTCCATTCAAAAATATACTGAAAGATTATCTATTTCTGAGAAGGAATGGATTTCTACTAATGAAAATTATTCTAACCTAAAATCGAGAATTTCCTCTATCAATAAAATAAAAATACAACTTGTCCAAAGAAATTCTGAACTTAATTCAAAAAATACAATTCTGTCAGCTGGATTATCCACACACGAGTCTCATGTTGACTCTTTAATCGAAAGAATTTCCCTTGTTGAAGAGAATTATGCCAGCGGAGAACAAAAACGAATTTCAAGCGAATTAGGAAAAATGAATTTGAAAAAATCTGAAATTGAAAAATTACATACTTCTATAATGAACGAATATAGAAATAAATCCTCTCAACTGTTAGCTGCTGAAGCCGAAGAAAACAGATCAAAATCACAATCAAAAAGTCTTCATGAGGAGGAATCTTCCCTAATTTCACAACGCCAAGATTTAGAAAATAAAATCAAAAATTTAAAACAAGAAAAAGAATCAAAACAAGAAACACTTGAAAAGTTAAGAGAAAAAGAACAAGAACTTATTTCCACCTCTGGCACATCAATAGGACAAATCAAAGAATATGATGATAAATTGAGAATACTATCTGAAAAAAATCAAACTAATGCCAAAGAAATTAGCTCCTTTGAAAGACAATCCGATTCAATTAAACGGGATCTAGAAGACCTAGTTGAAACCGAAACCAAATTACAAAAACTTCTACAAGTCTTTGGCTTTGATTCAAACATAGAGACCTTTGATGTTGAGCCCATTGTTCAAGGGTTAACTTCTGAATTAAACTCATCAAATGACCTAAACGCCAAAGCTCCTGAAACGTATCTAGAGGTATCATACGGTTATCGTTCAATGTCTTCGCGTAAAAATTCATTAGAAGAGGAGCGTAATTCCATTGTAAAATTCATAGAAGGTATTGAAAAAGACAAACGTCAAACCTTCTTAGATGCTTTTGATTTGGTTGACAAAGAAATTGGATTAATCTTCAATAAAATGACGGGTGGAAATGCTTGGCTAGAATTACAAAATGAAGATGATATCTTTAACGCTGGTATTTCTTATTTAATACAATTTAAAAATAAACCAAAAAGAGAATCTACCTCAATTAGTGGAGGAGAAAAAACACTGGCAGCAATTGTTTTTGTGCTGGCCTTACAAAAATTAAAGCCATCTCCATTTTATTTATTTGATGAGGTTGATGCCCACCTTGATGCTCCAAACGCTGAAAAACTTTCAAAAATTTTGGAGGAACGATCAAAAGATAGTCAATTCATAATGGTTTCATTAAAAGACTCTGTAGTCAATAAGGCAAAACTCATCTATGGTGTTTATCCAAAAAACGGTGTCTCACATGTGGTCACTTACAAAGATAAGAGAATACCCTCATTAAAGACATCTTAATCTATATCAACATAACACGCAAAAGAATGATCCTTGTCTATCGCTTCTAAATTTGGTTCAACTTTACATTTATCAATTACATAAGGACAACGAACTCTGAACCTACACCCTTCATACACATCAATCTCTAGCGGGTCGTTAATTCGAATTTTCTTTTCTTTGTTGAGATTTTCGGGATCTGGTTCTGAAATTGCGTCAATTAGGGCTTGGGTGTATGGATGTTTAGGTTTAAACAAAACGTCGTCTATTTGTCCCATCTCTACAATCTTTCCGAGATACAAAATTCCTATACGCTGGCCAAAATATCTGGCAGTAGCCAAGTCATGTGTAATGTAAATAAATGAAATTTCATATTTTTTTTGTAATTCATGCATTAATTCTAGTATTTCTGCTCTAATCGATACATCCAACATCGATACAGGCTCGTCTGCCAAAATTATTTTGGGTTTTATGGCAAGAGCTCTTGCTAAAACCACTCTCTGTCTCTGACCTCCTGAAAGCATATGGGGGTATTTTTTAATTATTTCCTCTGCAGGTTCAAGTTTTACTTCATGTAGGACTTCAATCACTCTTTTTTTTCTTAAATCAGAGTTTCCAATTTTATGAATCTCAAGAGGTTCAGATACAATGTCAAGTATCTTCATACGTGGATTAATAGAATCATAAGGATCTTGATGAATCATCTGACAATTCATGCGAATTTGTTCTATACTTTTTTGATCATTTCCAATTTCATGATTCTCAAAAATGATTTTTCCCGAATCTGCTTCAATAGATTTGAGTATTAATTTTGCAATTGTTGATTTTCCAGAACCTGATTCGCCTGCCAAAACAAACACTTCTCCTTTATTTAGAGAAAAAGACACATCATCTACTGCTCTTACTGTCGCAATTTTTGAACTGAATAGGCTTTTTTTAACAAAATATTTTTTTAAATGCTCAATTCTTAAAATTTCATCCAACAAGTATTCTAAAACCTAGAAGTATATCAAGAAATACCAATTTGGTGTATGGATTTGGGATAAAGAATTTATGTCAAATAAAGACTTGTCAAATACTTGAACGAGACAATGCAAAAAAATCTGAAGTATAAAAAATATGTATTAGATTCCACTCTTCAATATTTTAAACCTCATTCAACCAAAATAGAAAAAACATTTGCTGATGATGTTTCTTTCAGTCTCAATAAAAGTCCCAAATTTATCAATCCCAAATATTTTTATGATAAAAAGGGGTCAGAATTATTTGAAAAAATTTGTAGTCTTCCAGAATACTATCTTACTCGTACAGAAATTGATATTTTAAAAAACCTACATTCTACTTTATCTGAATACCTCGATGATTCTTTTAGGTTGGTTGAACTAGGAAGCGGTTCTTCTGTGAAAACGCGACTAATTTTAGATGTTTTGGATGAAATTCAAAATAAAATTGAATATTTTCCAATTGACATCTCCGAAATTCTAACTGAAAGTTCAGAACAACTACAAAGGGATTATGATGATCTACATATTACAGGAATTATAGATACATATGAAGGCGGTCTTGAATTTATTGAAAAATTTGATGATAAAAAAAATTTAATAATTTTTTTGGGTTCTAGTTATGGAAATTTTACAACAGATGAAGGAAAAATTTTTCTGAAAAAAATAAATTCAATCATGAAAAAAGAAGATCTTTTTTTAATTGGTTTGGATTTGGTAAAAGACAAAAAAATTTTAGAAAATGCATATGATGACTCTCAAGGAATAACTGCAAAATTTAACCTTAATGTTTTATCAAGAATTAATGATGAATTAGATGCAGATTTTATTTTAAATAATTTTAAACACGTTGCAAAATATAATGAGAAAGACCAAAGAATGGAAATGTATTTACAATCACTTGTTAATCAAACTGTAATAATTTCTAAGGCAAATTTTTCATTTAAATTAAAACAAGGGGAGTTAATTCATACTGAACATTCTCATAAATATACAATACCTCAAATCCAAGAATTAATGAAAATTACTGGATTTGAAATTAAACAAAAGTGGTTAGATGTAAACCAACATTATTCATTGATTTTGGCATCTAAAAAGTGATTTTATGAATTGTCAACACATCGAAATCCTGAAAATAACCACCTTTCATCTAGTCTAAAGAAGTTTCTATAACTTCCTCTGATAGACATTTTTGGTGTACCAAATGAACCTCCTCGTAAAACCTTTTGATTGGTAAACCACTTGTCATTATATTCATCAAAACTAGATTTGAAGCCAGGGTATCCAGTAAACTCTGACGAAGTCCATTCCCAAACATCACCAATCATTTGGTGACAACCATAGTGACTATCACTCTCCGGATAAGAGCCAATATCTGTACATCCCCAGATATGAGATTCTAAAAGATTGGCATTTTGTTGGGTTGGAAAATCATTTCCCCAAGGAAAAATTGTTTTTTGTTTTTTGTTTTCATCCCAACAGGCAGCTTTTTCCCATTCAGCCTCTGTAGGCAATCTTTTTCCGGCCCATTTGCAATAGGCTTCTGCCTCGTAGTAGCTGACATGACAAACTGGTTCTTTTGGGCTTACATTTCTCAATCCTTGAAAGTTTTGTATCATCCACTTCCCATCTATCTTCTCCCAATACATCGGTGCGGTCCAATCATTTGTTTTTACTTTTTCCCATCCGTCTGAAAGCCAGTATTTGTAGGTCTCATATCCTCCATCTTCAATGAATTCTAGATATTGTTGATTCGTGACGGGGAAAATATCCATTTTGTAATCATTAAGGTATACTTTGTGTTCGGGTAACTCTATATCATAACAATAGTCCTCTCCATTGTAACCCATATTGTAAATGCCACCATTGATATTTACTGACTCTTGTTTAATTTCCACAGGTATTGGTTTTTCACTTTTTTTAACTGGCTTGTATTGATCTGCTAGCAGATTTTGTAAATCATAAACCAACAATTCTTGATGTTGACATTCGTGATGAAATCCCATGGTGATTAATCTTACATCTTCAACGCTGAGAGTTTTGGATTTTATGAAAAGCTCTACTCTTTGATTGACATTGTTAAAGTATTGAAAAATTTGATCAACAGTAGGTCTTGATACAATTCCTCTTGATCCTTTATCATGTGGAATTCCAAATTGTTGATAATAAGAGTTAAGATATTCTGAGAACTCTTTAGAGTAAAATTCATAATTTTTATCTAATTTACTCATAATTGCTTCGTAAATCCAGCTTACGTGACCTAAATGCCATTTTGGAGGGCTCATGTAAAATGCTGTTTGAACTACAAAATCATCTTTTTCTAACGTTTTTACTATCTCTAAAGTTCTATTTCGTGTTTCCTTGAATTGTTCTAATAACAATTTTTTTTTGCTCTTGTTCTTGCTCAAATATCGCTGTCATTATTTTGAATTTTATTTAATTCATTATTATATTTGTTCAAAATATCAGTACGTAGTTGTCCACAAGCCGCTGATATCTCTGTCCCTTTTTCTACTCGCACTGTGCAGTTAATTCCCCCATTGTAAAGAATTCTCTCAAATTCAATCACATTTTTTCTTGTAGGTCTTTCAAAATCTCCAGTGGTTGGATTAAGTGGAATCAGATTTACATGAGATCCATTATTTCTCAAAAGTAAAACAAGATCTTCGGCAATCTCAGTTGAATCATTGACCCCTTCAATCAAAGCATACTCAAACGTAACACGCCTACCTGTCTTCATAAAATATCTTTTTCCTGCAGCAATCAAGTCCTTTACCGAATTTGGTCCTGCAGTGGGAACCAACCATTGACGTAGTTTGTCATTTGGGGCATGGAGCGAGATCGCCAGTCCTATCTGCAATTTTTCATCAGCTAAACGATCAATTCCAGAAATGATTCCAATGGTTGAAATTGTAATGTTTCTCTGACCTATCCCAAAACCACGCGGATGTGTTAGTACTTGAACGGCTCTTATTGTTTCAGAATAATTTGCAAGTGGTTCACCCATTCCCATAAAAACAATGTTAGAGACGTGCTGTCCTTTTTCATAAAGAATTCTTGCAAAATGAATAACTTGACCAACAATTTCTTCTGCCTTCATGTTACGCTGAAAACCCATTTGACCAGTCGCGCAAAACACACATCCCATTGCACAACCCACCTGTGTTGAAACACATATAGTCGACCTTGGATGTCCCAATAGTTTTTTTGGTTGATATTGCATTAACACTGATTCAATAGGTACTTTATCATTTAGACTAAGTAGTAATTTCATTGTATCACCATCTTTACTTTTTACACGATGAAGTTCTTTTGTTGATCCGATAGTGAATCCTTTCGCCATTAGTGTCTCTCTGAATGCTGAAGAAAGTTGTTTTATATCTGAAATATTTTTTGGAAATTTATAATACAACGCATAGAGGATTTGATCTGCTCTGTAGCGGGTTTGGCCTAGCTCTATTACCATTTGCTCCATTTCTTCTGGAAGTAGACGATAAAGATCTGTCATTGTAAATTCATCTCTGTTTTAATTAAAATTAAAATTTTTGGAATATTATTGCTAGTATCCTCTTGCGAATATGGGAATTGTAGTGCTCTGATCATTGCAATAAATACACTTGCCGCTTTTATCTTCTTTATTAAAAGGAATAACACGTATTTCCGCACCTGTTTCTTCTTTAATTTTATCTTCACATTCCTGTCTTCCGCACCAATACGCATTAAAAAAGCCCCCTTTGCCAATTTTTTCTTTGAACTCAGAATAATCTGAAATGTCTATCGTGTTTAGCTTTGCCTCTTCTCTTGAATTCTCTAGCATTTTTGTTTGAATTTCATCTAAAATTGAATCTATTTTTTCTATTTCATCAAAACGTAAATTTAGTTTTTCTTTATTGTATCTTTTAGCTACCACGACCTTTTGTTTTTCAATGTCCTTTGGACCTATTTCTATTCGTAACGGAACTCCCTTCATCTCCCAGTCATTAAACTTGAATCCAGGTGATAATTCATTTCTGTCATCAATATGGGTTCTAATTTGTTTTGACTCTAGTAGTTTTTGAATTTCATCAGATTTTTCTAATACTCTTTTTTTATCTTCCTCCAAGTTGTATATTGGAACAATTACTACCTGTGTTGGGGCGACTTTGGGGGGTAGAACAAGCCCTTGGTCATCACCATGCACCATAATCATGGCACCAATTAATCTCCATGAAATTCCCCATGAAGTTTGCCATGCAAAGTGTTCTACATTATCCTTATCTGCAAACTTTACTTCAAAAGGTTTTGAAAAGTTTTGTCCAAGAAAATGCGAAGTTCCCATTTGCAACGCCTTTCCATCAGGCATTATGGATTCCATTGTTGTGCTGTAAACTGCCCCAACAAATTTTTCTTTCTCGCTTTTCTTTCCAGTTACCACAGGAATGGCTAACTCTCCTTCTACAGTATTTTTGTAGATTTCCAAAATTTTTGTTACTTCTTCTTTGGCTTCTTCTTCAGTAGCATGAACTGTATGTCCTTCTTGCCATAAGAATTCTGAAGTCCTTATGAATGGCTTTGTAGCTTTTATTTCTGCTCGTAGTGCTGTATTCCAAAAATTAATTTTTAATGGCAAATCTCTCCAACTCTTAATCCATTTTGAATAAAGTGTATATGCTAATGTTTCAGAAGTTGGCCTCAGCGCAAGTCTTTCACCAACTTCGTTTTCTCCCGAGTGTGTTACCCAAAATACCTCTGGATTAAAACCTGCAAAGTGTTTTTTTTCTTTTCCTAAGAGTGATTCAGGAATTAAAACTGGAAGAAAACCATTTCTTATACCATTCTCAGCAAATTTTTTATCAAAAGTATTCCTTAATGATTCCCAAATTGAATATCCATCAGGTCTTAAAACAATTAATCCTTTAACTGGGGCATAATCTGCTAATTCTGCCTTTAGTACTACTTGTGTATACCACTCACTAAAGTCATCTTTTTTGGATACGGATATTCCTATGCTTTCTTTACCCAAATCAAATTTTCAAAATATATTTTTACTAATGAGCCTTTCGTGACGATTTATTTTTACCTATAAAGTGTCAGTGCGTCTTTAATCTTAAATTAATCTAAAGGTTCACCTTTGCAAAATACTTTACCCATCACTCTGCTTTGGAAATTTGGGCATACAAAGCACTGAATAAATTGTATTTTTTCTTTATACACAGGACATTCGACAAATTCCTGCTTCATTCTTTTGAGCATTTTTGGACTTACACCTTTGAGTTTTAGTTTTCCTTTTTCATCTATTATTCCTGACTCTTGAAGTTTTGCCTTGAGTTCTTTAGATAATTTTTGTTTCTCCTCTGTTTTTAGTATCTCCACCTCATATTTGCGCTCTAGTTCGCCGCTCATGTGTTATCCAATTTATTCCTCGATTTATTACTAGCGCTTTTTTTATTTAAAAACAGTTTAAAACTTAAAAGTAATCAAAAGAGTAGCAACTACTATATCAGTTAATGATCAAAAAGTTCTATGGCTCGATTAATGGTTGTGGAAAACTCTGAAAAACCTTTCTGGCTAGCAAAAAAATTAGTATCTGCAATTAACCATGAAATTGTGTATGAAACAGGTAATGGCTATGAGGCAATTGAAAAATACAATATTATAAAACCCGATCTTTTACTATTGGATCTAATACTTTCCAAGAATGATGGACTAAGTGTGCTCAAAGAAATCAAAAAGAATCATCCAGAATCTAAAATCATAATTATCACATTACTGCCAGACCCAAAAATTCTTGAAGATTGTATTAAATTGGGCGCTCACGCATGTGTGACAATCCCCTTTAAGATGAAAGATTTTGTAACTCTTGTTACTGATGTTTGTAATGCCCCAATAGAGAAATCAAAGACAGCGCCAGTAATTATCGAATAAATGTTTTGACAATTGGTCACTTGTAAGCCAATGAAAATTTCTTGAGGTCTCTTATTCTATTTCTTATCGTAACTTCTGTAATATTTGCATCTTGAGCAATATCCTTTTGGTTAAAATGAAAACTATATTCTAACTTCTTTTTCTAATTCCAACAATAGCTGCTACAGGACCTCCTACATACATTCCAACATTCAACAGAATCAAACTAATCCCATATCCTAAAACTTCCGTTTCTGAACCCATATCCACATAATTCAGAATTGATAGACTCAAAATCATAGGAGAAATTACAATCTTGACAGCTTCCTTAAACACTGGGTTTTCACGCTCGTAATCGGCAATTGTTGGACTAAATGAATAGTAGAAATCATTGAACGCATTCATGAATAAAGTTCCTGATTCTGTTTGTAATAATTTAGTGTCTCTGATTTCTCTAAGCTGTTGGACTTGTGGCGATAGTTCTGAGCCATATGTAGCAGTAGCTATTAGACAACCTCCACCATCAGTTGATTTTGATTCGGATGTAGATGCAAGGGGTTGTTCTTCTAAAGCAGAAGCCTCAATAGGTAAGATTCTATAAATTGTTCTATCACTATGGGATATAATATATAGAAAATCATCAGGTCCTCTTTCAATATCTGTGATACATCCAAAACCAGTACCAATTATTATTTCCTCCATTGACTCATTTTCGTTAACTACATTGTCCTGCAGATCAGGACTAGAAAATTCAAATCCATCTCGATTTTGATTTAATTCAAATTTGTAAAGATTTCCATTATTACAATCTCCTACAAAAAGTGAATTATCATAATTGCTAGTTTCTTTAAATTTTCCAAAATTTAATCCTACAGGGGAAACAACTTTTTCCCAACTAAATTTTGGATCATTATAAATATAATCCTCATAACCTGGAAGGCTAGCTAGTTCTGATTCTGTGGCAGGACCCATAATTTTGTTCCATCCACTGTTAAATTTGTCTGGAACGAAATTAATTTCATCAAAATCATCATCTCCATTTTCAGTGGCCCACAAATTTCCAGTAACAGGATCTATAGCAAGACCAAAGCTATTCCGAACTCCAATAGCATGGTATGGTCCCTCAGGATCTACTCGTAAAATTACACTAGTGTCCATGTAATCAGGTGTGCCTGGGGGATGAATATTCTCAAGTAATTTATTTTGAAGAGGGCCATACTTCCCTGTATCGCCAATCACGGCATACACTTGATTGTCTAGGCCTGTAACCATTGCTCCACCATTATGATATTCATTTGAAGGAAGTTCTTTGAGTAAAACTGGATTAATTAGTGTATCTCCATCCCAATCATACTTGTATATTCTATTTCCTAATTGCTCTCCATCTTGATCTATCTTTGTGAAATAAATGTAGACAGTAGAACCAACACTAGTTACTCCCAACAAACCACTTTCCCTGATTGGATTTACAGGTATTTCAAGAACAGGCTCTTCTTGAATGACTCCATCTCTAACTAGACTAACAAAACCACTTTTTTCTAAAAGTAAGATATCATCTCCTACAAAAGTCATGGTAGTATATCCCCAACCAACCTCCCGGGCATATTTTTCAAGAATTAGATTGTCATCAAATAATATTGGTTCTCCTAATGCGTTGGGAAAAGAATTCACAAAAATGAACCCAACCAACAAAATAGCTATAATTACTACCGATTTCATTTTCTAATCCTCATAATTACAATTGCAGTAGATCTGAACTTATCTTTATAAGTTCATACAGAAATAGGGCTT
>PVMK01127951.1_pt1 | contig 17227 bp, 14 predicted proteins | sample 1853481 | NCBI WGS metagenome assembly PVMK01 (sample SAMN08533507, study PRJNA380276) | Marine sediment metagenome, whole genome shotgun sequencing project.
ACAATTCCGGCTTCCTGGCACAGAGCAGCATAGCGCGCCAGTGCATGTGCGTTCGCCCGCAGGCAAAAATCAGTTGGAATATCATCGGCAATGGTAATGACGGCGCGCCATTTAGAGAATCGCGCACCCAGTCCGTAGTATTCCTTGAGACGATCACGAAGACCATCCAGACCTTCAGTCACTGTTTCATTCGGGAAACCGGCCAGCGCCTTGGCGCCCTTATCAACCTTGATCCCCGGTATGATGCCCAGGTCAGCCAGATACTGACCAAACGGAACGCCGTCGGCGGTTGACTGCCGCAGCGTCTCATCGAACAGAATGACCCCACTGACATGGTCCGCCATGCCCGGCGTGGTAAACAGCATTTCCCGGTAGACACGGCGCTGTTCCTCGGTGGATTCCGTACCGATTGCATCAAATCGTTTTTTGATCGTCGGTGAGCTTTCATCTGCGGCAAGAATGCCTTTTCCGGGCGCTACCATTGCCTTTGCAATAGCGGCCAACTCCTGTGCGGCCATTGATCAACCTCCCTCTCTGGTCTTTGACGGTGCGGGACCCATCCCGCGCATGTGTCGCATTAAGCGGCTGAGCATATCAGATTTGGACCTGCCAAATCGCAGGTCCCTTTAGCGGCTTCACTTCAGGAAGATAGTGGACTAAAATGGTCCGAAATAAAGGAGACGCTCGATGCTGCGAATCAGCCGACTGACGGATTATGGGACCATGCTGCTGGTTTACCTGGCCAGCCATGGCGACAGGTTATGTACTGCCACGGAAATAGCCGCGGAAACGCACGTCCATCTGCCGACAGCTCAGAAACTACTGAAGCTGCTCGCACGAGGGGGACTGATTGAATCGGTGCGCGGCTCCGAAGGCGGTTACTGCCTGGCCTACCCGGCTGAAAGCATCAGCGCGACACAGATACTGGATATTCTGGAAGGACCGGTGGCCATCACCGAATGCAGCACCGCACAAAGCCGCTGCGAACTGGAGTCCAGCTGCCAGGTCGGTGGTGCCTGGCAGAAAATTAACCAGGCTATTCGGGGCGCACTGGACGACGTCAACCTGGCAGAGCTGGGACATCCGCCGCGGAAATTCCCACCCGTAGAAGTATCGATACCCGTCGAGTCACTGCGCCATCTCGACGACTGACCTGCATTAACCGGAGAGAACACAACGTGGTTTCAAAATCCCGTGACATTAACGAACTGGTTGGCCAGAAATACCGGCACGGCTTCGTCACCGACATTGAATCGGACACGCTGCCGCCCGGACTTAATGAAGACGTTATCCGGGTCATTTCGCGTAAAAAAGAAGAACCGGAGTTTCTGCTGAACTGGCGCCTCAAGTGCTACGAGCACTGGCTGACCATGGACAAACCTGACTGGGCCAAGCTCAATATCCCGCCTATCGATTATCAGGGCATTTCATATTACTCGGCCCCCGGGAAAAAGACCGACGGCCCGAAGAGCCTCGATGAAGTCGACCCGAAATTACTGGAAACCTACGACAAGCTTGGCATTCCGCTGCATGAACGCGCAGCGCTGGCCGGCGTCGCCGTTGACGCGATTTTCGACAGCGTTTCCATCACAACGACGTTCCGGGAAAAGCTGGCTGATGCCGGCGTGATTTTCTGCTCTTTTTCAGAAGCCGTCCGGGAATACCCCGAGCTCATCGAACAATATCTCGGCACGGTAGTGCCCTATCGGGATAATTTCTTCGCCACCATGAATTCCGCTGTATTCAGTGACGGATCTTTTGTTTATATCCCCAAGGGCGTGCGCTGCCCGATGGAACTGTCAACCTACTTCAGGATCAATGAGGCCAACACCGGACAGTTCGAGCGCACCCTGATTATTGCCGAAGAAGGCAGCCATGTCAGCTACCTGGAAGGCTGCACGGCACCCCAGCGCGATGAGAACCAGTTGCACGCGGCCGTCGTCGAACTGATCGCGCTCAAAGATGCCGTAATCAAGTACTCGACGGTTCAGAACTGGTACCCGGGTGACGAAGAAGGCCGCGGCGGCATTTATAACTTCGTAACCAAACGCGGTGACTGCCGTGGCGCCAACTCGAAAATCACCTGGACTCAGGTCGAAGCCGGTTCGGCCATTACCTGGAAATATCCAAGCTGCATTCTGCGCGGTGAGAATTCCGTGGGCGAGTTCTACTCCGTCGCCGTAACCAACAATTTTCAGCAGGCCGATACCGGCACCAAGATGATTCATATCGGGCCCAATACGCGAAGCACGATTATTTCCAAGGGCATCTCGGCGGGTCATGCCCAGAATGCTTATCGCGGTCTGGTGAAAATATTTCCAACGGCCGAGAATGCCCGTAATTACACTCAATGTGACTCACTGCTGATGGGCAAGCAATGCGGCGCACATACATTTCCGTACATGGAAATAAAAAACCCGTCAGCGATTGTCGAGCATGAAGCAACCACATCAAAGATTGGCGACGATCAGCTTTTTTATTGCCGGCAACGCGGGCTTTCCGAAGAAGACGCAGTGAATATGATCGTCAACGGATTTTGCAAGGAAGTCTTCCGCGAACTGCCCATGGAATTCGCTGTGGAAGCACAGGCACTCCTGAACGTCAGCCTCGAAGGCGCGGTCGGATAAACAACGGATACAAATAATGCTTCTCGAGATTAAAGATTTACAGGTTTCAATTGGCGGCACCGCCATCCTCAAAGGGCTGAATCTTTCAGTCGACAACGGCGAGGTGCATGCCATCATGGGGCCAAATGGCTCGGGTAAAAGCACTCTCGCCCACGTCCTGGCCGGGCGTGATGGCTACGAAGTGACCGGTGGATCAGTCACCTATAAAGGTCGCAATCTGCTCGACATGGCCCCTGAAGAGCGCGCCTGGGACGGCATTTTTCTCGGCTTTCAGTACCCGGTAGAAATTCCCGGCGTGAACAATGTGTATCTGCTCAAGGCCGCACTCAACGGGCGACTGAAACATCTGGGCGAACCCGAGGTTGATGCCGTTCAGTTTCTGCGCCTTGTCAAAGAAAAAGCCAAACTCATGCAAATGGACGAACAGTTTCTGAACCGCGGCGTCAACGAAGGGTTTTCGGGTGGCGAAAAGAAACGCAACGAGGTATTCCAGATGGCTGTACTGGAACCAACCCTGGCGATTCTCGATGAAACGGATTCCGGACTCGACATAGACGCGTTAAAAGTTGTCGCCAATGGCGTGAACAGCCTGCGCAGCGAGAAGCGGTCTTTCGTGCTCGTCACCCATTACCAGCGACTGCTCGATTATATCCAGCCCGACTTTGTCCATGTGCTTGCCGACGGCCGGATCGTTCGAACCGGTGACAAAAACCTGGCCAAAGACCTGGAAGCCCGGGGCTACGAATGGGTACTCGATACAGCCGTCAACCAGTGATCAGTCAAGAGATTTCGACAACAGTGAAACCGGATACACAAAATACGGAGCTGCTAGAGACCTGGAATGCGGCTTATGCCCGTTACGTCGCCGCACGACCGGCGCTCGACTGGCTGCAACCGCTGCGCGACCGCGCCATAGGCGCTTTCGCGACCGATGGTTTCCCTGCAATCCGCCAGGAAGACTGGAAATATACCAACCTTGCTCCCGTGGTCACGCGCAGCGCGGAATACCTGGCGCATGGACCTGACACACAAGGCAGCAAGAATATCGGGCTGATGATCAGCCGCCTGCCCTCAACCGATGCAGGACCGTTGGGTGTCTTCGTCAATGGCCGATATGAGCCCGCGCTATCCAGACAAGGCACCGTAGAAGGGTTCCACATCAGCACCCTGACCGACACCGATGCCAGCAGTCGTGAAGAAATCCGCTCACGCCTGGGACGCCGGGCAGACATCAGCAAGCACCAGCTCGCAGCACTGAACACGGCGTTTTTAACCGACGGCGTAATAATCACGATCGAACCCGACAGCCGTCCCGCAGCGCCGGTTACCGTAGTCTTCGCAGCCGATGATCAACCGGTCAGTGTGCAACCGCGGATTCTCCTTGCAGCCGGCAGCAACAGCCAGGCAACGCTTATCGAACATCATCTGGGCACAGGCGCCGGCCTGACCAACGCGATCACCGAGATAGACTGTGCGAACGGCGCTTCGTTGTCCTACGTCAAGCTTCAGAACGTGTCGGCGGATTCCTATCACCTGGCCGCCCAGCACGTTCACCTGGAACGTGACAGTCGCTTTGACGCGGTGCACGTGGACATCGGCGCCGCGCTGGCACGCAATGATCTGAATATTTCACTGCAGGGCCCCGGCGCGGAAGCCCGTCTGCATGGACTGTTCATGGCCAACGGTCAGCGCCATGTCGACAATCACACTCTTCTCGATCATCGAGCCCGAAATACCGTCAGCACGGAAAATTTCCGCGGCATTATCGACGATCACGGACGCGGCGTATTCAACGGCAAGATTATCGTCAGCGAAGGTGCCGACGGCACCAATGCACAACTGGAAAACCGCAACCTGTTGCTGGCGAAAACGGCGGAGGTCGACACCAAACCCGAACTGGAGATCTACACGGATGATGTGAAGTGCGCACACGGCGCGACAACCGGACAACTCGACGAAACCGCCGTCTTCTACCTCCGGTCCAGAGGCATTTCACGAGACAATGCGCGGCGCCTGCTGATTTCGGCGTTCATGCAAGAGATCATCAGCCAGATCGGTGACCACGAACTTGGTGTCTACATTCAGGATCTGGCAGAAGATTTACTGCCCGGAACCGGCACAAGCACAGAATCATCATGACGACATCCAGCATAAAAGCCGAACGGGACAGCAACAGACACCCGAACACGAATTTCGCGGTGATCAGGCAGGATTTTCCGATCCTGGACCAGATGATTAATGGTCACCCCCTCGCCTACCTGGACAGTGCGGCATCTTCGCAACGACCCCGGGCAGTGATTGATGCCGTGTCCGGATACTATGAGCGAGACCATGCAAACGTGCACCGTGGCGTGCATACCTTGAGCCACCGGGCCACAGAGGCTTATGAAGGCGCACGTGAAAAAGTACGCGCATTCATTAATGCCGCCTCAACGCGTGAAATTGTCTTCACACGCGGCACGACGGAAGCCATTAACCTGGTTGCCGATACGTTGGGACGTGATTTCGGACCCGGCGATGAAATCGTTCTGTCGCAACTCGAACATCACTCGAATATCGTGCCCTGGCAGATTCTTGCAGAACGTACGGGCGCGGAACTGAAAATCGTTCCGATCAATGAAAAAGGCGAATTACTTTTCGAGGTGTACCTGGAACTGCTCAGCCCGAATACACGGCTCGTGACCCTGTCTCATGTATCCAACGCACTGGGCACTATCAATCCGGTTGCCGACATGGTTGCGGCTGCAAAGCAGCTCAACATTCCGGTGTTGCTCGATGGTGCACAGGCTATTCCGCATCAGCCGGTCGACGTAAGCGCACTGGATTGCGACTTCTACGCATTTTCCGGTCATAAAATGTGCGGTCCGACCGGCATCGGCGTGCTGTACGGCCGCGAAGCCTGGCTGGAACGACTGCCGCCCTATCAGGCCGGCGGCGACATGATTCTAACCGTCAGTTTCAGCGGCACGACCTATAACGAGCTGCCGTACAAGTTTGAGGCAGGTACACCAAACATTGCGGGGGTTATCGGACTCGGTGCCGCAATCGACTACCTGTCCGCGATCGGCATACCTGAAATCGCGCAACAAGAAGCCTCGCTGCTGGACTATGCCACGGCGGCCCTGAGCAACCTTGAAGAGGTAAAAATTATCGGTACAGCGGCCCACAAAGCCGCCGTGATTTCATTTAATGTGGATGGCGTACATCCACATGATATCGGCACGGTGCTGGATCATCAGGGCGTTGCCATCCGCACAGGCCACCACTGCGCCATGCCGGTCATGGAGTTTTTCGGCATCGCCGGGACCGCGCGCGCCTCGCTCGCGTTTTATAACAATGAGCAGGATATCGACCAGCTCGTCGCAGCGCTCAAGGTTGCGATCGGAATGTTTAATTGATGAGACGACCATGAGACAGCCGGATGATTTGCAGCAACTTTACCGGGAGACCGTGCTTGAACACAGTCGGCACCCGCGAAACTTCCGCCGCATCGAAAATGCCAGCGGCAGTTGCGAAGGCCACAACCCACTGTGCGGCGATAAACTGACGGTTTACATCGATGTCGGTGATGACAGCATCAGGGACATCGCCTTCGAGGGAGCCGGCTGCGCCATTTCGCTGGCGTCGGCCTCAATCATGACCGAGTCGGTCCGGGGCAAACCGGTTAACGAGGCACGGGAATCAATTAACCGCGTCATCGACCAGTTTTCGGTTTCTGCCAGCGAGCAGCCGGTAGCCGAACTCGGCGACATGGCCGCGCTGAGCAGCGTACGCAAATATCCCTCGCGTATAAAATGCGCCACGTTGGCATGGAAAACCCTGGATGCAACGCTGGCCGGTAGCCAGTCGCGCGTAACAACAGAATAATTCGGAAAACGATATGTTTGGAACAAACAGCGCACCGGTTGCACTAAAAAGAGATGTAGAGGTCATCGTCGTACCTGCCGGCATTCCTGTCACTTTGCCGGTCGACTCCCTCGTCCATGTTACCCAAGCCATGGGTGGCAGCTTTACCATCTATTTCGAAGGCAATCTTTACCGCGTTGCCGGGCAGGATGCCGATGCGCTCGGCGAGGAGCCAATCAAACCACCCGAACTGCCGACCGATGCCACCGAAAAAGACGTCGAGGCCCTGGTCTGGGATCAGATGAGAACCGTGTTTGACCCGGAAATCCCGATCAATGTCGTTGACCTTGGTTTAATCTACGACTGCCGGGTATCAAAACTCGATGACGCAAAACGTTATGTCTATGTCGAGATGACACTGACAGCGCCCGGCTGTGGGATGGGCGAATTTCTGGTTGAGGATATTAAAGAAAAAGTCCGCATTATCCCGACGATCGGAAAAGTCGACGTGGAACTCATCTTTGATCCGCCCTGGAACCAGGGAATGATGTCGGAAGCCGCACAACTCGAAGCCGGTCTGCTCTAGCTCATGAGAAAGCGCATCACGTTTCTCAGGCATGCCAAGTCCAGCTGGAAAGACGAAGCCATGACGGACTATGAACGGCCGCTGAACAAACGCGGTGAGCGCGATGCGTCAATGATGGGGAAACGGTTTGTGTCCCGCGGCGCGCGACCGTCACTGATCATGACCAGCACTGCCAAACGGGCGCGCCGCACGGCCAAACTGATTGCCCGGGAGATCGGCTACCCGGTGGAATTCATTCATGGTGAGAAAGAACTGTACCTGGCATCGCCTGAGCAGATTCTCAAAGTCATTGCGGGACAGGACAATACTTTCAACGACATTATTCTTGTTGGCCACAATCCCGGCATCACGGAACTGGTTAACCGGCTCAGTGGCGCACATATCGACAACATTCCGACCTGTGGTGTAGCAACACTGGAGGCAGAGCTCAAGGACTGGTCCAAACTCGACGGAGCCCGCTGCCATCTTGACAACTTTGACTACCCGCGCAATCGTGGCGAAAGTGAATCTGAAGATAATGTCCGACACAAAACAGGAGCAATACGATGAACCCGGATAACGACGATTCATGAACCTTTACTTCAAATGGTGCCGGTGTACAGTTTCTGAAGTTTCTTAAGTTGTTTGCTGCACCATAGCGAATAACTTAAGAAACTTCAGAAACTGTACACCGGCACCATTCTCTCAATCCTCTGTTGAAGCCAGTAATGAAGCATTGCCGCCTATCGCCGCGGTGTTGACGGTCACGGTACGTTCGGTCGTAAAACGCATCAGGTAATTTGGCCCGCCGGCCTTGGGCCCGGTTCCGGATAACCCGCGCCCACCGAAGGGCTGTACGCCGACGACGGCGCCGATCATGTTGCGGTTAATATAAATGTTACCGGCTGGTGCACGGTGGGCGAGAGCCAGAGCACGATGTTCGATACGGGTTTGCAGGCCCAGTGTCAGTCCGTAACCGGTTGCCGTGATGTCATCAAGGACATTATTCAGCTCGTCGCGACGATAGCGAACAACATGTAGAATCGGGCCAAAGTGTTCCTTATAAAGAACTGATATTGCAGGTATTTCTATGGCTATCGGCGCGACAAAACTGCCGGAATCCGTGCCCGACGGAAGTGCGCATTCATAGATCACCCGGCCTGTCCGGACAAGCTGATCGCGATGCGCGAGCAGAGCATCGCGTGCGGCAGTATCGATCACCGGACCGACATCGATGTCGAACGACGCGGGATCGCCGATCCGTAATTCTGCCATGTGTCCGGCAAGCATTCCGGTTACGGCATCGGCGATGTCGTCCTGCAGGTAAAGCACCCGCAGTGCCGAACAGCGCTGCCCGGCACTGTCGAAAGCCGACTGCACCACATCCCTGACGACCTGCTCGGTCAGCGCTGTACTGTCTACGATCATTGCATTCTGACCACCTGTTTCAGCAACCAGTACCGCCAGCGGTCCTTCGCGGGCAGCCAGCGCTCTATTGATACTTTGCGCCGTTGCCGTGGAACCGGTAAATGCAACACCCGCGATACTTTCATGGACGACTGCCTGGCCTCCAACAGCGCCGTCACCCGGCAGAAAATGCAGCACACCGGGCGGTACGCCGGCCTCATGCATCAACTGCACTGCACGAAATGCGATCAACCCGGTCTGCTCTGCCGGCTTGGCCAGCACGGCATTTCCCGCCACCAAAGCGGCAGCGACTTGCCCGGTAAATATCGCCAGCGGAAAATTCCACGGACTGATACAGACAAATACTCCCCGACCTGTCAGTTCGAGTTCGTTGCGCTCACCGGTCGGTCCCGGCATCACCATGGGTGTGCTCATGGTCCGTTCCGCTTCAGCGGCGTAGTAACGTAAAAAGTCGATGGCCTCACGAATTTCGGCCAGCGCGGCCGGGATGGATTTACCGGCTTCGGCAATACACAACGCCATGAGTTCAGCACGATGTTGCTCATACAGATCAGCCGCACGTCGCAAAATCACGGCGCGTTCACTCACCTTTGTTGTATTCCAGACGGGGTATTCCATGGTGGCAGACTCGACCGCCTGCCCGACATGAACCGGTGTTGCTGAATCCACAACTCCCACGACCTGACGATGATCAGCGGGGTTCAATGATTGTCGCGCATCTCCGGGAAATTGAGTCCCGTCGACAAGGGGCCCCGCATGCCACTGTCGCTTCAGCGCTGCTTCAAGCTGATGTGCCAGTCCGTCCAAAACGCTGCCGTTCATCAGGTTCAGTCCTTCGGCATTGAGCCGCCGGCTGCCAAAAAGATGCGGCGGTTCAGGAATACGCGGATTTGGAATGCTCTGGGAAGCTGACAGCTGGTCCACGGGATCACGAATCAGATCGTCGACCGGCGCCTTTTCCTGAACAATACGATTGACGAAAGAAGTGTTGGCGCCATTTTCGAGCAGTCGCCGCACAAGGTAGGGCAGCAGATCTTCGTGCCGGCCCACAGGCGCATAAACGCGACACGACTGACCCGCTTCTGTGATGTGGTCATACAGCGCTTCGCCCATGCCGTGGAGCCGTTGAAACTCGAATTCTGCCCCGGATGGCGCCGTGTGCATCACGAAGGCGACCGTATGAGCGTTGTGCGTGGCGAACTGAGGCAACAGGCGACCGTCGCTGCTCCACAATGCACGCGTGCAGGCCAGGTAAGACACATCAGTATTCACTTTGCGCGTAAAGACCGGGTAACTCGACAGGCCGAACTCCTGAGCTGACTTGATTTCCGTATCCCAGTAAGCGCCCTTGACGAGCCTCGTCGGGATGCGTCGATTCGTGGCCTGACTCAAATCCTGCAGCCAGCCGATAACACTTGCCGCACGACGCTGGTACGCCTGTACGGCCAGCCCGAAGCCTTCCCAGTCGCCCAGCGCCTCGTCGCGGAATACTTTCTGAAAAATGGCCAGCGTCAGCTCCAGCCGTGCGGCCTCTTCCGCATCAACGGTAACCGACACGTTATATCGTCTTGCCGCGACAACCAGTTCGAGTAAACGTGGCACAACTTGTGCAACAGCCCGCTTTAACCGGGCAAAATCAAGCCGCGGCGTCAACGCCGACAGTTTGATCGAGATACCCGGGCCGTCGAGCACACCAGCGAGCGAGCTCGTGTTGGATGCACCGATCTTTTCTATGGCGTGGGCGTACGCATCAAAATAGCCGCGAGCGTCTGCGTCCGTTAATGCCGCCTCCCCCAGCATGTCGTATGAGTAGCGATTTGCAGGGGCGTCCGATCGTTCCAGGGCGGCATCAATGTTGCGCCCCATGACGAACTGCTCACCCATGATTTTCATCGCCTGCATCATCGCGGTTCGAACCACCGGCTCACCAATCCGGCCCGCCAGATTACGCATGAAATTTATCGGATTTGACATGACGGCCGCATCAGGCCGGACCAGTTTCCCGGTCAACATCAGCCCCCAGGTCGATGCATTCACGAACAAGGAATCACTTTCACCAAGATGCTGGGCCCAGTCTCCGGCAGCCAGCCGATCCGCGATCAATGCATCGGCGGTCTCGGCATCCGGAATCCTGAGCAATGCTTCGGCCAGACACATCAACACGACGCCTTCGGCCGAGGACAGATCATATTGATTCAGAAATGCATCGATGCCGGACTTGCCGGCACGATCACGGCGCATCACATTAACCAGTTCTTCGGCCGTGACCCGAATGCGTTCTTTCTGATCATCCGGACTGCGAGCTTGCGCGGCAAGCTGTTCAATCAGCGCCGTTTCATCGATCAGGTAATCGTGATTGATTCGGGAACCGGCGTCAGTGTGATAACTGCGGAGGTCCTCAAACATTGCCGTCTTCTCAGATTCGCCCTTTGAGCGCACGCAGACTGCGGCGGCTTTTTTTGTCCGGGCGTTTCGGCGGCGCATCCAGGTGAGAACCAAAAGCTGCGCCGCGTCCCAACGTCTTTTGCAGCAGTTCATCCTGCCGGTAACAGGCAGCCGCCTCGGCAGCCGGACCCCGCCGGTGCGGAATATTCAGAACAGTGATGTGGTACTCGCCGACCGGATGCGTGATTCGCAATTGGTCACCGGACTTAACCGGCCGGCTGTTTTTGACACGATGGCCGTTCAGGTGCACATGACCACCCGAAACCGCCTGTGAGGCCAGCGTGCGGGTTTTGTAAAATCTTGTCCGCCATAACCAGCTATCCAGCCGGAGTACGTCGGTGATTAACTGGTCCTGTTTTTTCACGGCTGCCGTTGCCGTTGCTCACATTAGAGTCGTCAAGTGGCTCAGAATACCTAGCGTATCGCACAGAAACAATGAAAATAAATCCCCCGTGGATCATTCAGCATGGCCAGTCCGCTGATTTCCGCCTCGATGCGATTCATCAACCTGATCAATGATGATGTCTTTGACGGACCCGTACGAATACCGATCGACTCCGCAACATGACTGACTGAAACCGCAAACTGCAGCACCAGTCGCTCTGCAAAGCCAAGCTCCTTCGTCATGTAGGTCACGCCATACTGACCTTCTTCCAGTCCCGCCATTTCAGCCGCGGCGTTGAGTGCATCATCCAGCCCGCCGATATCGTCCACCAGCCCGAGATCGAGCGCATCGGTGCCAATCCAGACGCGACCGCGGGCAATCGAATCGGCACGTTCAACCGTCATATCCCGGCCCTGGGCAACTTTGCCGACGAAGATCCGGTACCCTTCATCGATGGTTGCCTGCAGTATTCGCCGCGCATCAGGACCGAGTTTCCGGTCAACGCGCAGCTGACCCGACAACGGAGTCGTACCGAAACCATCGACATGGATACCGAGACGGTCAAGACTGCGCTGAAAAGTGGGCACCAGGGCCCCGATACCGATTGAACCTGTGATCGTGCTTTCACTGGCCCAGATCTGATCCGCCAGCATTGCGATGTAATAACCACCCGAAGCCGCCACGCTGCTCATGGATACAATCAGTGGCTTGCCTGACGCTTTCAGAGTCTCCAGCTGCTCGTAAACGACTTCCGACGCGAACATGCTGCCGCCGGGACTGTCAACGCGCAGAACGACGGCTTTCACTGTCTCGTCTTTCATGGCGCGCGAAATCAGGGTGGCAAGGCTGTCGCCTCCCACCGTTCCCGGAGATGCCTCGCCGTCAACAATTTCACCCGCTGCAACTATGATGGCAACATTTTCTTTTTTGCTGCTCGATATTTCGGGTTTGCGAACGGCGGCAAGATAAGACTGGAAATCAATCCGATCATACGAGTCCTCGGTATCCTCTCCAACACCAACGATTTCGGTGACCCGATTATCGGCGGCCTCGCGCGATAAAAGCTCATCAACCAGGTTGGCATTCAGTGCCAGTTGCGCAGTGTTACCGTTGACTGATTCAAGGGCTGTAACAAATCCGGCAGCGTAATTCTCCAGCGCTCCCGTCTCCAGACCGCGAGCCTCGACAACATCTGTCTGATAGCCTGACCAAAGCGCCTCAAGCCAGCGCTGACTGGCTTCCTTGTCCTGCTCTGACATATCGTCGCGGATAAAGGGCTCGACGAATGACTTGTACTCTCCGACCCGGAAAATATTGAGATCAATACTCAGCTTATCCAGCGCGCTTTTAAAGTACGTTCTGAAATAGCCATAACCATCGATGACAACAACACCAAACTTATGCATATAGATCTCATCAGCATATGCCGCAAGGTAGTACTGATTCTGCGTAAAGCTGTCGCCTATCGCGATAACTTTTTTATCGTTCTCACGCACTTTCAGGATTGCCTGACCAATACTCTGCAGTTTCGACAACCCGCCGCCGTCGAGATCCTTGAGCTTCAAAACAACTGCCTTGATTCGATCATCTTCAGCAGCAGCCTCAAGACTTTCGATTACATCGCGCACCAGAGTCTGCTGCACGCCGTTCCCCTGAACCTCTGCAATAGCCCGTTCAAACGGATCGCCCTCAAGCTCTTCTACAAGCATCCCGTGTGGCTCAAGCACCAGGGCGCCGGATTCAGGCACCTTGATGCCCTCGTCGGTAATTGCACGCACGATGATTGTGATAATGGACAGAACAACAATGAACTGTATGACTTTCGTCAGACCCTGGACGACACGCCAAAGAATTCTGAACAGCCTCACTACTGGATTCGGTTTAGTCATTAAATACTTTCCTCAGAGAGTTGGAGCATCCGTCGCTGCTGTATCGCCGGGCTTATAACTGATTCGGTAAATCACACCACCTTTGTCGTCACTGACGAGCAGCGAGCCATCAGGCGCAACCAGAATATCCACCGGCCGACCGACTGCCTGACCACCCCGGAAAAACCCATACAGAAACGGTTCATAGCTTATCGATTCATTGCCGTCCAGTCGGACGAGTGTGACGCGATATCCGGTGACTCCGGCTTCTTTGCTGCGATTCCACGACCCATGTTCGGCAATAAAGACCTGGTTTTTATATTCCTCAGGAAACATGTCACCCGTATAGAACTTCATGCCCAGTGGTGCAACGTGGGGACCGAGTTCCTGAACCGGCGGTTCCGCATCCTCACAACGACCCAGGTGACCAAAATCCGGATCAGCGACATCGGTCCCGTGACAAAACGGAAAACCGAAACTACGCCCCGGGCCGGAAGTACGATTAAGCTCACCAGGAGGAAGATCATCGCCGAGCATATCCCTGCCGTTGTCGGTGAACCAAAGTTCCCCGGTAATCGGATGCCAGTCGAATCCCACCGTGTTGCGAATCCCGGTGACGTAGACTTCCCGATCGGACCCGTCAGCCTTCATACGCAACAGGACTCCGAAACCCGGTTCTTCACAGATATTACACGGCATGCCTAACGGCACATAGAGGTCACCGTCGGGACCGAATTCAATGTACTTCCAGGAATGAAGCGCGTTCTTAAATAGCAGGTCGCCGACAATAACCTCCGGCTCTAAAGACTCATCCAGCCGGCTTTCGATATCTTTCAGCAGCAAAATCTGCTTCGGCTCTGCCACATAAAGATCGCCGTCGCGGAAAGCAACGCCATTGGACATTTTCCTTTTCTCAAGAATTGTGATGACTTCCGGCTCTGCCGAAAACACATCGCGCACAGCATAAACTTTGCCGGCCATTTGTGTGCCGACAAATAAAGTACCTTCATCGCCCAGGGCCATTGATCGTGCACTGGGAATATCATCAACCAGAACTTCGATGGAGAAACCCTCGGGCAGGCTGAACCCGGACAAATCAACAGCCGCTGCGATTTGCGTCGATGTCATCAGCGCACCAGCCGCCAGCAATATGACGGCCGGCCATCGCGCAGCCATGACATGCGACGCACTGTTTAAAACAACATTAATCATCAATAACACCACCTCAAGGGTACGCCACCTACTCTCCGAGCAACACCAAAGAGAGCGGCGGCCAGAACGTAATGACCAGCACAGCAGCCAGCAGGATCAGCAGAAACGGGAAAGTTGCTGAATATACTCTCAGGATCGGCTGTTCAAATCGATAGCTGGATATAAACAGATTCAAACCAATAGGCGGTGTCAGATAGCCCAACTGCATCGTCGCCAGAAATACGATCCCCAGATGAACCGGATGTACGCCGTACTGCGCAGCAACCGGGGCAATAAGCGGCACGACAAGCACCAGTGCGGAGAAAATATCAAGAATTGCGCCGAGAATAAGCAGAAAAATAAACAGCCACATCAAAAAACTGGTGGGGCCGGTAACAAATCCGCTGATCCAGTTAACCAGCAATTCCGGTACGCCGGCATCGATCATGTAATTCGTTGATGCGAGCGATACCCCGAGGATCAGCAGGATTCCACCAACGAGCACCATTGACTCACGCATAATTGCCGGCAATGCAGACAACGCAATGTCGCGGCGGATGACGAACTCGACGAACAGAACATAGATCGCCGTTACTGCCGCCGCCTCTGACACGGCGAAATAACCGCTATAAATTCCGCCGAGCACCACAAACGGCAGCGGCAACTCCCAGGCCGAATCCAGTAATGCAGCACGAAGTTCCGTCAACGAGAAATCTTTCAGCGGCTTGCGGTTGTGGCGATTCATCCACAAACAGTAAATCGACATCAGAACCATCATCAGAATGCCCGGAAAAATCCCGGCCAGAAAAAGGTCGTCAATCGACACTTCGGCGACAACGCCATAGAGAATCAGAGGCAGCGACGGCACAAACAATAATCCCAGGCTACCGGCGGCCGTCACCAGGCCGAGGCTGAAACGTTCCTCATAGCCGGCCTGTGAAAGAGCCGGATACAGCAGTGCACCCAGCGCAATAATTGTCACTCCCGAAGCACCGGTAAACGCCGTAAAAAGAGCACAGGCTGCAATAGCAACCATTGCCAGACCGCCTGGCAACCAACCCAGCAAGGCCCCCGTCAGACGCACAAGCCGCGACGGTGCCTGACTCTCGCTCAGCACGTAACCCGCAAAGGTAAACAGCGGAATCGCAAGCAGTATCGGCGTCTCCGCAATACTGAATATCTCGATCGGCATCACCGTCAGCGGGATTTCACTGCTCCAGAAACCCGCCATCGCGCTGGTGGCAATCACGGTAAACAGTGGCGCACCCAAAACCGCGAGAAAGAACAGCACAATGCCGAAAATCATCATTGACGACCGGCTCCGGAAATAATCGTGCGAATACGCCGTACGGACCAGATGACATATCGGTAGCCGATCAGGGAAAACGCGATAGGCATGACAGACTGAAACAGCCAGGCCGGCAATTCACCAAGCAGCACATCACCGAACTCAATCGAATCGGCCAGAAACAACCATGAATACCAGGCCAGCCCGAGCGTGACGACCGCCGTAAAAGCATTGACTGCAGCCGCAGCCCACAGGCGACCGGTTTCCGGCAACATCCTGGCGAGCGCATCAATGCTGATGTGCCGGTCCTCACGACTGGCGGCGACGGCACCGAACATGGCCAGCCAAAGCACCATCAGGCGCAAGGCCTCGTCGGCCCAGGGCAAACCGGCAGCAAAAACATTTCTGAGCAGAATCTGACCACTGGCCAGAAGTATCATGCCCGACAACACGACAACCAAAACCGTATTTTCGACCAGTCGTCCGGCCTGCTCAGCCCGATCCAGCCAGCCGGGATTGATCTTATCCTCGGTCACTCCGGTGTTTCAGCCAAAGCCTTTGCCAGTGAAGTATTTTCGCGGTATTCCTTGAGATAGGACAATAATTCGTGGAGACGTTCCGCAGAAAACAGACCATCAGCGGCCATTTTATCGTTCGCCTTCGCTGCCGCTGTCCGCAAGCCCGCGGCGCTCTCGGCATCCGGCACAACAAACCGCAGGCCATTTGCGCGCAAAGCTTTCTCAGCATCGATGTTGTCCTGTTTGCCCATCAAATCAAGCTCTGCATAAGCCCGTGTCATGATTTCACTGAAAATGGCCTGATCGGATTCATTAAGCCGACTAAAAGCACGCTTATCAATCGCCATCATGCCCATCGTGTAAGCAATGGGCAGGTCGGTGAAGTATTTCGTTTTTGTATACCACTGCAGGATCACCGCACCAGCCGGCGGCGTAGCTATCATCTCAAGCAGACCGGTTTGCAACCCCGTAAGAACATCGGTGATCGGAAGAACAACCGGTGATAAACCAAGCGAAGACATCGCCGAATACGTGACCTTATCGCCCTCAGGTACCCAGATTTTTCGTCCGCGCAAATCGTCAAGTCCTGCCACAGGCCGGTCGCCCATTATTTTTGCGAACCCGCCACCGGTAAAGCCGAACGACACAAATCCTGCATCGTCGAGTCCGGCAATGAGTGCCTTGTCCATTTTTCCCCGCACCCAGTCAACTTCTTCTTGCGAGTCGAAAATCAGCGGAAGCCCGTAAATAAGAATATCCGAATAACGCTCCGACAAACCATTTGCCGTAAATGCGCCGCCCTGCAATTGCCCTATACGGATTTTACGGAGCACTTTCTTGTCATTGCCCATGACACCGCCGGCATAAAATTTGAGTTCTACGCGTCCATCAGTCGCTGCTTTAATTTCTTTCGCAGCACCGCGAAGCACCTGCATCCACTGAGAACCATCGGGCGCGACGGTCGCAATTTTGAATTTCGCAGCGTCGGCACTGGCAAATAGCAGCAGCGCCGCCGTTAGCACAAGAATCCGAATGGGCGAAACAAATCCGAAATGCATCCGTGCTC
>PVMK01154172.1_pt1 | contig 17227 bp, 13 predicted proteins | sample 1853481 | NCBI WGS metagenome assembly PVMK01 (sample SAMN08533507, study PRJNA380276) | Marine sediment metagenome, whole genome shotgun sequencing project.
ATAATTTCTGGCTGTTACACATTATATTTTCTCCTGTTAGGAAATCTGGCAAACGGAACATATTTATGATAACCGCTATAAGGAGAACCCTATGACCGAATTTTCTCCAGAAGAAGCCGAAAAAAGAAAACGGGCTGTTTTCGAAAGCATGTCTCCCCGTCGTCAAAAACACATATCGAAAAAAGGCTATGACAGCTGGGACCCCTTTGAAGAACCCAAAGATCCGATTGACATCCGTAAAGATAAAACCAAACGGACCACCCAGATGCTTGTGCGGGAGTTTTTACAATCACGCAGTTCTGATGAATACAGTAATTCTTACGGACGCGGAGTACTTGAAGGCGCCCTCGGCATTGTTAACGAAGACGATTATTTTCGGGGGATGTACGAATTTTCCTGCTGGTACCGCGATTTGCTGAAAAAAGAAGGGCATAAATGAAGCATAAGAAATGCATAGGGCACGGGGCAGGGAGCACCGGGCATGGGGCATGCTCCCATTAGCGCCAAGTTATTTATACTCTGGGGGACTGTGGAAGGTTTACTGAAAAAAAATGAACATCGAACATCGAACGTCCAACATCGAATGTTGAATGGGAAAAGATGAAGAAACAGACTTATGATTTAGAAGAAAGGCTGCTCGAGTATTCGGTGAGAATCATAAAAATCGTTGAACAGCTTCCAAATACCAGAGCAGGTAACCATGTTGCGGGCCAATTGTTAAGATCGGGAACTTCACCTTATTCGATGTTCAACGTTGGACGTTCGATGTTCGATGTTTAATTTGTTCAATGTTGGACGTTCATCTTTCAAAACAACCCTGTATGGCAGAAATGTAACCTGTGAATGTTTACAAAACAACTTAGCGCTTATGGCGCATGCCCCCTGCTCCCTGCCCCAAGCCTGTGGCCTAAACCGTAAACCTTTTCAACTCAGGATCCAAACAAATCACGAGTAGACGGATTTGACATGGAGACCCGTTGGAACATTACCAAAATGCTGGGCAGCAGTCCCTTTCCTGAGACCATCATCGCCCCCATTGATGGTGCCGAGATGGTATTGGTGCCCGCCGGGGATTTTATTAAAGGAATCACCGAAGAAGAATTGGCCCAGATATTCCTGCTGGACAGCGATGAGAACCCCATCTTTGCCTCAGAAGTTCCTGCCAGGACCCTGTATTTGAAAGATTTTTATATCGACCGCTATCCGGTCACCAACTACCAGTACCAGAATTTCATCGAGGCCAGCGACCACCGTGAACCGCTTCTGTTAAATCATCCCCTGTGGGGACAGCCGATGAAGCCGGTAGTGTTTGTGGGATGGGAGGATGCCCGCGCATATGCCGCTTGGGCCGGAAAATCCCTTCCAACCGAGGAGCAATGGGAAAAGGCCGGCCGCGGTGAAGACGGCCGCTGGTGGACCTGGGGCCAGGATTTTTTGCCGGAACATTGTAATTCTAAGGAATACGGTCTCGGTCATACATCTGAAATTGGCTTCTTCGACCGGGGCATCAGCCCATATGGCTGCTATGACATGTGCGGCAATATCTGGGAGATCTGCGAAGGGCGATGGCTGGAAGATAATCTGCCCATGCGGGGGGGTTGCTTTTTAGGCTCTGCCATCTTTGTTAGAGTTACCTGCCGATGGACACCTGAAGATCCGGTTAACGGTGCCCACTGGATGGGATTTCGGTGCATAAAAGAAATCCCGCTTCAGCAGTAAAATAGCATGGGGCATGGAGCATAGGGCAAGAAATTTTCATCGAAGTTCCCTGTTTAGACTCTTTGCGCTCTGCTCTATGCACTAAGCCATTAGCTTTACCCGCCTTGCAGCGTTTACCCAATACCCAACTTCCAATCAGATAAAAAAACTCCACAGGATCCCGGCGCAGATTGCCGAGCCGATAACACCCGATGAGTTGCAGGCCATTCCGTGCATCAGTAAAAAGTTGGTCGGGTCCTCTTTCAGTCCCATCAAATGCACTTCGCGGGCAGAACCGGGCACAGCGGATACGCCGGCGGCACCCAGCAGGGGGTTAATTTTTTCTTTCAAAAACAGATTCATAATTTTAGCAAAAATCAAACCGGATGCGGTCGCAATTGAAAATGCAACCGCGCCCAGAAAGAAAATTCCAAGGGATTTGGGCGTCAGAAATACATCGGCCTGGGTGCTGCAGCCGACCGTAAAACCGAGGAAGATGGTGGCGGTATCGACAATGGCGGATTGGGCGGTGTTGGCCAGACGATCAACAACCCCGCATTCTTTTAAGAAATTTCCAAAAAACAGCAGGCCCAACAGCGGCAGTGCGGTGGGTGCCAGAAAGCAGCACAGCAGGACGCTGGCGACCGGAAATATCAATAGTTCCTTTTTAGAAACATTGCGGGCCGGCGGCATTTTGATGAGCCGTTCTTTTTTGGTGGTCAGCAGCAGCATGATCGGCGGCTGAATAACCGGTATCAGGGCCATATAAGAATATGCCGCAATCGCAATGGGTCCGATAAGATGCGGCGCCAGTTTTGCCGTTAGAAAAATGGATGTCGGGCCGTCGGCACCGCCGATGATCGCAATTGAGGCGGCTTCTCTGGGAAGAAACCCGAAAAACAGGGCCCCCAATAGGGTAAAATAGATGCCCATCTGGGCCGCTGCGCCTAAAAGCATTAATTTCGGCTGGGCCAATAATGATGAAAAGTCGGTCATGGCCCCTAAACCGAGAAACACTATTGAAGGATAGACACCGGTCGTAACGCCAAAGTAAAGATAGTGCAAAACGCTGTTTGATTCATAGATACCGATGCCAAAGCCTTTAAAGAAAGGAACATTTCCCACTAAAATGCCAAATCCAATGGGTACCAGCAGAAGGGGCTCATATTTTTTGGCGGTCCCCAGATAAAGAAACGTGCTGCCCACAACGATCATGATGTAATGGCGATAGTCTGCTAGATAATAGCCGGTGTTCTGTAGAAACTGGAAAAGTAAATCGAGCATTTTTTAACCCTTAATTTCCTTTTTATTTATTCCAAATGAAGGTGCCATCCCCCTGCGCAACCAGGATGTTGGCCTCCTGCAGGCGCTGTATCGACAGGTGAGGATGGGGGAGGTCATTTTTATTTGCAATTTCAAATAGTTGTGAAAGTTTAAACGGTTCGTTCAGCTGGTCAACCAGGGGTTCGTAAGTACGGGTCAGCTCATCAACAGACGGTAGATGGCGTTCCGAATAAACAGGGGCATCGGTTTTTTCGGCAACAGCGGCCGGGGCCTTTTTTTTGAATCGTTTTATGAACTTCTCTTTTTCATCCCACAGGTTAAGGATTTTGTGGATCTGGGAAATAACAAAAGTAAGGACAACCAGGCCCAAAAACACGATTGCCGCGCCCACCGCCGCCATGGCCAATCCGTTATTATTGGTTATGTTCTCAATACCAATCAATTTATGCCTCCTTGCGACAAGCGTAAAAGCGTACAATTGCTATGATTTTATAAACTTCTGAATAATTCACACATCAACAAAGAAGTCAACAGACATTTCCAATTGTTTCACGTGAAAACGTTGCCTGATAAGCGCCGATACGCTAAAAACAAAAAAAAATGCTAACTTAGCATGTGGCCTTTGTTACTAATATCATTCGGGAAATGATTTTACAGCATTTTACAGTTTGTAACCATTTGATATTTTAGCATAAAAATTTTATAAAATTTGAAATTCTGACTTGACCCCGGGCCATGTTTTTATTTATAAAGGCATAATCCTTTTGCATTTCTTAAGGCTATATATATTTATCCTAATACCTGTCTCATTCCACATTACGAAGGAGGAAATCTCATGATGAAAAAAATGATTTGTGGACTCGCAACCATCTGTCTGGTCTTTGCCTTCATCTTAGTGACAGATGCTGCGGTACTGGCAGCGGAAAAACCCAATATCTTCGGGTTGCTTCTTGTCGGGCCCTATAACGACCATGGCTGGAGCCAGGCCCATTATGATGGCGGCAAGTATGTCGAAAAAATGATGCCGGGCAGCAAGATGATCTATATTGACAAGGTCAATCCGGCAGATCGTCCGGGAGTCACCATTCCGCAGCTGGTTGACGATATGGTGGAAAAAGGCGCAAAGATGATTATCGCCAACTCCGACGACATGAAAGACGGTACCCGTGAGGCGGCGGCAATGCATCCGAATATTTACTTTATTCATATTTCCGGAGATGATGTGCTGACCGGCAAGGCTCCGAAGAATTTAAGCAATTTAATGGGACGCATGGAATACGGTAAAATGATGGCCGGTTTTGCTGCGGCACTGACCACCAAGACCGGGAAACTGGGCTATCTGGGGCCGCTGATCAATGAAGAAACCCGTCGTTTGGTTGCCAGCGCTTATCTGGGCGCAAAATATGCCTGGGAAAATGTGCTTAAAAAAGACCCCAAGCAGTTGAAATTTCAGGTTACCTGGATTGGCTTCTGGTTCAACATTCCCGGCGTCACGGCTGATCCGACCCAGGTCGCTCAGAACTTTTTTAACACCGGATATGATGTGGTCATCTCGGGCATTGACACGACCGAAGCGGTTGTGGTGGCCAAACAGAAAAAGCAGGAAGGCAAACAGGTCTGGGCCATTCCGTATGATTACATCGGTGCCTGTGAAGGCGCTCCGGATGTGTGCCTCGGTGTGCCTTACTTTAACTGGGGACCGAGTTATGTGGACTTTATGAAGGCTGCGTTCTCCGGAAAATGGCAGAGCAAGTGGGTCTGGCTGGGACCGGACTGGAAAAATATCAATAATCCCGATACCAGCACGGTTGGATATGTTGCCGGACCGGCGCTGCCGCCATCAGCCCAAAAACACCTGGATGGCTTTATCAAGGATCTGGGCTCAGGCAAGATCAATCTGTTCAAAGGCCCCCTGAATTATCAGGACGGCAGTCCGTTTGTCAAAGCCGGTCAATCGGCATCCGACAAGCAGGTTTGGTACATGGAACAGCTGCTGCAGGGGATTGACGGCCAAAGCAGCGCCAAGTGATTTTCAATTAATAAATGGTAAACATAAAAGTGCAGGGGGAACAGCAGAAGCTCCCTGCACTTTTTGTTTTCCAGTAATCCATTACTCAATCTCTCCAATTCTCCAAAAAAAATCCGAAACAGGCAAATTCCCTTTGTGCTCTCCACTGAAATAAGTTAATAGCCATAATGTGGAGAAAGGGCTGTACCATGCAAATTGAGCTGCGCGACATTCACAAATATTTTGGACCCGTAAAAGCCAACAACGGGATCAATTTTAAAGTTGATGCCGGTGAGATTCACGGAATCCTGGGAGAGAATGGTGCCGGCAAAAGCACGCTGATGAAAATCATGGCGGGCTTTAGCAATCAAACCCGGGGCGAAATTTTTGTTGACGGCACTGCGGTGGATTACCGAAATCCGGTCCGGGCCGCAGCGTTGGGCATTGGCATGCTGTACCAGGATCCGCTTGATTTTCCGCTGTTATCTGTTCTGGACAATTTTATGCTGGGCCAAACCCATGGCCTGGGCTCAGAGAAGAAAAAATTTGGCAAAAGTTTTGATTCGCTTGCGAAAGCCCTGGGTTTTCCCTTGCAGCCGAATGTGGCTCTAAAAACATTGACCATCGGGGAACGGCAGCAGCTTGAAATTCTCCGGCTCATGAACCTCGGCGTGCAGGTGCTGATCCTGGATGAACCCACCACCGGCATTTCCAGCACCCAGAAGAAGGTTTTATTTGCTGCTATTAAAAAACTGGCCGACGACGCTAAAAGCATTATTCTGGTTTCCCATAAACTGGAAGATGTCGAGGCCCTTTGTGACCGGGTTACCGTTTTGCGCCATGGTAAGGTCACCGGTCAGATGGATCAGCCCTTTGATTCCCGGGGGCTGCTCGAAATGATGTTCGGCACCCCTCCGGTTTTTCCACCGCGCTGCTCGGAAACGCCGGGCAAAAATATTCTGGTGATGGACAATGTCTTCGGCGCCGGCGGCCGCACCGGGCTTAAAGATTGTGATGTTGTCATCCGTGAAGGAGAAGTTGTGGGCCTTGCCGGACTTGAAGGCAGCGGACAGGGCATTTTGCTGCGGATTGCCGGCGGCTTAAAGCGGGCAAAACGCGGGTCGATACGGTTGCAGGGGCGTGACATGCGCAGGCAGGACCACCATGCCTTCAAAAGCAAAGGTGTTACCTTTCTGCCGGCATCCCGTCTTGAGGAAGGGTTGATTTCGGGATTAAACATCACCGAACATTTTGCCCTTCAGAACAGCCGGGACAAATTTGTGGTTCGCTGGCAGGATGCCGTTCAAGCGGCGGAACAGCAAATTGATAATTTTCGAATTAAAGGGCAGCCGGCTTCTGCGGTGGAAGAACTATCCGGAGGCAACCAGCAGCGGCTTTTACTGTCTTTTCTTCCCGCCAACCCGCTGCTATTGCTTCTTGAAAATCCGACGCGGGGTTTAGACATTGAATCTGTCAACTGGGTCTGGCAGCATTTACACACCTATTGCGGCCAAAAGACCAGTATCGTTTTTTCATCCCCGGAGCTGGATGAGATCCTGATGGTGGCCGATCGCGTGCTTGTTTTCTTCAACGGCCGCATCATAAAAGAAGTTGAAGCCTCAAACACCGACGCTCACGAACTGGGACGCGCCATAGCCGGTAAGGTCTGATGATACTGGGATGTTTCACTTATTGATTAATATATAATTTTTCTAAAGGGTTATTGACATCAGTAAATAAGAAATTCGAAATCCGAAGCACGAAACAAATCCGAATGACCAAATACCCAAATTCGAAACATTTATTTTGCGTTTGTTTTGAACATTAAGATTTTGAATTTGTCGAGTGCCCAAGCGAAAAGTAGAAGTCTACTCAGCTACCTATGGCAACACCTCTTGCGATTAGATTTGAATATTTGACGAGGCAATCCCGCCATTTTGTGGTGACCGTGGTTGCCGTGTTCTTTTTCACTTCCCTGATTCTGATCATCGCCGGAGCTCCACCGCTGGCGGCCTATTATCATATATTTAAAGGATCGATGGGCTCCTGGCTGAAGTTTGCGCATGTCATCAAAGCCTGGATCCCTTTGACCTTATGCGCCTGCGGTCTAATTTTCACATTTCGAATCGGCCTCTGGAACATCGGCGTTGAAGGCCAGGTCATGATGGGGGCCATTTTTTCTACGGCCGCGTTGCGTTTCGGGCTGGAAAGCCAGATGCCTGCCATGATTATCTCGTCATCAATTGTGGCCGGTTTGATTGGTGGTGCGCTGTGGGCCGTGGTTGCGGGCTTCCTGAAGACCAAAGGCGGCGTCAATGAAATTTTTGCAGGCTTGGGGCTTAATTTTGTGGCCCAGGGAATCATTCTGTGGCTCATATTCGGCCCCTGGAGGCGTCCGGGTGTGGCATCCATGAGCGGCACGGAGGTTTTTCCACAACAATTGTGGCTGTCCCAGTTCGCATCGATGCGGTTATCTCTGCCGGCCCTGGCCATTGTAATTATTTCGCTGATTTTAACGGCATTGATTTTGCGCTACACAAAGATCGGTCTGAATTTAAAAGCCATTGGGAGCAATCCATCTGCGGCTTATTTGTTTGGACTTAAACCGGCCCGCAATATGGTGCTGGCCATGATATTTGCCGGCGGATTTGCCGGGATTGCCGGAAGCCTTCAGGTGATCGGGGTATACCACCGCCTGCTTCCGGCCATATCCAGCAACTACGGGTATCTGGCCCTGCTGGTTACGATGCTTTCCAATTACAATATCCGGCTGGTGCCGCTGGTAGCCTTTTTCTTTGCCTGCCTGAATGTCGGCAGCATTCAGCTGCCCATGGCGCTTGAGCTGGATTCATCTTTAAGCGGTGTCATTCAGGGAGCCCTGGTGCTGGCCACCCTGGGCATTCATGCTTGGCGCAAGCGCTGGGCGGAAGACAGGGGACAGTGACGCAGTAAACAGTAAGCAGTAAGCAGACGACAGAGGACCTTCGATTTCGGATTTGGGAATGCGGATTGCGGATTTTAGCATGCTGCGAAAGGGATGGCGAATGGCACAAGGTTTTCGGCATAGAGCATAGTGCAAAGCGCAAAGCGTTAAAAGAATGAGATATAATAATGCAAATCAAATTACTTACCCTATGCGCGTTTGGATCCAGTACTCCAACGCTCCATTGAGTAGCTATGCTTGACCTTGATTTAACTATCTTACTTGCCGGTGTTGTTGCCGGGCGCGGCACCCATCGTGCTGGCCGCCCTGGGTGAGACCATCACGGAGAAGGCCGGGCTCATTAACCTTTCTCTGGACGGCTCTATCCTGTTGAGCGCCATGGCGGCCTTTGCCGTTGCGTTTGAGACCAACAACGTCCTGGCCGGCTTTGTCGGCGGCGCGCTGGTGGGCGCGCTGATGGCATTGGTTGTGGCCGTATTCAGTATTTATCTGGGCCAGAACCAGGTGGCGGTGGGGTTTGTTTTAACGCTGATGGGACGGGACCTGGCGTATTTTATCGGCAACCCCTACTCACGCATACAGGGCCCCCAGGTAACGCCGCTTTCCGTGCCGCTGCTGGATCAGATTCCATTTCTGGGCGACCTCTTTTTTAAGCACAATCTGCCGGTTTACCTCAGCCTTCTGATGATCTTTGTTTGCTGGTGGTATATTTACCGTACGCCATACGGTCTTGAGCTTCGATCGGTTGGCGAACACCCCCGGGCTTCATTTGCCCGGGGAATTAATCCTCAGAAGCTGCAGCTGTTTTATGCGCTCTGTGGCGGTTTGCTGGTCGGACTGGCCGGAGCCACATTTTCACTGGCCACCAAGCCCGGCTGGGGTCGTCCCCAGGGTGCCGAAGGAACCGGCTGGATCGCTCTGGCGCTGGTGATTTTTGGCGGCTGGAATCCGATCAGGGCGGCGATCGGGGCCTATCTTTTCTCTTTTCTGCAGGTTTTCGGCATTTACCTTCAAGGCTGGCTGCCTTCGGTTCCGGCCCAGGTCTTTCAGGTGGCACCCTTTCCCCTGATGATTTTTACCCTCCTGATTATGTCCCTTGCCCAGAAAGAATCCGTAACCATCTGGGCGGAGGGCAAGGCCCATGTAAAAGCGCTGTTGAATATGGTTTCGGGAATGACGCCGTCTGCTCTGGGCAAGCCCTACCGGCCGGAGTGATATAAATTTATTGCATGGGGCATGGAGGGGGGGCCTATGATTTTATGCGTTTCTTGATTCAACCAGGAAAAGGAACGGTCGCGACAGGCCCATTCGCTAAAGCTACGCCGCGGCACGCCCGTCTTCGCTCTGGCGAGCTTCGCCGCAGCACGCAAGTCGTGCCGGAGGCAGAAAAGTCGTAAAAGTTCACCTTAATTTTAGCTGTCTTAGAGAAAGGCATAAAATCATAAGCGTCCCGCCGGTTCGCCCTATTTCAAGGGTAAAATGAATGCTTTAAAGAAATAAATATTGAAATATAGAATTCACAATGCTAATATTCTATCATGATTAAACGCAAAGCTGAAATCATGGTACGTGAACTAGCTCAGCAGTTCCCGGCGGTGCTCATCCTGGGTCCCAGACAGTGCGGCAAGACCACGCTGGCAAAGCATTTTCTCGAAGGTGAATATCTTGACCTCGAAAAGCCGTCTGATCAACAGATATTTTTAGACGACATTGAGTTTGCCCTCCGAAGACTTCAACTACCTCTTATCATTGATGAAGCGCAGATATTGCCGGAATTGTTTCCTGTTCTCAGATCCATGATTGATCTCGACCGACAGCGGACCGGCAGCTACTATCTGTTGGGCTCTGTAAATCCTGCGCTGATCAAACATATCTCCGAGAGCCTCGCCGGGCGGGTGGGCATTATTGAACTGACGCCATTTCTGTTTTCGGAAATAAACGATTTGAAGATTGCATTCACTGATTTCTGGTTGAAAGGCGGCTTCCCGGACGCCTTAAAAGAAAAAGAAAATTCAAAATGGCAAAGATGGCAGGAAAATTATGTGCGCACGTTTATTGAGCGTGATATTCCGCGCTTTGGCGTCAAAATGTCACCCATACAGATCAGACGGCTAATGGTCATGCTTGCTCACCAGCACGGCGGCTTATTGAATGCCTCCGATCTTGGGCGGTCGTTGGGGATATCCTACCACACCATTGGAAATTATCTGGATCTGATGGAAGGCCATTTTCTGATTCGACGCTTACCCCCTTATTTTCCGAACATAAAAAAAAGAATCGTGAAATCTCCCAAAATATACATCCGGGATTCCGGGGTATTGCACAACCTGTTGGGAGTTTCCAGTGAAAGATCCCTGCTCGAGTCCCCCAAAAGGGGCAGCAGTTGGGAAGGCTTTATGATCGAGCAGATCATCAGTCGGGAAATGCTGGAAAGATCCGGTAGTCTTTTTTATTTTTTCCGCACCCATGCCGGAGCCGAAATCGACCTCGTCATTGACCGGGGCTCGGAAAGAATCGGCTATGAATTCAAATGTTCTGCATCCCTTGTTAAAAGAGACTGGACCAATTTACAAGCCGGCATTGAGCAAGGCGTGATACACAGGGGATTTGTCGTGTATATGGGGGAAAGAGATTTTCCGGTGGCCGAAGGAATCCGTGTCGTCCACGGTGAAAATGTGCTGCTTTCATAAATTTGAGGAAATGAAATTTTGCTGTTTCCTAAGGGGACGTTGACTTATTCAGTGGGTCCACGGAAGAAATAAGTGTTTTGGGGACATCCATAAATATATAAATAACTCATAATTTGAGCGACGCGTGCACAATCTGCGGATCTTTTTATGGGACACAGATCTGCACAGATTTTTCTTTTATCTGTGTTTATCTACGTTCTAATTTTAGTTATGGATCTAATCTGTGTAATCTGCGGATAGAAGGGGGAAAAACCCAGAGTCAGCAGCACCAGGAGAAGAATCAAGAAAACCCTACCTCCCCCGGGGAAGCAGCCATGCTTTGAAGAAAGGATTAACAAATCTAATTTCCTTTTCGTTTTTAAACAGGATGTTGATGTCGATCATTCGTGTAATCGCCCGGTTCACAGATGCAGTACTGTGCAGCCCGACTGCTTTCACAAAGTCCATAGAATAAACACTTTTTCCGCTTTTCCTTGCTAAAGCCGAAAGGCACTTGAACTGAAAGTCAGTCAGAAGACTGACAAAAGCTTCGTAAGACTTTTGCTCCCTGGTGAATATCAACTCAAGGGCGGACTTCAAATTGCCCGGGGAAACGGCGTCATTTACCGAAGTGACCTCCCACAAGACCTCACAAAGCTGCTGAATGTCTCCGGTCACATTATTGGCAATATTGAATACATGCTTCAAGGTCTCTGGCAATACTTTACGCTTTCCACTTTCAAACTTTTTTATCAAAAACTTTGAGAATTCTTCAACCGGCAGCGGGTCAACGGTGATCGGAATCGCCGATTTAAAAAAGGCTGAGTTCGGAGAAATAAATATTTCATCCATTTTGTGTCGTATGCTCCCCACAAAGACATAGGGAATATTGCTGTGAAACTGAATCTTGCTCCTTAAAAGGGCAATGGCCTCGTCGGCGTCGTTGATTTTTAGAATGTCCTGGAATTCATCAAAGACGACCACAAAACGTTTTTTCTGCGCCAGAGATTCAATCAAATCAAGCACTTCCTGGATTGAACCAGCCTTCAGTTCCACGGAGGCGTCAAAGGTAACTACCGGCATTGATGTTATAGGATCTACAGAAATTGTCGGTTTGAGATACGACAGGGTCTGAATTATTTTAGCCGTCCAGCGCGCTTTTTTTTCTAGAGTAACGATTGCCCTGAGCATCCTCTTGCACAACGCATCAACAGACTTTATGCCAAGAAGATCCATATACAAGATATCGGTTCCCTTTAGCTTTCTGACCGCCTCATATACAAGAGATGACTTTCCGATACGTCTTTCTCCGATCACCACCAGGTTCTGGGATGCTTCCATGTGAGCGGCAATTTGTTTCAACAGGTCTTTTCTGCCACAGAAATCATTTCCCAGAACTATCGACCCATATTTGAAAGGGTTCATGAAACACCACCTTTCATCATAACGTATATAGCACTTTTGTTTTTAGCATAATGGTTAGTAACATAACTGTTATAAAATTGCAACGGCTCAATTAAAAAAGCATTCTTTTTATCAGTGTAAATTCGGTGATGAAGGGGGGGCATCCTATATTTTATACCGCTTTCCATCATAATGTACCGAAATACGGAATAGGGGCATAAGTGGTTGTAGAAAAAAACGTTTCAATACGGGAGTGTTTTTTTGACAATCACTATAAAAGGGAAGTTTTTTTTCAGCTGAAGGCGAGGTATTTCAGGAATAAGAAAAAAAAGACAGAACCAAAATGATTCTGCCTAAATCGGTGTTTCCAAGCATCTATTCTAAAATTGTGTTCTGAATACTTCTCTACGTTCTACGGGGGTATAGTTCTCGATGATTTAGACTAACCCTGCGTTCGGACGCTCTTCTTCGTGCCATTGGACTCCTACGATCAAATCCTTTTCTACGGTTCCCGACCCGATCTTTTTTCCGGAATATAAGCTGTATATTGAAATTTCCGCCTATCAGCTCCTAAACGGGTTCCACCATTATCTGTCATTTTTAACTCCTTGTCCGCATTATTCATTAAGCGGGCCGGGCGACCTAATAATTTTTTTTGTATTCTTTTTAACTTAAAATTCGGCTTAAATCATTTTCGCTCAGCGTCATCAAGGTTTTACCTTTGACATTTCTGCGTCTATCTGCGATACCGCTACGCTGGTCATTCCAAATATATGTATTCCTTTTGCGCCTGTCTTTTATCCCCGAACGCCTTTCCTGAAATGAAGCATCTGATAAATTCTTAACGAACGGTTTTGTATTGTCCCTTACTTCATTATTCAATTTTCTTAACTTTCGGGTCATATCTCAAAATACCCTTCCGGTAATCTGAAAACGCTGCTTAGAAATTTGAAGATTAGGGAAATTGTATTTATAATGTATAGAATTTATAAAGGAGGTTGTCAATAAATTTTAATAATTTCAGCAGTATATGTAATATATTGCACAATTATATGAAAAAAAATACCACTTTAAGGTAGGGACGCCTATGATTTTATGCGTTGTTTAGTTGTGATGGGAAACCGGTTGGGCGGGGTTCTGATGGTCGGCAGATGACACATGGACGGTGTCAGTCTCCGGGAATTTTAGCAGTTCGGCTGAATCCGTTGTTTTTTTCAGCGTCATTTCATTATCGGTTAGGCGCACGTAATATGTGGGCCGTTCGGTCCAGGCGCCGGTATTTAAGTACCTGATCCCATTAACAAACTGTTCTTCAGCATAATGGGTATGCCCGCAAGTGACGGCCTCAAATCCGTTTTCTCTAGCGTAATTTACAGCATTTAACATTACATTTTTTCGCAGATACTCATAAAAACTTTTCCATTTCTTGGCATAATGGGCCACGTGGACCGGGCGGGCACCCAATTTAACCCTTAGATCATGCATCATTTTAAAGGCCTTTATGAACATCCGGCTGCGTGGCATGACATCATCGAAAAAATCTCCATGAGTGATGAACAGTCTTTTTTTTAAGGCGTGGTGCTGCTTTATCTGAATTTTGCCTAAATTATCAGGGATATATCCGTTATCGTGATTTCCCCGCACCCAGACAATCTTTTGCCGGAGGGACATTTCTCCAAAGCGGTCCAGTATCTGTTGGTCTGCCAGTCCCAATTTCGCATAAGAATTGTCAATGATATCTCCATTTAAAATAAATTCAACATCTTCGGGAATATTATTCAGAAATTGCTTGAAGTTTTCGTGTAAAAAGTAGCGGGAGCCGATGTGCAGATCACTGACAATGATAGCTTTCATATTATTCGATAGTTACGGGTTAAAATTAAACGTGTTTTTTATACCGGAATGTTTTTTTTTACAACCACTATAGAGGCAATCGAGAGTTTATTGGATTATACATCAAAAATGTCCTAAAAGGTTAAAATATTACGAATTGTTAATTTTGAGCATCTAATCGAATATCGGTTAAATTATTGGAAACTTTAAATAATGAAACTTCGTCGCTATCGATCCAGTGTGTGGAGCTTTTCGATGATCAACCGCTCGAAGTCGGATAAAAATGAAGTTCTTATCCAGGTTCTATGATCCAGGCTTAAAAGCTTGCCGGTATCTCGGTGTATCCTTTTGGCATCTGCTTTTTTTATTACCTCTAAAAGCTTTTGATAAAATTGGGCTATATCGCCGGATCTCTTTACTATCAAGCTTTCATCCAGAGGGTAAGCGTTATTTAAAATAAACCAGGCATCAAAAAAATCCCTACCAGACTGTCGATCAACAAATGTTATTAGTTTTTCAGTCATTAAATACGATGGTTCAAGGGAAAGAATCGGTACCCCTCTGAGCGTTAAGATCGTGGTATTTAATTCTTTTTTCCGCGTTGAGATTTCTATTTTTATGCGGAAATTTCTCTCCGGCCCGGCAAATCTCAGCTCCAATAGAATGGTGTTATACTTGATTGCCTCGTCGGTTACTTCCCACTTTCGTTTCGTAATTTGTGCCTTTACTTTATCCATCAGTTTCTGGGGATATATTTTTCCAAGTGAATCATAATCAATATCTTCGGAGTAGCGGGGCAGATCATAAAAAAGCTTCAACGCCGTGCCACCTTTAAAGGCGATATGGGTGCCGGCTTCTGATTTTGATAAAGCCTGAACCACCTCTATGATTGTGTTTTCTCGGTATTGGTTGAAAAAATCTTGCCTACTTGGCTGCATATTCCTGCTTTTCAAAAGTGCTGAGTAATTTTTTTACAACATTCGGGTATAATCGGCTGTAATAGGCGAGCAGCTCCGGGTCAAGCTTGGAGACGTCCACATCTTCTGCCAGCAATTCTATCAGACCTTTGCTTTTCATGTAGAGGGTATCCAGTAAAGCTTTTTCCGGCTCGACGATAAAAAAGTCTTCAACCTTTGTTTGCCCAAATCGAAAAAGTTCCGGTTGAATCCGCCGATAAACAAATTGAGTGTTTTCGTTTATACACTGGTAACTGCCCAACCCGATAGAAAAAATGGTTTGCGGCACTTGAACGATTATCCCCCAGTAGTTTAGCGCGGTCTCGAGCGATATGACAGAAGGCTGATACAGGGCATTGGCAAGCGAAAAAAGTGAATATTTCCGATTGGCGAGTGTATAAAGATCACGCTGGAGCCGAACGAGGATCCCGCGTTTTACGAGCCTTGACGCTTTCGTTCGGGCACTTTCCCGGGTGAGGTTAAATAGGGACTGCAAGGATAATACTGAAAAAAAGAGGCTCTCCGCATTTAATAATTTTGTAATCGTTTCACTTGACATTGCGAATTATGATATAAAAAAATAAACAATATTGTTCATCTTTTTATATCGTTATTAATTTCTCATGTCAAGCTAGTTTACATTTTTATCCTGGCCACTTTTCACCCTGCTGAAAAATAGTCACGACTATTTTTCAGTCCACCGGATTTGAAAACTATTAAATGACGAACAGGCCATTTTGATTGCTCCCGTCTGTCAATGGCTGGCCGGATTGCCTTAATATTTTAATCTAAAGACTCCAGGGCCTCCTTAGCCTGTTTCAGGAAAACTGTAGCTTCGCATTGTTCAAAGAGTTTAATTGCTTTGGAGATGCATTCTTTGGCCTGATCGGTTCGTTTCTTGGCTTTGTGCAATAATCCCAGATCCAGATAGGCCATGGCCATATAGTTTTTAGTGCCAACTTCTTTTGCAAGCGCAATTGCGCGCTTGAAATGCTCTTCGGCCTTTTTGGCGGCAGCAGGAACATTTTTCACCATAAAGCCGATGTTTCGGGCCAAAATAGAAAAACTCGGCATATTTTCCCCTTCCACGATCTGCAGATAGATCCTTCCGAGAATATATTCCGACATGGCAAGAGTCCCTCTGCGCTTATTTTTCTGATACGCGTCTCGCACTTTCTCAACCATTTTTAATCCCTGGCTCATTTGGCCATTCGCGATGTAAGTTATGCCCACTAGAATTTCTGCTAATGTTCCCCAAACTTCACAGCCAACGTCCTGGTAAAATTTCCAGTGTTGTTTCGCCATTTCTCCAATCTTTTGAAATTCACCTAAAAATGCATGACTGAAGCCCATTAGTAGATTACTACCCATTGAATACAAAGGGTCGACAGAAATCTGGATTGCCTTTTGAGCATATTCCATCGCCTGGGGATAATCACCGGCGATAAAATGGCTATAACTAATAAATTGGTAACCTAAGGATATGCTTCGAATATTAGAATGCTTGTGGCCATAGTCTAAAAGCATTTGTCCAGCATCAAGAGCCTTTTTGCTTTCACCTTTGTAAATATACGTGTGCGCTAAAGCTGAAAGAGATTTGAAATAGAGATACTGATCTGCCTTTAGAATTTTTGCAATTTTCTGTGCCCGGTTTCCGTGCGTGATTGCTTCATCTAATAGGCCCAATTCCGCACAAGTCCAGCAAAGCCAAGTACAACCATAGCCAATAATTTTTTGATTTTTAATTTCTTCACCGATCTGAATGGCCTTGCAAAGATATTCATAAGAATTTGTATATCTTTCTCGAAACCACAAGACAAAGCCCAGCCAGGCGTAAAACATTCCGAGTCTTTCATTATCACCTAGTGTTTCAGCAAGAGCCTTATGGTCCCAGAATATCTTCTCCCATCCTTTGCAATCTGCCCGATAGTAAAAGACCATGGCCCATTCAACGATTAAATCGATTAAAAGGAGCTCATCTTCCCTTGCTTTTTCGGTTTTATTTGAAAGAAGGTTAAACGCTTCCTGGTAGTATTGATGGGCTTCTTCTATGGCATAGCGTTTGAGGCTTTTTTCAGCGGCCTTCATTAAATATGTCACGGCCTTAGTAATGGATTTGCCCTGCTGGAAATGATAGGCCAGGGTTTCGTAAAACTCAGGCAATCGGTCTTGAAATAACTGCTCCATGACAAGACCAATGCGTTCGTGGATTGCCTGACGTTCTTTTTTCAGAAGGCCGTTGTAAACCACTTCCTGGGTCAGCGCATGTTTGAAAATGTATTCCAGATCCGGCTGCAGGGCCCTGGCGCGGATCAGATCCAGCCGCTCCAGGCTGCGCAGGCTCCGGTCAATCTGGTGCTCCAATTCCGTTATGCGATTGAGGATCTCGTAAAAAAAGGTCCTGCCGATAACAGACGCTTCCTGTAAAATT
>PVMK01116349.1_pt1 | contig 17226 bp, 19 predicted proteins | sample 1853481 | NCBI WGS metagenome assembly PVMK01 (sample SAMN08533507, study PRJNA380276) | Marine sediment metagenome, whole genome shotgun sequencing project.
CTCACTATTCATACAAGGAGAACTACCCTCAGGCGCCAACACTTGAATATCCTGCCACAGCAGGGCCTTTTGATATACTCATGACAAGTTATCCTGGAAAACCTGTTCCAAAGGAATCAGCATCATTTTCCTTTTATATTAAAAACGGCAAAACAGGAGAGCCCTATGATCAAAGGATACATGTCAGGGTCATTCAGAACTTTAATTTTGGCCGTAAAAAAGTGATCCTTGAACCAACCGTATGTGAACCTTTTGAACGCCCTCACCGATTAAATATTACTTTTCCTGATAACGGAGAATATATTGTTGAGCTTTCTTTTGAAGTTGAAGGAAAAACAGAAATAATCCCATTTTTAATTATAGCCGGTGATCCAGGTTCACCAATTGCAGTTCTTGCTGTCCTCTTAAGCCTTTTAATTGTTTTTGTTATTGTTATCAGGGCAATAAAAATTAAACGCGCTCGTCGTTCTGCGGACCTTGAACTTAAGCCAGACAGTACCTCAGCATCAAGGTAACTACTAAACAGACATAGGAATATCCAGCTTACTGCATATCCACTTCACCAGCCTGTCAGTTTCATCAAAGGAAAAATGAGGGACCGGAAAAGGGGGTGTGGCATCAGTAACGAGTGCGTCTATAGAGTAATCAGGGTCTTTATAGAGTGGTGTTTTGGAATTTTCCACCCGACAGACTTCAACTTTCAAACCGGCCATATGCTTAAAGCCTTCAATAATCAGCAGGTCATAGTCAATAAACCATTTTTGTTTAATCTTCTCAAGGCTAACACCGGGAGGTGTTGCTTTAAATATTCCTATTTCCGTATCCGACAACACCACTGTCTGCTCTGCACCAGCCTGACGATGTGTCCATGAATCTTTTCCCGGCTGATCAAAGCTTTGAACATGGTGAGTGTGCTTAAGGGTTCCCACTCGGAGATTTAATTTTATTAATTTCGGGATTACCCGGATAAGCAGACTTGTTTTCCCGGATCCGGATCTGCCCACAAATGCTAGTGTTCTACAAGACATTTTTCCATATCCTTTAGTTGATTTGAATTAATATAAATTCATGTAAAGAATATATAATATATCAAATTAATACAATGGCCAAAAGCAGCTTCATAAGGGCTTACCTCTTATAAAACTTATACTGGTTCTGCTTCGTCAATAAGCATTACGGGTATGTCATCTTTAATCAGGTATTTTAATTTGCAAACATCACGAATCAGCCCGTCTTCATTTTCGGTTAAGTAGACATCCCCTTTACACTTAGGGCAGGCTAGAATATCAAGCAGGTCTTTACTTATCGCCATGTTCTTTTCCTTTTATCTAAAGTTACTGTCACTTTTTTTCAACCAATTACAGCACGTTTTAAAAACTTCTTCAACTGATATCTCTTTCATACAATTATGATGCTGAAGGGGACATTCAGTCCTTTTAAAACAGGGGCTGCATGAAAGTTCATGCCTTACAACACGATAATCATCTCCAAAAGGTCCTGTTCTCCAGGGTGCAGTGGGTCCCATAATTGCCACCACAGGTGATGCCGAAGCACAGGCAATATGCATCGGTCCTGAATCCGTTGTAACCAGAAGATCTGATTTTGAAATAAGACAGGCCAGCTCAGAAAGCTTTGTTTTGCCTGCCAGATTTTTAACCTCATTTTTTGCCCTGAATGCCATATCAGTTAAAAAAGGCTCCTCTGCATAGCTTCCTATTAAAACCACCTGACATGAAAACTCATTGACCAGGCGATCACACAGCTCAACAACTTTTTCTTTCGGCCATATCTTTGGTCTTCCAGGTTGCAGCAGGATGAACCGTAACAAGCAGTTTATCCTGTCCACGCCAGTGTTATCAAGAAGATTATCAACCGCACCTCATCACTCATGTCAAAAAGAGGCTCATAAGAAATTTCAGAATCATTAATTCCCAGATGTTTTAAAATCACCTGGTGCCGCTTTATGGCATGGTCGTTAAAATCAGTTGCAGGCGATTTTTCTGAATAAAAAAGAGTGCTTCCTTCACGCGCATTTTTATAACCTATTTTTCTTTTGCTGCGGGAAAGGAAAGAAATGATACCACTTTTAAAAAGCCCCTGGAAATCAAGTACCAGATCATATTCCTGAGATCGGAGCGTCTTGACAAAAGCAGTTGCCTGGCGCAGGGCTTTCATCACCTGCCCCGACTTAAGCTGTCTTAACCATCTTTTTCTGCGCGACACGATGATACGGTCAATACCTGAATAGCTCTTTAAAATATCAGCAGCCTCTTCCTCAATCACCCAGGTGATTTTACAGTCGGAGAAATGCTTTTTAAGCGGCGCAAGAACAGAAAGCGCGTGTACCACATCGCCAATTGCGCTCAGTCTTATGATCAGTATATCCATAAATATTTCGAGAGGTTAAAATATTAATTTTACTATAGGAATTAAAACTTTAAAAATCAAATATATTATTAATATTTCTCATTGGATGGAAGAAAAACCTGAAGGATGACAAGTGTTCTTTGCAGACATTTAATGCTTTTGTCTTATTACCCTGATTGCGGCATCACCTTTTAACGGGCAGACATTTTCACAGATACCACAGCCTATACACAAGCTGTCTATGACATAGGGCTGTTTTATAACAATTTCACTTCCATTCTTATCTTTAACCTTAATACTTTTAAACTTTATGGCCTTATCATAGGTTGGACAATGTTCTTCACACACAATACAGCTTTCATCTTTTGCAAACGGAAGGCAGCGATCTTTATCAAACACAGCCAGACCGATCACAAATCTTTGTTTCTGCTTCATGTCCAATCTTTCTATGGCACCGCTTGGACAGACCTGACCACAAAGTGTACAGTTAAACTCACAGTACCCGAACCGGGGAACAAGACGGGGTGTAAACATCCCTTCAAACCCACTCTCCATTAAAGCCGGCTGAAGCGCATTATTTATACAGACCTTCATGCATTCACCACATCTGACGCATTTTGCCAAAAATTCCGGTTCATCCTTAGTTCCGGGAGGACGAAGCAAAAACGGTCTTTCAATTTTTTGAGCAAGACTGACCCTTGAAACAAGCGGAATAATCGCGCCTGCCATGCCCCACTTAATAAAAAACCGTTTACCAGGGTCAAAAGAAATTTTCTTTTTGGGCCTTTCAAATTTAAATGAACTTATCTTTGACGGACACGCATCAATACATTCAAGGCACAGATGACACTCTTCAGCCCTTAAACGACCGTCATCTTCAAAAGCATCCATCGGGCATATGCTTTTACATTTATCACAGGCTTTACATGTCTTCTCAGGAGATCTTCTAAGGATAGCCTTAACAGACAACAGGGCAAACATTCCGCCCAGAGGACACAAATTACGGCACCAGAAACGTCCGCCTATTTTTTCCAGCAGAAAAATAATTAACAACATAATAAAACATAGAAAAGAAAGCGCAAAAAAAGACTGGCTAAATGGAAGAACTGTCTGTTTCAAAACACTATAAACAGGTTCAGTAATATTTGAAAGAGATTCCGGACCGTGAAGATAAATAGAATCAAAGACAAAACAGACCACATAATTAAAAACCGGGTCAATAGAAAAAACTAACCCCCTCACAAGAATGGAAAACGGATTAAGAAAACCGGACAGCTGCAAACCAAAAACAGAACTCGCGATCAGCACAGTTAAAATAATATACTTTACATTCCTGACACCCTCAATTTTTTTATTTGAACAGCTTATATATCTTCCGAAAAAATCCAGCAAAGTTCCAAGAGGACATATCCATCCACAAAAAAACCGCCCAAAAATCATAGTAAGCACAATAAGGATTAAAGCTGGAATAAAAAGAGTTATAAATTCTTTTGCAGCAAGCATAGAAGTCAGTGCGGACAGAGGGTCCAACCGAAAAAGAACATTAACAACCCAGCCGATCTCATCAGAACCGCGATAGTCCGTTAACCTGAAAAAAATTATAAAGATAATCAAACAGGTAAACTGGCATAAAAGGCGAAGCAAATGCCCTGCCTTAAAAAAAGGTTTTATAATCATTTTTGATATGTTTATATGGATAGTTTAACTAAACTTTAATTACGTCCATTTTTGACAAATTCATTTCACCCAGCCCAGACTTGTGAGCCGCCACTGTCGAATCAATCTCTTCAGGCTTCAGGTTGAACAAAGTGGTTGCGTATGCATCGGCTGCAACCGTATCAGAAGAAGCAATAAGAGTATCCATCTTTTTTACATCTTTCAAATTTCCTCCTGAAGGACCGTTTCTTAATAAAATCCGGGTCGCATCAATAATGGTCAGAGCAGGCTTAATAACCGTGTTCAAATCTGCAAGGTTTTGTCCCATATTTTTATGAATCTCACCTCGACTTCCGCCGATGACCCCCATAATATTTTTCAGCCCAAGAGTAAGCCCTGCCAGAGCATGATGTTTTGCAATTGGAACATTAATATAGCAGTCCGCTTCCAGAGCATCTTTATAGAATGACCATTCTTTAAGAGATTGTCCGCGTTTAATGGTTACAGGTATAAATTTTCGATCATCAATGTAAACACATTTCAAACGCTTATCTTTTATTTTCTCAAGCTCCGGCCGGATCCCGCTGTTATGATGGCATCTCCGCTCCTCATTACAAGGGCCGGTCAAAAATCATTACTTTTGAAGCGCCGGCCTCAAGCGCAAGTTCTGCCAGAGATCTTACAATCAGGGGATGGGTGTTGGCAGCCTGGTCCGGACTCCGGTCCCAGCCCATATTGGGTTTGATCACCACATTTTTCCCGGGTTTAACAAATGCGGAAATACCGCCAAGCGGCCTTAACAGGTTTTCAACAAGCGCGTCATAGTTTATTCCTTCAGCCACTACAAGCTTTGTTTTTTTTGCTGAGGCAAAAAGACCGGGGGTAATATTAAAAATCGGGGGCGACAGAAGAAATCCTGCAGACCACAGGGCAACATCCTGCAAAAACTTTCTACGATTCATAATAAGACCTCCTTTAGATTAATTCCTAATTTATGGGTTAATGAAAAAAACTAACACTTTCTATGATTTACCGATTAATTATGGAATCGTCAAGAAGAAAGAGCAAAGGATGAGAGCAGACAAATGTGTCATGTTTGGAAATTGTCATTCCAGGAGAGACGGAACCAGGCTTATAACCCTCTTGAAATATTTCTCATATAAAGGTATATATAACATGTTTGGAAAACATACATTGTAATCGGAGAAACCATCTTGAAGCAAAAACATACTATCACTGAAAATCGCAGTTATCCAAGATACACAATTACAGAAAACCCTAATTATACAATTCATTTTCGCTCCTCACTAGATATGGATTATTCCAAAGCCTCAACAATAAATATAAGCAAAGGCGGAATAATGCTGTCCTCTGACGTTCCACACCGGCCGCATACCCGTATTGAAATTGTAATATTTTCACCAAACAATAATGACCAGGCAATTTTTTTACAGGGCATTGTGTGTTGGACAGACAAAGCACCTGCCCTATACAGCGAAAACAAAAGGTATTATGTGGGAATTCAGTTTAGCGGAATTTCAGAGCTGCAGGAAACAGCTCTTGATGAATTTATGAAAACCTATGTTTTAGATCAGTAGAAAATCAGATTCAGTATTTGATAAAGCTTACCTAATAAACTAACCTTAACCGTTATTTTTGTTAAACAAAAACCTTCTTACTTTTCATCCTTCTCAGGAAGTTCTTTTTTCTGCTCAACATTTTTAGGGGGTTTGCCTCGCATTAACCGCGCAAGAGCAATTATTCCGAACCCGAATAAAAGTCCCATAAATATTTTGGTAAGGCTGCCTTCTTCCATATTATAAAATCCTTCAATAGTAAATCAGCTTAAAGCTGATCCAAATTATTTTTTATGACCCACTGTGCTGCATCAAACAGGTTATCCGCTGTATAATCGGGAGAGAGTTCGCAATTTTCAGCTTCGGATTCCCCATAGCCGGTCTTAACCATTATGGATACTGCGCCGACATTTTTGCCGAGCACTACATCACAGATCTTATCACCCACAACATAAGATCCTTTTAGATCTATATCAAGATCTTTTGCCGCTTTTTTGAGCATACCGGGTTCCGGCTTGCGGCAGTCACACTTAAAAGCGTATTTTTCAACTCTTCCATCCGGATAATGCGGACAGTAATAATATCCGTCAATTTTCGCGCCGTTTTCTTCAAGCAGACAACACAGTCTGTCTTTTATCAGGGGAAGATTTTCCTCATCAATAATCCCCCGTGCAACCCCTGACTGATTCGTGATCACCACAACAGTAAAACCATTCTCATTTAATAGCTTAATACCTTCAGCAGAACCGGAAATAAGCTTAATCTGATCCGGATGATTAAGGTAGTTTACATCCTCGTTGATGGTTCCATCTCTGTCAAGAAAGACCGCTTTTTTCATAGCAATAATAATCCCCAAAAACGAAAAATATCAGGAAGGCCCACAGCAATAGAAAATCGAGACGCCATTTTGACCTTTGTATTCACGTTCCGCATTCCAGATTCACTTGATTCCGAAATCCACATTCCAAAATCAGAATTCAATCAGTCTTTAAATACCCTTTCAAAAATATCATCAACATGTTTTATAAAAAATTCAGGGGAGCAGAACTCTTCGATCTCTTCTTTTGAGATAACAGATGTTATTTTAGGATCAGCCAACACAAGATCCTTAAAATCTTTCTGTTTATCCCAGGCTTCAAGAGCATTTTTCTGAACCAGCCGGTATCCGTCTTCTCTGGATACACCTCTTTGGGTAAGTTCAAGAAGGATTTTCTGAGAATAGTACAGACCTTTAGTCTTGTCCATGTTTGCCTGCATATTTTCAGGATATACGATAAGATTCTTAATTACTCCTGTCATTCGCACCAGCATAAAATCAAGAACGATGGTGCTGTCCGGACCGATCACCCTTTCGGCAGAAGAATGGCTGATATCTCTTTCATGCCAGAGCGCCACATTTTCCATGGCTACCAGCGCATTTCCCCTTAAGATCCTGACCAGACCGGATACATTTTCAGAAAGGATCGGGTTCTTTTTATGGGGCATGGCAGACGAGCCTTTTTGCCCGGCTGAAAAATATTCAGATGCTTCAGACACCTCTGTTCTCTGCAAATGTCTTACCTCAACCGCAAACTTTTCAAGGGATGCACCGATCTGTGCAAGCGTTGTAAAAAACTCGGCATAGACATCACGCTGGATAATCTGGGTGGATATGGGCGCCGGTTTAAGACCGCATTTTTCACACACATATTCTTCCACAAAAGGCGGGTTGTGCGCAAAAGTCCCAACCGCGCCTGAAATCATGCCCACACTGATGGCTTCTTTTGCACGCTCCATTCTGACTTTCTGCCGTTTCATCTCATCATACCAGAGTGCCATTTTAAGCCCGAAAGTGATAGGTTCAGCGTGTATCCCGTGGCTGCGACCGATCATCATAGTGTTCTTGTGCTCCATGGCCTTATCTTTTAAAACAACCAGAAGCTCGTCAATGTCTTCAAGAATAATTTCTGATGCCTGTTTCAACTGCATGCTAAAGCTGGTATCCAGGACATCTGAAGAGGTCAGGCCCCAGTGAATATAACGAGAATCTTCCCCCACATATTCACCCATACAGGTGGTAAAAGCAATTACATCGTGTTTCGTCACCTGTTCGATTTCATCAATTCTGTCAACATTAAAATCAGCCTTTTCCTGTATGTTTTTAAGCGAAGTTTCAGGAATCAGCCCCAGCTTGCAAAGTGCTTCACAGGCACGGACTTCTATCTCAAGCCAGGTCTTAAACCTGTTTTCAGGAGACCAGATCTTTGTCATTATTTCACGCGAATATCGTTCAATCATGTTTTTACCTTTCTTTCAATAATTAAGAAGTCCTGAAAAAAGAAGGTTGCACTCCCCTGTGCCCGGGACTGTCTACTGTTTGCTCTTTTCAAAATGTTTAATAACAAAAAATAATATTAGATTGCCCCGTTATTATCAAGATAATTCATTGTCTTCTTCAAGAACTAACCTCAAACAAAAGAGCCGATTAAATAATCGGCCCTTTTGTTTTTATTCATATCTCCATACTTACAGCATCTTTTCCTGGTCAAGCTTGTTTGATGCCATCTTATCAATAATATCGATATCGGCCTTTTTTCTCAGTTTTTCAACATGTTCATCCAGAATAGCCACGGAGCGCTGTTCATAGAGCTTTTTAATCAGGTCCGCTTCAACATATTTATAGGGCCGCGGAATATCCGCAGGAAGGGTCTTTTCAACCATCATGAGGTGAAGCCCCTCATCAGTCTTAACCACTCTGGATATTTTCCCTTCCTCAAGCCTTAAAACAATTGAATCCAGCATCGGGTGAATACTGCCGCGCGCGACAAAACCCACATCAATGCCCTTGATATCATCCTTGGTTTCCGGACCCTTTTTAACGATTTCTTTAAAAATCTTAACATCTGCCGCAACCTTTTCAAGTTTTTCCCGGGCCTCTTTAACTTTCTCTTCAGGCGCGTACCGGTCAAGCGAAATCATCACATGCAGGATATGCCTGACTTCCGGACCGATCATCTCATCGGGATGCTCATCATAATATTTGCGCGCTTCCGCTTTAGAAACATCTTTCTTTTTATCCTGAACAATTGAAGCCGCGGTTTTATTTACCACAATATCATGCTTCATCTGTTCTCTGTACTGTTCAAGAGTTAATCCCTGAGAAGTAAGTACAAACTTAAAGTGCGCTTCAGAAGAGTACTCCTTAAGCGTATCCTCCATGATTTGATCAAACTCTTTTTTAGAACCTTTAATTCCCTGTTCTTTGCCTTCCTGAAAAAGAAGCTCGCGCTTTACCAGATTATCAATGACATAGTCCCTGGCGCCATACTGCTCCTGCTGGTTAAGGCGAACCTTACCTTTGGAATCTCTGTACGGCTCAAGCATGGACTGCAAACCCGCTTCAACCTGAAAAGCCCTTATGGCAACCCCATTCACCTTTGCCACGACCATCTCTTTCTGTCTGGTCTTTATACTTTCCTTTTTTTTTGCCATACTCTTTACCTCGCTTGGTTCGCAACCGGAAGAATCTGCGCATAAGGTTTTTTAATAAATTCATCCCAGGGTGTCTGGGAAACAATGGCCGCACGCATCACGCCGGCTCCGTCTACATTTCCCGTTGCCATAAAAGAGACAGGTACACCTTCCCTTAATTTTACATTCTGATAAATCGAAGAACTCTTAAAAATAACTTCTTCAATATCATCGCCTGCTTCCTGTACATCACCAACAGCAGTTATCCAAAGCTCATAAAAGTCAACACTATTCATCGGGATATTGCCTTCGTATGTCCTGTCCTGACCCGACATGTTGCAGGCGGCGATTCTACCCTGAGCTGCGGCCACCGGCCAGATCGCGTTATATATCCAATCGCCCGTTACAATATGACGGGACCGGCACACATCACCGGCTGCATAAATATCTTCGGCTGTGGTTCTCTGGCCGTCATCAACACTTACGATTCTGTCAATCTCAACACCGGCATTTTCCAGAAAATCCGTATTAGCCTTAACACCCACAGAGGCAACAATAAAGTCTGCGTATTCCTCATCACCATTCTGGTAAGTCGCGATATATCCGTCACCATGTTTCCGGGTGGCTACAACAGAATTTTTCAGTTCAATCTCGATAAGTTCATTTTGACATAGACGGTCTTTAACTCTTGAGCTTGCCTCGAGGTCAGTCATCCGGCCGAGAACGGTGGGCAAAAGCTCAACGATTTTAACCTTAACCCCGTGTTTCACCAGACCGTAAGCACTCTTAAGACCGACAAAGCCCGCGCCGATAATAATTGCTTTTTTACCTTTTTTGGCCCAGCCTTTAAGCATGCACGAATCTTTATAATCCCTCATGCCGATAATGCCGTCCTTATCATAGGGAAAACTGGGCAAAAAGATCGGTGAAGAACCGGTTGCCACGAGCAGCGTATCATAAGGAATATCTACTTTCTTTCCCCTGGTTACAGCATGAACCATGCGTTTTTTGCTATCAACACCTTCTACTCTGGTGGAAAGATGAAGATCGATCTCCCGTTCCGAATACCATTTCTTGGTGTGAGAAAGAAGGTGATCTTCGGTAATCATATTTCCAAGATAATAGGTGATCAAACAGCGGGAATAGGAAGGAACCTCTTCATCACCGATAATCACAATATTATCATTCGGATTTAACTGTCTTAAGGTCTCTGCCGCAGAAACAGCTGCAATACAGTTTCCGATGATCACGTGCTGTTTTCCGCTCTTTTTTATATTAGATTTGTTTACTGTTTTTTTCATTTGTGAGGGATCTCCTTAATTTTTTTTCTGCGAATTGCGTTGTTATGCGCCCTTAAATCATCAAAAACAAGAGCGTCTCTGTCACAGGAAGCAACACATGTGGGTATCTGCTTTTCACCGCACATCAGGGTGCACTTAAATGCTTTTTCAAGGCTCATAATGGTTTTCATTGCACCATTAGGACAAACCATATTACACATAAAACATCCGATGCAGCGGGTCTCATCCTGAATTACCAGACCATCCGGCCCCTTCTGCAGAGATTCGCCAATACATGCATCAACACAGGGAGAATCTTCACAGTGTTTGCAGAGTCTCATAAAAGGTCCTTCAGGACCCTGCAAAACACGTATATGCGGCACATAACCGCCTGACTCTTTCTTTGAAGAACCGCATACCGCAACACATGCTTCTTCGCACTTACGGCAAAGATCACACTTATCAGGTATAAAATGAAACGCTTTCATATTCTATTTCCTCTATAAACCGGTTAAATATTAATAAAAATTGTTTTTTTATTGCTTAATACACCTTTGAGAGTATATTATTAAGCTGTTATCTTATGTAAACAGTCAAGATATCATGCAAAAAAAAATATGTCAATTTTGTTTTGTAATATACGTGCTATGGATCAAATCAAGATACCCAAAGTCTCTAAAGAAATAATGATAAAACAGGCACTTAATGAACTCCCCCATGAATGCTGCGGGCTTCTCCTGGGCAAAAACGGCAAGATCAAACGCACCCTTCCCATGAAGAATACAGACCCCTCCCCTGAGGCATACTTTATGGATCCCAGCCAGCAGGTAGAGGTGTTTACGGATATGGAAAAAACAGGCGAAAAACTTGTCGGAATATACCACTCTCACCCAAAAGGACCGTCTTCGCCTTCAGGCGCTGACCTTAAAATGGCCTTTCACCAAGACGCTGTATATATTATTATCTCACTTGAAAACAGAAACAAACCTGTGCTCAGCGCGTTTTTTCTGAAAAAAGGATCATTTAAAAAAGTAAAGTTGATTTAAGTCAAAGCAAACCCTTTTTTTTCGGATATAATATAAGTTAGAAAAACGAATCAGTGAGGATTTTTTAGTAACGCAAGGGAACAAATCTGGAGAAAACTATGAGCCGTGAAAAGATTTTTGAAAAAGCAAAGCGTGAAGACTGGATGACAAAAGAACTCGAAAAACAGCTTCGGGATATGGCTGCCGACGGAAAAGTAAACTGCGCTGAAGCGCAAAAATTTGCGAAAGAGAATAATATCCCCTTAAACAAAATGAAATCGTTTATGGATGTGCTCCAGTTCAAAGTTGGAAGCTGTCAGCTGGGCTGTTTCTAATTTTATAATCAGTCATTTTTTAAACAGCCGCACAGCCGAAACTGTAATTTAAAAATATTAATCACCAGACACTTATATTTTAGGAGAAACACCATGTCCAAATCACTCCGCCATGAACTGCGTAAAGCAATACTTAAAAGGATTGAAAAAAAGAAGGATCCTTTAAAAGGCTTTTACTGCGACGACTCCACCCGGGAGGCGATCCTGGCTGTACTGGTCGCAGGCAGACATCTTCTCCTGGAAGGCCCCCCCGGAACAGGAAAGACTACTGTTGCAAAGATCATCGCCTCTCTTCTTCCGGAAATGGAAACGGTTGCCGACTGCAGGTATAACTGCACCCCTAAAAAACCATCATGCCCGGACTGCTCAGGCAGAAAAAAACATAAAAAGATCAAGATACCCGGAGAAAACAGGTTTACTCGGATACAGGGCTCACCGGAGATGATGCCGGAAGACCTGATGGGTGACCTTGATCCAGTGCTCGCCATGAAAATCGGCATACAGGATCCCAGGGCATTCACTCCAGGCAAGATACAGAAATCGCACCGCAAAATCCTTTTCATTGATGAACTGAACCGGGTCCCGCAACGGACCCAGAACACCCTGGTTCAGGTCCTTGAAGAGGGAATCACCACTATAGCTGGATTCGACCTCTCTTCCGTGGTCGATACACTTGTAGTGGCAACAGAAAACCCCGAAGAATACGCAGGGGCAGAACGTGTGAGTGAAACCCTCTCTGACAGGTTCGAACAGGTCCGGGTCGGATACCCGTCTCTCGAAGACGAAATAAAAATCATTAAACAGTATGGGAAGACCATAGACCAGATCAAGGCTTCGGCCGACATCGTACAGCAATCTGTTGCCATCACCAGTACGGCCCGGGAAATGCCTGATGAGCTTGAAAGACTTCCAAGTGTACGGACCAGTCTTTCAATCTATGAACAGGCCCAGGCCCTCGCGAGATTAAAGAACGCCAAACAGGTTAAAAAATCCGATGTTGAAGCCGCGGCAAAACAGGTTTTAAAGGGAAGACTCTCAGTCAGCACTGAAAGCCGCTACTATGGAAAACAGGATCTACTGATTGAAAAAATAATCGATAAGGCTAAAAAGATAAAGTAATGAACAACTCAATATTACTTACCGTAGAAGACATCCGGGAAGCCCTTTTAAGAAAGGTTAAACTTAAATCCCTGGAAGAAACGGTTTTGAGTAAAATCAGGCTTCCGCTTCCGGACAAAATCTCATCGTCTCCTCTTTTTGCGCTGAAAAAGTTAAACCCGTCGATTTCAGGGCTGGTTAAACAATGGATGCAGACCTCATATCCGGAAGAGATCAAACCCGGAAAACTGAAAAAGATTATTGCCGTGCCTTATTGTCCGGCTGACATAGACACAACCGCTTACTTAACACCTCTCCTTAAAGCGGCCAAATCAAATATTATCGCGGTAGATGCCTCCGTTGCAGAAACCGGGGCCGCGCTTCGCTATGCATGTTCTCTTGCAAACGGGCTGGAACTTCCGGCAATTGTTTCACTGGTAAAAGAAGGCTATATTGAAAAGGAGTTTTCTTTCCAGCCGGGCGACTTCCTTCCTGAACTCGCGTTTTTCTGCTTTCAAAAAAAGATTCCGCTTGTTCCGCTTGGAACCCCTTCAAGACATGTTGCTTCAGAACACCAGACGACCTTTAACAACCTGCTTATGGACGCATACCGGAATTTTACAGACAGTCCGATCTGCAATAAAAGACCGGACCTGCTGGAAAAACTCGCGGCCCAAACAATCCATCAGGTGTATACCGCCGGCATACACTTTTCCACAGAGCGCGAAGACTCTATCACGCGGTCGTCATACACTGCGAGCAGGCTGTATGATCTCGTCCGGTTTCTGACCGGCGCACAGATAAAAGGTAAAAATGTTCTCGCGCTTTATCAGTTAAAACATACCCTTGATTTTCCAGAACTGGTCAAAATTTTCTGGAAATCACCAGCTTCTGTTTCAGAACTTTATTCAATCCCTGAAGCACAGTCAAGCGGCCATTTCGAAATGGATATCACAACAGAAGAAAACCAGCAGGAAGATTTAAAAAATAAAAGCAGGCTGTCGTGTAAAATAGAAAACTCCTTAACAAGCCTGATTGAATCGTATCTGGACGAATCCCTTAAAAGTGATGAAATAGACAGAATATCCGCTTTGATCGCAGAAGCACTACGCACCCATCCAAAAGTCGAAAGACCTCCCGGTGTCCGTGGAACCATGGCTGCACGGGAGATCACCCAGAGCTACGGACTGCTGCATAACAAAACAACCAAAAAAGACCTGTTGCAGGCTGCCCATATCGCCTTTCAGCACCGGACGGTTCTTAAGCAGGGTGAAAATATTTCAAAAGAAGATATCTTTAAAAGCATCTTCAGCCGCCATGTTTTCAATATCCCGCTGTTTCCTGAAGATGAAGAGAAAGTAAAAAAAGACCGTCGGCCATTAACGCCTGAAGAACTGGCACAGGCTTTAGCAGGACTTACAGACGCGGCCTTCAGCACCTTGTCCCCTGAAGACGGCATACCGCTGGATGATCCCGGATTTACCGAAGAGGCCATGAACCACCCCATGGTACAGCAGGCTTTAAAAGATGCCATGGAAAAAGGTCTGCTCAATAATACCCAAGACGATTTTCAGGACATGATGAACGAACTTGAGGACATGGATCTGATGGACCGGATAGACTCTTCACAGATGACCCTTACTCAGGAAGGTCAAAAGACACTGGAAGAGAACCTTGAAAACCGCCTTTCAAAAGATGAGATTACTCCGGAGCAGATGGCTGAAGCGCTTAAAAACTCACAATCAATGCCTTCTCCTTCCGGAACAGGCGGAGAGAAGATCCGACTGCCAATGAACGCGGAAACAGAATTTCTGGCTGAAATGATGGATTATCAGCACCAGTCAAAATCGGAAAGCTCCACGCTGGAAGACCTGTACATTAACTATGCGCTTAACGAGAAAAAAGGAATAAAACTTTCAGACAAAAAACTGGATTATGATAAACTTAAAGTTATGATCCATGACATGGAAAAGAAAGGCCTGGTAAATATATCGGCAGAGAATAAACGCTTCACCCTTTCGCACTTATGTCTCGGCCGCCTGCTGGACGGACTTATCCGGCGTCAGGAAAGCCAGGTCCTTGAACGACGGGCGTTTAAGCAGGAACATGAAATAGATAAAGCTGAAAGCCGGCGATACAGACGGGGAGACGCTTTTAAGACCCTTTCCCTCAGACATACCCTTCGAAGGATCATCCGCAAAGGCAAAACCTTTGAAGACATAAACTACACAGACCTGCGCTCTTTTGAAAAGAAACCCTTAAACCAGCTTGATATTGCAGTCTGCGTGGACATCTCAGCATCCATGAAAGAAAAAGCAAAGCTCAGGTACGCAAAAATGGCAGTTGCGGAACTTGCAAAAACCGCAATTGAAAAACAGGACCGGATGGGAATCGTTGCATTTTCAAATCTGGGTGAAGTTATCGTTCCCTTAACAGACAAGATCACCCCTCTTTTTAAAGCCACCATGACCCTTCGCGCAGACCAGTTCACCAACATTGGAAACGGTTTGACCTGTGCAAGGAAAATGCTGCTTAAAGATAAAAACAGCAACCCCAAGTATATCATCCTGATAACAGACGGCGAACCCAACGCAGCGCTTTCAGACGACTTTGACAGCGCAGGCTATCATCAGCGCGTTGCCGATTTCTCAAAAGGGACTACCATGGAGACAAAAGTATTAATGGGAACACATCATGCCCTTTTAGAAGCAGGAAAAACAAGCCGGGAAAACATCAAGATTTCCGTGATCTACATATCCCCTGAAGATGAAAAGGACGAGAACAGCGAAAAAACAGCACGGGAAATAGCACGGATCGGGTCAGGTCGGTTTCACAAAGTAAATGCCATCGAAAGACTGCCCCTGGAAGCCCTGGCAGCGGTGATTTAGGAACTGGCAACTCTAATTTCTGCTTTTCTTTTTTTTAAATATTGTATATTTGTAGATATACGAACACTAATTAACATCCGCAGGGGATAAAAATGCCTGTTGATCCAATAGCAGATTCATCATCACTCAGACAGCCGGAAACAAAAAAGGGAAGCAAAACCCAGGACAAAACCGGCAGAAAAAATGAGTTTGAAAACGAAGCCACACTAAATAAAGTTCTTGAGGACAATGACAAAAGAGCCTTTCTAAAAAAGAGCCCGGAAAAAGAAACCTCCCCACAAAAAAGCAGGCATGTCAATAAGTCCAGCGCCCACTGACCGTAAAGGCAAATACATTGATGAAATGGTCTAAAACCTAACCGGCATCACCTCAATTATACGCACACAACCTCCTGTTAAAGCGTTCAATAAACAAACATGTTCTTTAAAAATACGACTTTCTGTTTCACTCCATAGACCTAAGAGACTACTTCTTCTTTGATTATCCGCCCCATTTCCTGCGGTATTCACCTGGTGGTGGAAAAACTTTTACACCAAATCCGAGACCTTTATCAACAGGCACAGAATGCCTTACCACCTTGAGCTCATCGAAAAATATGGATTTGCAATATTATACAGACATACAGAATCAACAGAACAGGAAACCCGGCGGTTTGGACTTCAAAAGGGTTTCACAAAATACAGTGAGACCGAAAACAGAGCAATATATCTTGAGTTTATTGCCCAAAAAATCTGGGGTCTTAAAACCGGTATTATCGAGTGTATTCACTTCCTGTGTCACAGATCTCATCAGAGATCAATCTGCCGGCATAAAGATGTCCTTCTTCATTCCAGTGTCCACCGCACATTGTTCCGTTTGTAAAACCATGAAGGCAAACATCGTTCTTTTCAGCATAAGCCTGGAAAAGCTGAGCAAGGGTTAGCACGGATATACCAGCATCTGTACAAACTTTCCTGATACGCTCATCCGGATAAAACAAATTATTAATACCTGCACCATCCATGAACGCTCTGCGAACAGAAGGGTCAGGATGAACCTGAATGCCGCTACTTAAGGTCACCACAAGAAAACCAGCTCCCATCTTTTCAACCTCATCACTCATCATTATGATCAAATCTTCTGTTATCTTCCATGCGTTCTCCCAGTCCGGGCTGGGAACTTCCTGATATACCTGCATATTAAGTCCAGGTTCATGCACTAACCGTTTATCTTGATCACTCCTTTGTTCATTTTGTGCAGACTGCCTGCTAACAGATTGGGAATTGGCCTCCCATTTGAGTTTTAGTTCATACAGGAGCTGCACAAAATACAAATGGGTGCTTGCCGAACGCATATTACGTTTTACCCAGGACTGTCCAGAAACATACTGAGGAAGATTCCTGAAAGAAAGATCAAGTTCAAGGATTCCATCGCGGTAAACAAAAAAAGGTCTCATCTTATTCGGCGCAAGGTCCTTTGAATTATTGCAAATATCATTTCCTGTCAAAAAGGCCAACACGATGAGATCAGGATCATACTTCTGGGCCTGATGTCGCAAAATCAACAACTCC
>PVMK01119061.1_pt1 | contig 17224 bp, 20 predicted proteins | sample 1853481 | NCBI WGS metagenome assembly PVMK01 (sample SAMN08533507, study PRJNA380276) | Marine sediment metagenome, whole genome shotgun sequencing project.
CCCTTTCTCCCATCCGGACTCTCACCGTCGGCATCGGAATCTCACCGATTCAGCCCCAGAACTGGGGGTCGCGGGCTCTCACCGCCGGTCGGGAATTGCACCCTGCCCTGAAAGAGGTATGTACTCGAACGGTAGTACGAAGTATGGCCAAGATTGCCGTGAACTGCTCTACGTCCGGCGATCGATCTGGTAGTTGGTGCCTGGCGTCCGTTTGGCTACTTCCTTCATCTCGGACGCAACGGAGGAGGCTTCCCATTCGCTCGAAATCGCTTTGCGGGTGGTGGCTGCGACTCCCATCGAAAGGGAGCAGACGGGGAAGGCGTGTCGCTCTCCCCTTCTGTCGGTCACCTCGATATATCCCTGGAGCGCGTCGGCTGTGTCGTAGAAGTCGAGTATCCCGTCGTCGAAGTGTGCAACGATGTAGTCGCAGAAGGCCTCAGCGTTGTGTTCGTTCACGACTGCGACGAAGTCATCACCACCCACGTGTCCGACAAACGCGTCTCGATCGCCAACAGCTGATGCTGAGTCGTTCAGCACCTTCGCGGTAAATTTGATCACCGCGTCGCCGCGCATGAAGCCATAATGGTCGTTGAAGGCTTTGAAGTTGTCGAGGTCGGCATGCACGACTGCAAAGTCCTTCTCCGTCTCAACACGGCGCTTCAGCTCGTTCGTTAGCTGAAAGTCCCCCGGTAGTCCGGTCAGCGGAGAGAGGTCACGCATCTGCTGGCGGCGTCCCAGCACCGGGCGGATTCTGGGGATGAGCTCTGCGAGGGCGATCGGTTTCGTGATGTGGTCGCCAGCCCCGAGATCGAGGCCCTTGACCCTGTCCTCTGCGAGACTTCTCGCCGTCAAAACGGTCACAGGTATGTTCGCCGTCGGCGGATCGGCGCTCATCCGGCGAAGAACTGTCAGTCCGTCTATTTCAGGCATCATGACATCGAGCAGCATCAGGTCTGGAGGGGCAGCTGCGGCCTTTTCGAGCGCTTCCCTGCCACCACCGGCGAGTTCAACCTCGAAACCGTCAAGCTCGAGGTTCATCTGCACAAATTGCAGGATGTCCGGGTCGTCGTCGACGACAAGAATCCGCTCGGTCATGTCACCCCTGGTTGAGGATTGTTCGTAGTTCTTTCACGGCGGCAGCGGGATCATCTGCCCGAAACACCGATGTTCCGGCGACGAACACGTCCGCTCCGGCATCCCTCGCGCGAGATGCCGTACGCAGATCAATGCCTCCGTCGATCTCTATATCGGCTGACAACGCGTGCGAATCAATGATTTCTCTGAGTTCTTCGATCTTGGGAAGAACTGCCTCGGTGAACGACTGACCGCCAAAGCCGGGATGCACGCTCATCACCAGCACCAGGTACGCCTCGTCGAGAAAGGGCTCGATAGCCGAGACCGGTGTCGGGGGGTTGATCGCCAACCCGATATCGAGGTCGAGGCGGCCGGCCTCGGCTATCACAGGAGTGGGATCCGGCACTGCTTCGATGTGGACCGTTACCCCATCTGCACCTGCGGCCTTCATGGATTCGAGATACGCGAGCGGATCCGTGATCATGAGGTGGCAATCGAGGTAGAGGTCCGTTGCGCGTCGCAGCGATGAGATCACCGGTGGTCCGAGGGAGATGTTCGGAACGAAATGTCCATCCATCACGTCGACGTGCAGAAGGTCCACGAGGGAGGCGATTCGGTCGATATCGTCGGCAAGATGCCCAAAATCTGCCGCAAGAATCGATGGCGCTATCCGTGGTGGTGTTCTCATCTTCACCGAGTGTAAATGGTTGGGTGCGAGATGACCTCACTCGCCATCGGTAGTGTGGCAGAACGAGACAGAGAGATAGGTGTGCTGATGGAGCGGTATCGGATCAGACCGGGGTCGCGAGTCGATCTCGCGGGGATCGACTCGCGAGAGAAGGTCGCGTTCGATCACCTCACGAAGTCATCGTCTCAGAAGGTGCTCGCCACCATGAACCGTGAACTTTCTGAACTCCAACGCCTGTTGTGGGGCGACGGAGACCAAGCACTGCTCGTCGTGCTACAGGCCATGGACACTGGCGGGAAGGACGGGACCATCAGAAAAGTGTTCTCAGGCGTGAATCCGCAAGGTGTGGATGTGCATGGGTTCAGCGTGCCTGGACCCCACGAGGCAGCTCATGACTATCTCTGGCGTGTACACAGGCGGACTCCTGCGAGAGGCCGCATAGGTGTGTTCAACAGAAGTCACTACGAGGATGTGCTGGTGGTCCGGGTCAACGACCTCGTGCCGGAATCCGTGTGGTCGAAGCGCTACAACCAGATCCGAGACTTCGAGGAGATGCTGTGTGACGAGGGCACAACGATCGTCAAGATCATGCTCAATATCTCGAAAGCGGAACAGAAGGAGCGCCTCCAAGCGCGCCTCGATGACCCCTCCAAGAACTACAAGTTCAATCCAAGCGACCTGTCCTCCAGGGAGAAATGGGATGATTACATGGTTGCGTATGACGACGCGATCTCGCTGACGTCCACCGACCGCGCTCCGTGGTACATCGTGCCCTCGGACAGGAAGTGGTACCGCAATCTCGTTGTCTCCCAGATCCTGATCGATACGATCCGTGATATGGGTCTCGCGTACCCGGTCACAGAGTTCGATCTCGACGGCATAACCATCGAGTAGATGAGTCCGATAGGTAGCGCCACAGGAAACGGTCGCTAGAAGGTCGTCGTTTCGGCTCGGCGGCCGTTCATCCACGATCTGGCATCGACGCGTGGTTTACCAGGCGCCTGTACGACAACCAGTTCGATGGATCCGTGGTCGAAGCTTGCAATGACCTCTGTCCCAACGAGCGAGACGTCACCGGGTTCGCCGGGAACGTGCGAGGGGCGCGCCTTGTGTATTCGGAGCGCGCCATCGGGTGTCTCCATCCAGGCAACGGGCCGTGGATGAAATGCACGGACCATCCGCTCTGCCTTAGGCGCAGTCAACGACCTTGTGATCCGGGCTTCGGCCTTGGTCAGTTTCACAGCGTGAGAAACACCGGAGTCGATCTGAGGCACCGGCGTCCTGTGTCCATTGAGGTACTCAGGCATGGTGTCGTCGATCAACGTGGCGCCAAGGAATGCCAGCCGACTTGTGAGGCTGCCCCCCGTCTCGAACGGTCCGATCGGCGTGGATAGTTCACCCAGAATCGGACCACTGTCGAGACCCTCGTCGATCTTCATCAGGGTTACGCCGGTTCTCTCATCGCCGCCTGCAATAGCGCGTTCGACGGGGGCGGCACCGCGCCACCGAGGCAGAAGGGAGAAATGCACGTTCAGGAAGCCGAAGGGAACCGATGCGAGCATGGCAGGTGTCAGGATTCGCCCGTAGGCAGCCACGACGCCGACACGGAATCCACCTTCGGCAAGAAGCGTCAGCAGTTCCGAGGTGCCCTCCGGCTGCGCGACCTCGAACCCAAATTGCTCAGCGGCGATCTTCACAGGTGGGGGCGTCACGACGCCCCCTCGGCCAGCTTTCCGATCGGGCTGGGTGATGACGAGGTCAACGTCCTCAACATCGCTCAATGCTGTCAAGCTGGGGATTGCGACGGCAGGCGAACCGAGAAACACAGCGCCCATCAGTACGCCCCTTCGATGCCGAGGGAATCCTCACGAAGTTCCTTGAGCACCTGCCGACGAACCCTCGGGCCCAGGTGCGCCAGGAGCACTGTGCCGTCGAGATGGTCGATCTCATGCTGCAGGACGCGTCCCAACAGCTCGTCACCTTCGAACGCTATGAACTTGCCATCGAGTCCAACTCCCTCGGCTCGTGCATACTCGGGCCTCTTGATGTGCCAGTAGCGGCCAGGCACCGAGAGACACCCTTCTTCGAACTTCAACTTCCCTGATGTGGCGACGATCTTCGGGTTGACCATCACGAACGGACCCTCGCCGACATCGCCCACGAAGATCCTCTTGGAGATTCCAATCTGGGGAGCCGCAAGCCCGACGCCAGGAGCGGCGAACATGGTTTCGAGCATGTCATCGCCGAGTCGCCGCAGATCTGCATCGAAATCGGTTATGTCTGACGCACGCATCGAGAGAACAGGATCAGGAAACGTGCGAATCGGAAATATGGACATGGCGCAAGGGTAGGCGGCAGACGGTGGACAGGGCACTAGGAGACTGCTGAATGATGCATGTCGGCCATCACGACGACCTTGCATCGCCACTCGCTGTGGCCGATGTTCCGCCATTCCGCCACAAGGAGTGTCGAAACCTCGCCCTTTGCGACTGGCGCGCCTGATCGCCGACCTGACCAGCGGCATCAATCAACAGCCTCCCAGTCGAGAGTTAGGAGTCGAAACGGACCACATCCTCATCGGCCATTTCCTCCTCCGAGCCGAGGCCGCCCAGAGAGCAGGTATCCCGACTGAGGAGCTGATCCGAAGACCAGATCTTCTCCACATCGGAGGGACCTGGCTTGAAGAGGTGTACTTCGAGTTCCAGTTCGACGAGTCCGGAATCCGAAGTGACCTCGGCGCGGTTGTTCAAACACTCAGACGAAGCTTCGACGACCTCGCCATTGCTGAGTGGCTCGCTCGCCCCAACGAGGAGCTCGCCGGTGCCACACCGTTGCGTAGGCTCTCGAGCGGCGGCAGCACTGAGCAACTGGCCAGGGCAGCGGAGAGCGTGGGCCGGGCGTAGTAGCCTGCGATGTATGGAGATTGTTGGACTCGGCATCGATCTTGCGGACGTGCAGCGTGTGCGCCGACTGCTGCAGAAGGACCCTGGCGGCTTCCGTCGTCGGTGCTTCACCGACCACGAGTGGGAGTACGCCCACCGGTTCACCGATCCTTCAGAGCGACTCGCTGCGAGATTCGCGGGCAAGGAAGCTGTGATGAAGAGTCTCTTCACTGGTTGGCGAAGGATTCCCTGGACCCACGTCGAGATCACCGGTGGCGGCCCTCCACGGGTCAATCTCTACGGAAAAGCAGCGCAACGGGCCGAGATGCTCGGTGTGGTCGACATCAAGATCACCATCACCCATACACGAGACGACGCAATGGTTTTCGTTATCTCGCAGAGGGAACACGCCCGATGAAGCCGATCGTCACCGTCGACGAGATGCGCCGGATCGATGCGGAGACGACCGCCGACATCGATCGGTTGATGGACGCAGCAGGCAACGGAGTAGCGCTCTCGGCTGTCGCCCTTGGCATGGGCTACGGAAGCCGTGTCCACATCATTGCGGGCACAGGCAACAACGGCGGGGATGGGTACGTTGCCGCTAGGTACCTGGCCAGAAGGGGAGTAACGGTGACGGTGCACCAGGTCGGGGAGCCCGCCGAGGACACTCCAGCGCACCGTGCAATGATGGCTGCAGTGGCCAACGGTGTCCGAGTCGGGCCGATCGGGCCACCAGAGCCAAACGATCTCGTTGTTGATGCCTTTGTCGGCACCGGCTTCCGCGGGGAGCTCCCTCCTGAGGTTGCTGCGTGGGCCGAGGGACCATATGCCGTGCTTGCCGTTGATGTCCCTTCAGGCATGGACGGTGACACAGGTACTGCCGACGGTCCCGTGTTCAAGGCGGATCGCACCGCAACATTCCACAGCTACAAGACGGGGCATTTCGTGGGAGACGGTCCAGACCTGTGCGGCTCCGTCGACCTGTACGACATTGGGTTGGTGGGTGGCGAACCCGAGATGTATCTGATGACTCGTGAGGACGTCTCGATACCACGAAGGGAGAGAACATCGCACAAATGGTCCGCGGGCGCCGTCGCAACGATCGGTGGTGTTCCTGGGCTCACAGGAGCGGCGCTCTTTTCTGCAAGAGGAGCTATCGCAGCAGGTGCAGGTGCCTCAGTCCTGTTCACCACCGCTGCGACCTCGAACGTCTACGCATCGGCAGCTCCCGATATCCCACAGCTGGAGGCGTCTGAGACGACATCCTGGAGAAACCACGCGTCTGAGGTCTTGTCGTTGCTTGGAAGATTCGACGCCCTTGTGATGGGACCCGGTCTCGAGCCAGTGGCATCAGAGTTCGTTGAACATATCCTCGACGGATTCGACGGTTCCATCGTGCTCGATGCAGGAGCGCTCAACGCCCTTGCACGCCTCGACGTCCTCAAGAGGCGGGAGGCCCCGACCGTGTTGACGCCGCACGGGGGAGAGTTCAGGCGTCTAGCCGGCGCAGATCCTGACGCGATATCGGCTCGCTGGCTGGCTCATGAGACCGGATCCACGGTGCTGCTGAAGGGGAATCCCACACTGGTGGTCTCTGGCGATATCGTGATCGTGGATACGGGTGGCGCCGAGCTGGCCACGGCAGGCACGGGCGATGTGCTCGCGGGTATGATTGCGGCGTTCATCGCTGGAGGCCTGGATCCACCGAAGGCCGCGGCTTCGGCTGCGTATATTCATGGTGTTGCAGGGTCCTCGGTCGCTGCCCGGCATGTAGTGACGCCGATGGGGCTCATCGATGAGGTGTCAACAGCAGTCAGCGCGTACCGTTCACGGTGACTACCGTCTCGCGTGACGGCCAACAACAATATGGAGCAGCATGCGCCCATCGTGGATCGAGATCGATCTTGACGCAATCGAACACAACGTCCGCCAGATCCGCACCGCGATCGCTGACTCTGATGTGTGCGCTGTCGTCAAGGCGGACGCTTACGGTCACGGGGACATTCCTGTCGCCGAGGCAGCAATCCGGGGTGGCGCCGGGTGGCTCGCGGTTGCTCTCGTTGAGGAGGGCGTTCGGCTGAGGGAGGCAGACGTTGATGTGCCGATTCTTGTCCTGTCCGAGCCGTCTCTGGAGGAGGTGCTGCCGATCGTAACGTACGGTCTCACACCGACTGCATATCGGGTCGAGTTCGTTGAGAAATTGGCCGCTGCGGCACAGAACGCGACCACACTGCCGTATCCGGTTCATCTCAAACTTGATACAGGGATGCATCGCGTCGGAGCTCCACCTGCGGAGGCGTTCGAGATCGCTCGCATGATCGAGCAGGATGCTCGTCTTGTGCTTCAGGGTGTCTTCACGCACTTCTCCGTCGCGGACGAGGACGACGAGTTCACGCGGGCACAGAACACTGCTCTCATGGAATTCGTTGAGGCGCTGGAGTCTGAGGGCATCCGTCCCAAGGTGCTCCATGCAGCAAACACGGCCGCGGCGTTCGATATCCCTGAGACTCGCCACGATCTGTGTCGGATTGGGCTGGGGATCTACGGGCTACGTCCGCATCCGGGCAGCGGCGCCGACATCGACCTCAGACCCGCGATGCGTGTGGTGAGCCACGTCGCCTATGTGCGTGACCTTCCTGAGGGCGCTCGGCCCTCGTACGGTCGTCGAAGACCCTTGGACTCATCCGCCAGGGTTGTGACCATTCCAATTGGCTACGCGGATGGCGTGCGCAGGAGCCTTTCGGAGGTCGGCTCGGTGCTGATCAATGGCAACCGCCTGCCGTTCGCTGGCACGGTGACCATGGATATGGCGATCGTAGACGCTGGGAACCACGACGTCCGCGTCGGTGACGAGGTGGTCCTCATCGGCCAACAGGGCGATGAAACGATCACGCCCCAGGAGTGGGCGGAGCTCCTCAACACCATCACGTACGAGATCGTCTGTGACTTCGGGCCGCGCCTGACTCGTCGCTACATACGAGGGACCGACAATGACTGACAGGACGATTACAGACGTGACAGGAGTCTCAGTCGGGCACTACACGGATGCGGATGCCATGACAGGTGTCACCGTGATGACCTTTCCAGAGCCGAACGTCGGCGTCGTGGATGTACGCGGCGGAGCACCGGGTACCCGCGAGCTTGCGATCTTTGGCGACACAATCAAACCTGTGACGGTGAACGCACTCGTGTTCTCAGGTGGGAGCGCCTTCGGGCTCGGCTCCGCACAAGGTGTTGTTGACGAGCTTGAAGCTGAAGGCAGGGGAGCGCCAACACCGACCGGTCCGGTGCCAATTGTGCCCACAGTGATTCTCTACGATCTGATGGTCGGTCGCTCAGATGTCCGCCCAACTGCTGACAACGGGAGGTCAGCGTACCGGTCACGAAGCCAGGGCAGCGCACCGATGGGATCGGTTGGCGCGGGGACAGGCGCAACTGTGGGCAAACTTGCGGGCATCGAGCATGCAACGCGTTCTGGAATCGGCTCGGCATCTGTCCGGGTTGGCGACGCCACCGTAGGGGCGCTCGTAGCGCTCAATGCTGTTGGTGACGTGTACTCCCTCCAGGGCGAGCGCCTTACGGGAACGATCGACGCAGATGCGGTAGCGCGTCAGAATCTCGATCTTGGTCAGAACACCACACTTGTGGCGATCGCCACGGACGCGATCGCTGAACGTGCTGAACTGCGAAGGATGGCGGTAAGGGCACACGACGCCATTGGAGCGACCATCAGGCCAGCTCACACCCGATACGATGGAGATACGGTGTTCGTGGTGTCGAACGAGGACCATGAGGCAAACATCGATGGTCTCATCGAGGCCGCGTTCGAGACTGTTGCTGCTTCCATCGTCGCAGCGATCAAGCATGCAGGTCCAGGGTGATCATCGATCTGTCGACCGTTGATTCGCTCGATGCCCTCGCGCTCATTGCTCGTGACTGCACAGCGTGTTCTCTCGCACAGGGAAGGACACAGGTCGTCTTCGGTGCCGGATCAGCCAATGCTGACGTGCTGATCGTCGGTGAGGCCCCTGGGCAGCAGGAGGATGAGCAGGGCGTTCCATTCGTTGGGCGATCCGGCCAGCTTCTCGTCAAGCTCCTTGGCGAGATCGATCTGCAGCGCGAGGACGTCTACATTACCAACGTTGCCAAGTGTCGTCCTCCAGGGAATCGCGATCCTCGGCCAGACGAGATCGACGCGTGCAAGGGCTATCTGAAGCGACAGATCGAACTCATTGATCCGACGGTTGTCATCACACTTGGTAACTTCTCGACGAAGCTCCTTCTCCGAACCACAACTGGCATCACCCGCATGCGTGGCAGGGCATATGAGTGGTGGGGCAGGTTCCTTGTTCCCACATTCCACCCTGCCGCGGCTCTTCGGGGCGGCGAGAAGGTGACAGAGGATATCCGAGCGGATCTTGTCATTGTCCGTAACATCATCGACGGTAATCTTGAGTACATCGATGACCGTTGATATCCGCACTTCATCTCCCGACGAGACACTGCTGCTGGGGCGCAGGTTCGCCGCTCTGCTTACCGCAGGCGACATCGTGGCGCTCTCGGGACGCCTCGGCGCGGGAAAGACTCTCTTCGTTTCTGGTGTGGCGAACGGACTTGGCATTTCAGCCCGCATCACAAGTCCAACGTTCCTCATCGAGAAGATCTACAGGGACGGATTCCTCCCCCTGATCCATGCAGATGTGTACCGCCTTGGGTCGGTGGGGGAGTTTGAGGATCTCGAGCTTGCCGACGAGGGCGCCGACGGTGCAGTACTCATTGAATGGGGCGACGCGATCGCCGACAGTCTTCCCCCTGACCATCTCGTTATCCGCTTCGAGATCGATGGAGACGATCGAATGATCAGCTTCGAGCCGCACGGTACATGGTCCGAGCGAGACCTGGGGGCTTTGACGTGAGGATCCTCGCGATTGACACCTCAACACCTGCGTCCTCCGTTGCGATCGGAGAGGAGGGTGCGGTTCGTGGGCTGTCCGTCAATGTGGACAGAAGGGGACACGTGAAGTTTCTTGTGCCCGCGATCGATTTCTGCCTCGAACAGGCGGGGTGGTCCTCGAGAGATATCGATCTCGTCGCTGTTGATATCGGTCCAGGCCCCTACACAGGGCTACGTTCTGGGATCTCAACAGCGCAGGCATTCGCGGCAGCGATCGGTGCCCCGATGGCAACCGTATCGTCGTTGACCGTGATTGCTCTCAGGGCCGCGACCGGCCGGAGACGCATTTGGCCTGTTGTGGACATGCGCAGGGGCCAGATCGCCGTCGCTCCGTTCACACCCCTCCCCGGTGGTGTGGCACCCGACGGTGAGCCTGAGGTGGTGGCGCCCGAGGAGTTCAAGGCAATCCTTGAGAGCGAGATCGATGATTCGCTCGTTGTGGGTGACTGGCAATCAGTCCCGGACTCGACATGGACAAGTCTCCATCGCGTTCGAAGGGGACGGCCGAGATATCCATCAGCCGAGACGATCCTCGAGATCGCGGCGATGAAGGCAAGGCATGGCAAGACCACGGACCCCGATGCTGTGCGCCCGTTCTATCTGCGCGAACCTGATGTGCAGATCAACTGGCAAGCGTTCCGTTCGGAAGGTGCGTGGCCGCAGTGACAGCGATCATACGAGGCATGAAGCGAGGCGACATTCCCTCTGTGGCTGCCCTCGAAGCTGTGGTATATGACCAGCCATGGTCTCCTCGGGTCTTCTTCGATGAGCTTGCAATGGACAATCGCGAGTACCTCGTGATCACGAACGGTGACAAGCGGATCATCGGATACGGAGGACTGCTCGTAATCGATGATGATGCACACATCACGACCCTTGCCGTTGAGCCCGAGGCGCGTGGCCAGAACCTGGGGAAGAGACTCATGCTGGCGCTGGTCGATCAGGCGCTCGGTGTGGGTGCGAGGCATCTGACGCTTGAAGTACGACTGTCGAACTCCTCAGCCCAGGGCCTCTATGAGCTCTTCGGATTCGAACCGGTTGGAAGACGGAAGAACTACTACAAGAACGAGGATGCCCTTGTCATGTGGGCGACCGATATCGACGCATCGAACTACGCGGAACGGCTTGTTTCCATTCGATCAGGCCTCGAGGGGGAGCAGCTGTGAGCGTGCCGCTTGTGCTCGGATTCGAAACGAGCTGCGACGAGACAGGTGTTGCGGTGATAGAAGGCTTCGAGGTTCGTAGCTCTGTCCTCTCGAGCCAGGTCGAGGAGCATGCACGTTTCGGCGGTGTCGTTCCTGAGGTTGCAGCTCGTGCGCACGTTGAGGCGATCAGGCCGCTAACTCACCAGGCCATTACCCAGGCTGGTATCCATCCCGACGACATCGATGCGATCGCCGTTACTCAGGGGCCGGGATTGATCGGACCGCTCATGGTCGGATACTCGTTTGCCAAATCGTTCGCCTATGCCCTTGGCAAACCTCTCTACGGCATTGATCACATGGAGGGCCATCTGTTTGCGCCGCGGCTCTCATTCGGTGATTACCAGCCCCCAGCGGTGGTGATTCTTGCCAGCGGCGGCCACAGTCAGATCGTTCATGTCAGGGCCTGGGGTGACTACGAGGTGCTTGGTGGGACGATCGACGATGCCGCAGGGGAAGCATTTGACAAGCTTGCCCGATTCATGGGTCTCGGCTATCCAGGAGGGCCCGCGATCGATGCCGACGCCGAGGGAGGCGATCCTGAAGCGGTGCAGTTCCCGCGTGCGCTGCGGGACCGGCCCTATGACTTCTCGTTCTCCGGCCTCAAGACATCCGTCACAACATATCTCGAGAAGGCGAAGGCTCGCGGGGAGCTGCCTGCGCGGGCCGATGTTTCAGCTTCCATTCAGGAGGCGATAGTCGATGTGCTCGTCGACAAGACGTTCAATGCCGTCGAGGCCACAGGTGTCGATGTGATCGGTGGCGGTGGTGGTGTGCTGGCCAACCGACGTCTGCGGCAACGACTGACTGAGGAGGCAGAGAGAAGAGGCGTGGGCCTCTTCGTTCCCGAGCCAGCTCTGTGCACTGACAATGGGGCGATGATTGCGAGCGTTGCAGTGAGCAAGATCGAAAATGGCGTACCAGGAGACGATCTTGTGGGTGACGTTGCTCCCGGGCTCAGGCTCGATTCGTGAACGGCGCGATCCGTCTCGGTCGATTCGCCGACGCGGACGTCGTCGCCGACATATCTGCGCTCCTGTTAGCGCTCTTCTTCGGCGGTGCCGTGTTCGTCCACCTCCGGCGATCGATTGTCGATGTCTCGAACGAGAGTGCAGCGGTCCTCGCGGTTCTGGCGGGGGTCTCTGTTGTTGGCTGTGTGTTCGTTCATGAAGCCGGTCACGTGGTGGTTGCGCGAAGGAGGGGTCTGTCAGTTCGGTCCATCCGGCTGTTCATGTTCGGCGGATACTCGGTGATCGACGGTGCTGCTGCTCCTCGAACAGAATTCCTTATCGCGGCTGCGGGCCCGGCTGCGTCGTTGGTACTCGGAGTCCTGCTGTTGTCGGGTACTTACCTTCTCGGAACTGACAGTCTCATCGGATCTGCACTGTGGGCGGTGGGTCTCGCGAGCCTCGCTATCGGCATCTTCAACCTGCTGCCCGGCTTCCCCCTTGACGGAGGACGCGTCGTTCGGAGCGTCCTCGTTCTTGGTGGGCGAGACCGCGTGCAGGCAACCAGGATCGTTACGACGGTCGGCCGTGGACTTGGGGTTGTCTCCATGGTCCTCGGGTCATTTCTTCTCGTCACGTTCAACCCGACCGGCTTGTTCTGGCTGGTCGGTGGCTGGCTTCTGATGTCAAGCGCGGTTTACGGCCGGAAAACGGGAGGAACTGAGCGCTGCATTCACCGGCATCACTGTTGGGGATGTCATGGTTCGCGCGGAGTATGCCGTCGGTGGGGATGTCACGATCTCGAACTTCCTGGACCAGCTTCCCAGCGGCTCTCGCGTTCGATCTGTTCCTGTACAGATGTCGGGCCGTGTCGTTGGCGTCATTGGATCGGAGGAGATCGATTCGATTGCTCCGAGCCGCTGGCCATCGATGCGGGTCCGTTCCCTCATGACCAGGATCGGTCCAGCCGACGTGATCGAAGCAGACTCACCACTCGAGGATCTCTTCCTGCGTCCCGGCGGTCCCAGCCACCGAGTAGTGGTGGTCAGAGCCGCAACAGTGGTAGGGATCATCGATGAAGTCGCCCTTGCGGGCGACTTCGGTGGACAGTAGAGCGTAGACGGTACGCTCGCATCGCTCGCTCACGGTAGACCGTGGTCGAAGGCCGTCCACCGTCTGCCCTCTACGCTCTACGTCTTCTGGCAGTCTTGTGTCAAGAGTGCCAGAAACGCCTAGACTTGGCCCTCGTAAGCACCGACTGCTAGACAGATCAAGGAGAGTCGGATGAACCTAACTCCTTTGGGCGACCGCATTGTGGTCAAGCCTCAAGACGAAGAAGAGAGCCGCACCGCAAGTGGCCTCGTGATTCCGGACACAGCCAAGGAGAAGCCCCAACTGGGTGAAGTTCTCGCGGTTGGTCCGGGTGAGTTCCGGGACGGGGAACGTGTCCCTGTCGATGTAAGTGTCGGAGACGTCGTCTTCTATTCGAAGTACGGCGGCACCGAAGTGAAGCACGACGGTGAGGATTACCTGATCCTCTCAAGCCGCGACGTGCTCGCAATCCTGGCCTAGAAGGGGATACCTAAATGGCAGCTAAAGAAATACAATTCAATGATGAGGCGCGTCGTGGCCTCCAGGCGGGCGTCGATACGCTCGCTGACACCGTAAAGGTCACGCTTGGACCCAAGGGTCGCAACGTTGTCCTTGAGAAGAAGTGGGGCGCTCCCACGATCACCAATGATGGCGTGACGATCGCAAAAGAGATCGAGCTCGATGACCCGTTTGAGAACATGGGTGCTCAGCTTGCGAAGGAAGTTGCGAACAAGACCAACGATGTTGCCGGCGACGGTACGACCACGGCAACGGTCCTTGCCCAGGCAATGGTGGCCGACGGACTCCGTCTTGTTACCGCTGGTGCGAATCCGATGGAGATGCGCCGCGGGATTGAAGAAGCCGTGAATACAGTCGTCAACGAGATCGAGGAACTCGCAACACCGGTCGGATCCGAGGATCGTGACTCGATTGCGTACGTTGCAGCGAACTCCGCTGCTGACGACACCATCGGCGCGAATATTGCGGATGCACTGAGCAAGGTGGGCGGCGAGGGTGTTATCACCGTCGAAGACTCCCAGACGTTCGGTGTCGAGCTTGAGTTCACAGAGGGAATGCAGTTCGACAAGGGCTACATCTCTCCGTACTTCATCACAGATCCCGACCGCCAGGAAGCCGTTCTCGAGGATCCGTACATCCTCATCGCCAACCAGAAGATCGGTTCCGTCCAGGACCTTGTTCCTGTGCTGGAGAAGGTCATGCAGACAAGCAAGCCTGTTCTGATCATCTCTGAGGATGTCGAGGGTGAAGCCCTCGCGACTCTCGTGGTGAATAAGATCCGTGGCACGTTCAACTCGGTTGCCGTCAAGGCTCCTGGGTTCGGAGAGCGTCGCAAGGCGCAGCTCCAGGACATTGCAATACTCACCGGTGCGACAGTCATCTCTGAAGAGGTTGGTCTCAAGCTCGACGGTGTGACGATCGAGATGCTCGGTACCGCCCGCAAGGTGGTCATCACCAAGGACGATACGACGATCATCGAAGGCGTTGGTTCAAGCGCTGACGTTGAGGCACGTGTGAAGCAGATTCGTCAGGAGATCGAGAACTCTGACTCCGACTGGGACAAGGAGAAGCTCTCCGAGCGTCTCGCAAAGCTCAGCGGTGGCGTAGCCGTCATCAAGGTCGGTGCCGCAACCGAGGTGGAGCTCAAGGAGAAGAAGCATCGTATCGAGGATGCCATCCAGGCAACCCGTGCTGCTGTCGAAGAGGGCATCGTCCCCGGTGGTGGCGTTGCGTTGCTTCGCAGCCAGGCCGCTATCGACAAGCTCCGCGGCAAGAGTGATGACTGGAAGGCCGGTCGTCAGCTCGTACGCAGGTCGCTTGAGGCTCCGATCCGTCAGATCGCTGTCAACGCTGGCTACGAAGGTGGCGTAGTGGTCGACAAGGTCAAGACAGAACAGACGGGCAATGAGGGCTTCAATGCCGCCACTGGCGAGTACGAGGACCTGATTGCAGCAGGGATCATCGATCCAGCAAAGGTGACGAGGTCAACCCTTCAGAATGCGGCTTCAATCGCTGCGCTGATTATTACGACCGAAGCGCTTGTTGCTGAGATGCCTGAGGATGCACCCGCAATGCCGGGTGGTCACGAACACGACGGCGGAGGAATGGGCTTCTAACACCCATCACTCCATGGGAGAAGGGGCGTCCGAGAGGGCGCCCCTTCTTCGTTTCACAGACTGATTGTGGACAAGCCGTCGATCCTCTCGTATGCAGCATCGATGATCTGATCCTCGAGCGAACCAAGCGCTCGAGCAAGGGCCAGTTCCTCACCGATGACAGGAACATTCGAATCGATTGGGTTACGTCTCGCCCTGCCAGTGGCAGTGAAATGCTCACCCCTCAGATCGAGCACAGCGTGAACCAGTGTGGCAGTGTCGTCCTCGTCGATTCCGATCTCGATGGAGATGTGCTTGTGCATGTGGCCTCCTGTGGTCGCCTGTCCCCATCATGCGCCTATCGGAGAGGAATGACCAGAAGAATACCGACATGTGACACACGACACACGACACACGACGAAGAATCGGGCGGTGTTGCGATTTCCCTCGGTCTGGTCGTGTGTCGTGTGTCGCACGTCTATTGTCTCTCCCATGACCTTGGAACGCGGGATGTTGGATATCGAGAGCCTGAATGCCCTGGTCACTTCGGATGACATCGATACGGTCATCGTGGCCTTCACGGATCACTACGGCAGGCTTCACGGGAAACGTGTTGATGCCTCCTTCTTCCTCACCGATGTTGCCGAGGCAGGGACCCATGGCTGTGACTACCTCCTGACTGTCGATATGGACATGACGCCCGTTACTGGGTTCAAGTACTCCAACTGGGATCTGGGATACGGCGACTTCCACATGGTCCCTGACATGTCGACATTGCGGATGGCCGATTGGCTGCCAGCTACCGCCATCGTGCTCTGCGATCTGGTCGACGACGCCACAGACGTTCTTGTAGCCGTGGCTCCCAGGACGATGCTCCGGCGACAGATTGAGCGGCTCGATTCGCTCGGGTTCACCGCAATGGCTGCATCCGAACTCGAGTATTACATGTATGAGGAGTCGTATCGCGAAGCTGCCGACAACCGCTTCGCGGATCTGACGCCCGTCGGCTGGTACAGCGAGGACTATCACCTCATGCAGGGGGCGCGTGAGGAGTTCTACAACCGTGCCGTTCGCCGCCACCTTGCACGCACCGGGATCCCTGTCGAGAATTCGAAGGGTGAGACCGGTCGAGGTCAGCACGAGATGAACATCAGGTACTCAGAGATCCTCGAGATGGCCGATCGCCACACGATCATGAAACTGCTGATGAAGGACACGGCAGATCAACTTGGCATCAGCGTCACCTTCATGGCCAAGCCAGAAACGGACCAGGCTGGCTCCAGCTGCCATATCCACCTCTCGCTGTGGAGCGACGGAACCAATGCATTTGTGGGAAACAATGAGATAGGTCCTATCCGGTGTTCCCATACGTTCGCTTCATTCCTCGGTGGCTGGATGGGCCACGCAGAGGAGTTCATGCCGTTCTACGGCCCGACAGTGAATTCGTACAAACGGTATCAGGAAGCATCGTGGGCACCTACGAACATCGCGTGGAGCTATGACAACCGGACCTCAGGCTTCCGTGTCGTGGGAACTGGTCCAAGCCTCCGCATCGAGTGCAGGATCCCCGGTGCTGATGTCAACCCATACCTCGCGTATGCGGCTGCACTCGCCTCGGGCATCGATGGGTTGGAGAACAGCACCGACGCTCCAGAGATGTTCGTAGGCGATGTGTACTCAGCGCAGGATCTGCCGCCCGTGCCCGGCACGCTCGCTTCGGCTATTCCAAGGTTCGCTTCGAGCAGCTTCCTTGCCGAGTCTCTCTCGCCCGACGTTCGGGACCACTACGCGCACTTCTACTCGGTCGAGGTGGCCGCGTATGACGCTGCGGTCACTGACTGGGAACGCGTGAGGTATTTCGATCGGATCTAGGAATGTAAATCCCGTGGTCCTCGCAACAAGAGAATGGAGAGACGTATGGGACGTCTGGCAGGCAAGGTCGCGTTGATCACTGGCGCAGGAAGCGGCATCGGTCGTGCTTCGGCCACACTTTTCGCACACGAGGGAGCTCGGGTTGTGTGCGTCGACATCGACGAGGCGACAGCCTCAGCCACGGTGGACATGGTTGTTGCCGAGGGCGGCGAGGCCGTTGCTGTACGCGCCGATGTCTCGTCTGCTGCGGATTCCGAGACGATGGTGCAAGCCGCCGAGGACACATTCGGTGGCCTCCATGTGATGTTCAACAATGCTGGGATCATGCACAGCGACGATGGCGATGCCCAGGCAACGTCAGAAGATGTGTGGGATCTCACGATGAACATCAACGCC
>PVMK01124369.1_pt1 | contig 17220 bp, 25 predicted proteins | sample 1853481 | NCBI WGS metagenome assembly PVMK01 (sample SAMN08533507, study PRJNA380276) | Marine sediment metagenome, whole genome shotgun sequencing project.
ACTGTTCAGTCGCATGGAGGTCACGGTGAACGCTGGACAGGTCGTTGCTGCGTTTCTCTTCGGCTGGCCGCACCGGGAGATCAAGCTGTAGGATGTGACGGCAATCCGTGAGGTGCGAAACAGGTGGATACAAGGATGGGGATCCGCAAGATCTCCGGAGGGTGGATGTACAACATGTGGGGCCTCGATGCGGTCGAGCTGGAGTTCACATCTGGCACGGTGTTTCGTATCGGCACCGACGATTCTGGGAATCTCATCGCCGCACTCTCCCTCCAGGTGACCCCACATGGGAGTCCCGACCTCCCATAGCGGCACATATGCTCGCCTGAACTGGCCGAACATACGAGAATCAGTATGTGTTGCTATGCGACACCAGTGGAGCTCCCAGTGAGGATTCGGCTTGATTGATTCTGGATGCGACGGCAATTGGCGGTGGGGTCTTGACACAAACAGACTTCGTTATGGGCGAATCACTCAGTCAGCACCTGTGGCTCCGTCAGGGAGCACGCTAGGCGTATGCCAGGTACTTGCCAAGGTTGTCGGACAGTTTGACCTCGAATCGACGTCGTAGATCAGTTCTCTCGATCATCGCTACTTGTTGATCGAAGTGTTCATTGGTCATGACCACCGGAGCGTCAAAGCTCCATTCCCGCTCGAACCATGTGAGAAGCGAGTCAAGCAATGAGCGATCCATGCCCTGGGACAATCTCGACTTTCTGACCCAGAAGAAGATCATTGCGTCGGAGTCCGACCACTCATCGGCACCAAGCGCCAATACGTGCGCATCTGAAAACCAACTCGCCTCCGGTGAGAATACATACACGCACCCAAGGCACTCAGTTTGATCGAGGTTCATCACGGTGTACGTGAAGGACCCACCGCTGGCATGGCGCCGTTCAAGCTTCAGCATGTCTTGTCTGTTCGCTTCTAGCGTGAAGTCGTCCTCAGGCCACGTCGATTGCTCCCACTTGCGGAGGAACTCCCTACTCTCCATAACGGCCTCGTAGTCAAGCTCAGCATCAGAGGCGCGTATCGGTCGCAAGATGAACTCTCGGGTTTCCAATCCACTTGGAGCACCGACCGCGAGTTCGCCAAAAATTATGTCGCCCATCGCTCTATGTCGTACCGACGGATGGCGCCTTCCCTGTCCAATTGTCTGACGCCACGGAGATCGGCGAGGGCCCTCAGCAGGCTTGGCGTACGGTTGGGTAGGGGTTCACATACTGGCCGCCGACGATCATCCCAAGATGCAGGACGTTTGTTGACGCGTTACCCGTGCTTCCGACGAAACCGACGCCTTGGCCCTGCGAGACCGTTTGGCCGTTCGAGAGCTCCGCCGCGTAGCTCGACAGATGTGCGTAGTAGTAGGTGATCCCGTCGTTCCCGTAGATGTAGAGCTGTCGGCCACCGAGTGAGTGGTAGTTCAACCGAACGGTTCCACTCATCATTGCGACGAGCGTTGATCCGTAGCCAGCGATCATGTCCGTTCCCTTGTGGGTACGGCCACCCGAACGTGGATAGCCCCATGTGTCGATGAACGATGAGCCGTTTGGCAGCGGACAGTTCACACCCGCGGTTGCCGCTGGGACGCCTGCCGCGGCCCGAGACCGGCTGGATCCGGAGGATCCGCCCGATGTCTTGGTTCCTGAGGCCTTCGCTGCGGCTGCCTTTTCGGCTGCGGCTTTCGCTGCCGCCGCGGCACGCCGGGCTTGCTCGGCCTTGTACCGCGCATACACGTCGGCGTAGTTCTTCTTCGCCTCCGCAGCCAGCGCGTCCGCCCTTGCACGATCTTCCTCGAGATGAGTCACGACAGCTACTTGTTCCTCGCGAAGTGCCTGAACCTCTGCTTCTTTGATGCCAAGGTCATCGTTCAAGCGTTCCATCTGGCGGCTCACCGCCGAAAGCTGATCAAGTTGGTTGAGATCTCTCGTCGTCGCAGCATCGAATAGGGCTTGGCTTGTGATGAGATCCTGGATGTCCTTCGTACCGAACGCCGTGGTGACCAGGTTGCGGCCGCCTGAGGTGTATGCCTCGAGGACGATGAGCTTCGCTCTCTCCTGGAGGGCGTCGGAGCTGCTCCCATACTCAACGAGCGCCGTTTCGAGCTTGTCTATCCGGTATTCGAGATCGTAGATTTCGCCCTCGACACGCTCCAGTTCCCAAAGCCCGGCCTCAAGCACCTCATCGGCATCGAGAAGCTCCTGATACCGACGATCTGCGGCAGACTTGGCGTTGTCAACATCGCCCTTGGACTGAGCGGATGCTGAGACGGGCACCACTGTGATGAGAGTCAGTACGAGCAGAGGAACGATGAGGCGGGGGGAGAGAAAGCGGAGCATGCAATGCACGAGGGTACAGGTCGTACCGAGTTAGAGAACTGCCATATCGTTCCTTACTTGTGCACTCAGCGGTAGTCTCGTGCCCCTACCCAACGCTGCGATCAGTCGGAGATATCGTGAAATCATTGGTAAGTGGCCTCGCCGCCTCCGTTCAGAAGGCCCCATGGGCAGTACTTGGTGTGACGCTTGTCCTGACGCTTATTCTCGGGTACTTCGCGGGCCAATTCCTGCCCGCAGAGGATCAGAACGAGTCGTTCGCACCCGACGCCCCTGAATTGCAGGCGTCGGCCTACATTTCCCAGACGTTCGGTGCAGTTGCAACGATGCAGGTGTTGACCTCGTCGACGACAGGCGATGTGATCACTCTTGATGCGTTCATCGCCCAGTCCAGCCTCGACGAGAGCGTTCGGGCCAGCGAGGGTGGACAGTATCTCGCCGACTCTTCCGAGGTGCCCGCCGTGCTCAGCTATCTGGCTCCGGTGTTCTTCGCTCTCGAGGGTGGGGCTCCATCTCCCACCTCAGACGCCGAGGTGAAGGCTCTCTACCTTGGGGGTCTGGACGAGCTTCCGCCGGAATTCCGGTCGTTCCTGACAGCTCTTGTGTCCGGGGACGCAGATCTCGAGACCGCAACAGCTCAGTTCGGCCTGACGGCGATTTCGTATGTGTCGAGCGATGACTTCGATGAGGCGGCTGGTCGGGCTGTGATCTTCGCTGACGCTGTGTTGGCAACGCCAACTCCTGACTCGGTGACACTCGATCCCTTCAGCCAAGATCTCATCTTCGGGTCGTCGGATGACTTCGAGCAGGAAATTCTGCGACTCTTCGCTTCGGCGGGTCTCATCATCCTGCTGGTTCTGGCCACCGTGTTCCTCGTAAAGCCGAGTTCGGTAAAGGACCGCGGGTTGTTCATCGCGGGTGTCGTGCTGATGATGATCGGTGCCGCAATCTCGATTGCTCCCGGACTTGCACTGCTCTTCCCCGATGTGCTTCCGCAATCGTGGGCGGACGCCGGATTGGGATCTGTGCTTCTTACCGCAGTGCTCTTCTACGTCGCCGCGTTCTTGCTGTGGACGATTGGAAGCCGGAGGCTCCGCAGAACCGTTGCAGACACATTGTTGACGTTCCTGACCATCGGTTTGGTCATCCAGTGGATGAACGGTTACGGCTATCTCCGGTTCGAGGAACAGTCGCAAATGGTGCAGATCCTCCCCAATACTCCTCATCGGACTCGGTGTTGATTACTCGATTCACATGATCTCGCGATACCGCCAGGAACTACACGATGGCAGGAGCGTTGATGTAGCGATCTCGACAGCTATCCGTACGGTTGGCGTTGCACTCGTGCTCGCAACGCTGACAACCGCAGTCGGATTCCTCACGAATGTCACGAACGACCTGCCCGCGCTGAGGGAGTTCGGTGAACTCGCCGCAGTCGGCATCCTGTTCTCCTTCATATTGATGCTCACGTTCGTTCCAGCCGTGCGGGAGCTGTTGGATCGCAGGGCTGAGCGACACGACAGGCTCGACACGGGCGGTCTCAGTGCTGGCGAGGGCCGTGCGTTGCCGCAGCTGATCGGAAAGGCGGCAGTCCTACCCCAGAGGTTCGCAGCCATCACGATCGTGATCGCCCTGTTGCTCACAGGTCTTGGCGCCTATGGGATGACGGGATTGTCCACGAAGTTCTCATTCCTCGACTTCGTGCCAACGACATCGCCGTTGCGCGATACAGCGGTCACGGTCAACGATAATTTCAACTTCCCTGAGTCAACGACTGTTTTGGTCCGTGGTGATGTCGCCACGGGGGACGCGTGGAACTCGATGCTCGAGAGTTATCTGGCAACCCCGGCTATTCCTGATGTACGTTCGATCGAGGTACCGGGCGCCGGAACGTTCCCGACGGGCACGTCGTTCGACAGTGTCATGTTCTCGATAGTCGATCCAGACAGCCCGCTATTCGATGAGGCGACACTCGAGGCGGCTCTGAACGCTGGATTCGCCGAGGACCGCACCTATCCACCTGAGGCAGATCTCATACCGGTATACGACGCTGCCTATGCGGCCCAGCCAATGGCGATGGCAGCAGTTCTGGCCGCAGAAGACTCTGTTTATGTCTCAACACTCTTCAGGTTCGATACGGTTGCAGGAGAAGAGAACGCGGGAGCCCTTGCGGACGACCTCAACGACGCATTCCTCCCCACTCAGCAGGCGGGGCTCGAGTCGGTTGCGACATCGAGTTTCATCATTTCGGACCTGATCGTGACGTCGCTGCGCGACTCCCAGCTCTCGTCGCTCCTACTCACATTGGGCGCGGCGTTCCTGCTACTCGTCGTCAACTTCTGGTTCGAGCTGCGCCGTCCGATGCTCGGGTTCATCACGACTCTGCCGGTCGCAATGGTGGTTCTGTGGACATTCGGGATCATGGCGATGCTCAACATCCCATTCGGCCCCGTAACAGCGATGATCTCTGCGATCGGTATCGGGATTGGCATCCCGTACATGATCCATGTGACTCACCGTTACCTCGAGGAGCGCCTCGAACAACCGGATGAGGACACAGCCATCAAGGAGACTCTCACTCATACGGGAGGTGCGCTCGGCGGGTCGGCGATCACGACGATCCTCGGGTTCGGCATCTTGATGACGTCGACCACGATTCCCTTCCGTCAGTTCGGGTTTGTACTGTCGTACACGATTCTGCTTGCCCTCCTCGCTGCAGTACTCGTGCTGCCGTCGATGCTTGTCGTGTGGGACCGTTGGCACCGCAAGCGGGGCGACGCCGTTCTCGAGGCGGATGAGTCCAACGTGGTCATCGAGGCATAGGCTCACACTCCCAGATCGATGGAGCGAGGCCCGTGAAGAGGACGGTCATGCGGTGAACGAGCGAAGCGTCGTCGTTCCGGTGCTGCCTCTGTTCGCCGGGTTGGCCCTATTGATGGTCGGGAACGGACTTCTTAGTTCGCTTCTGGGCATCAGGTCCGACCTCGAAGGATTCCCGACACTGGTAATCGGCATCGTCATGGCCATGTACTACGTCGGGTTCCTCGTTGGATCACTCCTCATTCCACGTTGGCTGGTCACTGTTGGACACATACGCGTGTTCGCGGGCCTTACGACCCTCGCCGCAGCTACCGCACTGTCATATTCACTTCTTGTGGACCCGGTTGCGTGGGGGGTGTTGCGTTTCGTCGTCGGCCTGTGCATGTCAGGGCTCTATGTCACGGTCGAGAGCTGGCTGAACGATCGGGCATCGAACGAGAACCGAGGCGGTCTGCTGTCGGTGTACATGCTCGTCGTGACGCTCGGACTCGGACTCGGACAGCTCATGCTTGGTCTGGCTGATCCCTTCGACACCACGTTGTTCATCCTGGCTGGAATGCTGATCGCGCTCGCCGTCGTACCGGTCGCGATGATTCGGATTCCCACGCCCAGCAAGGTCGTTCCCGTCAAATTGTCATTGCGTGATCTGGCACACAGGGCACCTCTTGGAGTAGCTGCTGTGGCAGTTGCAGGCGCAGCGGGAAGCTCAGTGATTGCTTTGGGGGCTGTCTACGGAACACAGGCAGGCATGGATCCCGCCCGAGTCGGTGTATTCATGGCTGCGTTCATGGTTGGGGGCGCAGTGACGCAGTATCCGATTGGCCGACTTTCCGACTGAGTCCCACGCAGAAGAGTGATTCTGGCAATGGCGATTGGAGCCACAGGAGTGGGGCTCGTCGGGACGTTCGTCGATTCGTCAGGTCCTCTGGTCATTTTGGTTGCTGCGGCGTACGGAAGTCTCGTCTTTCCCCTGTATTCGGTCGCGGTATCCCACGTCAACGACGTGATCCCCGAAAACCAGCTTGTTGTCGCGGCTGCCGGAGCCGTCTTCGTGTTCGGCATTGGTTCGGTGATCGGACCGCTCTCAGTATCGATCCTCATGGGTGCCCTCGGTCCCGTCGGCTTCTTCTGGGGCCTCGCCCTCTATTGCGTGCCGCTTGCAATTTATGCTTTCGTACGCATCGTCTCCAAGGCACGGCCGAAACAACGGCGGTTCCTGAATCTGCCCCCTCGCTCCTCAACCGCTGCGCTTCTCCTGGCCGATCCGTCAAAGGAGGACGAATCCGCATAGCGATCGATGAACACATCAAGATGTGTTGGATTCGCGCCGAAGAAGAAGCAGCGTACGAAATGAGGAAAGCGTGCAAACTGAGCAACGTCGCCTCGACGACAGATTTGAGAGCGATCTTCGGAATGGCACCGGTACGGACCGGGGCGCTGGCGTCCTGAAGTGCATCATCTGTGCGGGCGCCCTCGCCGATCACGAGATCGGAGACCACGCGAACCGGGTGGTGGAACGCATGCTCCTCATAGGGTTCCCAACACCAGTCGGCCGTCGAATCAGATAGCACTCGATCCGCGCAGCTCGGCGCATTGCGGCATTCAATCGCGTTCAACACGCAGTGTCCATCGATCGGACCCGTATCTACGTCACCCGTTTGCGACGCACCGAGTCGCGTAGTGAGCGACTAAGGATTATGCTTTGCGGTGGACTTTGGTTCACATAGGAAAACATGATCTTGGAGGTCAACCATGACAACTGCCAGCGCGGCACCAACCACTTCAACAGCTTTTGGCAGCGTAAGTATCCCACGCAAGGTGTCGGGTGGGGTGGTGATCATCATCGGCATTGCATTCTGAGCAACGTCGCCTCGACGACAGATTTGAGAGCGATCTTCGGAATGGCACCGGTACGGACCGGGGCGCTGGCGTCCTGAAGTGCATCATCTGTGCGGGCGCCCTCGCCGATCACGAGATCGGAGACCACGCGAGCCGGGTGGTGGAACGCATGCTCCTCATAGGGTTCCCAACACCAGTCGGCCGTCGAATCAGATAGCACTCGATCCGCGCAGCTCGGCGCATTGCGGCATTCAATCGCGTTCAACACGCAGTGTCCATCGATCGGACCCGTATCTACGTCACCCGTGTGCGACGCACCAAGTCGCGTAGTAAGCGACTAAGGATGATGCTTTGCGGTGGACTTTGGTTCACATAGGAAACATGATCTTGGAGGTCAACCATGACGACTGCGAGCGCGGCACCAACCACTTCAACGGCTTTTGGCAGCGTGAGTATCCCACGCAAGGTGTCGGGTGGGGTGGTGATCATCATCGGCATTGCGTTCCTTGTGATCACGATGATGAACAACCTGTTCCAGGTTGGCCCCGCGTTCGAGGAGATGATCGACGACTTCCGTCCAGTTATCACGGACGAGTCCTTATCTGTCGCTCGCGAAGACATCGCGGGACTCGAGGCAGCCGGAGTTGAGTTCCAGACTGTGGTGTCGCCGGGGATGGCTCAGGCACTTGGTATTTCGCCAGAGGAGTTTGCGGGGCTGGTCGAATCCCAGTATCCCCGCGGTGGCGACGGGAATGGCTGCACTCCCTGAAATCACTGCAAGCTTCAATGGTCTCATCGACACCTTGGACAGCCAGCAGGAACTGTTTGCTTCCGCCGATGCCATACCGACTGAGAATCTGCCAGCGACAACGGTTCCGTGGATTGTCGCCATTTCGGGCGTGCTCGCAATAGGCGCTGGCATCATGATGTTCAAACCAGGGAAGCTGTAGGCGACACTTGCCGTGGTACTTGGTGCCAGCCTCGTGATAGTCACGTTCGCCTTAAGCCTGCCGCAGAAGGCTGCGGACGCCGACGAGCTCAACTCGAATCTCACTCCCATCTACACCCAGGAACTCATCGATGGGTCCACAGGATCGTTGGCTCTCATCGGGGCCATGGGTCAGCAGATGGAGACAGAGATGCTTCCGGATCTCGCCGCACAGCTTGGGATGAGCCAGGATGAACTCAACGCGTTCCTGGGACAGAACTTCCCTGCAACCGCGGCTGCGATGGAAGCGATGCCAGACGCCCTGCAGCGATTCGACGCGTTCGTCGGCGTCTTTGCTACGAACCTGGCCAACTACGCGACCATCCAACCGGTGGCTTTCGTCCCGATCATCTGGTCATTGGTCATAGGCGGTGCACTCATGGTTCTGATGGGCGGCTACTGCCTCGCTACCAAGCAATAGTCCATGGGCAACCGAGGGGGAGTGGTCAGTACGACTCCCCCTCGTAAGCCTGGTGGATGGCCTCATGGACATCAGTCGGTGATATCCTCGTCACCGAACCACATCGACCAGAGGAACAGGATGGACTACACGTTCGGGACGCTAGCAAGCGGGACGATGGAAGAAGTTGAGGCGCGGGTCGCAGCGGCGCTTGCCGAGGAAGGCTTTGGAATCCTCACACGGATAGATGTCGCAGCGACGCTCAAGGAGAAGATTGACGTCGAGCGCGATGCGTACGTCATTCTCGGTGCATGCAACCCAGCCCTTGCGAATCGAATGATCGATGTGGATGAGGAGATTGGTGCCCTCCTTCCATGCAACGTCGTGCTCAGGCAGGAGGGTGCTGAGATCGCAGTCAGGTTCATGGATCCCGACGCGATCCTCTCCGTGGTCGATGCACCAGATGCCGGGACCATCGCGACCGAAACCAGAGAGAAACTCATGAGAGCGGCAGGCGCCATTGCTCGGCAGTGAGTATCGCGGCGGAGGATTCGACGTATGGATGAGGTGCAGCTGCTGTCTATTGAGATCGAACGGCTGCACCAGTTCTTTGAGGACTGGTACGCCGGCGTAGGCGACCACTTGATGGAGGAATTCGCCGACAGTCTCGACGATGCCTTCTACATCGTGTCACCGGTAGGTGATGTCTTGGACAAGGAGGGCGTTGTTGGGATGGTCCACGGCCTCGGCGGAGGTGGTGGCGTCGAAATCCGGATCAGGAACGTGGACCTAAGGTTGCAGCACGCCTCCGGCATCCGGATAGTGACGTATGAGGAGCATCAGCGTCGGCCCTCAGAGTCGGTGGCGTTGATCTCGACCGTCGGCCTGCTACCTGACACTGCGCGCCCAGGAGGATTTGCCTGGTTGTTCGTCCACGAGACCTTCCTGCGACCGCGAGATGACTAGCTCGGCAGATCTGCAAGCAGGTAGTTGATGACGTCCGCAGCAGAGTATTGCGTTGACCCGTCAGGCGAAAAGCGCGCGACCTTTGCGGCATCATCTCCCGACGTAATGAGCGTTCCCTCGATTTCACCATTTCGGTGAATCTGTGGAAGGCCGACGTTGGCGACGAGAGAATTGCATAGACATTTCCTGCCAATCGTGTCGGCGATGTCGCCACCCTTTTTCACGTAGTCCTCAACCGGTTCGGAAGGACACCGCCAGCCAATTGAATTGTCGTCGCGCTGGTAGGCGTGTCGCAGGTAGCCGAGGTCACAGATGCGTGTCCGCTTCTCATAGACCCGTTCGTTCGACATCGTGTCCTCGAGTTGGATCACCTTGAATGGGAAGCCTGTGGGGGAGGCGACGGCATCCGTGTATACCTGAAGAGTTCCATCGCGTGACTTGTCGATCACCGCGTCCTTGATCTCTCTTGTGAAACCGGACTCGTTGCAGTACGCAAACGCTGTCCCGACCTGCACTCCAGCAGCGCCGTCATTGATGGCATCGACCACTCTTCCAGGTTCTCCGTAGCCGCCAGCGAGCCAGAACGGTTTTCCGAGCGCAGCGATCACTTCGAGGTCGGGGACATCGCGCTCGCCGTAGATCGGCTCGCCGTCCTCGGAGAACTCACCTTTTTTCCGGGGAGGAGCGTTGTGGCCGCCAGCAACAGGAAGTTCGACGACGAAACCGTTCACCTCGCCGTTGGATTTGGTTGCGAGCATCCTTGCAAGCACGTGGGAGGACACTATGGCTAGGAAATCAGGTCTATGGAGGCTGCCGACAGCCTCTCCGGAGAATTTCTGAGGACTGAACCGGATGAAGGGATCTCCCTCCTCCGTGAGGCCCTTCACGTCCACCTTCAGTTCGACGTCGAGGCCTTCGGAGAGTCGATCGAGGACCCCGGGAATGTACCTGGGGATTCCTGCACCCATCAGGACATAGTCAACCCCTGCCAGCATTGCCCCATACAGGGACTGCAGCGTTGTGACCTGGATCTTCTCCAGGAGATTGATTCCCACCGGGTTGTCATGTCCGTCCTTTGCAAGAAAGACCTCAACGAAACTTCCCGCAACTATGAGCTCCTCAACTTTTCGCGAAGTGCGCATCTTCGCCATCGCTTTCACGGCGAAACGTGCGTCAGGCGCCTTGCCTCCTTCAATGAAGTACTTCTCGACGATGCGCTGGGCGGCTGCCTCGTTGGGAAATGCGGCAAGTGCCCTGCGCATGTGACCGCCCGGGTCGCCTACTTCAAGTCGGCGAGCGAGAATCGCCCCGAGGGCAACACCGGACACGACGCCGAGTTGGCCTTCGCGCGCCACGGCGTTCGCGAGACGCCAATCGGACACAGCTGCGCCCATACCACCCTGGATGACGACGGGCAGATCTGAGCGCATTGGGTCACTTTCGTTCGCTGGTCGGAGGAGGCGGGCAGGCTCGCGTCGTTCGACCCGTGCATTGTACAGAAGGTTTCGTCAACTTCTTCTATCAACTTCGAACACTAGACACAACGCGCGTCCGCTAATGACCCATCGGATGGAGAACAGCTGCTGGTACGATAGGGCACAGGGTATAGGGCACCAGGAGCAGACGATGGCATTCGAAGTAGTCGAGTTTCGTGAGCCGACCCCACAAGAGGGCCGACCGTTCGAAGGGAACACAGCAGACCATTGTCGGCACCTTCGAGGTCGAGGCTGACGCCATAGATCGTGGAAGAACCGCATGGAACGATGCGCGGACGGGCGGTACCAACGATGTGATGTGGTGGATCGTGCGCGTGCCGGGGGAGACCCTTTGTCGCTGGATTGCTGACCGTGGAAGTGAAGAAGAACAGATTCTCGACCTCACGACCAATAGCCTCATCCCGTTACGACGGTAGGTATCGTTCAGCTAAACAAGTAGGAGGCGGTAGCATCCTGCAACATGAGTAATACCACTACCACCGTCGTTGAAATTTCCGATGCGGCGCGTGACCAGATCATTGCGCTGCGCGAAGGTGAAGGAATACCCGATCTCCACCTTGGACTGAGGATCACTGGCGTTGGCGCTCAGGGCTTCATCTACGAAACCTCCTTCCTTCGTTCCGAGGACATCGTCTCGACCGATCTTGTTGAGGACCACGGCGGACTTCCCGTAGCCATATCACTCGACAGCGTCGAGAATCTCAGAGGCGCCGTACTCGATCTGTCCGGGGATGGCACTGGGCCCGGTCTGGTGATGCGCAATCCAAATGTGCCATCTCCGACCCTCGGCGGTTCCGACCTGGACGATCTCGAACTGACGGGGACCACCGAGGAGAAGATCCGGACTCTTCTTGATGAGCGAATCAACCCCGCAATCGCCTCACATGGTGGGGTGGCGAATCTGATTCGAGTTGAGGGCGAAATTGCGCACCTGGAATTGGGCGGAGGCTGTCAGGGCTGCGGACTTGCAGCCGTAACGCTTCGCCAGGGCATCGAACGTGCAATCCTTGATGCGATTCCTGAGATCACCGAGGTGGTCGACGTGACTGACCACGCCATGGGTACGAACCCGTTCTATTCTTAGTGTCCCGAGTCAGGACACCTAGTCGGTTCCCATGAGTTTGCGCATTGAACGGGTCATGTCAATGGCACTCCGTCCACCTTCTTCGCCGATCCGCGGTAGATTCGCCGAACGTCGGTTGTAGAACGAATCCCGTTCTTCCGTGACCTCAGGTTCGGTGTTCTTTTCGTCGTCTCTTGGATGCTCAACCGACGCCGAGTAGTCAATCGTCGGGGAACTTGCACCGGGTGTTGGGGAATCTTCTGTGGTGGTCGCATCCTGTGCCTGTGCTTCAGGTGCGGCAGTCTCGGTGGAGGGTGCTGCGAGGGCAGCGAACCTGTCCTCGAGCTGGTCGGCGAGCGTCCGCAGAGTTGACACGCGGTCAGACAACGCCTGATGTTCAGCCTCGAGTTCGTCCTTCTCCTCGACCATACGCTGTTCACCGGCGGTGCGGTGGGCGCTGGCAACGATGCTTGCTGCCTCTTCACGTGCTGACTCAATGATGGCTGCCGCGTCACTATCGGCTTTCTCCGCCATGGTTTCCAATGTGAGCTCAGCTGCCTTCTTTGTCCCACCGGCCTCGGCCCTTGCCTCATCAAGGATCGTCTCAGCCTCGTCTCGTGCCTCGGTCATGAGACGAAATGCGTCGTATCTCGCCTTCGCGAGCAATTGACGTGATGCGTCCTCGGCCTGCTGAGTGGTATCTGCGTCGACGTGGTCTACTGCCGCGTCGCTGCCATGCACCTCTTGGTCCGTGATGTGCTTGGTCGTCATTCGACCTACTCCTGCGTGTGCCTTGGGTGCTCCGGTTGCCCCTGCGTACCTATCGGCATCGGAAGGTGGAAAGTTGAGAAGAATTTGGGTCGTACGACCTACGACGCGTCCAGTACCCGTATGGCATCGAGAGTTTCAAGTATCTCTTCCAACTCCTGGTAGAACTCAACCCGCTCATCCAGTGTTCCCCCGAGGAGACCACGACTCAGCGCGACCTTGGTACCTGTTGCGAAAAGTGCAGAGGACACCGCTTCCTTGTTCGATATGTCACCGTGCGACACGAGTTGATCGCCCATCTTCAGAGCCTTCTCGGCAAGCATGTCCTCAGTGAGTTCGTTGGATGCTTCCGCCATCAGTGTCGCAGCAACAACGAAATAGGCTTCGAAGAATGGTCCCAGAACGATGGGGCTTTTGGGATGGAATGATTCCATGTCGAATCCAAGGCGATCATCAGCCTCGGGGTCGCTGACTGTGTACCGTTCGATCTCGGATTCGACGTCACGAATGAAGTCATCCGTCGGTGCGAAGAAGAATTCGAACTTGAGAAGATCGCGAATCTCCAGCGCCCGAGCCACTATCGATTCACGAGCCATGGATTCGCCGCGCAGAAAGCAGGTGCCGAGTGCGAGTTCTGTAATGCCGGCGTTGACGAAGAAATGGATGATCGTGTTGCGGTAGTACGCGGCTGAAAGGTGTTTGCCTTCACCGATCGAGTACACGCTCGTCGTAAGCCCCTCGCTCTGTTTCACGACGCCCGACACCACAAGTGCGTCGAGTGCCGCCTCCACTCCCTGAAGGGATGTGAAGGGGAGATCGTCTGTAGTTGGCAGGTTGCGTTCATCGACGAAGGCGATGAAGGGTTCAAGACGGTCGGCCGTTTCCGTGATCGTGAGGCCGTGGTTCACCTCGGAGAGCAACGCGAGTGTGACCAGACTGATAGCGGTGATCGGCGTCACGTCGTTGATTCGTGTGCTGATCTCAAATGCGATCTTTGGGAGGGCTAGATGCCCCTCACCCGATGTGAGGTCCTCGTCACGCCCTATCCGTTCGCTCAGCGCGAGAGGCTCTCCGAATCTGATGTAGATCCGGCCGTGCTGTCGTTGGAGAGACCCTATGAATTTCACTGCCCACGAGAACGACTCTTGTTGTTTCTTGCCGCCGCGTTGTTCATCCGTGTACGAACCCACGTCCGTTATCTGATCGTATGCAATCGAGACAGGAACGAGGATCACATCATTCGTGATGCCACGTTGATATGCGTCAGCCACGTACGCGAGAAGTCCGAGTTTGGGCTCCCTGAGTTTCCCGCTTCGCGAACGTCCGCCTTCGACGTACCACTCCAATGCGAATCGTTTCTCGAGGAGATAATCGATGTACTGGCGGAGAACGAACTTGTACGGCTCGTTCGTCCTGAACTCCCTCCGGATGAAGAAGATCCCTGAGCGCCGCAGAAGGGGCCCGATCAGAAAGAAGTTGAGATTGATGCCACCCGCCGTGTGGTTCAGGGGCAGTTCGTTTTCGTAGAGTACGTGTTGAAAGACGAGGTGATCGAAATTGGACTTGTGAGAAGGGAGAAACACGATCGGGTCCTTCTCCGCTGCTCGGTATATGGACCGTAGATCTGATTCGGAGTAGTCGATGTCCCTGTGGGCGGCCTGAATTACCCTTGTGGTAATCCCATTGACAATGTCGATCACGTTCGGAGAATGCACGGCGGCAATCTCCTTGAGATACCTGCCCGTGCGTTGACTCATCCGCTTGTCCGACTTTCCCTCCTCGCGGGCAAGTCGGTGGATTCCGGCTTGGAACGGCCGACTCCAGAACAGGTCCTCGCGCAGGAACTTGGGAACTTTGTATTTCAACCCTCGAACAAGGCGCTCTGCCCGCTCGAGTGCCTTCCACGCCTGGAGCGCGACGAACTCGCCAAACGTCGTGCCGTCGGCCGGCCCCCGGCCTATCGGTGATGTCCACCGCTTCTCCAGATCGCTCCGTCGTGCGGGGTGGCCAACCACTATCTGGCATCGGTCGGGATGCCGCTGCAACAAGAAACGTTGCATGAACATATTGGGATCACGCGGGTCGCCCGGTTTGAACACGTCAGAGATCCTGACCCGCCGGACACCATCGATCTCCTTGGCCAGCCACACGACCCTGATCGGCACGCAGAGGGGATCATCCTCTCTTGAGAGACGCTCACCGATGGCGAGGTCGACAGAGGAAAATCTGCGCTGCCTACGAGAAGGTGGCAGGTGGAACACGTCAATCGGATCAGTGATCAGTTCCGTTGAATCGATGATCCATTCTGCGATCAACTCAGCTTCGAGTTTGCTCGACGCGTCAACGAGAGCAACGTAAGGCCCGGTCTCGACTGGCCACAACGGTGGCGACGGCTCCGCGCTGATCTCGACGACACCACCCATACGACTATTCAGCGTCTGGTGTCGGCATCATGTCGGTCATCGCATCTATGACCGAGGTGACCGCGGAGACCGTTGATCCGGCTGCCTTGGTCGCGACGTCGGTTGCGGATGCAATGACATCGCCTGCTGTGTCCCCAGGCGACGATGCGGCATCACCGAGATAGGCCGTGATCTGGGTCACGAGGTCGTCCGGCAGGGCCTGTCTCATGTAGTCCGCCACCATGGTGACGACTTCGAGGACCTTATCGCTTGAGAGTCCGGTCTTCTCCTGAATGTCGTTGATGAGATCTTCCACGTCTCCTCCTCCGCAGGCTTGCTACCGCCATTCTACAGGGTGCCGCGCCACGGCCTCTCGGGCAAATCGACTCCGGCCCGGAGCGCTCGGAGGAATAGGCGATCGACCTCGGGTCGATCTGGGCTACTCGTTCCCCGGCATGAAATCTGAGACAGAGTCCTTTGTCTTCTCCCAGGCACTCGATGCAGTATCAGCACCGGATTCCGCGACACTTCCCGCCGTGGATGTCACAGAGGCGCCAGCATCTTTCGCCTTACCCACAGCCCCGGCCGCAAGATCGCCGGCTCCATCGAGCAGTCCGCCGAGCTGTTCGGCAACATCGGATGGGAGCTTCTCCCTGACCCACGCAGCGGAGATCGCTACACCCTCTTTGGCCTGCTGAAAAGTGACGCCCGTCTTCTCTGAGATTTGAGCGATCAGATCATCCATGCCGTGTCCCTCCTTGAACGTGGGGCGCGAGATTACCCGCGACCGATGTGATTATCAGGTCAGCTCCAGCCCAACTCATGTAGTCGAGCATCATCAAGCCCCAAGTGGTGCCCTATTTCGTGGAGCACGGTGATGCGGATCTCGCTGATGAGCTCGTCGTCAGGGAGATCGAGAGATAGGTGCGGATCGTAGAAGATGGTGATGCGGTCTGGGCTAACGCCGAAGTAGTCGATCCCCCGGTCGGAGAGCGGCACACCTTCATAGATCCCGAGCAGACCCGTGTCATGGGGGTCCTGATCCCTTGTCGCACGGCGCTCCACGACCACCACAACATTCTCCATCTCTGCAACGACCCACTGAGGAAGAGCATCGAGCGTGGCCTGCACTGCGGATTCGAACGTTCGTAGATCCATCGGGGGAGCCTACCCACCGCACGATTGCGCCTCCGATCGAAAAAACGATGGAGGCGCAATGTGTTGCGGGTGAACCTCACGAAGGGAGGAGGGAGACGTCCCGCAGCTATGTGATCCGGTTCGGAGGGAGAGAGATCTCGTGCCCCGGACGTTGTGCTTATCTGATGCTCAGTATACCCCCGGGGGTTCGCTATATCGACAAATGACCCGGACTGTCACGACCGACAGAGCGCATGATGCAAGGCGAGGTCGGTCGTGGTCAGCAACACCGATGACTAGTTACCTTTCCGGCGCGTGTTTGTGTCTCGATGCAAGGGCATGAGGAGTCGATGAACATATATGACCATCACAGCCGAACACATCTACAACAAGATCTGTGAGAAGTGTGATCGCCCTGCATTGACCTTCGACCGCAGCAATCGAGCGATGTGTCCCCGCCACGCCTCAGTGTTGGTGAGGGCTCAACCCGTCAAGGACGAGATCCCGGTTACCACCGGGCCGGCCTGACATCGCTCGCAGACCGCCCCATGAGCGCAGGTCGCCGACACACGCGGCTGGTGTCCTTCGTCCCTCAGTACACCACAGGACCGCATACGGCGCAGTGAGAGCTCTGGGATGTCGTGAGCGAAAATCTCTTTGTGGTCAGATAATGGCTCGTCACATATGCCACAGCTGAGGTAGCCGTTCCCCGTTGTGTTCTTCGCTCGTTGATGCATTGTCCTTCCACCGTAGAGAACGCCAGTGACATTGTTCGTACAGCGCGGGTCGTGTTCACGTCTGACGCGATGGACATACCTTTGGTACGATTCCGCCGTAGCCGATACTGATGGTCTCGGGCGATTAGCTCAGCGGAAGAGCGCTGCACTCACACTGCAGAGGTCACTGGTTCGATCCCAGTATCGCACACCCATATCCACACATACACACACATACATAGGTTTCAAGAAGTGAAAACTGGATGCGTCTGTCACCGATAAAATGGGG
>PVMK01124435.1_pt1 | contig 17218 bp, 15 predicted proteins | sample 1853481 | NCBI WGS metagenome assembly PVMK01 (sample SAMN08533507, study PRJNA380276) | Marine sediment metagenome, whole genome shotgun sequencing project.
TAATCTAAAACCTATCTCAAAAATGCATCTAACGGCCAATAGCTTCGTTGTGAGCCTCCTTAAAATGCTCACATACTCCCGTGTATGCTGATATACACGACTTTTTCGTCGGCTCACGCCTTGCTCTTCGACGTGATCTACTATTTTTGAGATAGCTTCAAATATGCCTATCTGGTTTTATGTAAGAAATTTTAAACCGTAATTAAGAATTGAAAAATCATGTTGCAGGATCGGCTTAAATGGAATGAAAAGTATCAAAGCGAAAATTACCCCGATGAGCCAGCAGCTATTGTCAAACAATATGCGAACCTGGCCGGCGGCAAAAACGCGCTGGATATCGCAGCCGGAAATGGTCGTAACGCACTTTTCCTGGCCCGGCAGGGGTTTGTGGTTGATGCCGTTGATATCTCTGATACGGGCCTGACTCAGTTTGCCGGAAAGCACCCCGGTATCCATGCCCTATGTGTTGATCTTGATGATTTTGATATCCCTGCCAACCGCTATGATCTCATTATCAATATTAAATTTTTAAACCGGCGTCTGTTTCCCTATATTCGTGAGGGGCTTACCCCGGGCGGGGTTCTCATTTTTCAAACATTTCTGGATTCACCCGATCCGGGAAAGGAACAGCCCGGCTGTCGGGATTATCTGTTGCGTGAAAATGAGCTTCTGCATTCGTTTTTATCCTTAAAGATCCCACTCTATCAAGAATCTGAAGAAAAAAAGAATGATGAAGCCGCTTATCTGGCAACTCTGGTTGGCATCAAAATAGGTTAAATCGTGTGCTAGAATTTTTTCTCAAGGATGTGATGAGAAACAACAACTTTAGCGGTTGTCATAAATATGTTCCGTTTGCCAGATTTCCTAACAAGCGCAATGGTGGTATGTAACGGTTTGAAATTATTATAAAAGAAGACAACCGCTCTATTATTGTTTTTATTGAAAAAAATCTAGACTTTTAGAGTCTTAGTTGTGAATTCTTTGCATTTTATGAAAAACTTTTTTATCACGAAAGCACGAAAGGACCCCGGTTAAACGGAAAAAAAGGTTTAACAGGGCAGGCGAAAACACGAAAGAAAAGAAAAATTTCGTGCTTTCCAAATTTCGTGTTTTCGTGATTAATCATTTTGGGTTCCCCGATAAACCGGGATTTACGCTTCGCTCCAACCGGCTTGTCCGGGTTAGGGAACAATGTGCCCAATTTCAGTCAATGGCACAGCCTTTACTCATTCTCCATCCGGAAAACGCGAGCATCGAAGAACTCAAGCAAGTTTCTCCGGTGGGCTTTGCTTATTTTTGTCTCCTTTTGTGAAAAGAGTTCACACTATGTTCACACCCAAATCTAAAGGAGACAATCATGGCTATTAATCTAATCTGTCCTGAATGTAAATCTAATTTATCCCTACGTGCAAGAATCTGCAAGAATTGTGGATACCATTTTTTAGCAATGGTAAAAAATACAGAGTCGTTGTGAAGGATCAAAACGGGAGGCGTATTTCAAAGGTACTTAACTCGGTAGCTATAGCTAAGAAATTGGAACGCAAACTAAATGGAATCGCCGATCTAAAAGGTTACCAAAATCACCGGTTGTAAAACAAACCACCCCGTTAAAAGGAGATAGTTGTGCGTAGTGGATTTATCAAAGATCCGTCGGTATTTCATAATCTAATAAAGGGAGCTGTTGGTGGTGCCCTTATTTATTGGACTTCAGCTAGTTCTCATCCTCTTTCGATAGCTTGATCCCTCCAAGATAAGGATTTGCGAGTTGTAGACCAGGCGGTCGGCGATCGCTGTAGCCACAGTGGTGCTATCAAATATTTTCCCCCAATCGGCACAAGGCAGGTTCGTGGTTAAAACGGTGGATTTGTTTTGATGTCTCTGGCTGATGACTTGGAAGAATAGATTCGAGCCTTGTTGACCCAGCGAGAGATAACCGATCTCGTCACAGACCAGCAAATCCTGGCATTGAGAATAATGGAGTTTTTTGAGCAAAGAATGGTCTGCTTCAGCAGCGATCAAATGATTGATCATATCGGTTGCGGTGGTAAATTAACGCGGGACAAGACAGAATGGTCAAAACATTTTCGTGGTGAGGTTTACTCGATTCACATCCTATTCTGGATTACATCGGGCTTATCCGGGAGGGCAAGATTACCTGAAGATGATTAAGAATTCATCTGAGCATCGGTTCTGAAAAGGTTGAGCAGTCTCTGTTTGGAATTTATGCACCCGGTCTTCTCAGTTTTCGGAGAACCTATGGCGGGTGCCGGGGAATTCCGTTTCAATATTCGATTTTGCCAACGCGTTCGGGTTAGGTCGAGTGCAATGGTTGTTTCTAATTTTCATTTATCTACTACCTTTCCATTACAATTCCTCAATGGTGTTTTGTATCCATTGAAGAAGACGTTCTCGTAACTCCTCATCGATTTTCAGCAAGCTGATCCGTTCTATTAGGATTTTTGCAACAATCATCCCCTCGATTAATAAAGTGCGCACGAAATTTCTATCTTTTTCTCTATAGGCCGCAAGCTTGCTAGCCGCAAGATCATGTACTTCCACACACCAACCGATTTTACCTCTGGTTGATATTTCATCAACTACTGGTTTAGCCCTGTGCTCCCATCCTTGTGGAAGAGCTGAGCCATCTATTAGCAAGCCATGCACATAGAAATCGTGAGTTTTATAAAACTGGGACATCTCCCCTAAAGCACCATCGACAAGGTCCGCCTTATCGGGTCGATTTTTCGGTTGCATATCCACCTCGATAGATGCGCGAAGGTCTTCTGGTGCATCCGGAAACTCTCCAAGGATTGCTTGAGACCCGAATACCCATACCTCGGAATCCTCAGCGACATCGCATGCTGCCCTAATTGCGTGTTCAAGCTGATCGCGTGTCACCCGTCTCCTCCAAGTTTGTTAAGCAACCGGTTTCGTTCGTCGGGACTCAGAATAGCGAAAAGGGGATTGCTCTGACGTAAACGATTAGCTCGTTCACAGGTTGATGTTAAAAATCGTGATAAGCGTCTAATAGAATATGATTCCAAGATATCCCGCCATTCTTCAATATCTTTAGTCGCAGATCCATGATCTTTCTTTAACATGCGTTGGACGTGTTCCTTTGCTCGTCGTACGAGGGAAGTATCATGTTCAATAGCTTCAGCTAATTTACGTGACAACTCCAGCATGTGTTGATCCTTTTCCTTATGAGTCGAAGGCTTTGCATGCATTTCTCGACTATATTTATCGGGGAATGGCATAATTCCGAATAGAAGCGTAACCTCATCAGCATTGAGATTGGGAACATCAGCTTTCGTATAGCCATTTACTTCAATAGTTAGATCAAAGTTTCGTTCTACCTGGTTGAGCTGTGTCCGCAGCCGATGAATGAAGTTGGCCAAACGCTTCGTTTCATGCAGGACACCTATCACCAGCGGATCTCCATATTCATTGGGCAATTCTTGAATCCATGCTGAGTGCGGATAAGGTACCGGTTTCTCAAGTTCCTTTTTGATAGAGCTGAGAAGCGCTTCGTACCGATTCTTTTCAGCTTGAAAAAGCTTCAACAAGGCCTTAAGCAGTTTATCAGAACGATTAAGTTCATACTGATGCCTTCGACCCCCGCCAACGCGAAGGACGAAGCCTGATTGGAGGAGTCGCTTTAATGCCTTACGTGTTCCGCGAGTGGTCAGTCCAGCGTGCGCAGCGATATCTGACGCGGTGAGGGGTTCGTCAGTCTCGTTTGCCAAAACTCTTAGTAGGCGCACGTGTGCCGCGGTGCCCAAAAGTTCATTAAGGGGATTTCGTAAAGGATTCTGTTCAGAGGCGACTGGTCGCATAGTCAGGCGTACTCCTTAAAAATTACTGATTGTTTAATTCATAGAGAATTATAGTTCCGTTTTAGGAACTATAGTTCCTTTATGGGAATTATAGTTCCTCTTTAGGAACTATAGTTCCTCAAAAGAAAAATAACAACATTCATGCAATAACGCAAGTGTTTTGTTAAAAAATTTATAACTTAATTCCAAATCATTACACTCAATTTTTTTGTCAAGGTACAACTCCACTTCCTTAAGAATTTTCCTCACTATAATAGAGGTCAGCCATTTCAATTCACAAATTACTCGTGATCACCACCCATTTCCCACAAACCATTATCAACCGTAGGTCTATATTTACAGCCCTTGAGTTCATCGGGCTGCACAAAGTCCTCATATATTGCAAATGGCGAATCCTCAGGGGCATTTCCGCAAGGCTTTTTCAACTGTTTTTCAATTGGGGCAAAAGGTTGACATTCACATTTCGTTGCTCACCTTAGATCTTCGGTGCCGTGGAAGTTGAGTTGATATATTTGCCGGGTCAGCGGCCGGTCAGGAGCCCTGCCGCCCGAATTTTTAAGCCCGGCCCGGGTACCCCTTTTTAAATCATTCATTCCTGCATGATGCAATCCAATCAAACTGAGTTGAAGTGTAATGATGCCGGCGTATCCTCATGGAATCCGGGAGAATCCTAGACATTTATAATCAAGTATGATATGGTTAGAAATTAGGCTAAGGGATAAGGAGACAATTAGGGGTAAATTTCACACTCCGTTCACACCGGGGTCTTTGAAAGGCTGGATAGGATGTGCTGAGGTAGGATTAATGGGCTGTGATCATTAGGTATTCTTACCGGGTATCCTGAAGTCTGGCAGGATTGATACTTGGACTACGAATCCGTAGGCCGCAGGTTGAGGCGTCATCCGAAATCCGCCTATAGGAGGATTCGAATTTATTCTGAGCTTGTCGAAGGATCCTGCCCCCGCTGAGCGGGATTTCACATCTGATCTTATAAATATTAAGGAGTTCAACACGCGCACCAATAAAATCAAGAGGTTAGAACACTTTGTTCAACCTCTTTTTTAGTTTCTGAAGGGGCAGGGTGCGTATGGGGTGCATCTGAGTGCACAAAAAAACTATCATCAGGGCTTGCCCTTGCCTTTAGGTTTTTTATGTTCAAGGGCTTTTAAATCTAAATGGTATTTATTATCTTCTGTCCGCTTCAACAGCCATCCGCTTAACTTTTTTAGATCCCGCCTTGCGGTTCGATCAGTTACTTTTTGGTACAGCACCCTAAGGGGAGCCTCTGATAATAAATCGTTAAGGGTAAAGGACTTTTCGTAGTCTAAAAGAATAGTCAACAAATCAAATTGCCTTTGGGTGATATGTTTATTTTTTCTTAAGAAATCATAATAATCGCGCATTGTGAATTTTCGAATATGATAAGTGATTTTTTCTTTAATATCTTTTAGTGATTCGATAAATCCTGTCAAAACAAACTTTAAAAATGGGGTCACAGATGAATCTTTGCTTTTAATCGAATTTGAAAAGGCCCAAAAATAATCATCTATATTCCGATAGTAGAAGTTTGAGAGCATCACCGGAACATACTTGATTCCACCAGTGCGTAGCAAGAGGGCTTCAACAAATCTAGCTGTACGCCCATTACCGTCACTGAAAGGATGGATAAGGCCTAAGTAATAATGTGATAAAGCAGCACGGATAGGTTGATCTAAGGCTAATACTTCATCGCTATTAATCCATTCTATAAAAGCCTTCATTAACGTTTTTATGTCCTTGAGGTTTTTAGGAGGGGTGTATATTCCGCCATGTTGTCTGTTTCCCACTTTGACCAAATGATTTCGATAATTACCAGGAATGTTATATTCATCTTCAATATTAAACGTTACTGTTTTGTGAATCTGTCTAACTAAATCCTCATGAAGTAGGGGCGGGGCTTCCATCGTTCCTAATGATCCAATCTTGTCGTACACATTTTTGAGGTTTCTAATTTCTTGTTCGGCCCGTTCTTTTATATGAATATCGTTAGTATCTGAAATAATCTGGCCAACCCTTTCCTCGGTTAGGGGATTCCCTTCTATTGCAGCTGTGCCGAAAATGGAACGTCTAATCAAATCCTGTTCCATATTGGTGGCTAAATCCGGTAGTATAGGTAAATCCTTTACAGTTTCATAAAGAATTTGTGCTTCAATTCGAAGGGGCTGCAGTTCTCGAACAGAAAATTTACGACTAAATACAAATTTTCCCGACTTAAATGTCATAACCTTTTTTACATATATATTGTCCATGTTTTTGTCACATATTTAACAAATTATTTTAAATGTTTATGTTGATATAATACTAATATTTGTCACTAAATTTGTCAATACTTTTGTCCTTTGCCTAAGGGTCAAGAAGGGAAAACGAAAAGATTTTTAGTTGAAGTCACTTCGAAAAGAGTCCTTTCCTTGACTGGGGGGGTCTTTTCAATTTATTAATCTAAATAGGATAATTGAACCCAACACGGTATTTGTGTTACGGTCTGTTCGGCAGGCATAAAATTCGATCCGGAAACATCAAAATGGAAACGGGTTAAACCGGTGCCATCAAGCATCTAAAGGGATCTGAAGTGGAAAAATTTCAAGGATATCATTCTGAATGGAATCTCGGCAGCCCCGGGGGCTGGGATTATCAAAAAACCACCCAAATCATTGGCAAGGCCGTCTGGCAGAAGCTATCCCGTATTCATAAATTTAACGTCGATCTGGATTTTGATGATCCCCTGTTTTCCCCCGTAGACGGTTTTGCAGAGATGCTGATCGATGCTCACAAAGCCCGCGAGGGGACTAATCCGGGCATCATCGCGGTAGTGGCGGAAGAGGAGACCTTGGAAGATGTCACCGAAAACCGCAACCTGGCGCAGCGTCTGAGCGCCCAAGAGGGGATCACCGGTGCCTTGATGGCACCGCAGGAACTCGAGCTCAAAAAAGGTGCGGTTTGCTGGAAAGGCCGGCCGGTTTCTATCCTGTTTATGGATTTCAACACGGATGTCCTGCTGGCGTTGCATCGCAAACATGATTTAACCCCGGTGTTGCAGGCGGTTAAAGAGCACCGGGTGATCAACCCGCGCGGCACTGAACCGTTTAATGTAAAAAGTATGTTCGAAGTCATCACCGGCACCTGTCCGCAACGCTTTCATAAAGAGATTGTGGCGCGCACCCCGTGGACCCGGCAGTTTTACCCGCGTAAAACCGACGGGCCCGACGGCCGCCTGATCGATGATCTCATCGCCTGGACGCGCCGCAACTGGAAAGCACTGGTGCTTAAGCCGGAAAGAGGCTATTCCGGGCACGGGGTTCGGGTAGGCGAGGTTAATCCGGATATTGATGAAGCCATCGAACTGGCGTCGGGCGAAGGCAGTTACATCGTGCAGGAAAAAATTCCACTGTCATTATGGGCCGAAGAAGTCCCGCACCTGGAAAATAATACGATCTGTCTTGAACAGGTCCAGACTGATTTTCGCTGTCTGGTGGGTCCAAAAGGCCTGCTGGGATTTGTCGGACGCTTTGGCGGGGTGCCGACCAATGTCGGCAGTGGCGGCGGGTTCCAGCCTCTGGCGCTGTTGCGTTCCCAAACAAGTGTCAAAGATGCCGTTAATCAAATCAATGATGCCATCCTGGCGATGGACAGCGGGGATCTGCTGGAAATTATCGCAGAGCAGAATGAAATGGCGACTGAGATGGAATTTACCTATCTTTTAGGCCCGGTTAAGATTGCCCTGCGACCGCGGTTGATTACCCGCGAGCAAATAAAGGCGGTGTGGGATTACGGTCAGAAAATATGGGCCGATTGCCTGCTGCTTGAGAAGATGTGGCGCGAAGGGGAGTTGGATAAAGTGGTCAAAATAGAAAAGGAAGAACTCGACATCGCCCGTCTGCAGCCGTGGGAAGGCTCTGCGGCCATCATTGCCTCCGATGGATTGTTTAATTTTGGTGGGGCACCTAGTATTGTGTCTCACAAGTAATTTACAAAACATAGGTTGAGTTTATTAATGTTAATTCGTCAAAAAGAGGTTTCGGGTTCAGGTGTCGGGTTTCAGAGATCAGTCAACAGATAACAGAAAACAGAGGACAGAGGACAAATGGTAAAAACTTGAGGATGAAACACCTTGCCCGTCGTCTGTCCTCTGAAATCTGACCTCTGTAATCTGACATCTGAAACCCGAAACCTGAAACCATTTTGAGGCCATCATGAGCATAAGGGTCGATCCGGATTGGTGGAAGACATTATTCGATGAGGTTTATCTGCTCACCGATGCGCGCTCGGTTTGCGACCATCGAATTACGCGTCGCGAAGTGGATGTGATCTGCAGTTTGCTGCCGATAAAAGGTTCCCATAAAATACTGGATTTATGCGGCGGCCACGGCCGTCACAGCATTGAGCTTAGCAGTCGGGGTTTTACAGCGTGCACGCTCTTTGACTATTCGCGGACATTAATCGAAATTGCCAGGGACAAAGCCCGCAAAGATGATGTTGCCGTGAATTTTATGTGCGGCGATGCACGTGAAATTGATATGCCGGCGGATACCTATGACCATGTCATCATCATGGGAAATTCAATGGGCTATGTTCAAAAAAAGGGGGCTGATGCCAAAATCCTTGCAGAAGTGTATCGGGTACTGCAGTCAGGGCGGGCTGGATACTGGTGGATGTCGCCGACGGCGAGGCGATCCGATCATGCTTTAAGCCCAACGCCTGGCATGCGGTTGATGAGGAAATCGTTGTCTGCAGGCAGCGGGAACTTCAGGGGGAATTCATCTGCGCCCGCGAAATCGTCTTGAGCAAAACCGAAGGGCTAATTCGCGATCAAACCTATTCCATTCGACTTTATGATGCCGCCGGTTTGTCGGAACTGCTAAAATGTGCCGGATTTACCCGCATCAATGTCCACACTGATTTTTCACCCCATGAAAAGGATGGTGATTACGGATTTATGAACAATCGGATGATTGCGATTGGTCAAAAACCATAGCTATCTGGCCAGATTTTTTGACAAAACTCCTCAAAAAAACATAACCTGCTTATCTGGAAAGTCCAAGTTGCCATTCAGACAAACTATCTGTGGGAGCGGCTTCCAGCCGCGAATTCAACTGTCGCGGCTGGAAGCCGCTCCCACATTTAATACCACTTGTTCTTTCTGAATAACCAGAAAACATAATTACCCGAATTTTGGTATTAAATTCAGGTATTACTTTATATAATTCTGTTATCAGTTAGAAATAACCTGATATCCTTCCAGAATTGATTCCAATCAGGCGGACAATCATTATGCCCGGCCTCATAGGTGATCAATGTGCTGTTTTTTGCAGCTTTGTGTAATTTGGCACCGTGGGTAAATGGGATAATGCGGTCATTTCGGCCATGAATCACCAGAACTGGGCCGTTGTAGTTTTGAATTGTTTGCAGGTTATTGAACGGATCCCGGATTAGAAATTTCGGCACTAAAAATTTTGAGGCCATGGAGGACACGCTGGTAAAGCTCGACATCAGAATCAAAGCGGCCGAAGGTCTTTGAAGTGCCAGGTCGCAAACCGCACCGCCGCCAAGGGATCTGCCAAAAAGAACGATGCGGGATGGATCGACCTCTTTTCTGGATACCAGGGCGTCATAAGCTGCCACAAAAGTATGCCGAATACTTTGCTCTGACGGCGTGCCGCTGGAGCGCCCATAACCCGGATATTCCACCAGCAGCAAACCGATTCCCATTTGATTAAAATTTTTCAGTGTCTGTGGCCAGAAATCGATGAGTTCAGCGTTGCCGTGCCCAAAGATGACCGCCGGTGCCGGCAATGCATCCCGGCTGTGAACCGGGGGCAAGAACCAGGCTTCAATTTTGCCATATTCGGTCTTTAACCAGATTTTTTCCAAACCGGCAATGTTGGCAGACGGGTATCCTTCCGGAAGCGTCGGAATCCGGCTGCGCGGAAATAAAACGGAGCGTTGCATGAGGAAAAGAAAAATACAGTAAACACAATAGAGAACAAGTGCCCACGCAGTGGTTTTTAATGCAAGATTCATATCATTGTATTTATTGGTTAAGCGGTGTGGGTTGTCAAGCCATAAAGGAATTTGGCAGCCATTCTATTCTCGATGAAATTAAGCAAGAGATTGCTTCGCTCTCCCGCTTACATAGATTAAAACCAGGTTAAAAAGTACAGAAATATTTATCCGCAGATTACGCAGATTACACAGATTACAATAGGTTAAAAACGTTACTTTAGTACGCAGTTGCTAAATTATTGGTAATTTTTTAAATCTGCGTTAATCTGCGTAATCTGCGGATAAACAATCTCAACGCTCTGGTGTCTCACCGAGAATTGCTGGATCCAAATAAAGCCCGGATTCCAAGTTGACACCAACGCTTAAATCCATTATTTTAATGGCAGGAATAATCAAAAATATCCGATGCTAATTTTAGAAATAAAGGGAGGAACTCTGATGGCAGACATGCAAGTTTATGAATGTGCCAGTTGCGGTAACACCGTTGAAGTCCCTACAGATGAATCAAAAGCACCCGAATGCTGTGGAAACGCCATGCAATCGGCTGAAGAGTTAAAAGCCTGCGGATTAAGTACGACTGCGGAGCATTCCCGCTTCGATGAGTTTGATGAACCCTGCGATGACGGCCGATCCGGAAAGATTTAAGTAAGCAAACGATTTCAAAGGCAAACCACACGTACCCGGACTTCATCTTTTCGTAAGCGAAAATCACCTCAAACCTGCCCTAAAAGTTTGAGGTGATTTTTTTTATAGGTCACCCCGCCGCCAACCTACTTTTTAGTACCTTAGAAATTATTATTTTGCATTTTGTGAAAAAACTATCACGAAAGCACGAAAGGACCCCGGTTAAACGGAAAAAAAGGTTTAACAGGGCAGGCGAAAACACGAAAGAAAAGAAAAATTTCGTGCTTTCCAAATTTCGTGTTTTCGTGATTAATCATTTTGGGTTCCCCGATAAATCGGGATTTCGCTTCGCTCCAACCCCGCGAGCGGGTCTCGCACGCTACGACCGGTTACGCTTGTCCGGGTTAGGCTGTTGCAATTCAAAAAGTGTAAGGTGAATACACGCCCACCGACTGATTCTATCAACCACTGATTCTTAACCCTAATTCGATTGTCAATGCCTGCCATAAACTCAAAGCAGCTGTAAGGAGATCCTGTCATGAAAAAATTTCTGTTAGCCATCGGTTTCAGCGCTTTTTTCCTGATTCTGAGCGGATTTAACCTGGATAATGCGATTGTGCCGCGCCAGGAGATCTTATCCGGCGGACCGCCCAAAGATGGAATCCCGGCTATTTTGCAACCCAAATTGATCCAGCCCGCCAGAGCCGGTTTTCTTGAAAATTCAGATCCGGTCATCGGCGTTAAAATTGGCCGGGATGCCCGGGCTTACCCCATCAAAATCCTCAACTGGCATGAAGTCGTCAATGATACCGTTAACGGTATTCCCATCGTGGTAACGTTCTGACCGCTAACCCAAACGGGAGCCGTGTACTCTCGACGCGTGCAAGACCGGGATTATACCTTTGGCGTGTCCGGCCGTCTCTACAAAAGCAACGTACTGCTTTACGATCATCAGACTGAAAGCCTGTGGTCCCAGTTAATGCAAAAAGCGGTTTCCGGGCCTCTCGCCGGCGAAAAACTCCGGGAAATACCGTCAACACGGACGCGCTGGCAAACCTGGCAACGTCGAAATCCTCACACCCTGGTGCTTTCCGACGATACCGGGTACAACCGCGACTATGCCATTGATCCCTACGAAGGATATTATCGGGTCGGGGGCATTATGTTTCCGGTGGGTGATGTGCGCAAAGATCTGGCGGTAAAAGACCGTGTGCTGGGAGTTCAAATCAACCAAACAGCAAAGGCCTACCCGCTGAAATGGCTGCGGGCCAATCCGGGTATTCATAAAGATCAGCTGGCAGGTCAGATCATTGAGATCGAGGTCGATTCAGACGGTGAGGTCGTGTCTGTCCGCAATCAAAACGGAGAGCCGATTGCCGCAACCTATTCCTACTGGTTTGCCTGGCAGGCTTTTCATCCCGAGACCCGGGTTTTCAAATCCCCTTGACGCCATTGACTCGCTGAACTATGAAACAGATGACCCACCACTCTAGAGCGTTTGTCAGAATAACGTTTCGATAGCGGTTGTCATGTTTGAAATAATTTCAATCTGTTATACATTACATTTTCGCCTGTTAGGAAATCTGGCAAACGGAACATATTTATGACAACCGCTATAAATTGAAAAGGAGCAAAAGCATGGCTTATGAAGAAATTCTGTACGCGACTAAAGGGCCCATCGGCATTTTGACCTTGAACAACCCTAAAAAAATCAATGCATTATCCCGACAGATGATTGCCGAAATCATGGATGTGTTGACTGCGGTTTCCGAAGATGAATCCATCAAAGTTTTAATCATACGAGCAGCGGGCAAACATTTCTGTGCCGGCCATTATCTTAAAGAAATGGTCGACCAGGGGATTAAGGAATATAAGTTCATTTTTGATCAATGCGCCAAGATGATGCAAATGATCCATGAGATTCCTCAGCCGGTCATTGCTCAGGTCCAGGGTATTGCCACGGCGGCCGGCTGCCAGCTGGTGGCCTGGTGTGATCTGGCGGTGGCTGCTGAAGGCGCCCGGTTTGCCACTCCCGGCGTTAAGATCGGCCTGTTTTGCACGACGCCGATGGTGGCCATTACCCGGGCGATCGGCCGCAAAGCCGCTATGGAGATGCTGCTGACCGGACGGTTTTTCCCGGCCCGGGAGGCCAAAGAGCTGGGTCTGGTGAACAGAGTGGTTTCCCCGGAAAGTTTGGACGAAGAGACGGAGACTCTCGCCAATCAAATCGCCGACGCCAGCAGATTCGTGCTGGCCATCGGCAAGCAGGGTTTCTATGCCCAGGTGGATCAATCAGACAGCAATGCCATGCACTATGCCAAGCATACCATTACCATGAATTTGCAAGCCGTTGATGCCCAGAACGGGATCAAAGCTTTTATTAATAAAGAAGCGTGTGTCTGGCAAAACCGCTAAAGAAAATCGACTCGTTTTTTGCGCAAATAGAGGAGCACTGCCTCAAGTTTCGGCGTTCAGTTTGAGCAACGCTTCGCTCAAGGTGCAATTGCCTCCAACCTCGAGTTCCGGAGGAACGCTCCTCAAGGACCGCAGGGCCGCTCAGCAAGGCCGTCAAGCCGTGCTTTGGGGTTTACGATGAACGGCGATCATGGTGATGTCATCAAATTGGGGCGCATTGTCGATGTGCAGGAATAGGTCGGTCTGGATTCTTTCGATCAATTCTGCTGCCGATGAGGCCGGAAGTTCCAACAGTGCACAAAATTTTTCTCTAGAATACAGGGTTTCGCTGGGTGAAAGAGCTTCAGTCACCCCGTCGGTATAGCCGATCAGAATGTCGCCCGGCTCAAGTTGCGATTGCTGGATTTTAAATTCCGCACCGGTGATGATGCCCACAACGGGGCCTGCGGCACTCAAGGTTTCTTTGATACCGGACCGTCCAATGATAAAAAGCGGCTCATGCCCGCCATTGATATAAGAAAGGGCCCCCGTCTCCGGATTGAGGACACCAAAAAAGAGGGTGGCAAACATGGTCTCATGGCCGTGTTCCTCGGAGATATAATCATTGGTCAGGGGATACAGCCTGCAACATGCGGAACAAATCGATCTCCAGGGTGCTCTTTTCCTCTTGGGTGGATTGAGCCGCTGACCACCCCCCCCAGGCTGATTTGTCCGGAAAAAACCCGCATCAAACTGCGAAACAGCGCCATGTAAAGGGCCGACCCCAAGCCTTTATCGCATACGTCCGCGATTACCAGTCCGATGTAATTACCCGGCAGCATGAACGCATCATAAAAATCTCCGGAAACCTGACGTGCCGGATGAAAACAGGTGCCGATCTCCCATCCGGCAACTCTGGGAATTTCAGTTGGTAAAAAGTCCCGCTGGATCTTTTTACCTTTTTCAAGTTCAGCATTTAACGCTTGCGAGTAGTTTTCAACTTCTGTTTTCGCCCGCTCGAGGGAATGATATGATTTTTCGAGTTTGGCATAGAGGCGTGCATTTTCCAACGCAATCGCAATTTGCCCGCCGGTCATTTCCATCAATTCGGCAGTTTCCTGACTGAAATGGCCGGTGCGCGCATGCAGCAGGGTGAGCAATCCCAGAAGTTTTTCATCCCGGAGGATCGGCACCGCCAGTGCGGAACGGACCGAATACGGCTGGTCCGGGAGGTCCAGCCAGCGATCGTCCGTTTGGGTGTCTTTAATTAAACCCACCCGGCGATGGCGTCTAACCCAGCCGGCCAGGCCTTTGTCTAAAACTCGGCCGATGAGCTGAGAGCGCTGCTCCGGTGTTGCATCGGAGCGGGTCAGAATACTCTCGATCACTACGCCATTGCGATCGAGCAGAAAAAGACTTCCTTTTTCAGCTCCGGTTAATTCCGCAAAAACTTCCAGGGTTTTTTGTAGAATTGAAACCAGTTTTTCCTCTTTGCCGGAAGATCGTGCCATCGAAACAAAATTTTCAAGGAGCTTACTTTGGGCTTGCAACGCTGCTTTTTCACTTTTCAATTGAGCCAGCTCTTTTTTAAGCGTCTTGAGTTCCTGCAATTTGATCTACCTCACACTGGACGGTTTTGATTGTAGGGAAGGACTGGCCCTTTGGAATTCAAAAAAAATGTTTGACTGTCGTTAATCCGACCGAGTATTACTTAATGACTGAAATCAAAGCATACATCAGCTAAGCAAACAATACAACTTAACTTTAGGAGGTCTTCAATGTTTAACCAAATTCTTATGGCGTTAAAATTTGGTGCGGCATCTGAGTTTGCGCTGGTCAAAGGTATTGAACTGGCCCAGGTGCATGATGCCGAACTGCATATCTTTCACGCCCTGGATTTTACCTTAAACGAACTGGAAGAAGACGATCCAAAACGGGTTAGCCTGGTTGAAGATGCGCAACAGCAGTACACTGCCAAAATAAAACCGTTGCTGGGAGATTTTGAAAAAGTATCCTTTACCTGTTTGCCGGCTGACCCGGCCATGACAACCTGTAAAATGGCGCGGGAAATGAATGTGGACCTTATAATTTTGGGCTGTCACCAGCTGCCGCAGAAGATGAGCCTCGGCCGGGTCGACTATATCGGGATGACCATTCTCGAAAAGGCGCCATGCCCGGTTATGCTGGTTCCGCTGTGTGAATAGAACCCATAATATATCCAGCGGTAAGGGGAGGGCAGCTGATGGTAACTCAATTTTGGGATTAGCGGCTTTTGCTGATGCGGGGATCTTATAATCTTATGGCTCTATTTTCTCGGTATCATCCAGTTGGGTGACTATTTTTATTAAATTTTTAAGTGAGTGAAAAGTTGTATCGCGAATGCCGGGATTGGAAATATAATTTGCAAAGGATCCCGCCGCATTGGTGCGATTGATAAACGTGATGCGGGTTCGGTCAGCAGATATCTTTTCAAGAATCCATTGATGTTCAGAATCTGTGATCCGAACATATTGCCTTCTCAAAGGAACCAATGGTTCCTTTAATGCGGTGCTTTGAATAACAACTTTTCCCAAAGCATAATCGATGGCGATTTCAGTTTTATATACAACATCCCGGTCTGAAAATGGCCAGGGGGCATCAATGGCCACGTAAAGGGAAAAATTATGTTTGGTTGAATTTTTTACGGGGATTTTTTTTGATTCAATGCACTTAAAAAACCATTTTGGATAAGATGGAATGTCAGCCAAAACAGATCCGACAACCTCAATGGGCCGGTTGATGATACCAACCCCTTTGTATTGCGCCTCGGGATGTCCGCTTACGTCTCTGGCATATAACGTGATACCGTCTTTATCAGCGATTAATTTCCACTCACCGCCTGCGACTGAAATTGTCGGTAAAAACATTAATATCAAAATGATTATTATGCGCTTATTAAAAGGGCCAGAAGTTTGCATCATGCCAGATGTCTTGCGTTAGTTCCCGGTCAATATCCGTCAGAAAATTCAGGTGCTGCGTCTCCCATTTTGCCAGCCAGTTATAAAGCGCTTTTTCATTTGCATCGGTCGCGATGGCGGCACGATCGGAATATAGTTTTATGGCGCTTTCTTCCATGGACATCGCCGCTGATATGGCGGCCGCTTCATAGGCGGCCGCTGAAATTTCGGATTTGATTTCCTTTGAAAGGACCTGCCTATCTATATCGGATTCCGGATGCTCGTCAAATCGGCCCGCATTGAACTCTTTATGGTCCTGATAGGCTTTAAATTGTTCGGAAAGGATCCGGATGTGATCCTTTTCCTCGTCGGCCATCATTTGAAAAAAACGTTTCACTGCATTGCCGGATGTTTGTTGGGCCACTTTTTCATAAAAGGCCTGTCCTCTTTTTTCCAACATAATTGCGCGCTTTAAAATATCAGTTGTTTTGTCGTCACCCATAATCTCCCTCCATTTTTTCACATATTTGATCGAAAAGCGTGATGATTTCGTTTTCATACCAGCTTTGCAGTTTAAATCCGGTAATGAACCCATTGTGTCCCCCATGGGGATGAATGACGAGCCGGATGTGTTTATTGAGTTTAAGATCATAAAAATCTTTTATCGGTATGATTGGATCATCTTGAGCCACAATAATAGTTGTCGGGGTGTCAACATCCGCGATTGCCGTTCCCATTACAGAATAGGCATTGAAGTAATCTTGCGCTGTTGGGAAATCGCTGTATTTTTCAAGCAACGCATCGGTTAGCGCCTGAATGGTTTTCAATCCCATCACGTCCCTAAAATCGTAGAGTTCCGGAAATAAGGTCTGTTTCTTTGTCAAAGAGCGGCGCCACTTCGCCAGGAAATATTTTCTGATGAAAGCGATCCGGTCGATCTTGGTTGTCGATTTTTGCGGATTCAACACCGGGCTGATGCTTACTGCATGGCTCAGATTTGCAATGCGAACACTGACACATTTTTTTAAAATGCGCAAAACGAAATTGGCGCCCAATGAAAATCCAACCAGAAAGACCGGGCGGCCGCGGGAGAAACCGGCAGCCTGTGTGACCGCCTGATAAACTTCTTCGAGAAGGACGGCATAAAAGACACCTTTATTGAGATGGTGGCTGTCCCCATGGTCTCTAAAGTTCAATCTGAATATGTCATAGCCATTGGCATACAAGATTTTGCCGCAGCGCAATATGTAAGTTGAGTCTGCACTGCCTTCCCAGCCATGCAGCAGAATTGCCAGACCTTTTGCCCGACCGTCATTTTGAGTGGAATGATAACTCAGCAGTTTAACGCCCTCGGCGGTTTCGATAATTTCTTCGCGCGCCACATCCCGC
>PVMK01125206.1_pt1 | contig 17218 bp, 15 predicted proteins | sample 1853481 | NCBI WGS metagenome assembly PVMK01 (sample SAMN08533507, study PRJNA380276) | Marine sediment metagenome, whole genome shotgun sequencing project.
TTTTTAATAGGAACGAATATTGAGAAAAATTCAGAAATACTGAAAGATATTATAGAACAAGGACATGTAATTGGTAACCATACCTTTTCACATTCGAATGATTTTGGGTTTTTAAAAACAAAAGAAGTGATTTCAGATTTGGGAAAAAATACTGCTTTGGTTGAAAGATTGTTTAATTTAAAAATGAATTTATTCAGACCTGCTTTTGGAGTAACTAATCCCAGAATTTCTAGAGCGGTAAAATTTTTACAATTACAACCTGTTGGTTGGAGTGTGAGATCGTTGGATACCGCCAAAAGCTCAGAGGAAAGGGTTTTACAGAGGATTGTAAAGAACCTAAAAAAAGGAGATGTAATACTACTTCACGATACCAGCCAAAAAACAGTTAATGTATTGGAACAATTTTTGGTATTTTTAGAAAAAAGAAATATGAAATCGGTTACTATTGACCAATTATTTAATGTTGAAGCATATGCGTAAGTTCATTTTTATATTGATTTTACTAATAACTTCTTTTAGTCAAGCACAAGACGTAGAGATGAGTGCCTCAGAAATTTCAATGTTAAAAAACCAGATACGAGATCTTTCAAAAAGTACCACAACCATAAAAGCAGATTTTGTGCAATTCAAGCATTTAGACTTTTTAACCAGTGATGTTGAAACTTCTGGAAATATGGCTTTTAAGGCACCCAACTGGGTGAAATGGGAATATACAAATCCATATGAGTATAGTGTGATTTTTAAAAACGACCTTTTATTAATAAATGATGGAGGTACCAAAAGCGATATTAAAATGGGCTCTAGTAGGCTTTTTAAGAAACTGAATGAGCTTATTATAAATAGTGTTACTGGAGATATGTTTGATGATAAAGAATTTGAAGTGTCTTATTTTAAGGCTAACAATTATAACAAGATTATTTTTAAAACGAAAAATAAGAAGTTGGCAAAATTGATAGCCATATTTGAATTGCATTTTAGTAAGGAAGACGGTGCAGTATTAGAAGTGAAAATGGTTGAGCCTTCAGAAGACTATACTAGAATTGTATTTTCAAACCGAGTGGTAAATAGCGAAATTAACGATGAAGTATTTACTAATTAGTTTATCATTCCTATTATTTGCTTCTTGTGCTTTACAAATTACAGAGGGATGGGTAGCAATAGAGTCCACACGAGATTTTTTTAAAAATAATTATTTTTCAGATACTAATGAAGATTATATTTATAAGTCAAAAATTGAGGTTTATGGACATAATTTTGGAGGAATTCTCATCATAAAAAAAACAGGCATTCAAGAGCATAGGGTTGTTTTTACAACAGAATTCGGAAATAAATTATTTGATTTTTTATACAAAGGAGAAAGTTTCACTAAAATTTTTATAATAGATGAACTCGATAAAAAAATAATTGTGAAAACACTACAACGAGATTTTAAATTATTAATTTCAGAAAAATCTAAAGTGCTTGAGCAATATACTTTTCAGGACAAGGATATTTTTAAAACAAGTGATGAGAAGCGAACTAATTTTTACTTTATTAATAAAAAAACTCATACTTTAGACAAAATAGTAAATACCACGAATTCCAGTGAAAAAGTAGAAATTCTTTTTACCAATAATAATGTTCAAATAGCCAATAATATACTTATTAACCATAAAAATATTAGATTGACCATAGAATTGGAAAAGTTTAAATAAGATAAAAAATGCAAATAGAAGGATTATACACTATAGATGATCTTGACAATACTGAAACCGAAATTTCAGCGAGGATTACACTTAATGCAAATCACGAAATATTTAATGGCCATTTCCCTGGTAACCCTATCATGCCAGGAGTTTGTATGATGCAAATTATTAAAGAATTGATTGAGCAAGTGTTGGATAAAAACCTGTTCCTTCAAACATCCACAAATATTAAATTTATGGCAAAAATAAATCCAAAGATTAATCCAAATTTGCTTTTAAATATTTCTTATTCTGAAGAGGATTCTATTTTAAAGATTAAGAACAGTTCTTATTTTGATGAGACACTTGCCTTAAAATTAAATGCTACCTACAAAATAATATCCTAGATGAAACTTATTATATTTATATTATTTACTTCAGTGTTTTTGTTTTTCCCTGATTTGTCTAAAGTGAGGATAGATTATAAGAATGCGATAAACGATTCAGAAAAAATAAGTCAGTTATATAATGAATTAAAAGAAGTTTCAAAAGAGGACCATAAAGTATTGGTAGCTTATAAGGGTGCTGTTTCTACGTTAATGTCAAAATTTGCAAAGACCTCAAAAGAAAAAAAAATGTTTTTTAAAGAAGGGGCAAGTTTAATTGAATATGCTGTTTCAGAAAGCCCTGAAAATGTTGAAATTCGATGTATCCGACTTGGAGTTCAGGAAAACGCTCCAAAAGTTGTAAAGTATCGTAAAAACAAAACTGAAGACAAACAATTTATTTTAAATCATTTTAAAGATATCCCTTCAGCAGAAGTAAAAGCTTATATTAGAGGATTTGTATGGCAATCTAAATCGTTTACACCAACTGAAAGGGAGTTAATAAAGTAATTCTAAAGATTAATTTAAATAATTGTGTCTGATACAAAATCTACGCAACAAAAGATAGATGATTTAAAAGTTTGTGTGTTGATCCCAACATACAATAATGACCGTACCTTAAAAAGAGTTATTGATGGAGTTTTAGAATTTACAGAGCACATTATTATTATTAATGATGGCTCCACAGATTCCACAGCACAGATTCTAAAAGAATACCCACAATTAGAACAACATCATATTCCCAAAAACAAAGGAAAAGGGAATGCCCTAAGAATTGGATTTACACTAGCTGAAAAATTAGGTTATCATTTTGCAATCACTATTGATAGTGATGGACAACATTTCCCAGATGATATTTCGGTATTTATTGAGGAATTAGAAAATTCAGAAACAATAAAAATATTACTGATTGGAGCTAGGAATATGGATCAAGATGGTGTGCCTAAAAAAAGCAATTTTGGACATAATTTCTCCAATTTTTGGTATCGGTTAGAAACAGGTATTGATCTTAGCGATACACAATCTGGTTTCAGATTATACCCTTTAAAAGAACTCAAAAAAATTAAGTTTTATACGACTAAGTTTGAATTTGAAATAGAGTGTATTGTAAAGGCTGCCTGGAGAGGAATCAAAGTTAAAAATGTCCCAATAAAAGTATTGTACGATGAGAGAGAACGAGTTTCTCATTTTAGACCTTTTATTGACTTTAGCAGAATAAGCTTTTTAAATACCTGGTTTGTATTGGTAACATTTCTGTACATTAGGCCACGAAATTTATATAGAAAATTTAGAAAGAAAGGGCTTAAACGTTTTTTTACTGAAGATCTATTAGGCAGTCAAGATTCACCTAGAAAAAAAGCATTATCTATTGCTCTAGGAGTATTAATAGGGCTATCTCCGTTTTGGGGATTCCATACTATAATCGTAATTTTTTTAGCTATATTTTTAAAATTAAATAAAGCAATTGCTTTTGCGTTTTCCAACGTAAGTATTCCTCCTTTTATTCCTTTTATAGTATTGATAAGCTTGCAAATAGGCGCCCTGTTTTTAGGTGATGAAAAAAGTTTTTCAATAGAAGATTTTAATGGTGATTTCGAGTTATTAAAAAGTCTTAAAACGTATATTGTAGGTAGTTTTATCTTTGCAATTGGTGCTTCTATTATTTCGGGGCTAATAGGGTATTTTACCCTTATATTATTTCAAAGAAAAAAGAACGCTTAAAGTGGAGACCATCTTTTATAATATACACACTTATATCGCTTCAAGGAAAATATGGAGTGCAGGAGTTTTACTAGCTTTTGTTTTTGGTTTGATATTTTTGGTGACAAAGCTTCAGTTTGAAGAAGATATTACTAAGTTAATTCCATCGAGTGATGAGTCTAAAGAGCTTCAGAAAGTATTAAAATCAGCAAACTTCTCAGATAAAATAATTGTAAATATTCAGGTACAGCCAGACGGTTCCTTTGAAAACTTATCCGATTTTGCTTCACAATTTATTGATAGTATTTTAAAATCATCTGAGGGTTATATCACCAATATTCAAGGTAAAGTAACCGATGAAGATTTATTGGGAACCATTGATTTTGTTTATCAAAATTTGCCCATTTTCCTTAATGAAGATGATTATAAAACTTTGGGCAATAAGATCTCCAAAGATAGTATTGATGACATTACAGTTGCTAACTATAAATCCATACTATCACCTTCAGGAATAATTACTAAAAACACGATAATTAAAGATCCTTTAGGGATATCATTAATTGCATTAAAAAAAATGCAACAACTTAATATTGGTGATGATTTTACCCTACAAGATAACTTTGTTGTAACCAGGGATAAAAAGAACATATTGCTTTTTATTACACCAAGATTAGAATCTAGCGAAACAGCTGCCAATAGCATTTTTGTTGATCAATTGTATGAAGTACAGGAAAAATTAAATAAAAAGTTTGAACATAAAGTACAAAGTGAATATTTTGGAGGTGTTCTAATTGCAGTTGCCAATGCCCGGCAAATAAAAAAAGATATTCAAATTACCGTAAGTATTTCGCTTTCGGTTCTAATGATTATTCTAATTGTTTTCTATAAAAAGTTAAGTATTCCCATTGTATTATTTGTACCAACAATTATTGGAGGACTACTGGCAGGAGTTTTTCTTTTATTAATTAGGGATAAAATATCTGCAATTTCATTGGGTTTAGGCTCTGTGCTTTTAGGAATCACAATAGATTATTCTTTGCATATACTTACTCATTTACGAAATAATAAAAACGTAAAGAGCTTATATCAAGACGTAACTCAACCAATATTAATGAGTAGTTTGACCACAGCTTTAGCGTTTTTATGTTTGTTGTTTATCAACTCTCAGGCCCTTCAGGATTTAGGAATATTTGCAGCTGTAAGTGTTCTGGGAGCCTCCGTTTTTGCATTACTTTTTATTCCACAAGTTTATAAAACTTCAGAAAAGAAATCAATAGGGAATACGGTTATAGATAAAGTTGCTCGATTAGAATTTCATAAAAAAAAGTGGATTCTGGCCATACTTTTTATATTACTAATGGTAAGTGTGTTTACATATAATAGGGTAATTTTTAATAATGATCTAACCACCTTAAATTTTGTTCCACCCCAATTGGAAGCTGCCGAGGAAAAACTAGATCTACTCACTAACTTTTCATCAAAATCCCTTTATATAACTACTTATTCTGATAAAAAAGATACTGCACTATTAGTAAATGATAGTGTTTTTAAACAATTAAATAAGTTAAAGGAGTCAGGCGAAATATACAATTTCAGCTCAATAGGGGCATTGGTTTTTTCTGAGGAAGTACAGCAGCAAAAAATTAATTTGTGGAATTCTTTTTGGAATGAAGAAACCAAGGGTATAACAAAAAACAATCTGATTGAAAGCGGTAAAAAATTAGGATTCAAGCCCAGTACTTTCAACCAATTTTACACGCTTCTTTCCAAAGAATTTAAACCCATAAGTCTTGAAGATTATGGCTCTATAAAAACTTTTTTTATTAATGATTATATTAATATAACTACCGATTTTATAACTGTTACTTCTTTAGTAAAAGTCGAGAAGAAAAATCTACAAAAAATAATAGATGTTTTCAAGGATAGAGAACACGTAATGTTGATTGATAGGCGTCAGATAAATGAAACATTTTTAGGTCACTTAAAAAACGATTTTAACAAGTTAATTGTTTTTTCACTAATAGCAGTAATTCTGATTTTAATGTTGTTTTACCGAAGCATATCCCTTACACTAATAACCAGTATTCCTATAGTGCTCACTTGGTTGCTTACTATTGGCATCATGGGACTTTTTCATCTAGAATTTAATGTCTTCAATATTATTATTTCCTCATTTATTTTTGGCTTAGGTATAGATTATAGCATTTTTATGACCAATGCATTGAGGAAAGATTATACCTATGGTTCAAAAGAAATAGGAACCTTTAAAATTTCAATTATTCTTTCGGTAATAACCACAGTATTGGGTGTTGGAGTATTAATTTTTGCAAAACACCCAGCTTTGTATTCTATTTCTATAATAAGTTTAATAGGTATATTAATTACCGTATTTGTAGCTTTTACCATACAACCACTATTGTTTCATGTTTTTATTAGTGATAGAACAAAAAGAGGGTATTCCCCTATAGACGTGACCTTATTTATGCGATCCATGTTATTGCTTGCCTTCTATGCTTTAGGAGGAATTTCATTGTCTTTGTTTAGCGTTACTATTCTTCAAATCATTCCAGTTTCAAGAAAGAGGAAATATAAATGGATGCATAGACAAATTTCCGTTTTTACAGCTTTGGTTTTAAACAACCACTATTTGGCTAAAAAAAAGGTGATAAATGATGTAAATGAAACCTTTAAAGACCCTGCGATTGTCATTTCTAATCACTCTTCATCATTAGATACTATTTCCATAAGTATCTTGATACCAAACTTAATTTTTATGGTGAATGATTGGGTGTATAGATCACCCATATTCGGAATCTTAGCACGAGTTTTAGGTTATTATCCTGTATCTACAGGAGTAGATGGAAGTGTTGAACATTTAAAAAAGAAACTAAATCAAGGGTATATATTGTGTGTTTTTCCAGAAGGAAAACGATCTTTCACCAATAAAATTGGGCGTTTTCATAAAGGAGCATTTTTCTTGCAACAGCAATTGAAAATAGATATTCTTCCTATATATATTCATGGAAATTCTGAGGTAATGCCCAAAGGGGATTTTATGATTCATTCAGGAAAAATTACACTTAAAGTAGGCGAAAGAATTCCATATAATAGTACCGGTTTTGGTAATACTGATAGAGAACGAACAAAAAACATTAGCAAATTTTATAAAAACAACTTTTTAGATTTCAGAAAAGAGAGTGAAGGAGAAGATTACTATAAAAGAATCTTATTTTCAAATTATAAGTATAAGGACCAAAGAATAATTTCGTTGATAAAAGAAGATTTCGAGATCAACAAAAAGAAGTATCATATATTAAATAAAGAAATTCCTATGAGATCTAAAATTTTACATATAGGAGACGATTATGGACAATTAGATATATTATTGGTTTCTAAATTTTTAGATAGGAAAATAACGTCCTTTATAAGAGATAAAAACAAACAGAAGGTTGCCAGAAATTGTTATACAAGCAGGTCTAGAAAAGTAAATTATATTTCAGAAAGGAATAGTTTGGATTATTCTAATTTTGATACTTTATTGCTAACAGATCCTGAAAGTAAATCGAACATTGGATTATCTGAATTAGAAAGCTTCAATAATATTATAATTGTAGATCAAGCATATTCTTTAGAAAAATTATTAGCTCTTGGGTTTAATATTATTAAGGAATTTGAAAATAGTATATTTTTTGAAAAATAAATGAGTTATTACCTTTATTCATCTTAAATATGAAAGACAAATACGATATAGTTATCATAGGCAGTGGATTGGGAGGCTTAGTGTCTGCTAATATCTTGGCGCGCCATGGATATAGTATTTGTGTGCTGGAAAAGAACAATCAATATGGAGGAAATTTACAGACATTTGTAAGAGATAAAAACATTTTTGACACTGGTGTACATTATATAGGGAGTTTAGGAGAAGGGGAGAATTTACATGAATATTTCACCTATTTAGGTATCATGGATGAGCTTAAACTCTTTAAAATGGATGAAGACAGATATGATATTATCACTTTTGATGATTACGAAAAAGAATATTATCATGCTCAAGGTTATGAAAATTTTTCAAAATCACTGATTGCACAATTCCCTGAAGAAGAAAAAGCAATAAAATCATATTGTAAAAAAATTCAGGATGTATGTAGCAATTTTCCTTTATATAGTTTAGATATAAGTTCGGAAGGATATAATATAGATGTGTTGAAAATCAAAATATCAGATTATTTTAATTCTATAACCGATAATGGTCTATTAAAAGCGGTCCTGGCAGGATCTAATTTTTTATATGCAGGCGGAAAAAATACTCCACTTTATGTTCATGCGCTTTCAGTAAACTCCTTTATTAAAAGTTCATGGCGTTGTGTTGATGGAGGCAGTCAGATATCAAGATTATTAATTAAAAGGATAAGAGAGTTTGGGGGAGAAGTTTTCAACCATCAAGAAGTTGTGAAATTTAGATTTAAAGATGATGAATTAGATTCAGTTATTACAAAAAGGGGAGAAGAGATAAAAGCCGATCTTTTTATCTCGAATATTGAACCAAAACTAACTGTAAAAATGTTAGGCGGTAAGGGTATGCGAAAATCGTATGTAAACAGAATAAATAGTATTAAAAGTATGATTTCTGCTTTTAGTATTTACATTGTTTTTAAACCTAAAACATTTAAATATATCAACCATAATTACTATCATTTTAAAAACCCTAATAGAGTTTGGGATGCTCAGGAGTATTCTGATTCCTCTTGGCCTGAAGGGTATATGTTATCAATGGGAGTTAGTGATAAACAAGATGAATGGAGTAGAAATTTAACCGCTATGGCTTATATGAAATTTGATGAGGTGGAGAAATGGAAAAATACTTTTAATACAGTTGCAGATGAGTCTGAAAGAGGAGAGGCTTATGAAAAATTCAAAGAGGAAAAATCTGAAATATTTATTAATGAGCTTGAGAAAAAGTATCCTAATATTAGAGAATGTATTCAATCTGTACATACTTCAACACCTTTATCATATCGCGATTATATTGGCTCTAACGATGGTGCAATGTATGGGTACGAAAAGGATGCTGATAACCCTATGATGGCTTTTCTTTCCCCAAAAACAAAATCAAAAAAACTATTTTTTACGGGGCAGAGTGTTAATATGCACGGAATTTTGGGAGTTACGATTAGTGCTGTATTAACCTGTTCCCATATCATTGGAAAAGAAAAATTAATGCGTTCTATTAAAGCGGTATTGTAAAAATGTTAAAGTCAAAAATATCATATTGTATCATAATATTAGTTTTTACCTCAATTTTATTTTCATCTTGTGGCACAAAAAAATCTTTATATGACAGACCCGATTTAAGCACTTATACTATAAGTGAAGCTCCAAGACAAAGAATGAATGATTCTTTATTTTTTAAAGAGAATAACAGTCTCCGTAAAAATGAATTTGGACAGTGGGAACTCATTGCCTATGGGAAAAACCCTTATGATTTAGGGAATACCATTGGAGCTTTAACTCAAGAATTAATGGCAAAACAGGAGGATATGTTTTTTAATAAGTTGAAAACAATGGTTCCTTCAGAGTTTAAACAAAACCTACTTCGCAAATTTCTAACTTGGTATGGACGTAAAATGTACCTTCATGTAATCGAAGAATACAAAGCAGAAATTTATGGAATTTCCAAATATGGATCTAATAATAACGATCTATTTGGAAGCAATTATTTAAAAGCGTTATTCCTTCATGGAGCCCATGATATTGGTCATGCACTTCAAGATCTGGCATTGGTGGGATGTTCATCTTTTGCGGTTTGGGGAGAAAACACAACCGACGGAAAATTGTTGATTGCCAGAAATTTTGATTTTTATGCCGGAGATGATTTTTCTGAAGAAAAAATAATCTCCTTTATACAACCAGAAAAGGGATATAAATTTATGGCGGTTTCCTGGGCAGGAATGATTGGAGTGATGTCTGGAATGAATGAAAAAGGATTAACTGTATCTATAAATGCCGGAAAATCTGATCTTCCTATGGTTGCTAAAACCCCCATTTCATTAGTGGCGAGAGAAATATTACAATATGCTTCAAACATTAAAGAAGCCATTGCAATTGCTAAAAAAAGAGAAGTATTTGTTTCAGAAGCTATATTGGTGGGTAGTGCAATAGACAATAAAGCCAGTATTATAGAAATATCTCCTGAGAATTTTGGGGTTTATAAAGTCGAGAATTCATCTAAAATAATCTGTTCAAATCATTTTCAAAGTGATGCATATAAAAATGATAATAATAATAAAAAAGCGATTATCGAAAGTCATTCTAAATACAGATTTGATAGAATGGAAGAACTTTTATTTGAAGCAGATCAAGTAACACCTAAAATAGCAGTAGATATTTTAAGAAACAGGGAAGGGCTCAACGATATAAAAATTGGCTACGGAAATGAAAAAGCACTTAACCAATTGTTAGCACATCATGGAATTGTTTTTCAACCTCATAAAAAAATGGTTTGGGTGTCTGCCAGACCCTATCAATTAGGGGAGTTTGTAGCGTTTCAGTTGGATAGTGTGTTTGCTAATTCAAAAAAAGAGACTAGTACTTTATCTTTACCACGATATTCAATTGAAAAAGATCCTTTTATAAGCACAGTTGACTTTAGTAATTATGAAAAATATAGAATTGAGAAAAGTAAATTAGAGCAGCTCATAGAAAGTAAGGGAAGTTTAAGTATTAAGGATACTGATCATTTTATATCCTTAAATCCCGATTTTTGGGAGGTTTATTATCTTGTTGGACTCAATTACTTTAATAAAAAATATTATAAAGCAGCATTAATTAAATTTGAAGAGGCCCTAAGCAAAGAAATTACAACGGTTTCAGATAGAAAAGACATAGAAAATTATATTAAAAAAATTAAAAGGAAATTAAATGATTCCTGAGATAGAATTAAAATCACCACAAGAAATCAAACTATTACAAGAGGATAAGCTACAAGAGTTGATGGCTTATTTGGCTGAAAACTCACCCTTTTATAAAAAAGTGTTTTCGGAAAATAATATTGACGTTTCAGATATTAAATTATTAGAAGATCTAGAAAAAATCCCGGTAACTACAAAAGACGATTTAAATAGATTCAATAATGATTTTTTATGTGTAGAGCCATCGAAATTAATAGATTATGTAACTACATCAGGAACCACTGGGAATCCTGTGTTTTTCGGACTTTCAGATAAAGATTTGGAAAGATTAGCCTATAATGAAGCTATTTCATTTGCCTGTTCAAAAATTACGAAAGAGGACACCATTCAATTAATGACCACTATAGACAAGAGGTTTTTAGCTGGACTGGCCTATTTTTTGGGAGCCAGAAAATTGGGTTCCGGGATTATAAGAGTAGGAGCAGGAATACCAGAATTGCAATGGGATTCAATTATTAAATTTGAGCCCACTTATTTGATAGCGGTTCCTTCCTTTTTACTGAAACTGATAGAATATGCGGAAAATAATAATATAGAGCTAAACTCAAGTTCAGTGAAAGGTGTGATATGTATTGGGGAGCCTTTAAAAAATCAGGATTTTACTTCTAATTTTTTATCAAAGAAAATTAAAAGAAAATGGAATATTGACTTGTATTCTACCTACGCTTCTACCGAGATGAGCACAGCTTTTACGGAGTGTGAATATCAACAAGGAGGACATCATCATCCCGAATTAATTATTGTCGAAATTTTAGACGAAAACAATCAGCCAGTTAAAGAGGGAGGAGATGGTGAATTGGTGATCACTACATTAGGAGTTGAAGCGATGCCCTTGTTGCGCTTTAAAACGGGAGATATAGTAAAAGCACATTACGAAGCTTGCAAATGCGGTAGAAATACCTTGCGCTTGGGACCTGTTATTGGCAGAAAGAAACATATGATCAAATATAAAGGGACGACTATTTATCCTCCAGCAATGTATGATTTGCTCAATGATTTTTCAGAAATTGAAAATTATATCATTGAAATCGATAAAAATGAAATCGGAATGGATAATATAACTATTAAGATAGGAGCAATTGAATCTTCGGAAGAATTAATGAAACGATTAAAGGATCATATTCGCGCTAAATTAAGGGTCTTGCCCCATATTGAATTTCTTTCAATAGATGAGGTAAATAAATTAAGGTTTCCAGGTATCAATAGAAAACCTATATTGTTCGTCGATAAAAGAGAAACTTATGTTGATTGAAGATATAATTAATTTTAAAGAAATAGAACCCTATTCAGAGGGACAGGTTAAGGAAGCTTTAAAATGGCTGGAAACCAACGAGGATTTTAATAAAGGAGTTCAGTTTTTTTATCCAAAATGGAGCAAAGAGGAAATTATTGAAAAATTAAAGGCTTGTAATAACTGTTCAGATTTTCAAGTGCAATTTATAGAAATGGTAATCAAGGATTCTATCAAAAACACGATGGATTCTTTTGAAATTATAGGTTTAGAAACCTTTGATAATTCCAATAGTTTTTTTATTTCCAACCATAGAGATATTTTTTTAGATTCTGCCTTATTGCAAAACCATTTATGGGATATTGGACAACCTTTTACCGAAATATCTTTAGGTGATAATTTAGTGGTGAATGACACTATGAAAGCCGTTGCAAAACTCAATAGTATGTTTACGGTTTTAAGGAGTAGCAGCAGGTCCGAAATGCTTAAAAATTCGATTACTCTTTCCAAATATTTACGGTATTCCATCACCGAAAAAAAGGTTTCTTCTTGGATTGCCCAGAATAGTGGAAGAACAAAAGACGGGGATGATAAAACTGCACCGGGATTGATTAAAATGCTGTTATTAAGTGGAGAGAATGATATTAAAGAAGCAATTTCTGAGTTAAATATCGTAGTCTCTACTATTTCTTACGAATATGAACCTTGTGCTTTTGAAAAAGCCAATGAGTTAAGTATTATTGAAAAAGATGGCGCTTATGAAAAAAGAAAATTTGAAAATATTTACAGCTTGGTAAATGGAATTAAAGATTTTAAGGGACATGTGAAATTGGTTTTTGAAAAACTAAATGTTGAAAGCATTCATTTTACCAATAACCGAAAAAAAGACGTGATCAGTATTGCAAATGAAATTGATAGAGTCGTTTATAATAATTATCAACTTCAGAAAACAAATTATATGGCCCACGATTTATTGTATAACGATCATAATTACAGGCATCACTATACTCAAAATGATATTGCAAAGTTTGAAGAGTATTTATCTGCCGCAAAAAACGAAGATATTTATCACAGACTTTTGAAAATATATGTTTCTCCATTACATAATAAGGAACAACTGAATCTTCAGAAGAATTAATGAAGAGATTAAAAGATCATAATCGCTCTAAATTAAGGGTTTTAGCTCATATTTGGTTTCTTTCTATTGGTGAAATAAATAAATTAAAGTTTCCCGGTATCAATAGAAAGCCTATATTGTTCGTTGATAAAAGAGAAATATGAAGATATTTTTGGCTGAAAAACAAAAGAAACCCAGGCACGAATGGAATCGAAGACGTAGCTCCTAAAAGAGCTACATTTCCCCACAAAAAAGTATTCCACTCGACCTGGGTTATATTATAAAAGCATCTTTTGTTATTCAAGATATAGTATCCCCCAATACAAGTCATCCTGACAAAAACATTCTAAATTTCATTAAATGTTTTAACTTCAACACTTTATAGTACAAATATAAATTATAACATAAGAAAAATCCTACAAAATAACCTAGTTTTAGCTAAAGAGTATCGAATACTCGTTGAAATGCTTAATTTATTCTTACAAAAAGTAGTCAAATAAGGTTAAAAATTAGTTTTCGCCTTGATTCTCACAGACTTTTTTAAGGATGTAGGTAAACTTCTGGGATAAGAATTCATCTTAAAATAACTGATTACTCCATAATAATTAGATTGGTAATTGTTGCAGATGTGATAGCTTATATTTACTTTTTTGTGTTTTAATACTTTTTTTGTGCTAACATACCCTTCAATATCTCTTATTCTCAACATATAAATTCCGTCATTAAGGTTGGATATATCAATCTTATTTTGATTTGAAAAATTTCTAACAAGTTGTCCCGTAATACTATAAATCTCAATTTGAGTTATCATATTTTTAGAATGAATATTTAAATTTCCATTTGTAGGGTTTGGAAATAATGAAATTTCATATAGATAATTATCATTATTAGATAAAGTATTACGATTTTCAAACCACATAATTTCATCACCTAAAAAAGATGCAGTGAGTATATCCTTGCCATTATCTCCATTTAAGTCAACTGAAAATATTGATGATGCTCCTATTACATTAGTAGATATAACTTGTTCAGTGCTAAAAGATCCATGACCAGAGGTATTATTATACCAAACTACTTTATTTTCAGACCAACTTGTAGCTATTACATCATTATCCCCGTCTAAATCCATATCGTCTATATAAATAGATGACACATTTAACAAATCTGTAGTAATAATTTTCTCGGAGCTAAAATTCCCATTTCCATCCATGTTTATATACCAACAAATTTTGTTGTCATTTCTGGATGCTGAAATAATATCCATATCTCCATCTCCATCTGATATAAAAACTGAAACAGCGCCCACTGCATTAGTAGATAATATTTGCTCCTTTCCAAAGTTGCCTTGACCGTCTATATTTTCAAACCAAGATATTTTATCATTGTTATGAGAAGCTGAAATAATATCTATATCCCCGTCTGAGTCTAAATCTGTTGCGAAAACCGATATTGCACCATTTATATTTGTAGAAATGATTATCTCAGAACTGAAATTACCAGCACCATCAATATTTTCATACCAAGAAATATGATTTCCATAGAATGAAGCAGTCATGATATCAATATCATTATCTCCATCTATATCACTCGCAAAAACTGAGTAAGCTCCAGATGAATTATTTGATATTATTTGCATAGATCCAAATTCACCTAGTCCATTAACATTTTCATACCAAGCTATGCTATTATCTAGCATAGATGCAGAAATAACATCCATGTCACCATCAGAATCTACATCTGCTGAGATAACCGAAGTAACTCCATCAGCATTTGTTGTTATGATTTGTTGAGGGCCAAATTGAGCATATAAATTAGAAAAACATAAATAGACTATCAATAAAGAAAAATAAATTTTCATGACTATAGTTTTAAATTGCCAAATGTTATTTCACAGCACAGAACCTGAAATAACGTAGATTAAAACTTATTGAAAAAATGGGAGTAATCTAATAAAAAAAGGCTTAATAGTTTTGTATACAAGCACATAAATAAATGTAAAGGATAATACTATAAAAAAGATAAAAAAAATATTATTTTAGCTTAAAAGCCATTTAATCCGTTTTTCTTTCTTCTTTTGTAGCTTATTAGCCACAAAACAAATGATTGTAATAACCAGATATACAGATCTTTACGTCTTTTATTATATAAATCATGGTTGTATTAAGTTTTTGATTAACCAAGTTTTTCCAAATTAATATTTAATTACTATTAATTCAGTTAACTGATTTTTACTGATAAGTAAATCAATACGATCGAATAGGTGCTACTTTAATTTTTTATTTGATTCTAAATTTCTGAAAGAGTCTTGCTATTTAGTAGGAACTTTTTTGGTTATGATAAAAATCATTAATTTTAAACCATCTAAACACACAACTATTATGGGAAAAGGCGATAAAAAAACAAGACGAGGTAAAATTACTATGGGAACTTTTGGAGTAAGACGACCACGTAAAAAAACAAAACCTTTTGTAGTTGTAAAGAAAAAAGCAACAACTACTGCAAAAGCAACGGAAGACAATCCAAAAACAGCTACTAAAGTTAAACCAAAAACAGCTACTAAAGTTAAACCAAAAGCAACTGTCAAAACAAAAGCTACTACTAAAACTAAACCATAGGTGGCTACTCACCTAACTTAAAAATTAAGGATAACGAAATCATAGCCTAGCCGTTGTGCAACATTTGAGAAATGAATACTGATAAATATTTCAACGAACTAATAAAACGAACAGAAAACCCTTTAGAATTTAATATTCTTATAACTCTATCTGAATTTGAATAATCAATTTAATAATTTGTTCATTATTAAATCAATATTTTTAATTCTTCATAATTGATTAATCAACCTTTTTTCAATTAATTGATTTTTATTGATTTGTTTATCTATGATGATGATATAATAACCAGTGATTGAGTACAAGATGATTTAAAAGAGATTACAGAAAGGTCTGAAAAAGCAATTAATTTTACAAATTGTTGGCATTTCGTTATTTATTTAGTTCAATATTTTCTTCATCAGTTAATAACCTTGAGTGTATAATAAATCGTACACCAAGTGGAATTTCAAGAGAAAAACTGGAACCTCTTCCCTTTGTAGCATCAACTGTTAAGTGTGTATGTTTCCAATATTCAAATTGGTCTTGGTTCATATAATAATTTACTCCTTCTAATTGTCCAAGTAAAATATCACTATCATCCAAATACATATCTCCTTCTTCAAAAATCATTGGTGCTGAACCATCACAACAACCACCACTTTGGTGGAATATTAATTCTCCGTGTTTTTCTTTGAGTTGATTTAATATTTTTATCGCTTTTTCTGTTATTGCAACTTTTTTATATTCCATATTTTTTTATAAAAAAGGCTGATTGAAATTTCAGTCAGCCTTATGTTTGAAGATTTCAATATCTATTAAAAGAAACCTAATTTGTTTTTGTCATAAGAAATAAGCATATTTTTAGTTTGACGATAATGGTTCATCATCATTAAGTGATTTTCACGTCCAAAACCAGATTTTTTATAACCTCCAAATGGTGCGTGAGCAGGATATGCGTGATAACAATTTACCCAAACTCTACCTGCTTTAATAGCTCTTGGAATTTGATATAATTGATGTGCATCTCTTGTCCAAACCCCTGCTCCTAATCCATAAAGTGTGTCATTTGCAATTTCTAAAGCTTCTGCTTCATCTTTAAATTTAGTTACAGAAAGTACTGGACCAAAAATTTCTTCTTGGAATACACGCATTTTATTGTGTCCTTCTAATATTGTTGGTTGAATATAAAATCCATTTGCTAAATCTCCTTCTAATTTACAAGCTTCACCACCTGTAAGAATTTTTGCTCCTTCTTCTTTTCCTATTTTGATATAAGAAAGAATTTTTTCGTATTGGTCATTAGATGCTTGTGCTCCAACCATTGTATTAACGTCATAAGGATTGGCTTGAATTGCTGCTTTTGTTCGAGCAATTACTCTTTTCATAAAAGCATCATAAATATCTTCTTGCACTAATAATCTTGATGGACAAGTACAAACTTCTCCTTGATTAAATGCAAATAGAACAGCACCTTCAATTGCTTTATCTAAAAAACGCATCATCTTCATCCATCACAAAATCAAAGAATATTTGGTGATTTCCCACCTAATTCCATTG
>PVMK01124058.1_pt1 | contig 17216 bp, 20 predicted proteins | sample 1853481 | NCBI WGS metagenome assembly PVMK01 (sample SAMN08533507, study PRJNA380276) | Marine sediment metagenome, whole genome shotgun sequencing project.
TACTTGTTGAAAACTGGTGTCGATTCATAAACGCTCTGTTGCTCTTCATTGTTTTCTCCCGTTCCCGACTGGTGGATTCCTGACCGAACATAAGAAATATAAAAGCCATGTTACTCGCATGTTGCCTCCAGTCAAATGGTTGTCTATGCGACTGGTAAACACCGCGCCGAACTCTTAGGCTCCCTATATCGAACCGCTGAGAGCTCACGTCCAACCAACGAAGTCAGCATGATCCCACAGGCAACCAGCACCGCCGCGAAGATTCGTTGCCGGCCAAACGATTCTCGAAATACCAGTGTTCCAATCAGAGCGGCAAAAATAACACTGGTTTCGCGCAACGACGAGACCATCGCCATCGATCCAAAACCCATGGCAAATATTACCAGCGCATACGCGGTACTGGACGCCAGGCCTCCAACGATTATCTTTCCCTTTTTACCGGTCATGTACTCGAACCAGCTGGCACGGTCTCTAGCCAATAGAACAAGACATATTGGAAAGGGTTCGAGCACGAATAGCCATAGGATATAGCTCATACTGTTGCCTGCGGCTCGCACGCCCAGGCCATCGGTCACGGTATAGGCTGCAATCAAAACCGAGGTTGCCAGGCCCCAGCGGAGCGCCAGTGGTGATATCTTACCAAACTGCCCACCCAGTAATGTAATACTGACCAGTCCGAAACTGATCAGACCGATACCCAGCATCGAACCAGGTGATAACCACTCGCGCGCAAAGACTGCGGCACCGATTGCGACCAGTACCGGCGCCAGACCGCGAAACAACGGGTACATTTGCGATAAATCGCCTGCACGGTACGATTTCGCGAGGGTGAAATAGTAAAAATTATGCCAGATAACCGACAGTAAAATCATCGGCCAGCTTTCAACCAGAGGTGTCGGTACAAGGAACAGGAAAGGCAGGCAAATCAGTGCACCGATGAGCTGATAGGAAGCGATACTGTACTCCGGCGTGCCACCGGATTTAGCCATCGCATTCCAGCTGGCATGCAACAGAGCCGCGAGCAATACCAGCCCGATCAGTAGAGGAGTCACGCTTTGCTTACAGGTATCGCACTAAAATTTATCTGCGCTCCGGCAGTCGCGTTGACATATGTAACCGGAGAATTTTAGATGTCTACTTAACGACCGTCACTGTACATTGCGCATGCCGCACGACCTTGGCGGCACAGGAACCCAGCAACAAATTCTCGATCTGACTATTGTGCGAGGCAATTACGATCAGATCGATATCGTCGGTTTTGGCCTGTTTTAGTATTAGCTCCGCAGGATTTCCCTCAACCACGATCGGATTAGTATTAATATCGTTCGGAATATTGTCATCCACGTATTGCCTGAGGTGGCGGGCAACTTCTTTCAATGCATTGGCTACTGTCTGTTCATCAAAGAAAGAAGCAACGATAGGCATTCCAAAACCCGGTGCGACAGTCATCACGGTGAGTTTTGCCTTCGATCGCCTGGCCTCGTCAATCGCAATCTTGAGGGCTTTTTCAGCTTCGACCGTATGTTCCATATCTACTGAAAATAGAATATTATTATACATGGCTCGGTTCCCCCGCCGGTGTGATTTTATCCTGATCACGCCGAGTCGTCTGGACTTTCCAGACCAGGAATAACAGCGCTAGTGCTGGTATATAGAACCAGCGCTTATCCGGTGTATCGGCTTTTTTCTGCACGTCGACAATTTCCCAGTCAAAATCAATCTTCTGTTTGTCGGCAGCGCTACCAAAGACGATATTATCCACGAACATTTTATCGCCTTCCTGCCGGAGTTCGAGACCTGCCGCCTTTTCTATCCGGTCCTTGCCTGGCCCTAGTTTACCAACCGGTAGCATAACCACCTTGTCCACTAAATCGCCTTCCAGGGTTTCACCCATGACGTGGACCCTTAGCAATCCATTGTCCGGCTGCTGTTCGGCAATTTCATAGATTTTACTGGCCTCTACCTTGACCAGTGGATCGTAAACCATGTCCATGAAGAATCCCGGACGAAACAGCGTAAAGGTAATCAGGAGCAGTGCAACCGTTTCCCATTTTTTGCTGTGGGTGATGAAAAATCCCTGCGTCGCCGCCGCAAACAATAGCATGGCTACCAACGCCGAACTGACCACGACTATCAAATGGATTGGGCCGGTGATGCCAATCATCAGCAATTCGGTATTGAATATAAACATGAATGGCAGAATGCCGGTACGTATGTCGTAGGTAAAGCCCTGGACACCGGTTTTAATCGGGTCACCTCCCGAGATCGCTGCCGCCGCATAGGCGGCCAATCCCACCGGCGGCGTATCGTCCGCGAGTATGCCGAAATAGAACACGAATAAATGGACCGCGATCAAGGGTACGATCAACCCATTGCTGGCGCCGACCGAAACTATGACAGGTGCCATCAACGAGGAAACCACGATGTAGTTTGCGGTGGTCGGTAAACCCATGCCCAATATCAGGCTAATAACGGCGGTAAAAATCAACATCAGGATCAAATTACCGGCCGAGATGAACTCGACGAACTCGGCCAGTACGAGACCAATGCCGGTCAGCGTGACAGTACCGAGGATAATGCCTGCACAGGCAGTCGCTACACCGATACCAATCATGTTCCTGGCACCAGAGACCATGCCATCGACAAAATCCAAGCGACATTCATTGAAATACTCGCCGAGCTGGCTCTCACCGCGAAACATGGCCTTCAGCGGTTTATGAGTGAGTAGTACGATTGCCATGAATATGGTGGCATAAAAAGCCGACAATCCGGGCGACAGACGCTCAACCGTCAGACACCAGATTAATACCGCGACCGGCAACAAAAAGTACAGACCGGATTTTACAATGGGACCGGGTATGGGCAACTCATCGATCTTGTCACTGCGCCCAAGTTCTGGAAAATTGGTCGAATACCTGGCCAGGGCTATATAGGCGATCAAAACTATGACCGAGGCAATCCAGAAGGTGAAATCACCACCCACTTCTTTTAGCCAGCCAAAACCGTAGTAGCAGATACCCGACAGTATAATGATGCCGAGAATAACCGTGGTATAGACGACCAGGTTACGCATCAGGGTATTCTGAACAGTCCTCTTCAGACCCTCCAGGCCAGCCTTCGATGCCTCCAGGTGAACGATGTAAACCAGCGCAATATAAGCAATGACTGCTGGCAGGAAGGCGTGTTTGATGACTTCTATATAAGAGATGCCGACAAACTCGATCATCAGGAAAGCGGCGGCGCCCATGACGGGCGGTGTCAGCTGGCCATTGGTCGAAGACGCGACTTCCACTGCACCCGCCTTTTCAGCCGAAAATCCCACGCGCTTCATCAGCGGTATGGTAAAGGTGCCGGTGGTTACCACGTTGGCAATCGATGACCCGGAAACCAGGCCGGTCAGGGCGGATGAGACCACCGCTGCCTTTGCCGGGCCACCTTTCATATGGCCGAGTAGCGAAAAAGCAACCCAGATGAAATAGTTACCGGCGCCGGCTTTTTCCAGCATCGAACCGAACAGTACAAAGAGAAACACCATCGATGCCGATACACCCAGTGCCACACCAAAAACACCTTCCTGGGTAATCCACATATGCGACATGGCTTTACCGAAGGAAGCGCCTTTCCAGGCAATAATATCCGGGGCAAGGTGGCCAAAAAATACATAGCTGAGAAATATTGCCGCGATTACCATTAACGGCGGTCCCAAAGCGCGCCTCGCCGCTTCCAGTACCAGTACCAGACCGATACCGGCAATGACCAGATCCGTGGTAGTCGGCAGTCCGGGACGCTCTCCCAGTTCAACCGCAAAAATCGACAGATACATGGTCACAACTATACCGGTGAAAGCCAATATCCAGTCCTGAACCGGGATTCTTTCACGGGGTGAGCTTTTTAACGCCGGATAAGCCAGGAATGCCAGGGAAATTGCGAAGGCAAGATGAATTGACCGGGTATCGGTATTGTTGAGTACCGGCAGCCAGGAGGAAAATGCATCCAGATAGGGCAAGGGCGAAGCAATCCATAATTGAAATACAGCCCAGCAAAACGCGGTTGATACAATAAGTTTGCCGACATTACCCTTGGGACTGCGTGCACCGGTATCGGTTGCGGCAATCATCGCCTCCAGTTCAGCGTCCGAAGCTTGAGATTTGTTCGTTTCTTCGACCATTGCGGCCTCTCCTCTTCCTGGCAATAGTTATTGTTTAGGAAACTTCTTATTTAATTCTGAACCATATTAACCAATAGCGGTTAATTCATGACCCGATCAGTGCTTCCTTTGTAATACAGGGGATCAACTTTGCTTATTTAACTCAATCCGCATTGAACAGTTCACTTTGCAGCTTGAGTTAAATAAACAAGGGGGCAGGCCCCCTTGCCAGAACTTCTACTAGCTGTCGTACAGATTACATCCAGCCGCGTTCTTTATAGTAGCGAACCGCACCCTCGTGTATTGGTGCAGAAATGCCTTTGCTGATCATGTCTTTTTCATTCAGATGAGCAAATGCCGGGTGTAACTTTTTGAATGCTTCAAAGTTATCGAATACTGCTTTTACAACCACGTAAATGGTATCAGCCGAAGTTGCAGTAGACGCCACAAAAGTAGCCAATACACCGAAAGTGGGGACATCATCCGGGTTACCACGATACATGCCACCGGGAATGACTGTAGTACCATAGAACGGATACTTGGCAACCAGCTTGTCTACCGCTGCGCCCTTGACTGCAACAAAGTTAGCATCGCAGGTAGTAGTCGCTTCCTTATTCAGAGCTGCGGGATTACCAACCAACCAGAAAAACGCGTCTATCTTGTTATCGCATAATGCACCAGGTGTCTCTGAAGACTTCATTTGAGAGGCCAGTTTAAGATCGCCATTAGTTTTACCCATCGCACCCCAGACAACATTCCAGGTTGCTTCAGTACCCGATCCGGGGTTTCCAATATTGACACGCTTGTTTACCAGGTCATCGATAGTTTTGATATTGGAATCTTTACGCGCCACGATACTGATGGGTTCCGGGTGTACCGAAAATACAGCTCTCAGTTCTTTAAAAGGTCCCGCGTCGATAAAGGCCTGTTTACCAGAACCGTTATAGGCATGGAATTGCCAGTCAGACTGCGCAACGCCCATGTCCAGTTCACCGCCACGGATGGTATTAATGTTGTATACCGATCCACCGGTCGATTCAACCGAGCAACGTATGCCGTGTTCCTTGCGCCCCTTGTTTACCAGCCGGCAAATGGCGCCACCGGTAGGGTAATAAACACCGGTCACGCCGCCGGTACCTATGGTTACAAATTGCTGCTCTGCTGCGAGTACTGGTGCCATGCTGAACGACGCGGCGACCAGTGACGCAATAGCGAGCTTGCCTAATACTTTCATGATTTTCTCCTTTGCTTTTCGGGCCGATTAATTGTTGTTATGGTGGGACACGGCTTCGGCAATCCTTGTACCACTAATAAAACCTTGACGGTTTCCGCTCATTGTAGGTTTCGGAAAGTTAATGTCAAATGTGCGCAGCTAATCGAAGGCCGAATATATAGCGCCACCCAGACAATAATGTTCAAGTCGGTGCGCCGCGATAGTAATGCCATAAAAACAGGCTTCCTGCGCTACGCCAGGGTGACCAATGCTCAATCAAGGCGCGTGCCTGCTTTGGCGTCGGTCGCTGCGCCAGCCTCTTTAATCGCTGTAGCGCTACCTGCAATGCCAGGTCGTCTGCGGGGAATATATCCTTGCGTCGCAGTGAGAACATCAGGTAGATTTCTGCACTCCAGACACCAAAGCCGCGTAGCGCCGTTATTGTCTTGACCGCTTCGTCATTTTTCATTCCCGGCAGGTCGCCAGGAACAAAATCACCATCGAGAATTGCCCTGGCAAGCCCCTGTGCGTACTCGACCTTTCGCATCGACAGACCAGCTTCGCGCAACGCATCTTCCGGCAAATTGAGTAACGACGGCGCATCCAGTCGTGGTAAAAATTTGCGTACTCGCTGCATAATCGCCGCGGCCGCTTCGGTCGATATCTGCTGGCTCACCATTGTACTAAAAAAAGTTTCGAATCCCTGCGCCCGAATTCTTGGCCGCGGGTAACCGATAGTGCCCACGGCGCTCGCGACATCGGCGTCGACACGGGCAATACTATCTATATCGTTTATGACTTGTTTTTGAACCAATCGGATCTGCTCCCGGTAAGAATTGACTGCCGATAATCTAGTATGCCAGAGAATGGTCGGAAATTTGACCAGGCGAATGTTAATTAAAAATACATTAAGATACAGCAAGATACCGCTGGAAATTCAGCTGTGGTTTTTTATATTGTTAATATTTAACTCAACAGGAGACTCGGGATGGCCGCTTACTGGATCGCCCATGTTACCGTCAACGACGCCGATGCATACGGCGAATATGCCAAACGTGCTACCGGCGCTATCGAAGCCCATGGCGGTGAATTTCTGGCACGGGCAACGCGCGCAATCTGGCTCGAAGGCAACGAGCGCGCGCGTAACGTTGTAGTGCGTTTCCCCTCTGTCGAGGATGCCGAGCAATGCTACCAATCAGCGGCTTACCAGGAAGCCCTGTCCTATGCGAGGGGTGCTTCCGAGCGCGACCTCTGCATTGTCGAAGGTAATTAAACAGGATTTTATGGGCGGTCTAACTGGCTCGTAAAGCCTCGCTCCGACCCCGAAGATACCTAAAATAAAGCAACCCCGGTAATGGAAGAAAGACAGCATACCCGTGTAGATCCACACGATGAGCCGCGCATGCATCAGCTGGTGGTTGCCGTCAAGCGGCGGGCACCGCTCGATGCCCTGGTGTTGCTTGATCGCGAATCTGATGAAGTTATCGCGGATGTCCTGGAGCAATTACATCCTGACCTGGCCGTACGTATCCTGTCGCATATGGAATCAGAGCGCAGCGCGCTGTTATTGCCGAGCATCGAAGACAAAATTGGCGAGCAATGGTCGGTTAACCTGGGCTATCCGGAAGACAGTATCGGGCGCATGATGGAACCACCGTTAGAAGCTTTCCCACCAACCATGCGCGTACATGAACTGACCGATATACTGCGAGATATTGCTCGTGATCGACAGGTGGTCTACGCTTTCGTAGTCGAACAAGACATGACCCTGGTCGGTCTGGTAGCGATGCGAGATTTACTCTTCGCGAAGCCTGAAGACACGCTTAGAAAGCTGATGATCACGCAATTGTTCTACTTCAGGGCCTCTACCACGGTGGACGACTCGATTGGCGCGGCACTGTTACGACACTATCCGATCTACCCGGTGTGCGACGAAGATCGGCACCTGGTAGGCCTGGTACGGGGTTACGCCCTGTTTGAACGACGAACCATTGAACTCACCGCGCATACCGGGCAAATGGTCGGTGTCGAAAAAGAGGAACATATCGGTACCCCCTGGCTTAAATGCATGTTAATGCGCCATTCCTGGTTACAGTTAAATTTGATGACCGCATTCGTAGCAGGCGCTGTAGTCGGCATGTTTGAAGACACAATCGCCCAAATTGTAGTACTCGCAGCATTTTTACCCGTGCTGGCCGGGCAGTCCGGTAATTCTGGTTGCCAGGCCCTTGCGGTTACACTGCGGAGTATGACGTTGAATGAACTGAAACCGGGTATGGAACTTGGATTAATCAAAAAAGAGGCCGTACTGGGTCTTGGCAACGGCCTACTGGTTGGACTGACCGCGGCACTGGGGATGTATCTTTATGCCAGCGCAAGCGGAAACGAGTCAGCTTTCACGCTGGCCGTGGTGGTGTTGTTTGCAATGCTCGGTGCCTGCATTATCAGCGGCGTCATCGGTGTTATCGTTCCGCTGACGCTGCGCCGATTAGGCACGGACCCGGTCACCGCCTCGACAATATTCCTCACCACCGCGACCGATATCGTCAGCATGGGTCTATTACTCGCGCTGGCCACCGTGATAATGCTGTAAATGGAATGCACGGGCAGCGATTGCGTCCTATTAAAAATTTAATGCGGATTAGATACCGAGCATATCCAATGGACTGGTTACTGTAATTCCCAGTTTGTTAAGTACGTGGGTATATATATCGTGGTAGAAACATCGGCATGACCAAGAAGTTGCTGCACGGTTCGAATATCGTAGCCATTCTCCAAACTTTGAAATTAGAATGAAGTGCATAACCCGAGAAATCTATGTCAAATTAATTCAAGGTGTTGAGTTTATAATTGAAGAATGCATAGTTGCCACATAACTAGAGCATGCAGTCGGACAAGTGCCCGCTGTGCGTTCATTTTGACCGCTGATGTTGGGCGTTATAAGGCAATTGGAGAATCATGAAATACCAGGCATTAAATTTTAAAGAAAAGCTTTCTCTCTTTGACGAGCAATGGACACCTAAAGTTATTGCAGAGATGAATGACTATCAGTTCAAGATTGTAAAAATAAAGGGTGATTTCGTATGGCATGATCACGAAGACACGGATGAAACCTTCATAGTTTTGGAAGGAAAACTACGTATAGATTTCAGAGATGGTCAAGTAGAACTATTGGATGGGGAAATGTTTATTGTACCCAAAGGTGTCGAACATAAACCTTATGCTGAAGAAGAAGTTAAAATGCTTTTAATTGAGCCACGTGGAGTAAAGAATACTGGGGATAAAGGTGGCAAACTTACCGCGGATAATGATGTATGGATTTAAGGCATTATGACAAGCGCATGCAACGGACGCAGCAAAGCTGCGCCGCTGATGCTGGGCGTTATATTGCAGGATAAAGATTGCAAATGATTCGATGTACAGCGAAACTTTTAAAGGAAATGGGGTTGAAGAAAGCAGACCTCGTCGATGAGTCCCCGAAATTTTCTTTCCTCGGTCAGTGGCATGCAAATCTAATTTATATCAATCGCCGAAAATGCGTAATATTTGTTAATGACAAAATTCTTCTTAATTTTATTGTTGCAGATGTCTCACGTGCCGAAATTAGAAAGCTTGATGAAATGTTCGAATCAATGTTTCGATGTGTTTTAGCTTCAGAAGATTTTTCGAAGGAACTCATTGAAAAGGTTCTGGCAGAATACTCTAAAATAAATTTTGGAAAGAGTAATAACAGAAGCGTCCTTGGGTCATTAAATGATTTGGCTTTCAACTATGAATACAGCATTTGTGAGAGTGGCGGCCCACATAGCCAAGAAGTTCCAGCAATCATCGCAAGATTGAACCGAATGCCGATGAGGGCTAGTGTAGGTTACATCTACCCACTAGAAGAGTTGGGAAAATTATTTCAATCTGCAACATAGCAAACGCATGCAGTCGGATCGCTCAAAGCTCGCTTCGCTCCCTTTGTACGACCGCCGATGCTGGGCGTTAAGCGGCATATAGGAGCAACCCGAAATGTCAGAAGATGAAACAGTAGATCATTACGACACGAGTTATAGTAATTTTGCTACAGATTTATACGCGACCATCAGAAAAGAAGCTTTTGGCGAAGACATCGGTCAAACCGGTTGGTTAACCGCGAATGAGCAAGATGATTTTATCTCGAAGCTGGATGTCGGTAGTGGCGACGCTCTTTTGGATGTTGCGTGTGGCTCAGGGGGCCCTACCCTGCGAATTGCCGCTAAGACGGGATGTAATGTTGTTGGAATTGATATTAATGAGCAAGGCATTGGAGCTGCTAGAGAACAAGCAAAAGACCTGGGATTAACAGGTCAAGCCAATTTCGAAGTCATCGATGGAAGCAAATCGCTCCAATTTGAAGAAGCTTCCTTTAGCGGTCTCATTTGTGTTGACGCCGTTAATCATCTTCCGAGGCGTGAGAGCGTTTTTTCGGACTGGTATCGAGTTTTAGAGCCAGGTGGAAGACTTGTATTTACCGACCCTATAACAATTACTGGCCCTCTCACCAATAAGGAGATCAGAATTCGTAGTTCCATCGGATTTTTTCTCTTTGTGCCAAACAGTGTTAACGAACGCCTACTGGAGAATGCAGGTTTTGAGGTAAAAACTGTTGAGGACAAAACCGAAAATATGGCGTTTATGGCGCGCAATTGGCTGAATGTCAGAGATCGATATTCGAGCGAATTAATAAATATGGAGGGAGAGGAATCCTTCTCGGGGCAACAAACCTTTTTCGAGGTTGCCGCAAAAATTGCTGAAGAGCGGCGCTTATCAAGATTCGCTTTTCACGCTGTAAAATCATCTGAATGATAAAATGCCGCACAACAAACGCATGCAGTCTGACGCGGCAGGGCCGCGCCGGTGCGAGGCTACGAGAACTAAAGAAGGGTAGCTATCTATGATCGATCGAGACATAGACATTCACACCAAAGAGGGTGCGATGAATACGTTTGTCACACACCCTGAGGAAGATGGTCCACATCCAGTTGTGTTTTTCCTGATGGATGCACCAGGCAAGCGTGAAGAGTTGCACGATATGGCACGTCGGCTTGGTTCAGCTGGATACTATGTAGTGTTGCCCAATCTTTACTATCGGCGTCTGCGCGAGTTTGATGTGGACTCGTCCAGTCGCGAGGAAATGTTCGAGCATATGCATTCGCTTTCCAATTCCATGGTTTGTGAAGACATTCAGGCACTAATGGAATTTGCTGCATTGGACGGTGCCGCTCGCGATGGCAAGACAGGTTGTGTTGGTTATTGCATGAGCGGTCCATTCGCGTTTGCAGCCGCGGCTGCCTTTCCCGATCGAATCGCGGCCTCTGCGTCATTTCATGGTGTGCGTCTGTTCGCTGATGCAGAAGACTCCCCACATCTTAGCGCTGGAAAAATCAGGGGCGAGATGTATTTTGGTTGTGCAGAGACTGACGAATATGCACCCCAACAAATGATCGATGGTCTAGAGAGCCACCTGGCTAACACTGGGATTAATTATCGAGTCGAGGTATACCCTGGCACAGAGCATGGATTCGTTTTCCCGTTAAGGCGGGGGAAATACCACAAGGCGGCGGCTGAACGACATTGGGAAAGATTGCTGGCGATGTATGGCCGCTGTTTGTAATGGCGTGTGACGATTACACTATGGTTCCAAGGCCAATTTCTGCCATTGAAGATCTCATAACAAGGACTTACAGCGGACCTGGCTAGCGCCAGGCCGCTGAAGAAAGACGTAAGAGGGCATCATGAAATTACACCATATAAACATTAAAGCCCCTGAAGCACTGCTTGAGCGGGAAAAGGAATTTTTCTGTGATGTTCTGGATCTACGAGAAGGAGAAAGGCCAAATTTTTCAAGTAAAGGCTACTGGCTTTATGCAGGTGATAATGCAATCGTTCATCTTTCTGAAAGCGAGGCACATTATAAAAATGAGAAGCAGGGTTTCTTTGATCATGTAGCGTTTCAAACATCAAATCTAAAAAGGTTAATTCAAATCCTCCAAGATCGAGGAATTGACTACTCAACTGTTTATCTTCCAGAAATTGAAATGACACAGGTTTTTTTGAAATCACCGCTTGAAACCGGGATAGAGATTAACTTTAAAAACGAAAAAATCTAAATTGCCCTCTTACAAGCGCATGCAGTCGGACCCAGAAAAGCTGGGCCGCTGCGCGTGGGCATTAGTTGGCACACTCAAATAGAATGGAGGAGTAGATGGGTGATACTGATACAGGGCAGATTTCAGAAGACGCCGCAAAGATCTACGAAGAATTCTACCTTCCAGCACTATTCGAAGCATGGTCTCCCCTCGTCGTTGACGCCGCAAAAATTCAAAAAGGGCATCGGGTCATCGATGTAGCCTGTGGCACTGGAGTCCTGGCAATTTCAGTTTCAGATCATATTGGCCCCGAAGGCTCTGTTGTTGGCATCGATATCAACGAAGGAATGCTGAACATTGCCAAATCGAAAACAGCACTGATTGACTGGCGAAATGCCCCTGCCGAGTCATTACCTTTCGAAGATGCCAGCTTCAATTGTGCCATAAGTCAGTTCGGTTTAATGTACTTCAAAAATCGAGAAACCGCCTTACGAGAAATGATTAGAGTGCTTCAGTCAGAGGGATCACTGGTAGTCGTGGTTTGGGATAAACTTGAAAATAATCCAGGTCTTGCTGCCGAAGATCAGCTTTGGCAACAAATCTTCGGTGAACAAGCCGCGGACGAGGTGCCTTATAGCCTTGGTGACAAACGGGTTCTCCAAAATCTATTTGAAAGCTCAGGTATAACTGATACAGAAATCAAAACACATAAAAGGACTGCTCGTTTCTCGTCAATCGAGAATTGGATCTACACCGGCGCAAAAGGATGGACCGAAGACGATGCGATTAGCGATGACCAGTTAGAGCTCCTGCTTCAGAAAGCACAACAGGAACTCGTTACCTTTGAAAGACCAGACGGGTCTGTTGCGTTTCCAACGTCGGCGCATATTGTTATTGCAAGAAAATAATCAAATGAATAATACAGTGTCACATAACAACGCTCTGCAGTCGGACAAACCACTCGCTACGCGAGCGGTTTTCCGCTGAGCGAGGCGTTGTGTGGCAAGCAAATATAGTAATCAGCTCACAACTACAGAATTCAAATATCAATCATGCAATCCGCAGATAATTTAAGCCTAGAAGCGAAAATAGCCTACCAGGCCTTTCTTGATATGAGTATTAGTAAGACAACACATTTCAACGGCTTGAAATTAATCGAAGCTAAGTACAAATCTGGTGGTGTACCCAGTATCGTGGAAAATCTGGAAATGGAAAAATTGCTTGCCAATCATGATAAAAACGTACTAGCGTTTAAAACGGCAATGGCTGCTGTAACAGACAGTGATGAAAAACAAACCTTGATTGAATTAATGTCTTAATCAATGTTGAAAATAAACATGACTTTGCCACATGACAAGCGCATGCAGTCGGCTCAACAATCCCCTACGCGCTTTGTCGACCGATGATGCAAGGCGTTTTAGCTCTTAACGAGAACTCATGAATAAGACGGATCTAGAATCCTATGTCAAACTATAACAAAACCATCAATTTAATGGCGCAAAAGACGCGCCGCAAAATATGGTGGCGTTATGAATAGGCAAGAAATGGACATAGTGGAAATACCGAAGGAAAATATAGATGAAATAGAACCTCTTTTGAGGCGTAGATGAAACACATTGAAACGAACCAATTAAGCGTTGCCTATCGGGATATTGGCCCTTCTAATAGCAAACCAATTTTCCTGATGCACGGATTTCCTTATGATGTGCACTCATACGACGTTGTTTCAGAACGCCTTTCCGAACAAGGCTTTCGATGTATTATTCCTTTTCTGCGGGGATACGGTCCTACAGCCTTCAAGTCTCCCGACATTCTACGCTCAGGCCAACAGGCAGCCCTGGGGGCTGACTTGCTTTCACTTATGGATGCGTTGGATATTCCCGAAGCATTTGTTGGAGGATATGACTGGGGTGGCCGAGCCGCCTGCATCGTTGCAGCGCTTTGGCCGGAACGGGTACGCGGACTAGTGAGCTGTGGTGTGGGCTATAACATTCAGAACATCGCTAAAGCTAGAAACCCTGCCCCTCCTGCCGAAGAATATCGATACTGGTATCAATATTACTTTCATACCGAGCGAGGTCGGGCAGGGCTATCATCGAACCGCCGTGAGCTTTGTGAATTCATATGGCGGTTATGGTCGCCCACATGGAAATTTGATAAAGCCACATTCGATCAGACAGCAATAGCTTTCGATAATCCGGATTTTGTTGAGATCGTGATACATTCCTATTGTCACCGATTCGGAGGTATTTTGGGTGACCCGACACTTGCCGAAATTGAATCCAAACTTGAAAATCAGCCAAATATTACTGTGCCTAGCATCGTGCTTCTTGGAGGCGACGATGGAGTCGATCCGCCTATGACGTCCGATGATGATGCACCTCATTTTACCGGACGGTACGTACGCCGTGTTGTCTCAGGAGCGGGTCACAATCTTCCCCAGGAGATGCCGGAGGCTTTCGTTGATGCTGTGGTAGAACTCTCATAAATACTGTTTTATAAGATTGACACCGAAGCCATGAGCGATAGGCAGGCCCGGCAAAGCTGGGCCGCTGATTTGAGCGTTACGGGCAAGGGAAAAATCGGAGTCAGAGTGCAATTGTTTCTCAAGAGCAGAGGTATACTATGAACAATAAGTCCGTTGGCAGGGTTCACTGGAGTTTCTGGGTGATCGTTGCTTTCATGCTGATCTGGAATGCAATGGGGTGCATCAATTACCTGGTGCAGATGAATCCAGATATGCTCGCGTCCTTTCGCGAGTCGGAGCGTGCAATAATCGAGGGCCGACCTGCATGGGCCACTGCAGCCTTTGCGATAGCCGTTTTCGGCGGCGCGTTCGGCTGCCTTCTGCTCCTGCTGAAAAAGTCGGCTGCCTACTACTTGTTTGTCGCGTCGTTAATTGGGGTGATTGTGACAATGATCCATACCCTTGGCGTCGGTATTGATTTCGGTACTGGCGAGATCCTGGGAATTATTCTGATGCCGCTGGTGGTTGCGGCATTTTCGATCTGGTATTCGAAGCAGGCCGAAAGCAAAGGCTGGATCAGCTAGAAACAGCAGGTGGGAAATAAAACCAGACATAACCAGTTGCCACGGCCGTTCGGCAAGGCTATAGGGTGTATGGATTCATGAAACGGCTGTGTGCAATATTCGATCTCGATGGAACCCTGGTTGATAGTGAAGTCCTGAATTGTCGCGCCTATGTTGAGCTGATTGCGGAAATAGATGAGTCCGACACTGAATTAACTAAGCGATACCGGGGCATGAAATTTTCGAATATCGTCTCCGATATTGAAACCAGTTTCGAAGTAGCTCTACCGGACGATTTCGAGTCGCTATACCGTGATCGCGTCGCCGCGTTATACGAATCCGAACTAAAAGCGAACCCCGGCGTGCCGGAATTGTTATCGGGCCTTGAAATCGAGCGTTGTGTCGCTTCCAGCGCCCCGATTAAGAAAATCAACCATGCATTGGAGCTAACCGGTCTCGGCGGGTACTTCGGAACCAATATTTTCAGCTCATACGATATTGGCTCATGGAAACCCGAGCCAGACCTGTTTCTACACGTCGCAGCCACTATGAACCATAGTCCAGCGCACTGTGCAGTGGTTGAAGATAGCGACCTTGGTGTAGAAGCAGCTATTGCCGCCGGTATGCATGTCTTTCATTATGCCCCAAACTCTGCGAAGACCAGGAGGGATCGATACCAGTCTATTCAGCAGATGTCGGAGTTAAGCGGCTTGTTCGCCGAATTTGCAAAAGCTATCTAGGGAACCTCTGATTAATCTCCGGGCTGCTCTCTCTACAAAATGCCGCGCCGAATTCAGGTTACCCTAGCTGCAAGAATCGCGCTATTCCACTGCTTGAGTAGCCATCTTGACGCCAGATGATAGGAAAATAGTTTTCATCCATTTCGCTTGAATCGAGCCGTGCATAACGACTGTAAATCGGTCCGGTGCCCTGGTGGAAGTTATCGCGAACGAATTCAGCACTACTCGACATTGCATGCAAGACCAGCGAGCGGCGTGGACTGGACCCGGTATTTGCACCCGAGCCATGCCAGGTCCAACCATGGTGGATCGATCCACAACCCCTGGATACTACCACCGGCACGATATCGGGTTTAACGCCTTCGATGTCGGCAAATTTTACCATCGGTGCCCGGTAATCCCCGGGCGCGTGGAAGTCGCCCTCGGGTTGCGCATGTTGCCAACGGTGCGAACCTCGAACCAGTTCCATGGTACCGTTATTAGCCTCGACATCGTCGAGCGCAATCCAGACCGTGCAAATCTCCCCGGGTTCGAACCAGCTCAGGTAGGCATTGTCCTGATGATAGCCAATCGATTTCGCCCCTGTCGGTTTCCAGATCGCGTTGTCCTGCATTACCCGCGTACCGGGCCAATCCATCAGTTCTGCCACCATCTTGCCAATCTCCGCACACAAAATGACACGGGCGATGCTGCGGTTGGCTTTCCAGGCATTACAAATTTGGCGCGTGAGATCTGGGTCGGACTTTCCCGACTGCCAGTTGACTTCGTCGGGCAGGGTGCCGGTTTCAAATTCACCGTCAAATATGCGATCAAAAGCATCTCGAAGCCGATCTACCGTGTCGTCATCAATCAAACGATCGACCAGTATCAGTCCATCCTGGTGAAACAGATCTTTTTCGGCATCCTTTAAAATCAGCATTTGACCCACATGGATTGCAGATCAGTCGAGGCGATAAACCTGGCAATATCTGCGGGTGATTTAACCTGCACGGCCTGCATGCCAAGACTCCTGGCACCCTCGACATTGTCGGCCAGATCATCGAAAAAAACTATATTTTGTAAATTAACATCGAGTTCATCGGCAACCTGAAGGTAGGCGTCCGGTTCAGGTTTTCGGTGCCCGATATCGGAGGACACAAAGATCTGGTTAAAATATCCCAGTTCATCGGCATAGGTGTTTTCCCAGTATGCCTTGTGCAATGGATTAGCATTACTCAGCGCATACAGTGGTATTTGCGTAGAGAGGTCTCTTAGCAAATTTACCGTTGGGCTGATCGGGGCTACCATAACGTTGTTCCAGCCATCGCTGAATTGATCGAAGGACATTTCCATGTCGATGGAATCGCACACATAACGACAATACTCGGTCGAGTCAATTTGGCCACGCTCATACTGTTCCAGGGCCGCATCGGCACTAAAAGCAGCCTTTATCTCCTGCACAGGAAGCCCTGAATAAATACTCCATTTTTTAAAGATACGCTCAAAGTCGATGTCGATAACAACACCGCCTAAATCGAATAATAAAAGTTCAACCATCAGTCCGGAAATCCCTAGGGAACCTCTGATTAATTCTGGGTGAATCGGGTTGTGATTCAAAATAATCAATTTCAAGGCGTGGAACGCAAGGCCGCTCGTCGACATCCTGTCGCCGCGGCACTGGCACTTCCCTGTGCTGCGTAATAGCAGGGCTATTGCTAAGTTTCACAACGCAGATATTGATCATTTTGGGCACAACGCGTTCATTCATGAATTGATCAGAGGTTCCTTAGATAAAACGATCCCGCAACCGGTAATACTGAACTGCCGCCGACAGAAACCATGGTTTCCCAAAGTAATAGGGGCGGGTCTGAAATTTGATGTCATTGAAGGCAATTTTACCCTCGGATTTTCCCAGTACCTGCAAGCCGAGTCGATTGCCAAGATAACTGGCCAGACATATTCCCGACCCACAGTAGCCCATCGCATAAAACAGG
>PVMK01124557.1_pt1 | contig 17215 bp, 15 predicted proteins | sample 1853481 | NCBI WGS metagenome assembly PVMK01 (sample SAMN08533507, study PRJNA380276) | Marine sediment metagenome, whole genome shotgun sequencing project.
CGATTCTTCCCTTTCAATTCTTCCCAGTTTCGTTTTCCGCTCCATTTTTCGATGCTGATGGCATACACGGAGGTGCGTTTGAGCTCTTTTTCTGTGATGGGGCGGTAGTGTTCTCCAGGCACCATGGTGGGGAAGTATTTTTCGATCAACCCGTACAAAAATTTTTCTTTGTCTGCCTCTTCATCCACGACGCGCACTTTCCCGAAGGCAATTACGGATTTATACTGCAGGCTGAATTCCAGGGCCAGGTTGGATGGCAGCAGCTTGCCTACCTGGCTGGCTTCAAAGCACACCTCAGGATTGCGATCGGCATGCGAACGTACCTGGCCACGAATGTTGGAATGGAAATAGATTTCACGCAGCTCGGGTGAATACCAGAATATGGTTGGCGTGATATAAGGTTGGTTTTCGGAACGGGTGGCGATATGGCCGACCTGGGCTTCGTTCAAGAAATCGATGATCCAGGCTTCATCGCGGGCGTATTCTGGGTGCCGCATTTTGTTCAGGATGGGTTCTTGTTTGGGCATATACTCCTCATTGATCCGCGGGAATTACTCCCAGGTCTCCTGGAGTGATCTTGAGTTCTGCGAAATTGGCGAAAGAAAGGTCGCGAAAGTTGAGTCCTAGTTTCCCCCGCAGCAGGTCAAACAGGGATGTATAACTCTCTGGGATGCGTGCCTCCCAGTTGAGATCCAATTTCCCGGCAGCATGGTGAATGGCACTGGTATCCGAACCTTCGATCTCGGTGAAATTCCCATATGGCATTTCATCTAACGTGATCTGAAGACCATCCAGGGAATAGGTGGTGCGGTATTTTTCGTACATCAGGCTGACCTGGTAGCCCAGGGTTTCGAGCAGGGTTTGTGCGGATTGGAAATCTCCCACAGTGAATTCGATCTCGCGCCGGGCGTGGACGCCAGCGATCATCTCCCCGGGACCCTTGTAGGTCATCCTGGCAGCGGTATCCTGGCGCAAACGCAGAACCTGGGCGGTACGGGTCAGTTCCCCATCAGGCAGGTCAAAACGCAGGTTAACTTCGTGCAGCCGGGGCTCGGTCAGCTGGCCGCCTATTGTCTCTACGTTCTGATTAAAAGCAGCCAAATCAGCAAGGTAAAGCTTGATCTCCAGCTCCTGCTGGTTTTGTCCCATCGACTCTCCTTTAGACTACACTCAACAGGGTATCCCGCTGCTCCACGCTGTCTCCGGGTTTGACCTGCACCCGGCTGACCTCGCCTGGTCGTGGGGATTTGAGCTGGTTCTGCATTTTCATCGATTCGAGCACCACCAGCACATCACCTTTTTCCACCGTCTGCCCTTCACTGACTGGCACTGTGACGATCATGCCCGGCATGGGTGCCCTCAGATGGTAATCAACATTTTCTGGTGGTCCGCCACCCAGGGACGCCCGCAGCCTCCTTTCTCGTTCATCCTCAACCAGGAGTACGTACTGCGAACCGTGCAGCAGGACCTGCCAGCCCTCTTCACTCTCGTAAACCAGTGCTTCATAAGAGTTGTTGTTTGCCAGCAGAGAGTAGACGGTTTGCTCGCTGATCGTTTCGAAATCGATCTCGTAATCGACGCCATCCACTGTGAGGTGATGTTCATCAAGTATCTCGATCAAAAGCTCCCGCTCGCTGCTGGTGGCCACGTATTTCATCGCTGCATCCTTTCCCAGCGTCCAACCCACTTCCAGTTGCTGGTATCGCGCTCGTTGCGCTGGATGATATGCGCGGCACGCTGGGTTTGCTGGTGTGCAACCAGGGTGGCCAGGATGGCAGCCACCTCTGTCATATCACCTTTGACATCCTGGGAAGTTTCCATTGAGAAGCGCTCCTCCACGAAGCGAGTGTCGTACTGCCCGGCCATGAAGCTGGTGGAATACATCATGCGCTGGTGGAAGGGGATGTTGGTGCGAATACCGATGATCTTGAACTCTTCAAGGGCGCGCCGCATGCGCAGGAGAGCTTCGCCGCGCGTTTCGCCGCTCACGATCAGCTTGGCGATCAAGGAATCGTAGTAGGGTGAGACGCTGAAACCTGAATAGACACCGGTATCCAGCCTGACCCCCGGCCCAGTGGGCAGGATCATATGTGTGATGCGGCCAGTGGAGGGCAGGTAATTATTATATGGATCTTCAGCATTGATACGGCATTCGATCGCCCAACCTGTCAGGGATATATCCTCCTGGGTATGGCGCAGCTTCCGCCCGCGGGCTACTCTAATCTGCTCTTTGACGATGTCGAAGCCAGTAACCAGCTCCGTGATGGGGTGCTCTACCTGCAGGCGGGTGTTCATTTCAAGGAAGTAGTAATTCTTATCCTTATCCACCAGGAATTCGATCGTGCCCGCGTTAACGTAATCAACTGCCTGGGCTGTCCTTACTGCGACCGAACCCATCTGCTGGCGCAGCTCCTCATCATCACCGATGAAGGGCGATGGCGATTCTTCAAGCAGCTTCTGGTGACGGCGTTGGAGGGAACATTCTCTTTCACCCAGGTGGATCACGTTCCCGTGAGAATCGGCCATGATTTGTATCTCAATATGCCGGGCACCCTCAACCAACTTTTCCAGGTAAACGTTGCCATCACCAAAAGATGCTTCAGCTTCTTGCCGTGCGGCCTGCAGCAAATCGGGCATATCATCTATTGACTTTACTTCGCGCATACCTTTCCCGCCGCCACCTGCGGTGGCTTTGATCAGCAGTGGAAATCCGAACCCCTGCGCCAGAGCCAGCAGCTCATCATTGCTCAGCGATCCTTCACCTTCCGTACCAGGGACGACCGGCACTCCACTGGCGATCACCTTCGCCCGGGCAACACCCTTATCCCCCATTGCGGCGATGGAAGAAGGTTTGGGACCAATAAATGCCAGCTTCTCATCCAGGCAGGCCTGGGCAAAATCAGCCCTTTCTGCAAGGAAACCATAGCCAGGGTGAACGGCACCTGATTTACTTTTCTTGGCGATGTCGATGATCTTGTCAGCGCGCAGGTAGGAGTCCCTGGCAGCGGATGGACCCAGGTAATAGGCTTCATCTGCCTGCCGGATATGGAGCGCTTCACGGTCAGCATCCGAAAACACGGCCACGGTTGCTAATCCCAACTCGCGGCAGGCGCGGATGATGCGCACGGCGATCTCCCCCCGGTTTGCAATCAATACCTTATTGAACATGGATTATCTCTGCTTCAAAATTTCTCATTGGAATGTCAGATTGATAAGTATCGTGATTTCAGAGGAAGCGATCCCCGGAAGTTAGTTAAGTACCTGTTCTTGTCTAATATCTTCGGTTGTTCCTAAAGTGGTATGTTGCCGTGTTTTTTGGCCGGATTGGCATCGCGCTTGTTAGTCACCATCTCGAGCGCGTTTACCAGGCGCGGGCGCGTCTCGCGAGGCTCGATGACATCATCGATAAATCCCCGTGAGGCTGCAATGTAGGGATTAGCAAATTTATCCCGGTATTCAGAGACCAATTCTGCCCTGCGCTTTTCAACATCTTTAGATTGGGCCAGCTCTTTGCGGAAGATGATGTTGACCGCTCCTTCAGGTCCCATCACCGCGATCTCCGCAGTAGGCCAGGCCAGGTTGACGTCGCCGCGAATATGCTTGCTGCTCATCACATCGTAGGCACCACCATAGGCCTTGCGGGTCACCACAGTCAGCTTGGGAACCGTGGCTTCACAGTAAGCGAAAAGCAGTTTCGCGCCATGGCGGATGATGCCGCCGTGTTCCTGTCCTGTGCCGGGCATAAACCCGGGTACATCCACGAAGGTGAGGATGGGGATATTAAATGAATCGCAGAAACGCACAAAGCGAGCAGCTTTATCAGAAGAGTTAATGTCCAGCACACCAGCCAATACAGTCGGTTGGTTGGCGATAATGCCGATGCTGTGACCCCCCAGGCGGGCAAACCCCACCACGATATTCTGGGCGTAATTCTCGTGGATTTCAAAGAAGTTGCCATCATCAATGATCAGGTGGATGGCATCTTTGATGTCATACGGTTCGCTGGGGTCATCCGGTACGAGGCTATCCAGGGCTTCCGACATGCGCAGCGGGTCATCTGTTGGCGGAATAAAGGGCGGGTCCTCCATGTTATTTTGAGGCAGGTAGGTCAGCAGCTTGCGGATCAAGTAAAGTGTGTCCGCTTCGGAATCCGTGGCGACGTGGCATACACCGGAGGTTTCGGAATGCACCCCAGCGCCACCCAAATCTTCAAAGGAAACCTCTTCGTGGGTAACTGCTTTTACCACCTCCGGGCCGGTGACAAACATGTAAGAGGAGTTGCGCACCATAAAGATGAAATCTGTCAGGGCCGGGGAGTAAACTGCGCCTCCAGCACAGGGACCCATGATGGCGCTGAGCTGGGGGATCACTCCGGAAGCCAGGGTATTCCTCAAGAAAATATCGGCATAACCTCCAAGGGAAACCACGCCTTCCTGGATGCGTGCCCCACCGGAGTCATTCAGGCCGATCACCGGTGCACCGTTCTTCAGGGCCATATCCAGCAGCTTGCAGACTTTCTCGGCATGAACCTCACCGAGACTGCCCCCGAATACTGTGAAATCCTGCGAGAATACATATACCAGGCGTCCTTCGATCGTTCCCCACCCGGTGACCACGCTGTCCCCCAAGAATTTCTGCTGGTCGAGTCCAAAATCATTTGTGCGATGGACGACAAACGCGTCGACCTCGCGAAAAGAGCCTTTATCTAACAGTAAATCCATGCGCTCCCGGGCGGTCAGACGGCCGCGTTTATGCTGCGTCGCGATGCGTTCCTCACCGCCCCCCAGGCGGCCCTTAGATTTGCGGTCGCGCAGGTCTTCAATCTTCTTTTGATGGCTCATGCAATTCTCCAAAGTATATTTTTGCCCTTGAATTGGATAATGTCCAGTATGTGAATATTATCACGACCAGGCTGATCGCGGCCATGAAGGGCCAATTTTCAAACTTATTACCTCTCTGCAGGGAAAGGATTTGTTCAACCCACTGAAAGCCCAGGTAAAGCGGGATTAAGATGCGGGCGGCGAGTGGGGCGCGGGAATGACCGATCCACAATCCCCAGAACAGGGCAGCACCGGTCAGCAGGCCGATTAAACCGGTTAAAGCAATCACAAGTGGAGGATTCCCTTGCAGGGTAGTCAAAAATCGCCACCAGGTGATTGCATAAACCAATCGCACCAGGTGGACGACTGTAATCATTAACACCAAACCAGCCAGCAGCGTTACGGCGAATGGACGTCTCATAACTTGGATTTCTGTTCCCAAAAATTGAACCTTATCCACCAGTCGTTCAATCGATTTCCAGGGTGATCTTGCCAACCTGCTCCCCAAGCTCCAATCGGCTTTGCGCAGCACCCGCCTCTGATAATGGGAAAGTCTGGTCAATAATTGACTTGAGCCGTCCTTTGAAAACCAAGTCCATTACCGTTCTAAAGTCATTGTGAGTGCCCATAGTGGAACCAATCAAGGACAAGTGCTTGGCAAAGATATAGCGATTGTCAATCTCAACCTTTGGATGACCTGTATTGCCAACTGTCAATATGCGACCGCCCCTTGCAGCGGCGCGAAACGAATCTGGAAAGGTCGTGCCGACATTATCAACCACGATATCGGCACCGCGCTTGCGGGTGAGATCGTAAACAACTTCTGACCAGTTCTCGTCTTGGCTGCGATCGATCAGATGATCGGCACCCAGCGATTCCGCCAGGGCTAATTTATCCGGGCGTGAACCAACCACGATGACCCGGGCGCCGCCCAGCTTGGCGATCTGTAGGCTCGCCAGGTTGACACCGCCAGACGCTCCTACAATGAGTACAGTCTCACCAGTTTTCAGGCGGCCGCGCTTGATCAGCGAGTGCCAGGCGGTGAGGAAGACCAGGCCTGCCGCAGCAGCTTTGTGAAACCCGAAATCATCCGGCATCCGCAGCAAATTGCGGGATGATACGGGGATGAATTCAGCATAGGTGCCGCGGGTTGTCTCACCCAGCAACCCCCAATCATTGCAGCGATTGTCCATACCAGCCAGGCAGTATTCGCAGCTGCCGCAGCTGAGATTGGGATTGATCACCACTTTTTCCCCGATCGACCAATTGGTGACACCCTCACCCAGAACAGCTATCTCTCCAGCCCCGTCAGCGCCCGGGATGTGCGGGTATTCCAGCTGGAGTCCTTTCCAACCTTTGCGGACCCAGATATCTAAATGGTTCAGCGCGGCAGCTTTCAAGCGTACCAGCACCTGCCCGGGATCGGGGTGAGGGGTTGGGAAGCTGCCGTACTCCAGGACGTCAATATTCCCGTGTTGTTGAAATAGAATAGCTTTCAAAGATTTACCTTTCTAAAAGCTCGATCTCCCAGATGTGGACATTACCAGGTTCTGCCTGGCGCAGATCGTGAATCTCCAGCCGCAGTATCAAGGTCTGGATGGCTTGATTAAATTCAAAGATGGCTTCTGGTTGCTCGATGCTTCCCTGGAAATTCCCGATAAATTCAAGCGGTTCGGCGTTCAGGTCTGGTTGCAGAACCGCCCTGATTTCTGCTTCTGTGCTGCCGATTATAACCGAGACGCCCCGAATCGTTCGCGGTGTGGGGAATTGCATCTGGATAATGGCCGGGTTGGCTTCAAAAGTACGCCCAAGCGTGTAAGCATCTCCGTCGAAGATGTGCCCAGCCTCGCCGATATCCAGCAGGGAGTGTTTTACCGCAACGGTCTCCCCACCGATCGACACATCTGCTGCACGCAGCTCCATCCGGGTCTGGCGCTCTTCTTCCATGATCTGTTCAATATCCTCGACGTAGCTCATGCGGACGAAGTAAAAGCCATCCTCACCAGTAGGATAGGGGATGATCTCATCTACCTGGATTTCTTTGAATTTGCCGCTTTCCTGTGCCAGCTGGTATTCCTCAGGAGTCATCACGAATAATGTATCCGGGTTGAGCGGCTTGAGATGGGAGATATGACCATCCACACTTCCGATCTGGACCGGCAGGGGATCGCCGAGGAAAAATCGTGCGACCACATCGGTGCCATTAGCCCAGTTTGGCGAGAGAATAATCTCGGTGTCAGGTGTGTCCTCCAGGTAGTCGGCTGCTCTGGAAAACACCTGCTGGGCGCCGTACTGCATGCCCCCCAAACCGTAATCCTGGTACCAGGTAGCCGCGTTGACCATTACATCCCTGAGAATGAAAAGGTTGGTGAGGGTCAGCACAACGAACAGGCTGGTCGCCAGGCTTTTGCGAGGTAGGCGCTTGCTTTCCAGCCAGGTCATGAGCAGGTTTATTCCCAAGGCGATCAAGATGATAGCCGGGATGATATAGGTCAATACCCGGGTGATGCCAATTTCGACGATCGCTCCACCGATTGGGGCAGCGATTAAGCAGATCAACAAGGTCCGGTATGTGGAGGATTTTATGCCCCATATTGCCTTAATGAGACCCATCAACGCGAATGGAAGGAAAACAAGCAAGATATGCCCGTAGCCCTTCATCAAATGGCGGGAGAGATCGCGTTCGTTTGGTATGAACCAGTAACCGGGACCCAGCCCAAAGATGTATTCTGATCCAAATCTAGCGAGCTTTTCATTAAGAGGCATTGCCTGCAGCCAGTAGGAATCGAGGGTGCGCAAGTGTTCGAATGGGGCAGCAGGATGGCTGATGCGGAAACGCAGGTATGGCAGCGCCAACACCAATCCCAGGGCAAAACCTCTCAGCAGCAGTCTCCTGTTCTGCCAGTGGTAGCCTGCATCGGAGATGAGCAGTAGAACCCCCGTCAGGGCGATCACCACCTGCCCAGGACTGTATGTGTAGAACGCCAATGCCCCCAGCAGGATTGAGTAGTAGATATAGTGAGGTGAACGGCAGCGATAGAGCAGATAGGCGTACATGAACAAGGCATAAAAAGATACGAAGAACACCGTTTCGAAGGCTGTGCGGGAGTGCAGGAACCAGGCTGGTGCGGTTGAGAGCAGGGGCAATCCTGCCCACCAGTATGGTATTTTAAATATATCCCGCAGCATCATGCTTATGGATATGGCGGCCAGCAAGCTGATAAAGACGGACGTCGCCCGGGTAGTCAAAACTGATTTTCCGAACAGGATATATGGCAGCACCTGGGCGTAAACACTTGTGCTGAGATTGTAATAAGGACCGTTTTTGAAATAGGTGGGTAAGTAAGTCCCCTCTTCATCCCGCAAATTATCCCGTACCAGGTTGGCAGCTGCTACCGTTTGGATGGCTTCATCGCTGAAAAAGTAGATCGGGAAACGGGTCAACCCGACCAGGTGAGTGAGCAGGTATACTGAAATTGCCAGCCCGAAAAGAATCACCTCGAGCGACCAGGGGATGCGAGCGAATCCTCGTTTGAATCTTGTGGAGATTTTATTTGTTAAGTCTGGCGATGGGATTTGAGAATCTGGATTTGCTTCTTGCTGCTGATTTTCTGCGATCCGACCAGAATCCGGGTGCATTGCAGCTCCAAAAGGCGGTCAAAATCTGAACTGACCTGGCATTAGAAATGTGACGGATAACTAAGCGATTACTTGTTGTGCGCCAGTCTCCGCAATAATTACCTCAAGCCTGTCTCCATGCGGGAGATGACCAGGCGCTGGATCTCACTCGTCCCCTCGTATATTTCTGTGATCTTGGCATCACGAAAATATCGTTCGATCGGTAGTTCACGCGAGTACCCACTGCCGCCGTGAATCTGGACCGCAGCGTGGGAGATGAACATCGAAGTCTCCGATGAGAACAGCTTGGCGATCGAGGCTTCCAATGAAAAACGTTCACCGGTTGTTTTGGAGCGTTCCTTTGCCAGCGCCGCGTTGTACACCAGCAAGCGGGAGGCTTCAAGACGGGTTTTCATATCGGCGAGCTTGAAGGAGATGCCCTGGAATTCACCGATCTTGCGGTTGAAGGCCTCGCGTTCCCGGGCGTAAATCAGGCTGGCTTCATATGCTGCGCCAGAAATACCCAATGCCTGGGTGGCAACGCCGATGCGCCCGACATCCAGCACGGTCATGGCGATCTTAAAACCCTGGCCCTGCTCTCCCAACCGGTTTTCCACAGGCACCTTGCAGTCTTCAAACAGGATTTCACTGGTAGCTGAAGCGCGGATGCCCAGCTTGGGTTCCTTCTTGCCGATTGTGAAACCTGGCAGGTCCTTATTAATGATGAAAGCGGTGATGCCTTTGTGCTTCTTTTCCGGCTCTGTCATGGTGAAGACGACGAAATAATCCGCAACGGGTCCGCTGGTGACCCAGGATTTGCGGCCGTTTATGACGTAATGATCGCCATTTCTGTCGGCCTGGCAGCGCAGGGAGCCTGCATCCGATCCTGCCATTGGCTCGGTCAGCGAGTAGGCACCCACTGATTTACCAGAAGCGACCGGGGGTAAAAATTTAGCCTTCTGCTCTTCTGTGCCGAATTTTTGGATGCCGAAGCAGTAGAGCGAGTTGTTGACCGACATGATAATGCCATGAGATGCATCTACTTTGGAAATTTCCTCTAAAGCCAGTACATACGATAGGGTATCCATGCCCACCCCACCATACTCTTCAGGGACCTCGATGCCCATGAAACCCATTTCGCCCATCCTCATGATGGTGTCGTAAGGGAATTCACCACTCTCATCAAATTCTGCCGCGATCGGTGCGATCTCGTTCTGGGCAAACTCGCGCGCCGTCTGGCGGATCATCTCGTGCTCTTCGGTGAAGGGGAATAAAATATTGCTGCTCATGGCATCCTCCGCGCTTAATTCAGTGGTTGGCGAGATTATAGCATGGCTGAATCGGGACGTTTATCCCGTATAACCTGCTTGCTTGACACTTGCAAAAAGTGGGATATACTGGCGAGAGATTTGGAGATACCCATGAGCGAACAAAACAAAAAACAGGCCATCACACAAGAGCTTTTCGATCACCTGGTCGGCCTGGCTTCACTGGAGCTGTCGCAAGAGGAATCTGAGTACCTGCTCCAGGAGTTAAACAATCAACTGAAAGCCATCGACGAATTGGAAGCTATCCCCCTGGACGACGAGAAGACAATCACAACACATGGGGTGCCTTATACAAAGCAAATCACGCCAGATGCGCGGGACGATCAGTGGGAAGCCTGCCCCAATCCGGAGGATATCCTTGCGCAGGCTCCTGAAATCAGGGATAGATATGTGGTAGTTCCGGATATCCCCCACACCGACTTAGATTAATCATAATTATGGAACTCACCGAATTACCCGCTCACACATTAGCTTATCTTGTCCGCCGCCGGGAAATTTCTGCCATGAATGTCCTCGAGGCAGCCTTGGAGCGCATTGCCAGGGTTGATGGCAGGCCTGGCAGCCTGGATTCGAACGGCAGCCTTCCAGAGGATGGGGATAAAGTGCATGCCTTCATCACACCCACACCAGAACGGGCGCATATCCAGGCTGAAGAAGTTGATCGAAAAATCGCGCAAGGTGAAGATCCAGGACCTCTTGCTGGAGTACCGTTCACCGTGAAAGATATATTTTGTGTTCAGGGTACTCCGTCCACTGCAGGATCCCGCATCCTGGGGAATTTTGTGGCACCATACACCGCTACTCCAGTCTCGCGTTTGGAAGCCGCGGGTGGCCTGATGCTGGGAAAAGTCAACCTGGATGAGTTTACCTATGGCTCATCCAATGAATCCTCCGCTTTTCAACCCACTCCCCGCAACCCATGGAACCTCGAGCGTGTACCGGGAGGTTCCTCCGGTGGCAGTGCTGCTGCGGTAGCGGCTGGAGAGGGCGTATTATCCCTGGGTACGGATACAGCCGGTTCGATCCGCCAACCAGCTGCCTTCTGTGGGGTAGTAGGCATGAAACCCACATATGGCAGGGTTTCACGGTATGGCTTGATCGCATTTGGTTCTTCCCTGGATTGTCCTGGTCCAGTCGCGACGAACGTGACGGACGCGGCTTTGATGTTGAACACCATTGCGGGACCGGATGTTCATGACGGTACAGCTGCCAAATTAGAGGTTCCTGATTACACCAAGGATTTGAAGAAGGATATCCGCGGGATGCGCATCGGCCTTTCTCCAGAATACTTGCGCATCACGTTTATCGATCCAGAGACTGGAGAGTTTGACCAGCAGCCAGTACCCTCAGAAATCGAGTCGGCGGTTTTAAGTGCAGCTGGATACCTGGCCCAGATGGGAGCAGATATCGTTGAAGATATACCCATGCCGCACACGCGCTACGGAGTCCCGGTTTACTTCGTGATATCACGGGTTGAAGCAGCTTCGAACCTGCACCGCTATGATGGGGTGAAGTATGGATACCGCACCTCAGACCGGGTTGCGGATTTACCGGAGCTTTACCGGAAATCGCGCGCCGAAGGATTCGGCACCCAGCCGAAGCTGCGCATCCTGATGGGGATGTATGTCAGCGCGGCCCAATACAGCGAACAGTATTATGATCGCGCCTTAAGCGTGCGCACCTTGATCCGGGATGATTTTGAGGGAGTGTTTGATCCCCAGGGTGACTACCGTTTGGATGCCTTACTGACGCCCACGACGCCGACTACTGCCTTCCCGATGGGTGATATTTACGGCGATACGGTCTTAATGCAGTACGCTGACCAGCTGACAGTTCCAGCCAATCACGCGGGAGTACCGGGAATCTCCCTGCCGGCTGGTTTTGCAAGCGATGGTTTGCCGATCGGCGTACAGCTGCTGGGACCAGATTTCTCAGAAGCCAAGCTGCTTCAAATCGGCCGGGCTTTCGAGCTGGCCAGTGAAGGTGAGGAGTGGCGAAAGAAACGCCCTGAGCTCCTCAGTAACCCATAGCTCAGGCTGACTTATTTAGCGATTTATCTAATTAACGAGTGATATTTCTATGTCCGCATACGAAGCCATAATCGGTCTTGAAACCCACATCCAGATCAACACCAATACCAAGATTTTCTGCAGCTGCAAGGCGGATTCCTGGGATGACCCACCCAACACCAATATCTGCCCGGTGTGCACTGGCCTGCCCGGGGTACTGCCGGTATTGAATGAGCGTGTGGTTGAGAAAGCAGCATTGCTGGCTGCTGCCATGCAGGCTGAAATTCAACCAGTATCCTACTTTGATCGCAAGAACTACTTCTACCCAGATCTACCGAAGGGCTACCAGATATCACAGTACGATCAACCATTGGCACAGGGTGGATACCTGGATGTGCCCATGCCAGATGGGGAATCCCGGCGTGTAACGATCCATAAGCTGCATATCGAAGAAGATGCCGGCAAGACGGTCAATGAAAACGGGCAGCGCCTGATCGATTTCAACCGCTGTGGGGTACCGCTGATCGAGATGGTGACCGGACCCGATCTGCGCTCTGCTGAAGAAGCAGCCCAATACCTGATCCGTTTGCGGCAGCTTTTACGCTGGTTGAACGTCTCTGAAGCGGATATGGAAAAAGGGCATCTGCGTGCGGATGCCAATGTCTCAATCAGGCCCGAAGGTGCGGACTACTTAAATCCCAAAACTGAGATCAAAAATGTGAATTCGGTCGTTTCCCTGCGGGATGGGATCAACGCTGAAATCGATCGGCAGATCAAGCAGGTTGAAGCCGGTGGAAAGGTTGAAGCCTGGACCCTGGACTGGGATGACAATGCTGGCGTACTGCGGAAAATGCGTTCCAAGGAAACCGAGGCCGATTACCGTTATTTCCGTGAACCCGATTTGCTGCCGGTTCGCATTGATAAGCAATCCCGGGAAAGCATCGTGGCAAACTTGCCCGAGCTGCCCCTGGCGCGACGGGCGCGTTTCAGCGAACAATACGAGTTGCCCGAATACGATGCCGATATTCTGACCGGCGAACGCAGCCTCTCGGACTTCTTTGAAAAGACTGTGGATGCCTATGGCGCAGATCCTAAGCGGGTCTCAAATTGGGTGATGAATGATGTGCTGCGCATGGTCAATGAGCGGGATGTCACACCAGACGATCTGCGCCTGACACCCGAATACCTTGCAGATATCATCAAATTGGTAGATGGCGGCATGATCAATACTTCGACCGGTAAATCCTGATCGAAAAAGTTGAAGATTCCGGGCAGGCTCCAGCAGAGATCGTTGAGGCAGAAGGGTTGGCTAAGGTATCCGATGAAGACGCCATTCGGGAGATCATTGTTGCGGTGATTGAAAGCAACCCTGACCAGGTCGCCACCTATAAAAGTGGTAAAACAACCATTATCGGTTGGTTCGTCGGGCAGGTAATGAAGGGATCGCGCGGCAAGGCCGATCCGCAGCTCACCCGAAGCATGCTTGAAGAGCTCTTAGCTGAGTGATTGCATTTCCAGTGCTCACCGAGTGTTCCTCAGTGTTTTCCCTCATTTAATGGTGTTATAGATCCTCTACATGTTTAAATTAAGACCTGCAAGCGAAGGTGATGCCGCAGCCATCCGCAGCCTGGTGCGCGCCGGGCAGATCAACCCAATCGGCCTGAATTGGGAGCGATTTATGGTGGCGGAAGATGAGGATGGCGAGGTGATCGGGTGCTGCCAGGTCAAACCTCACCGGGATGGTTCGAATGAACTGGCTTCGCTGGTTGTGCATCCTGACTGGCGCGGGCAGGGCATCGCCCGGGCACTGATCGAGCATTTCTTATCGGCTAATAGGGGGGATTTGTACCTGATGTGCCGCTCGAATCTGGCTCCGTTGTACGAAAAATTTGGCTTCCAGGCTGTACCGAGAGAAGAACTGCCGCGCTATTTCAAGCGTATCATGCGTTTGATGGGGGTGTTCGAGGTGTTTACTGATGACGGGGAAGGGGGCTTAATTATGAAGCGCGCCGGGGGAACCTAGCGGCTTCCGGACCTCAACACCTGGTTTTGGTGGCACGCGGCTCATCGCATACTCCGCCATGGCAGTGATCGTTAATGAGGGGTTGATTCCCGGATTGGCGGGCACGATGGAGCCATCGACAACATATAAACCCGGATAGTTGAAGACCTGGCAGTCCAGGTCCAAGACACCTTCTCTTCGCTCCTGGCGATGGCACATCCTCCGAGCAGATGGGCTGTGGTTGGGACGTCGAATAATGATTCGTGGATTGAACTGAGCGGGACCCCATTCGTCGTTTTAGCAAATTGTTTGGTGATCCTCTGTCCGATTTCTATCGTGTTTGGTATTGTTTTTTCCACGTCTGATTCTGAAACCAGGTTGCGGCGAAACAGGGTTAGAAAACTGCGACCCAGCTCCAGGTGAATCTGGTTATCTTCGATTTGCATAACCAGGAATATTGTTGTGCGATGAGCCCAATCCAGGGAGAAATAATTGCGCAGGAAATCGATAGGATGCAGTAGGGCGGTGGAGAGTGTGCGCAGGATCCTGGTTGGAATGCTGCCTCCCGGTTTTATGAGCGGGCCAGCCAGCAGGCGGATGAAGGATGATCCTTCAGGATAACGCACCGGTTCCACAGCAGTGACCTGGTCTGGTTGGAACACGGAGGTGATCGCAAGGCCTTCGGAGAAATTGGTGGAAAAATCCCGATTTAGCGAAGCAAAGAGTGTTTCACTGTTTGTGCGCACTTTCTTCCCCAGCTGGCTAGATATCTTGGGCAGGGATTTGGTGATCTCCCGGCATTTGAAGAGCAGCCGGTTCGTGCCCAGGGTGCCAGCTGATACGATCACATTGCGGGCATGCACCACCCGTTCGGGTTTGTTCAGCCAGGCGGTTGTTTTCCGGTACGCCACCTGATACCTTGCGCCGCCAGGCTGAGCTTTGTCCAAAGGCTGGATATCATGCACTTCACATTCAGGCCAAACCTCCGCTCCCCATTTCTCAGCAAAGTAGAGATAATTCTTAACCAGGCTGTTTTTAGCGTTGTATCTGCAGCCGACCATGCAGCCCCCGCAATAGATGCAGCTCTTGCGCCTTGGACCTTCGCCCCCGAAGTATGGGTCAGGCACCTCTTCTCCTTCTTTACTTCCCTCACCAAAGAAGACGCCCACTTCGGTTGTTTGGAAGGTGTCGCCCACCCCGGCTTCTTCAGCGATTTGCATCAAGACCTTGTCAGCCTTCCAACGTTTTTGGCTCTGATTCACGCCCAGCATATACCGGGCAAGAGGATAAAAAGGTTTGAGGGTCGATTTCCAATCCGTGACTTTTTTCCAGCCGGGTTGGTTGAAATATACATCGTCCGGCTCCATCAGCACATTGCCGTACATCAGGCTGCCGCCGCCGACTCCATCTCCGTGCAGCACCAGCACGTCTTTGAGCATCGAAAACTCCATGATGCCGAAACAGCGCAGCGCAGGCAGCCAAAGGTATTTCCAGATGTTCCAGTTTGTTTTAGGAAAATCTTGATCGCGATAACGCCTGCCGCGCTCTAAAACCAGCACCTTATAGCCTTTCTCTGTCAGCCGCATGGCAGAAACGCTGCCCCCAAATCCAGAGCCGATGATGACGTAGTCGAAGATAGGAACTTCAGCCAATGTGAATTCTCCTTGAGGGTTGATGTATGTAGATGATCATGGTTGAAGGCAGAATGCAGTTATTTTATATATGAATGTATGAGCAGCCTATTCCTCGGCAGCTAGTTGGGCTAAGGCGACTGCGCCCAGGACACCGGCTTGCGATCCAAGGACCGGCGGAACGATATAATCTTCGTTAGCCTCCATGATTTCTGGGGCAGAGATATAACCCCCCAATAGCTTACGCACTTCTTCCCTGATCAGCGGGAAGAGCTGGGCTTGATCCATCACGCCGCCACCTAAAATCACCCGCTTTGGTGACAAAGTCAAGACTAGATTCGCAATGCCCAATCCAAGGTAGTGGGCTTCCAGCTGCCAGGCAGGATGATCTGGGGGTAAATTCTCTGCGGGCTGCCCCCAGCGGGCCTGGATGGCAGGACCAGTTGCCAGCCCCTCCAGGCAATCTCCATGGTAGGGGCAGACGCCGGGAAATGGATCGCGCTCGGTATCATGGGGAACAAATATGTGTCCCATTTCTGGGTGGATCATGCCGTGGATCAGTTTGTGGTTGGCGATGGCAGCTCCGCCGATACCGGTGCCAACTGTCAGGTAGATGAAATCTGACAACCCCTGCCCGGCTCCCCAGCGATATTCTCCAAGGGCAGCCGCATTGACATCGGTATCGAATCCAACAGGCAGGTTGAACTGCTCCCCGAATGAGCTGATTAAGTCCGTGTGCGCCCAACCTGGTTTGGGTGTGGTTGTAAGGTATCCGTAGGTGATTGAATCTCTATTCAAATCGAGAGGACCAAAAGAACCGATTCCAAGCCCCCTTAGATCCTCTGGATTGTTCACATTGCTCTTGATGAATTCAATTGCTGAACCGATCGTGCTCTCAGGCTCCCCGGTTTGGAAGCGGACGGTGGCGCGAATATCTTCTGGGTGGTTGGCGATCATGCAAACCCACTTCGTGCCCCCGGCTTCGATGCCTGCGAATACCTGGCTCATCAGGAAAATCCTTTGGTGAAGTCAATTGCCATTCATTATATACCCACAACAATGGAGTTAATCAATGAACCCCTCCCCGAAATTAAACCTGGGAATGGGATCGTGTTGAGGCAGCCTGAGTTTATGCCCAGAACAATTCTCCGGCAGATTCAGATATTCCCGCTTCTTTGAGAAGAGAGATGCCTTTTGCCAATCCTTCGTCGGTTGACATCATGGCATCTTCATCTGATAGATATTTACATATTCCAAATTAAGCAGTTGGCTGGGGAAATTCTTCTTCGGTCTGGTCTGTGTCAGATTTATCTGGGGTATGTTTTTCTACTTCTTTCTCTGAGTCTGCCTCCTCATTAATCTCCAAACCTGGAATTCGCCAGATGCGCCATATCACGAGCAGCACCACCCCCCAAACGGTCACGATCCCGGCGATGATCAAAAAGTTGGTGAGGGGATTCAACCAATCCATGAGCAGCAGATCATTCAAGAAGGGAATAGCGGCAGATAATGCGACCGTGATAATGAAGAGCACAGTTAACACAAGCACCATGTTCAATATGCGCCGATCCTGGCTGAGTGAGGCGCCACCAGCCAGCAACCTGTAAGGGGGTCGCAGGAATAAGACCACCAGCAAGCCAGTGAATACCAGTGTATAGGTGACTGCCAGGTGGGAATACGAATTTTCAAGAGTAGCTTCCCGAAATCTGAAGAACGTGATGATGCCTGCAATGGCAACTGTGATAGCTGCCGGGAGGATGAAATGCGCCAGGGATTTCCTCAGGCTGTCGCCATACAGTACTCCGGG
>PVMK01188428.1_pt1 | contig 17214 bp, 15 predicted proteins | sample 1853481 | NCBI WGS metagenome assembly PVMK01 (sample SAMN08533507, study PRJNA380276) | Marine sediment metagenome, whole genome shotgun sequencing project.
GAATGGATGCGCTAAAGCTCTATCAGTTACAAAAAGAACTTGAAAAAGCCCGTAAAGTATTTGGTCTTGATGAAAATGTAAAAATAACCAGTTGTTATGAAGCCGGACGTGATGGTTTCTGGCTGCACCGCTATCTGTTGAGTTGCCATATAGAAAATATGGTGGTGGATTCCTCCAGTATTGAGGTTAGCCGGCGCAGAAGGAGGGCAAAAACAGACCGGATTGATGCAAAAATGTTGTTGGTAAAACTCATGAGATATTGTGCCGGAGAAAAAAAGATCTGGAGTGTTGTGCGAGTGCCCAAAGAGCAGGATGAGGATGACAGGCAGCTGGGACGGGAACTTGAGGTGCTGAAACAGGAAAAAACTATGCATATCAACAGGATAAAAGGACTTTTGAAATAAAGTTCCTTAAAGAAACCCGAAAAGAACGGGTAGAAAGAAAGGACAGTCCCAGTCTGAAGCAGGTTGCCCGGTTGCAAACGCTGCGTGGGATTGGGCCAGAGAGTTCCTGGGACTTTGTAATGGAGTTTTTTGGATGGCGGGATTTCAAAAACCGCAAAGAAGTTGCTTCTCTGGCAGGGTTGACTCCCACGCCATATGACAGTGGCCAGAGCCAACGGGAGCAAGGGATCAGCAAGGCGGGCAACCGGCGAATCAGAAAACTTAGTGTTGAAATAGCCTGGTGCTGGCTGAGATATCAGCCACAGAGCAAACTCAGCCGGTGGTTTAAAGAACGTTTTGCCAAAGCCGGCAAACGTATGCGACGAATCGGGCTTGTGGCGCTTGCCAGAAGGTTATTGATTGCTTTGTGGCGCTATTTGAAATATGGGATTGCACCTGATGGGGCTATTATCAAAACAGAGATATAAAACATAAACATAAAACGTTATCATAATAGTAGAGAGGTGTTTTTTGCATAAAATGTCGGTTGGTAAAGCCGCCCGGGTTATCGCTTGGTGATAAGTTCTGCACCGTAGCATAAGATGGGGCGTCTTTTAACCGGTTCTGAGGATCGCCCGCAAGGCGAATTATTATGTGGTGCCTGACATAACGTGTCAGCACGGATAGAAGCAGGTAAATTGGGTGAATATTATTTGCCCAACGCACTAAGAACCAGCCAACTATTATCTTATAAAAAAGCACCTTTAAAGCTTATTGATAAAACTATGTCTTGGGAGTATGAAAATGGATTAGAAATTTATATTGTGGATTTCTTTTGATCAAAAAGTGCTTGACAAAAGTTACCCTCATAGAAGCGATAATAATGTTAAATATTTTTGCTACTCCCAAAGAGAAGACAGGTTTTTCTTTAAATAATCTTTATCCGGGATAAAATGAATGATCAAGCGCTGAGATGTTCATCTTTTTCAAATCCTCCACAGTAAAACCAAATTCAGCAACTGCTTTACAGTATTCATCCGTTAGGCACAAATCTGAAACCGCGGGATCATCGGTATTGAGACAAAACGGCACTCCGGAGTTCTTAATCTTTTTAAGCGGGTGTTCATTTAAAGACTTTACTACACCGGTATGCAGATTACTGGTAATACAGACCTCAAGCATCACGTCTCTGTCACGCAGGAAATCCATCAGGTTCTCATCTTCAATTGACCGGATCCCGTGCCCTATCCTGTCCGCGTAAAAATCAACAACAGCCTCTCTCACATTAGAAGGATCACCAACCTCCCCTGCATGCACTGTCAGACCCATACCTGCATCCTTTACCTTTTTAAAAAGAGCTTTGAAGGGTTTGACAGAATTTGTTGTTTCATTTCCAGCTATATCCAGTCCGCAGAAAAATCTGTCCTGCATTTGAAGGACCAGATTTACGGTTTTTTCGGCCATTTCCAGACCAAAATCTCTGCTGATTGTTAAAATTGGCGTGACAATGATATTATAATCTTTTGATGCCAGTTCAATAGCCTCTTTTAACCATGAAATAACATCTGACTCATTAAACCTTTTATTGACTGCAAAATGGGTCGGACTAAAACGAAGCTCAAGATATTTAACACTGTCTAAAGCCGCATCTTTGACAGACCTGTATGCTACTTCCTGTATTGCATCACTCGATTCATAGAAATCCCTGTATATATTGAATTTACTAAAAAAACTCTTAAAATCACAACAGTCAGGATCCACCTGCAACAGCGGCCTTAGTTCATCGAGATCATAAGAGGGCAGTTTCCCTCCGTACTTTTTTGACACCTCAATAAAGGTCTCAGGCCGGACACTGCCTTCCAGATGCCGGTGGAGATCAACCTTGGGAAAAGATTTCATATTCTCAATAATCTTGTTTTTTATCATCAGAATTAGCTATAAATGTTTAAATAGTAAAACCTGCTGCAGCCTGTTATAATCTTATTATTTATTTAACCGAAATAACAACTATAAATTATTATTGACACAATGAAAAAATCATATCTTATCCTAATTATTTTGGCAATAATCACAGCTTTTATTTCCATATCATCATGTTCTGACCGTGAAGAACCTCCATTTATTAAAGCAATGGTAACAGATGCGGCAGAAAACAAAACCATTGTAAACAATTTTAAACTTCTCTACTGGTGGGAAGAAAGAGGAGAAACTCCCTTTTTAAAACCGTATAACCTCTACACAAAAGAACTAATCGTTGAAATTGAAAAACCTGTTGATAATAACCCGAAAAAAATCAGTATCTCAACAAAAAGATTTCCGCTGCAAAACCTTGAGCGCATATCAATCATAAACACTGAGACGGGTTATGATATTGGCATAGAAACCAAATCCGGCGAAAAAATATTAGCAACAGACAGTTTTCCAAGAACAATAAAAAAAGGAGAAGATACCGGTCTCGCAGACCACCTGAAATATGCATATGGAAGTACAGTAATAAATGGTAAAAAAAATGAATTTAAGAAGAGTTTTAATATCCTTACGGAAATAAGAATTATCGAAGTAAAAAATGAAAAGTATCAGTAAATAATAGTTTTCTGCGGCCAGTCTTTGGACATAAAAACTTTACCCGCATGATCAATAATCAGAGCCTCCACACCTGGCAAAGAATTAACAAGCTCTATCCCGTCTTTAGTCCCCATAACAAAAAGTGCAGTTGACAAAGCATCACTTTCAACACCTGTCTTTGCGATAACCGTTACAGACTGATGCCGATCCACAGGCATTCCTGTTCTTGGATCAATTATATGGGTAAGCCTTTTATTCTTCTTCTTGAAATACTTCTCATAATCACCTGAAGTTGACACAGCACAGTCCTTCAATTCAACAAAGGACAAAAAGCTGTCTTCTTTCCTGGGATGCCTGATACCGATTTTCCAGCTGCTTTTATCTGGTTTTTTACCACAGGCAACTACAGTTCCGCCAGCTGAAATTAGAGCATTTTTAATACCATTATTATTAATTATTTCCATGGCACGGTCAGCCACGTATCCTTTAGAGAATGCGCCGACATCAATATACATGCCTTTCTTTAAAAGCTTTGCAGACCTTATGGTGCCTATCCCGTTGTTTACCTTCTCAAGCCTGAGAGCTTTATAATTTACAAGCTCTTTTGCTTTCTCAATCTCAACAAGTTTTGGATTATCACCATCAAGCCCTGCCTCCTCTTTTGCAAAACCCCATAGTTTCAGCAGAGGTCCAATTGTAAAATCAAATGCACCGCCAGTAATATCAGAAAATTTCACAGCTGTCTGAAGTGCATCCAAGGTCTCAGGACTAATGTCAACTGACTTCTCGCCTGAGAATTTGTTTATTTTTGATACCTCACTTTCATTATCATAATTATTTAAAAGCGAATTAACCCTTTCCATTTCAAGAAATGCTTCATTAATAACTTTTTCAGCATTATTACCGCATACTTTTATTTCAACAAAAGTATGAAGAAGAGGTTTGTATTTAGCCGTAATCTCTTTTGATTCAGCACAGGCTGACAAAAAGAATAAAAACTGTAAAATGAAAAAGAAAGGCGGCGCAAAATAGAATGCTTTATATTTTTCAATAATAATTGACATAGGTTCGTCCTCTAGAACAAGAATAAATAATTATAAATAATAACAACCACGTTTAAAAAATAAATATTGCTTTTTTATTGCAATATTTAATAATTATAAGCTATCTTTAATAAATAATTAAACAAATAATTTAACAACACGTAATCTAATGACTGCAAAAAAAACCTATTTTATTGCAGATGCTCACCTCAGAATGGAGCCTGATCCAAAAAGAAAGATTATGAAGTCCTTTCTGGATATGCTGATAAAGCAGAAAGCAGACCTTTATATTCTAGGCGATTTTTTTGACTTTTGGGCAAACAATAAAGAGGTGTTAAGTTTACACATCGACGTGCTATCAAAACTAAACAGTTTAACATCTCAAGGCTCAAAAGTTGGATTTTTAGTGGGTAACAGAGACTTTCTTCTTTCAGAAAAGACTCTAAAAAATTTCGGCATTGACCATATAGGGGAAGAAACCCTGATCGAGCTTGACAGCCAAAATATTTTTCTCGCGCACGGACATACACTGTGCAGATCAGACGTCAAGTTTCTTAAATATAAAGAGAGAGCATGGCCCCTGTTTATATTTCTTGATAAATTTGTTCCAGGAATTATTGAAAACTATATTGTAAATAAGTTCATGCTTCAAAGCAAGAAAACCATAGCCAAACAGGACCCTGAGACATTTAAGATAACCGGCAACCTTTTACAATATTATTTCGACAATGGATGTGATGTAATAATCTGCGGCCACGTTCACAATCTGGAACAAAACATTACTGAAAATAAGCAGTTTTATTCACTTCCTGCCTGGGAAGAGGATAAAGGAAACTATCTTCTATATGAGAACAACAAGTTCACCTTTAATTACTATAACGGTTAATTGATGCATAAAGAGATACTAAACAGTTTACCCTTTTTTGTTTTTGACCTCCTTAATTCACACAAAGAACTTTATCACGCAGTAACAACAAGAGAAGGTGGAATAAGCCCATCGCCCTACGCGTCGCTAAACCTTGGAATCAATACGGATGACGCACCTTCAAACATTATTTCCAACCATGACACAGTAAGCAAAGCCTTAAATTTTGACCTTTCCTTTCTCGTCTCTTCAACCCAGGCACATGAAGACCGGATATTATGTATAAGCCAAAAACCTGAGCATAAAGATTCAAAAGCACCAGGTGTATGTTATGAAGGGTTTGATTCCATCATTACGGATCAAGGCAGTATAACAATTATGATTAGAGTTGCAGACTGTGTTCCAGTAATACTTTATGACCCGGCATCAAAAGTCATAGCATTGGTACATGCAGGATGGAAAGGAACACTCTCTGAAATAACAATCAAAACTATTCATCAAATGAAGAAACAATTCGGGTGCTCCCCTGCTGACATAAAAGCCGGCATCGGGCCAGCAATCGGTAAATGCTGTTTTTCTGTCAGTAATGAAGTGGCTGAAAAGTTCACCGGGCAGCTTGAGAGATCAGAATATTTTGTAAATCAAAATAATAGTTCTTCATACGTTGACTTGAAAAAAGCAAATATGGTTCAGATGCTTATTGCCGGGTTGAATGAAAAATACATTGAAACCTCAGAAATCTGCACATCGTGCAGCTCAGACGTCTTCTTTTCTCACAGAAGAGAAAAGGGAAGGACCGGTAGACTTGCGCTTCTTGCCGGTCTTCACAGCTCCTGACAGGACAGTGCTTTTTCTGGGCCTTATCTGCATAACCGTATTTCTTTTAGCAAAGCGCTTAACCTTATCAGGGTAATCGATTGTATAGTGAAGCCCCCTGCTCTCTTTACGTTTCAAGGCAGAGTTTATGATAATATCTGCAACAGTGGAAATATTCCGAAGTTCAATAAGATCAGAGTTAATTATAAAATTCCAGTAATAATCTGTAATCTCTTTTTGGAGAAGAGTAATCCTTGTTTTCGCGCGCTGCAGTCTCTTATTTGATCTGACAATCCCCACATAGTTCCACATAAGCCGTCTGATCTCATCCCAGTTATGGGTTATCACAACCGATTCATCACTATCCATGGCATTTCCAAAATCCCATGGCAATATCTTCACAGTTGAAAATGATCTTTCAGCAACCTCCTGAACAGATTTAATGGCTGCTCTGTGTGAATAAACAAGCGCCTCAAGAAGAGAGTTGCTGGCGAGCCTGTTCGCGCCATGCAGACCCGTACATGCAACTTCACCGGAAGCAAAAAGACCGGTTATATTTGTTTCACCAAAATCGTTCACCGAAACACCGCCACAGACATAATGAGCTGCGGGCACAACAGGAATCGGTTCAACAGCCATGTCAAAGTTAAAGGAAAGGCATTTCTTATAAATATTTGGGAAACGCTTTTTAATAAAAGCTGAACTTTTACTGGACAAATCAAGATACACAGCTTCATCACCGCTCTTTTTAAGCTCTGCATCAATAGCACGTGCAACAATATCCCTAGGAGCAAGGTCTTTCAAAGGATGGTATTTTTTCATAAAGGGTTTACCATTACTAAGCCTAAGAACAGCGCCTTCACCGCGTACAGCCTCAGAGATAAGAAAGTTTTTTGCCTGAGGATGATGCAGACAGGTAGGATGAAACTGTATAAATTCCATATTCGATACGCGTGCGCCTGCGCGATATGCAGCAGCAATACCATCACCGGTTGAAATGTCGGGATTGCTTGTATACAGATATGTTTTACCCGCCCCACCTGTAGCAAGAAGGGTTACTTTTGAAACAAAAGTATGAATGTTGTTATTCTTTATATCAAGGACATACGCGCCACAACAAATATTCTTGGTTATATTTATTTGTCCAAGTTTTTTTGCGGTAATAAGATCAACACAAATATGGTTTTCAAATATCCTAATGTTTGGAGAATTTGCAATTCTTTTTAATAATATTTTTTCAACTTCTTTACCGGTAATATCTCCCGCATGAAGAATTCTCCTCCGGGTATGCCCGCCTTCCTTTCCAAGGTCAAAAGAGATATTTTTACCTTTCCCTCTTTTTGTAAACGTCACACCCCAGTTTATAAGGTCTCTTATCCTGTCAGGTCCTTCACTGACAACCATTTTAACGACATCAGGGTTGCACAAACCGGCACCTGCTGTTATAGTATCCCCAATATGAGAACTGAAGGTATCTTCAGGGTCCATAACCGCAGCAATACCACCCTGGGCATAATTGGTATTGGATTCCCTCCTGTCCTTCTTGGTGATTATGGTGACACTGCCGTAGGGACAGACCTTTACGCATAGGTAAGACCAGCGATACCGGAACCAACAATCAAAAAATCGGTTTTTATTTCCATAATTCAAGCTCAAATATGTTAAAATGATCATAAATATTACACCTCCAAATATAAAATAGCAACATAGAATTAATTGTGATGATGATACTGGGTATTGAATCTTCCTGCGATGATACTTCCGCAGCTGTCTTAAAAGACGATAAAACATTACTCTCAAACGTAATTTCATCTCAGGTGGAGTTTCACACAAAATACGGCGGGGTTGTTCCTGAGATTGCATCGCGAAAACATCAGGAATGTATTATCCCGGTAATCAAAGAGGCACTTTTTAAAGCAGGCGTCACGCTCGACGATATTGACGGTATTGCCGTTACACAGGGGCCGGGACTGGTGGGATCCCTTCTGGTCGGGATCAACGCAGCAAAAAGCATCGCGCACTCAAGAAAACTTCCAATTGTCGGCATCAACCACCTTGAAGGTCATATGCTTGCGCCACACCTTGAAAATGAGATTAACTTCCCGAATATTACCCTGGTTGTTTCAGGCGGACATACAAATCTATACAGAGTCAATAACTTTGGTGAATACACTCTACTTGGCAGCACAAGGGATGATGCTGCGGGTGAAGCATTCGACAAAGTTGCCAAACTCCTTGACCTTGGTTACCCGGGAGGAATCGTTATAGACAGGCTTTCAAAACTCGGAGACCCTTCTTCTATTAACTTTCCAAGACCCATGTTAAATGACCCATCATATGATTTCAGCTTCAGCGGCCTTAAAACCGCTGTGCGTTACTATATTGACAAAATCCCTGAAAATGAGTTTACGAATACTAAAATTAATGATATATGCTCAAGCTTCCAGGCAGCTGTTGTGGAAATTCTCACCTCAAAAACGTTAAGAGCTGCAAAGGAGCATCATGCGGATACCATAACCATAACCGGCGGCGTTGCGGCAAACTCTCTGCTTCGCTCACAAATGACTGAAAAAGCTGCTGCCTGTAACATAAAGGTCTTCACACCTTCTTTACTGCTTTGTACGGATAATGCTGCCATGATCGCTTTTGCAGGCGTAAAAAGAATAAGAAACTATGACAAGTTTCCCTATTCATTAAATGCCATATCCAGATGGCCGCTCTAAAAACCGGACTAATAAATTGTGATTAAAATGATTTTTAAAATATTTATTTTAATTACCGTATTCACACTGGTCTTTACTTACCTTATACTCTATCTCAATACACATCATCCAAGATATTTTCGCACCACAACTCCTGCTGAACTGGGAATTAAGTTTGATCAAATATCATTTACAACAAATGACCAGATCAGACTAAAAGGATGGTTTGTCCCTGCCAAAAATAGATCCGGCGCTCCAACTATAATTATTGCTCACGGCCTTGGAGCGTCAAAATCAGATTTTGTAAATCTTTCAGGGGTCATGTCTGCAAATGGATTTAATGTTTTGTTATTTGATTTTAGAGCACATGGTGAAAGCGAAGGAAAATCATGTTCTCTCGGGGCTGAAAGAACAGCTGGATATTGCAGCGGCAGTTGATTACCTCATGTCACGGGATGATGTCAGCAACAAAAACATAGGTCTTTATGGCTTCTCCCTTGGCGGTGCAGCAGGCATACTTGCATCCTCAAAGGATAAAAGAATAAAAGCAATAGTTGCGGACACTCCTTTTGCAAGTCTTAAAAAAATATCAGAAGATGTTATTAAACGAACCTACCATCTCCCTTCTTTTCCTTTTATTTCTCTTGCGAACATATTTTACAGATTGTCTTTTAATGGATGGATGGAAGAGGTCTCTCCTTCTGCTGTAATTCACCGGATATCACCCCGACCTATTCTTTTAATTTCAAGTGATATTGATGAAATGACACCGCTTTACCATGCCGAACAGTTATTCGAAAGTGCAGATCAGCCAAAAGAATTATGGATAATTGAAGGGGCATCACACGGGGGAACGATTTCCGCTGGGGCAGATAAATACAACCAAAAACTGATAGAATTTTTTAATAAAGCTTTATAATAAAGCCTGGCGGATAGAGAAAAAGGGTACGAGTTAAATGCTAAGTCAAAAAATAAGCTTCGTCAATAAAATCTGTGGGTAGATTATTAATATTAAATAGAAAATATAAAGTTAAAACAGATGGCTATAGTTGTGAATGTAATGGCTCTTTGTGACACCAATTTAATTAAGTTGTATTTTACCGCAAAGGCGCGAAGCACGCAAAGAACAGAGTCTTGTTTATTAGCTTTTAAACCCTGCCTTTCTCTGCGCACTCTGTGTCTTGAGCGTCCGTCCTCCGTAGCAGGCTACTGCGGAGGATGGAAAGCGGGCGGTGAAAATTGTTTTTTACCCATAGATTTTGTTGAAGACCCAAAAGATTGATTTTTAGTCCACAGATTCTATTGAAGATCCAAACATATTATCAACACGAACAACCCGGACTTACGCCTTCAGAGCCTCACCAAGCTTTTTACCGGCTGCTTCCGCACGCCCCATAACCTCAGGCAAATCATCCACATCATCCATTTTTACAGGTTCAGCCAGTTTTTCAATAATATTCATTTTATAGATATCTTCCACACAAACCCTTAAAGTTTCAATGGCTCTCTCATGTCCGCCGCCGGCAACCGTTGTAATAATAATCGCAGGTTTTCCAGCCATTGGGCGCTGACCAAGCCAGGGCATCTCAGGATTATAGTCCGGACCGATGCCAAGATAAAAGGTTGCGCTGGAACGATCAATCACATCTTTAAGCGCTCCATTTATATCCATAAAATAGGTCGGGCCTCCGATGATAATTGCATCAGCCTGAACAATTTTTTCATTGATCTCTGTCATATCATCATCAATAGCGCATTTTCCTTCATTCATCAGACAGTTTCCACATCCGGTACATGGCTTTATGGTTTTACCAGCCAGATAGACCAGTTCAAAATCCTCTCCTGATGATTCTGCGGCCTTTTTAACCAGCCTGTTTGTGTTGCTGATTTCCCTTAAACTTCCACATATACCAAGAACCTTCATCGTCATATCTCCTTAAATATGCTTCGTCAATAAAATCTGTGGGTAACTTTTTAGTATTTATTATAGGATACAAAGTTAAAACAGTTGGTTGTCAATATAAATACGCAGACTTTTCTTAGCGTTAATTTTTATTGAAGAACCTTATTTGAAAGATGAACATCCAACATTGAACGTCCAACGTCGAATAAAAACCAATCCCAACAGCTATTCGTGGTCAGTTGTCTGTGCGCTTTAAGTACTTTAGACACTTCAAGTGTTTTTTAATTCATCATTCGATGTTGAGCGTTCGACGTTCGATGTTCATTTGTTTTTGACGTTCGGTGTTCATCTATTTTCAACCAGTCCGTTTGTACCTTAAAAAGGATCAGTGGTGTAAATTGTTTTTTTACCCACAGATTCTGTTGAAGAGCCTTAAATATAAAGAAGGGTTATGTACTTAATCTCATACGTAACCCTTCTGTTGATAATTATATCAATTGTCGCTTAGAACTGTTTCTAAACAACTTTAGACTAAGCCTTTAGCATCTCCTTCAACCTGGCCTTTTCTTCCGGGTCTCTTCTAAAAGTTAAAACGTCATCAAAGGGGACAGGCCTCCATACAGCTGAAGCATAAACAGCAGGTAGTGGGCATTTCATTATCCTGCTTGCGGATATCAATATAAAAGGCGCAGGATTCTTCAGCAAGGCAACGCTTGCAATTACGACATTTTGACGGATTATAACGAATACGCCATAGACTGTTATTGCTTGCCAGCCCCCGGTATGATGACAGCCAGCAGAAATGGGTACACATTTTACGCCATGGAAAAAGCAGAGATAAAATAATCAGACCGTACATAAAAACAATTGGGGTACCAGGCAACCTGAGTCAGGTCAAAGATCGTTTCTGCAAAAAACAAAGGGAACCAGGATAAAAGAAGCGTTGCCGGCATGAGCGGCGCCCGTTTATCAACCTCACCGCTGATATTCATGGCACAGGTATGACTCTGCTCCTCAATGGCTTTCGGCAGTTTAGGGATCGGACGTTTATAGGTCATGTTCTTAAAAAGACCATCCTGAAAAGTTGCATTGGGACAGATCCAGCCGCAGATAACTCTTCCAAACAGAAACGGTAGAAGCGCAACAGTTGAAACATGAAACATTGCCCAGAAAAACAGGTCCGGCCGGGTCGCATTAATAAAGCAGAAGGCTTCAACAGATAAAAAAGCCATTAAGAGAGCTATCTGGAAGACTATACGAAAACTAATGATAGCCAGTCTCTCCTTCTTCTTAGGCGTTTCCTCAGTACTGCCAAACATAAATACCAGAAAAGGAATAAGACTGAGCATTAATGTTATAATATACAGTATGGTATTATTTTGCGGAGTTTTTGCAAGAGGAATCGAGTATGTCACCACTGTCATGACAAGGGTAAACATCCAAATGTGCGCAGCACTCTTTAACCGGCTTGCAAAATAATCCTGATGGAGCAGACAGAAAAATGCGGCGCCAAATACAAAAATTAACCCTGGCTGCATATACTTTATCGGTGTAAACAGACCGACCAGATAGACTGGTATGGCCACATATAACATCCATTTATTTAAATCTACAAATCTTTGTTTAGTTATATTCATATTTAAAACCCTCCTTTAATGCGACGCCATAGCGGCCTGAAGTTTAGGTAAAAGTATATTCCACTCTGCCGTTGTAATTGACAGCCCACTAACAAAATAGACCGCCAGGAATCCGATTCCAACAACAAGAACACCGTAGCGCCTCCAGCCCCTTACTCCGGTTCTTTTGCCAAACATCCAGATTGAAATCATATACAGAACACAGAACAAAGCAATCTGTCCTTGCGGACTCTGAAGAGCGCTCTTGGTAAGCGCTTCCGTACTCTCACCACCCCCCAGACTGTCCAGGACGGTATTTGAAACATGAGAAAGCGTCCCGTTCATGACCGCAAGGGGAATAAGGGTTATTGAGGTAAAACGAAGTGAGTCAACATATTTTCTGTCATTTAAGACAAAATGCATCACAAGACCCAGAACCATTATAACAATAAAACCAATCATGGCACCGGACATGGTTGAAAAAAGCAGCTCCATTGCATGACTGTCGGTATCAATTATCTTTTTCATACTTTCTGCTATGTTAATCAAAACGGGCGGGAACATGGCACGGTACAGGTCTACGGTAGATTCATGGGCAATCCCCCAGGCCTTGCCGAACATATACCCCGGAATAAATATCTCCAGGAACCTTGCGATTTTAGCAAGGGGTGTTTTATAGGTGTCTTCCATATAATGTCCTCCAATCATTTATATAAAGTATAATTTATTTATCTAATGACTCTCTTCGTTTTCTATACCTTCTGGCAGTTCTTCCGCAGGCAGCCCCAGATCTTCGCGCGTGGCCATATCATTTTCTAGCATATATTCTGTGAGGTATTTGATATATTTCTGCTCTTCCTGAAGTTCCTTTATTTCATGGGCAATATGTTTAGCCTCGTACTTTATATAAAATGTCTGAGGTTTTTTCCACTGACCGCCCATGAGCACCAGTGCAAAAAAGATATACAGAACACATCCCAGAAAGGTCTTTCTTTCAATGGAGGGTGATTTCCATGAGATTGTCAGGAGAATAAGACAGATGATTGCTGATATAATACTAACCCAGCTTGCGATTGTCGGCATCATTTCCAGGGGTATCCGCGAAGAATAATTGTCCATATAAAGTTCAAAGGACCAGATTGAAAGGAATGTCATCATAAATACCAGCACAGAGCTCTTAAGAGCTTTTGTACGCCACAATATCTTCAGCATGACCCATCCGGCAATAACATAAAAATAACCGCCCAGAAGCTTAATATTCATGCTGGTGAACTGTGTGACTAAACCTTTATCAACCGGCATACTGGCGACCTCACCAATTAAGGGCCAGGATACCAGAGCAGCGAAGTAACCGTATATGTAGCCCCGAGACTCCTTCTTTTCAACACAGGTTCTGTAGAACAAGACCAGAAAAAGTATCGCGAGTAAGGGCATATAAAAAAGGTTATAATTTTCAACCGGGTTTTTGGCCATTCTCAGCGGTATCATTGTGATAACGGAAACTAAAAAAAATAGCTGCCCCGCTAAAGCAATCAGGACTGTTCTCCCTAGCCTCTCCGAGATTAGACCGAAAAATCTACTCAACATTTCATCTCTCCTTAAGTTGATTAAAAATACTTTGTGTGCACTAACTATTTATTAGCATACTAATATTTCGTTACAATAATAATTATTAGTACAAGTAGTCATATAAAGTCAAGATAAAACAAAAAAGCACTGTCAAAATACTAAACACATTACAACTATATGTCATAACATGATAATTATATTTATAAGATTTATATATTTTTAATTTAAAGATATATCTATATGTACAAAAACAGTAAGGCTTCAAATTTTGGATTATATGCTTTGAAGCGTAAGATTTTACCGAAACACGCCTAATAATTCAATAAATTAATACCTTAAAAAAGCACATAAAAAAACCCCCAGACCTTTAATTAAGTCAGGGGGCTTTTATTAACAATTATAATACTTATCTACTACTCCATTGGAAATGCAACCCCGGGAGCCATAAAACCCTTAGGATCTACAACATCCTTAAGGATCTTTGCCACTGCAAAGTGATCAGGACATTCTGTCCAGGTCCGTGCATCACGGCCAACACCAAGAGGTGCCATACCAATATCTTTCATCAGCACATCAAACTTACCCTTAATCTCACCAATCATTGGCAGGAACTGTCTACTTGCATAATCAAGAACAAAGATAACCTCACCTGCAGCATTTGCATGGCCACCCATTGAAAGATAGGTCTGACCACAGCTTGCATACAGACGTACAATCGGGTGTGGATGGTTCAGGAATTCCTTATTCTTTCTGCAGACATCCTGATACGCTTTCATCCCTTTGCGCATATAATCCTCAAGTTTCTCCATGGTATCAAATACTCCGCCAGAGATAAAGATGCCGCCTGAATCTGACTTCCCAGTAAATGTTCCGCAAATCTTTGGGCTGTTACACTGCTGCCAGCCAGCAGCATTTTTTTCATGACCATTAAGTATTGCCACCAACCAGTCGGGCATGGGAACACCGCCAAATTTTTTCAGCATCTTGATACAGGCATTTCGTTCATACTCAACCTTTGCCTTAGACCCTCTAAAACCCATACCAACCATGTTTATGTCCTGAGTTCCTTTTACAAAATGATTACCTTCCTGCCAGTGCTCACTTGAGTAGAGCGCGTGTGTCCAGCAGCCGGGTCCCATAACTGTAGCACCGCAGGCATACTCACTCTTAATAACAGCATTCATTGCGTCACATGCTTCTTTTAAGGTCTTAAACGTAACCCACAAAGAACCGACTTCCTGAGGAGTTGTAAATAAACGAAATTCCATCGCTGTGACAATTCCATAGCCTGCATTGGAGAAAAACGGCAGATAGCTCAGTGCCGGTCCCGGTCCATGAGGCCATGCAGGTGAATCAGGAGTCGCCATGGAACCGGTCTTGATAATATCACCATTAGCAAGAACCATTTCCATACCGGAAACACAATTGATTCCCATTCCCGTCCAGATAACCGGCCATCTTGTTCTGACCGGTAAAGACCATGTAAGGAACAAAAAGCGAAGTTCCAGGGCTCCCGCCAAAATATGGACGGTAACCGATTCCCAGCTCACGAACAAGCTGACTGACTTGAAGGCCTGTTGCACCCGGCTGCGCCTGAACAACCAGCCTGTCAGCATCAAGGGTAACCTTCTGCATACGGTGAAAATCAAAGGTAACGCCCACATCAGGTTTTCCCGGAATTGAACCGATCAGAAGAACCGTTCCGCCGCCAATTGCATAAAGCGGTATATTGTTGTTCTTAGCAAGGTTAATCACTGACTGAATATCTTTAGCAGACTCAGGCATAACCACCACAACAGGATGATTCTCAGGATACAAAGCACCCTGACCAAAGTGGGTAATAACATCCGAACCAAAGTGGTACTTGGTTAGGTCATCTGTTCTTACCCAGTCAGCTCCCACAATTCTCTTAAGTTTTGCAATTAAATCACTCTTTTTCATCAACGGCTCTCCTTTCCGGTGTAACCATACGCCTGGGCAACAAGCGTTGTCATATCAATTATCTTAATGCCCTTGGGTTGCCCCTGCCTTAAATTAGCGCTACAGAAAGGACATGCAGTGATCATAATTTTTGCGCCTGTTGCTTTAGCTTCATGCCAGCGGTTCGCTGCAAATTTCTTAGCAAGATCAGGTCTGTTTTGGAGTACTCCACCGCCTGCACCGCAGCAAAGCGCATCATGTCCCCTTCTCCACATTTCCTTCAACTCAAGACCAAGCTTCTTAATAACCTCACGGGGAGCAGCATAATCTTTTGCATATCTTCCCAGATGGCATGGGTCCTGGTAGGTAACAGCAGGCAGTTTAATTTTTCTCGGTTTTTTGCTTTTCACCATGCTGGCATAAACACGTGTTATTGAGATAAACTCCGCCTCGCTGTTAGAAAATCTCTTCAAAACAGAAAGGCTCTCAGGGTTGTAAACAATAACATTCTTTATACCGTGCTTTGCTATCTTTGCATCGATCTCCTTCATTGCTTTTTCAAGTTCTTTCAGAGCCCCGGCATTAATAAGATCAGCACTTACCGGTGGCAGCGGGTCTGAGATAAAGCAGCCAACCTTTTTATCTCTTTTCTTCAGGATAAAACCGATCTCCTTAAGCTTAGAGGTATTTGAAAGAATGGTGTTATCAGCAAAAAGAATCGTATTTATCTTCCTGTTACCCTTAATGTCAGTTATTCCATAGTTCAAAAGCGTGGAGAGCTTCTGAATCTTTGGTAGTGCTGCTGATTTTGCAAGTTTTTTTATTTTCGCAGGTTTAAACTTTTCAGGAATCCTGTTTCTTAAGTCCTCAAGAATTTCTACTGCAGGAGTATGACGATATCCACGCTGGCAGAAATCATCACAATATCCGCACAGAGTACATGCATACAGAACCTTAGCCAGATCGTCATTCCACCTAAGATCACCCTGGGCAATGCCACGGGCAAGGTACATCAGGCCTGAAGGTTCATAAGCACCAAACAAGGTCATCCCACAGGGACACTGGGTTGCAAAAGCAACATCAGGGATTTCATCCTGGACAACACCCCTGCATGTCCCGCATCTATTACAGCATAATGCTTTTTCCAGCAATTGTTCTTTATTCAAGGCTATCACCTCCTCTTAAAGGCCCAGTTTGCCTGGGTTCATTATATTGTTAGGATCAACGGCCTTTTTAATAGACCTCAACAGTTTAAAATTTGTCGGATTCTGTTTTGCTACTTCTTTTGCAATCAGCGCAGATGGCCTCGGAAAGGTAACTCCAGCCTTTAGCATCTTGGCGCAGATGCTTTTATATGTTTTTCTAACTTTCTCTATTTCACTTTCTCTGTACCTGAGGTCTGGCTGATAATAAAAACAACCTCCTGCCTGCAGCGGCATAATAATCGTGCCTGAACTTTTCGGAATAAGGCCTGAACATTTGTCAATCTGTTCAGCTGTGGAAACAGTAACTATCGGAGCCCAGCCCATTCCCTTCTTTTTATGCAGGGCAGCACCTGTTGGTGATTTTATTTCGGCAAGTATGGTATCTGAAGCTTTTGAAGCTCCTTTAAGTGATGTCTGAATCTTCCCACCAAGCTGTTTTGCAACACCAAGCATGTCTTTTCGCTTATAAGCTATCTCAGCCTTGTCAGCTCCTCTGTTCACAATAACAACGGTCCAGGGTGCCACACTCACAGAAAGTTTCTGACCTAAAAGCTCAGAAAGATATTTCTTATTAACTGCAAAAATCTCATGGGGCTCTTCTGTAGCAAGAAATGCCTTTAAAGCTTT
>PVMK01189145.1_pt1 | contig 17211 bp, 15 predicted proteins | sample 1853481 | NCBI WGS metagenome assembly PVMK01 (sample SAMN08533507, study PRJNA380276) | Marine sediment metagenome, whole genome shotgun sequencing project.
GGCGAAGGCCCGCCGCTGGTAAAGGCGGCAAACTGGTTGAACCATCTGGAATTCGATTGGGAAAGCCCCATCTGGCGTCACGTGTTTGCGGGGCTGTCCCGTGATCATCAGCTGGTGCGCTATGACGAACGCGGCAACGGCCTCTCCGACTGGGAGGTGGATGATATTTCCTTCGATGCCTTCGTACGCGATCTCGAGACAGTGGTCGACGCGGTGGGGCTGGAGCGGTTTGCCCTCTTCGGAATATCCCAGGGCTGTCCGGTGTCCATCGCGTATGCGGTTCGTCATCCCGAGCGTGTTTCACGGCTCGTGCTCTACGGCGGCTACGCACTCGGGTGGGCCAAGCGCGGGCCGAAGGAAAAAGAGCAAGGCAATGCGATGACCGCGCTAGTCCGGCAGGGCTGGGGGCAGGACAATCCCGCCTTCCGGCAGATGTTCACTTCACGCATGATACCCGGCGCTACGGCGGAGCAGATGCAGTGGTTCAACGAGCTGCAACGAATTTCCACATCGCCCGAGAATGCGGCCCGGCTGCGGTTCGCCATGGGCGAGATCGATGTTATGTCACTGCTGCCGCAGGTTTCCACACCGACCCTGGTGCTGCACACCCGCGAGGATGCGGTCGCCGCGTTCGATGGGGGGCCGCAAAATGGCCAGCATGATCCCCGGCGCCCGCTTCGTGCCGCTGGAAAGCGCCAATCATCTTTTGATAGAGAGCGAACCCGCTTGGCCGCGATTTCTAGCCGAGGTCAGAAGCTTTCTGGGTTAGCCGTTTACAGCGACGTCAGCGCCGGCCACAGGGCCCGGGCACCCGCGCTGATCGCTATGTTTCCAAGTCGCATGGCCCAGACACTCTCGGCACCGAAATCGTCGCGCCATGCCCACAATCGCCGGGTGCTGTGGTGCAGGCTGTATTCGCGAGTGAATCCCATGGCACCGTGAACCTGGTGGGCGATGGCGGCGCCGGCGCCGGCCGCCTCGCCGGCGCGGATTTTGGCGGCGGCGACGGCGAACAGCGCGCGCCCGTCGTCGATACCGTGCCGGACGATGGCAGCACTGGCAGCGTCTGCCGCCGCCCCGGCGGCGGCCACCTCGCCGGCCAGTGTCGCGAGGCTGTGTTGGATGGCTTGAAATCGGGCGATTGGCCGGCCGAATTGCACGCGCTCGCGAGCATAGTCCAGGGACAGATCCAGGATCCGCTCCAGAGCACCCGCCATCTGTTGTGATCGCAGGGCGGCACCCATGCGTTGCAAGGCGTCCATGGCGTCCGGGCCCGACATATGCCCCGTATCCACCGGGCGCACGGCATCGAAGCGCACGCTCGCCAGGCTTTCGCCGGCAAGATTGATGCCCCCTGCGAGGGTGCAGTCGGGCGCCGAAACCAACGCCACCACCGGCGTATCACCGTCTGACGCGATTGCTACCAGGTGAGCCGCATGGGCGGCATAGGGCACCTGGCTGACTGTTCCGTGCAGCAGGCCATGGGCATCCAGCTCGAGCCCCTCGCTTGGGTGCAACGGCGCCACGCTCATGGGTCCCTGGGGCGCCTGCAGTCCCGCCTGAGCCAGTAGCCAACCCGCACACAGGGTCTCCGCCAGGGGCACGGGCACGGCGAATCGTGCCGATGTGCGGGCCACGGCGAAACCGTCCGCCAGAGACGCTCCCGGTCCTCCGGCGGATTCCGGCACCCAGGCCAAAGACAGACCGGTGCTCTCCATCGCCGCCCACAGATCCGCCGGCCAGGCGCCATCCTCGGCAGCATTCACCAGCTCCGGCGAGCACAATTCCGTGCACACGCGGGTGACGGTTTCGATGATGAGAGGATCGGCTTTTGTCATCGACTGAATTCCGCCCTTCCCACGGGCATTCCTGCGACCTCTATCGTGTCGGTTTCGCCCCGAGATTGCTATCCTGCGAGACGCTCCTGCAGGGACAATCCGTATCGCCACATGAACAATACCCTCAGTTTCGATTCAGTGAATTTACCGCCTCGGGCAAATGCCATGCGAACCCGGGTGCGCGACTTTCTGCAACGGGAGATCGATGCCGGCACCTTCGAGCCGGGCCTTGGGCCGGGTCTCAACCGCCATTCGCCGGATTTCAGCCGCAAGTGTGGCGAGCAGGGATTCATCGGCATGACCTGGCCGGAGGAGTACGGCGGACACCAGCACTCCTTCCTGGAACGCTACGTGGTCACCGAGGAGCTGCTGGCCGTGGGCGCCCCGGTGTGGGCGCACTGGGTCGCGGATCGGCAGAGCGGCCCGGTACTACTGCGCTATGCCCGTGAAGAGATCAGACGCGACATCCTGCCGAAGATCGTCCGCGGCGAATGCTATTTCTGTATCGGCATGAGCGAGCCGGACTCGGGATCCGATTTGTTCGCGGCACGTTCCAAAGGCCGAGCCCACGGACGGGCGGGCTGGCGCATCAACGGGCGCAAGATATGGACCAGCAACGCCCACCGATCCCATTACATGATCGCTCTGTTGCGCACTTCCCCACCCAGCGAAGAAAATCGGCGCCACGGTCTCAGCCAGTTTCTCATCCACATGCAAACCCCGGGCATCACCGTCACACCCATTATCAACATGACCGGCAATCACGATTTCAACGAGGTGGTCTTCGACGATGTCCTGGTGCCGGAGAACCACCTCATCGGCGAGGCCGGCATGGCATGGAAGCAGGCTACCAGCGAGCTCGCCTACGAGCGCAGCGGCCCGGAGCGCTTTCTCGAGACCATCTACGTGCTCTACGAGTTGATCGATCTGGCCGCGGCCAATCCCGGCGAGCGTCTGACCGAAGGCATCGGGCCGCCTGGTAGCCCAGCTCGCAACCCTTCGCAATATGTCCCTGTCGGTGGCGGGCATGCTGGAAGCCGGCGAGCTGCCGGAGATCGAGGCGGCGCTGGTGAAGGATCTGGGGCACCAACTGGGAGCAGGCGCTGCCGGCAAGAGCGCGGGATCTGGCCCCCACGGGTCGGTCGAAGCCGGGCAATCGGTTGAGTTTCGACCAGACCCTGGCTTACGCGACGCTGATTGCGCCCAAGCTCACCATCCAGGGCGGTACCCGGGAGATCCTGCGTGGCATCATCGCCCGCGGGCTGGGGCTGCGCTAGCGACGCCCTTCCCATGCCCGATCTGCACGCGCTGTTCTGGCCCCGATCCATCGCTCTCGTGGGCGCGTCTCCCGACAAGAGCGGCATCCGCGGGCGTATCGTGGACGCCGTGCGTCAGCACGGATTCGATGGGCCGTTGTACCCGGTGAGCCGCAGTCATGGCTGCATCGACGGCCTGACCGCCTACGCTTGCGTATCGGCGCTGCCCGAAGCCGTGGATCTGGCCATCGTCACCATACCGGCCCGCTACGTGCCCGAAGTGATGGAGGCCTGCGGAAAGCGAGGCATACGCGCGGCGATCATCATCAGCTCGGGCTTCGCCGAAGAGCGTGGCGAGGAAGGCGCCGCCCGGGAGCAGGCCGTCCGCGCGGTGGTGCAGCGCTACGACATGGCGGTGCTGGGTCCCAACGGTGAGGGATTCATGAACTCGGCGATCCCGCTCACGGCCTCTTTCAGTCCCACGATCTTTGATTTGGAGCACGGCCTCACGCCGGTGAGCTCCACCGCCGGCGGGATCGCCGTGGTTTCCCAAAGCGGTGGAGTGGGATTCTCGTTTTTCAATCGCGGGCGCCCCAAAGAGCTGCGCTTCAGCTTCGTAGTCAGCATGGGCAACGAGGCGGGCCTGGAAGGGCTCGACGTGGTCGACTACCTCCTGGACGACGACAATACCGACGTACTGATCATGTTCGTGGAAGGCTTTCGCACGCCGGCAAAATTTGCCCCTGTTGCCAGCCGGGCAGCAGCGGCCCGCAAGCCCTTGTTGATCGCCAAGGTGGGCAGCTCCGAGGCCGGCGCCCGGGCGGCAGCCTCGCACACCGCCTCGCTTGCCGGATCGTCACGCGCCTACGAAGCCTTGTTCCGGCGCTACGGTATCGTCGCCGGGCGGGACGTGGATGAGATGATCGACATGGCTGCCGGCTTCACCTTCTTTCGCCATCGCCTGCCCAGGGGTAAACGGGTTGCCATTATTACCCCATCCGGCGGCGCCGGCATCTGGCTCGCCGATGTGTGCGAAGCCCATGGGCTGGAGGTGCCGGCCCTGGACCAGCAGACCCGCGACGCCATCGATGCCCTGTTGCCCGCCTACGGTAGCTCGCGAAATCCGGTGGATGTGACCGCCCAGGTGATCTTCCAGCTCGGCTACGCCCCGGTGCTCGAGCTGATCGCTTCGTCTCCCAGCATCGACGCGGTGCTGGTCACCGGCTCCCTTGGGCTGGCGAAGTATGTGAAGCCGCAGATCCAGGAGCTCGCACGCCTGGGCAAGACCATCCAGATGCCGGTCATCTTCTGCGCCTACACCCTCGCCCATCCCGAGGCCATCGCGTTGCTGGCACAAGCCGGTTTCCCCTGCCTGACCAGCATGCCCAACGCTGCCCGGGCCATAGTGGCGATGGCGGACTACCGCTGCTTTCTCGAGCGCTTCGCCACGCAGGCCGAAGAATCCGTGGAAGCGCTGGCGATCCCTGCGGACATCGCCGAGCGTCTGGCGCAAGCCCCCGGTGTCGTCTGTGAGCACCAAGCCAAATCGATTCTTGCCAGCCTCGGCATTGCCGGCCACCGGGACACATTGGTGGCCAGCGAGGACCAGGCCGTGAGGGCGGCGGCGGATCTGAGCCAAGCGGTGGCGCTGAAAGTCCAGTCGCCCCATATCAGCCACAGGAGCGCGGCCGGCGCGGTGGCCTTGAACCTGGTGGGCGAAGCCGAAATTCGCACCGCCTACCGCGCCATACTCGAAAACGCCGGCCGCAAGCACCCCGGCGCGGACATACACGGCGTGCTGGTATCGCCCATGAGCGGCAGCGGCGTCGAAGTCATCGTCGGCACCACCCGCGACCCGGACTTCGGACCCATCCTGGTGCTGGGCGCCGGCGGCACCCTGGTGGAGGTGCTGGACGACGTGATAGCAACGCCGGCGCCGGCCAGCAGATCCCAGGTACTTGCGTTGCTCGATGACTGGAAAGGAAAACGGCTGCTGGACGGCAGCGCCGGCTTGCCCGCCTGCGATATCGACGCGCTGGTAGACCTCATGGTGAAGGTTTCCCGATTCGCCGCAGGCGCCGACGACGTTTCAGCGCTGGACCTCAACCCGGTGGTCGTTCACCCTTGCGGTTCGGGCGTCAGCGTCGTCGACGCGTTGATCATCACGGACAACGACGGCGATGCCGGCACACACTCGCCGGCGGCGGATTGAATATCGGGATGACCATCATATGAGTGACGACATAAACCTTACGGTTTCCGACTTCATCGCGACGGTGGAGATCCGGCGGCCGCCGAACAACTTTTTCGATTTCGATCTCATTCGCGAAATCGCCGATACCTACGAGCGGCTGGATGACGATGCCGATTGCAGAGCCATCGTTCTTTGCTCCCAGGGAAAACACTTTTGTGCGGGTGCGAATTTCCAGAGCCGGGAATCCTGGGGACAAGAGCAACTGGACAATCAGGCACGCCAGCTCTACGTGGAAGCCGTGCGTATTTTCAGCAACCGCAAGCCCGTGGTGGCGGCGATTCATGGCGCAGCCATCGGCGGCGGCCTGGGGCTCGCGTTGTCGGCGGACTTTCGCGTCACCTGCCGGGAGGCGCGCTTTTCCGCAAACTTCGCCCGGCTGGGCTTCCACCAGGGATTCGGCCTCAGCGTCACCCTTCCGCGTCTCATCGGCCCCAACAACGCGAGTCTTCTGCTGTTCACCGGCCGCCGCGTAAAGGGCGATGAGGCGGTGGCCATGGGTCTCGCCGACGAGCTTGTGCCCGAAGCGGGTGTGCGTGATCGGGCCCTGGCGCTGGCGGGTGAAATCGCCGGCTCCGCGCCCCTGGCGGTTCAATCCATACGTGCCACCCTGCGCGCCGGCCTGGCCGAGGAGATCGCCCGCATCACCGAGCACGAGCTGGCCGAGCAGAACATCCTGCGCACCAGTGACGACTTCCGGGAAGGCATCGCGGCCATGGCCGAGCGCCGCAGCCCGGAATTCAAAGGACACTGAGCGAGCCGGTCTTCCTGCATGGCGCGCTCAACGAGTATTCGCCAGGGCTTGCTGCGTAATCTGCTGCTGGTGATCGTGCTGGTGGGCGGCGGCATCATCGCCGTCTCCCTGTACGCGGCGCGCCACATGCTCGAGTCCCTGGCGCGCGAGGTCATCGCCGACAATCTGACGGTGACCGAGGTCGAGCTGCAGCGTTTCTTCGAACCCGCCGCCGCGGCCTTGCGCATGGCCGCCGATTGGGGCGATCAGGGGCTCCTGGATGACGACCGCCCGGAGAAGTTGAACCCCCTGTTCCAGCCTCTGCTGACGGAGTTTCCGCAGATCTCCACCGTCGTCATCGCCGACGACAGCGGCCGGGAGTACATGCTCATCCGCACGGCGAACGGATGGCAGAATCGCGAAACCCGGGTATCGAAATGGAAATCGCGAACCCGCTGGCATCTATGGGGGAGTGAGGGCGGCAAGCCGGAGATTCTGTGGAAGGACGAGGACTATGATCCCCGTGGGCGCCCGTGGTTCCAGGGCGCGCTGCGCGCCCAGGTGGACCTGGTTCCCGGGCCCGAGGCCGAAGACGGGCCGCGCATCCACTGGACCAAGCCCTACACCTTTTACACCACGCGAGCGCCGGGCATCACCGTGGCCCTGCCCTTCGGTGACGGAAAAAAGCGCCAACGGATCATCGCATTCGATATTTCCCTCGAAGACATCTCGCGCTTCACCAGCAGTCTGGAGGTCAGCGGTGGCGGCGGAGTGGCGGTATTCACCAGCAACGACCGCGTCATCGGCGTGCCCAGGCATCCACGATTCGCCAGCCGCGAAGCACAACGCGAAGCGCTTCTGAAACGCGCCGTCGACTTCGGTTGGGTGCTTTCCGACGAAGCCCACGATGCTCTTGCGTCACGCAATTCCACCACCCACGCGGTACGCTTCTCCAACGAAGGAGAGATCTACTGGGGTCAACGACGCTTGTTCGCTCTCGGCCCGGAACGATCCCTGTGGATTGTGGTGCTGGTGCCGGAAAAGGGCATTCTCGGCACCTTGGTGCAACTGCGCACCTGGGTGATCACGATTGTCGTCGTGATGCTGTTGATCGCTCTACTGCGGGTGTTCGTGCTCTCCGAACGCTACAGTCAACCCATAGAAGCGCTGGTCAGGGATACCGACCGTATCAGTCAGGGGGATTTGGAAGGCGGTGTCCATATCGATTCCAATGTAACCGAAATTCGCCAACTGGCCGCAGCCCACGAGCGCATGCGCCGGCGTCTCCAGTCGCTGGTGCGCATGGAGGATGATCTGCAGGTGGCGCGCCGTATCCAACAGAGCGCCTTGCCCGATCGCATCCCCTATGTCATGGGCTTCGACGTCGACGCCTTCAGCGACTCCGCCGATGAGACCGGCGGCGATACCTACGACGTGATCGGTTACCGAGTAGATGAAGAAGGCCGCACCATCGCCCTGTCGGTGGAGAACGCCGATCGCGCCCTGTTGCTGCTTGCGGATGCCACCGGCCATGGCGTAGGCCCGGCGCTGTCCGCCACGCAGATCCGCGCCATGCTGAGAATGGCGGTACGCAGTGGCACCAACCTCGCGCACATCGTGCACAACGTCAACCAGCAACTCTGCGACGATTTGTTCGGCGGCCGCTTCATCACAGCGTGGTTGGGTGTCATCGATGCAAAAAGCGGTTCCCTGACGAGCTTCAGCGCGGGACAGGCGCCGCTGTTGCATTTTCACGCGGACGAACAACACACCGACATCCTGGAGGCAGATACCCCCCCCTTCGGCATCATGCGGGATCTGGCGGTGCCGGCGAGCACCCAGCGGATGATGAAGCCCGGCGATATTTTTGCGGTGCTGTCTGACGGTATTTTCGAAACCACCAATGCCGACGGCGAGCAGTTCGGCATCCAGCGCGCCGTGGATGTCATCGTACGCGACCACGAGGGCACCGCGGGCCTCATCGTGACCCGACTCCGCCAGGCCCTGGCCCAGTTTTCTCCCGGCATACGGTCCCTGGACGATCGCACGGCAATCATCGTCAAGCGCGAGCACCCCTGAGCGTAAATCGGGGACACGTAAATCGGGGACAGATCTATTTATCTCTCTGCCGTGGCACAGCATGGCGCAGCCCTGAGCATACAGACACTGTCAGGCTCGCACGTGCAGCCGACGAAAACACCTCAAGTCAAAGAGAGAGCTTCTTCCAATGCAATCATGCCGGTCTTGAGCCCTAGTCTCTCTGCCTCATCACGCAGGCGCTGAATTTCCTGCACCGTAACATCGTCACGCCGGCCTCGACCGAAAGCTGCAAGCGCGCGGCCTCGAGCGATAAAGAAGTCAGTCCAGGCCAGCGGTTCCTCGCGAGTGTAGTCTTCAAGCGCTGACGCATATCTTTCAACCCGGTCCCAGTCGTTAACATGAATCAGTGCATCCATTGCACAGCGGTAAAACCAAAAATAATTGTGACTGACCACATCTTCTCGAAGAATATTTTCCCCCTCCTCCAAGGCTGCCTCTCTAGCGCCATCATCACCTTTAACGACCCACGCCAAAGTGCCCAATACTCGCGCCGCTTGGAAGGCGCGACCTGCCTCGCCGGTGATTGCGAGCGCGTGTGTCAGCAACTCTCGAGCCTCGTGCTGCTGCCCGCGCAATTGCTTCACCATCGCCTTAACAGTCAAGGGCTGCGGTTCCCACGCACGGGCGCCAAGCGTCTGGGCCAAAGTCAGTGCACGCGTTGCATAGGCGTCAGCAAGATCATATTCCCCTAATTCAAGAGCGCTATCCCCTGCGCATAGGGATCCATTCATTTCTGCGCGGCGGTCACCAACCCTGATTGCCAAATTAACCGCGGCCAGGCCATCACTCTTAGCGCCACGACAATCACCGGTGTAAAGACGAGTCCAGCCGCGCTGCCCGACATGCGCCACTTCGATTCGCCCGAACCCATGCTGACGGGCGAGTTCGACGCAACGCATGTAATGGTCGCGTGCAGTTTGCATCCGACCGCGAACGTACTCCGCATCCCCCAGCCCCCCGAGTGCGCGCGCCTCATCTTCGGCAGATTCCGATTGCTCGGCAAACTCCAACGCAAGGAGGTGCTCCCGGCGGCATTCGTCAGCTCTCCCGATGGAAAAAAATAAGTTGCCTCGCAAATGGTGGAGTCGCGACAATCTGGAGATGAGCTGGTGGTGCGTCGCCACCGGCTCGGCTTTTTCAAGTAAAACAAGCCCCTCCTCATAATGGGTCTTGACCCGCATGTACGCAGCTAGACCCATCCAGGCGTCATACCGCTGTTTGTCGTCCTCTGCATTCTGTTCAGCTTGCCGGTAAACCGCCATCGATGACTCGACGTCACCCATGTCGAGAAATAACTCGGCCTTGAGGCAGGTCAGCGGATGCCGATCGGATTGTTGTGGTTCCAAATTCAAGCCGCGATCAATCAAGTTGAGGGCGGTTTCATAACGGTATTGCCGAGCTTGTTCGCGGGCCGCCTCGAGATAGGCACGGCACGCTTTGTCATCGCCGGCGTGGTCGAGATGTTGAGCATGGAGCACCAAGTCGCCGGCGAACCACTCGGACGCCCGTTTATGAAACGCCCGGCGCTGTCGTTTGAGCAGGGAGGCATATACGCCTTCTTGGATGAGGGCGTGTGCAAACAGGTAGCCCTGACCTTCGGAACGCACCAGGTTATGTTCGATGAGCTCACGGCATTGGTAGTCGCTCATCTCGAGAAGATGGCACAGTGCGTCTCGGTGGAAACGCTGCCCAATTACCGAGGCGGCTTGCAGCGCCCGCTTTTCCCCGGCCGCCAGCCGGTCAATCCGGGCGAGCACCAGGCTTTGTATCGAGTCGGGCAGACTCTCGCCGGTGCCCTCCTGTGCGTTTCGCAGCAATTGTTCAAGGAACAGAGGATTGCCGGCTGCGCGTTCAAGACAACTTTCCGCGAGCGTATCGCTCGTATCGATGAACCCCGCGATGAGCGCCATCGAATCCTGCTTCCTGAGCGGACTCAGATCGATGGTCATAATGGGGCTGCCTTCAGTGGTGTTGCGCCAGCTCTGGTCAATCTGATCGCCCTCGATACGAGAGGTCATTACGAGCAACGCAGGGCATTCGGCTACCGTCTTGGTGAGCGCAGACAGATGGGCCAGGGTGATGGCGTCGGCCCAATGAACGTCTTCGATAATGGCAAGGAGAGGGTTGGCTGTTGCTCGCGGCAATGAGCAAGGCTGACACCACCGCTTGTTTGCCTTCGTTGCGGACGGTGTTGTCCATCGCGTCATACAGGGCGCGCTGCTCGGTCGGCTGTGGAAGATCCAGCAGGTCGTTGAGGAAGACCTCCTGGTCGGAGATCAGCCGGCCATCGTTAAGCGCTGCGCTGGCCGCTTGTTGTCGCTCGGGCGTGCCGCTTCCAAATGGTATACCGAGCAGTGTCCTGACAAGCCAACGGATAGCGTCCTGGCCTTTACCTACACCGAAAGGCAGGACGAGTCCCCGATGCATCGACACGCCTTTCTCGCCGGCGATACTTCCGAATTCTTCGACCAGACGGGTCTTGCCGATGCCCGGTTCACCACGTACATAAACCGTTTGACCGTGACCATCCTCAATGCACGTATCCAACATGCCTCTGAACTGATTGAGCTCTGCCCGTCGGCCCACGAACGGAGTTCGAGTCCTATCGGGGGCAATCTCCTCAACCGACCTCACTCGGCGCAGCGCAAAGACTGGGACAGGTTCGGAGATCCCCTTGACCAACACCGGCTCGAGTGTTTTCGTTTCGATTCTGGATTCGGCCAGCGAGAGCGTGGCGGCCGTCATGTACACCTCGCCAGGCTCCGCCGCCTGTTCCATGCGCGCCGCCATGGGGACGGTCGGACCCGATGCGTCATACTCGACCTTGTCCCCTTCGCCAACGATCAGGACGACAACCTCACCGGAATGCAGCCCAACGCGAATCCGAAGACCGTCCCGGCCACCGGCCTCGACGCCGTCGGCGTAATCGCGGATAGCGTGTTGCATCTCGAGTGCGGCTTCACAGGCGTCCACGGCATGGCGCTCGCTCGCCATTGGCGCACCAAACATCGCCATCACCCCGTCACCCATGAAACGACAAACTGTGCCGCGGTTGTTCTCCACCGCCGCACACATACGCTGAGTCGCGCCGTACAGAAGATCATGGGCCTCCTCAGCATCGAGAGTCTCGGTGAGAGCCGTGGAACCGGTGATGTCAGCAAACAACATCGTGACGGGCTTACGTTCGCCGGGATGTCGTTCCCACGCAGCAAGGCTCGCGTCAGAGTCAGGTGGCGGTGAAGATTTTACTGGGGAGCTCGAGTGGCTGCTGATCGTTCCTCGACAAGCTTTTGACGGCCTTCTGCAAAGTACGCCGGTGACCCAGGGAAAGTCCTAACTCTTTCAGATCATCCTCGGTCAGCTCGGGGATAGTGCGTAAGTCGACATCATTTTCGACAAACACTTCGACGTATCGACCGAGTCCAAGCTCTTTCAACCAGTTCGCAAATTCGGCGGACATCGGTACTCCCGGGTCTCCTTGTCAGCAGTTTACCTGGAAGCGCTCGGACTGACTGCAAAGAGATAAATAAATCTGTCCCCAATTAAATTTGCTAGGTCACCAGGGGCGGTGGCTTCGATCGCCGGGCGCCGTGGATGGTAAGCGCCGCGATGGAGGCGAACAGGATCGCCCCACCCAGCAACGTGGGTCGGCTGGGTTCCTCGGCGAAAGCGAACCAGACCCAGAGTGGGCCGAGGACCACTTCGGTGAGCGAGAGTAAGGTCAGCTCCGCGGCGGGCACGTAGCGGGAGCCAAGGGTGAACAGCAAGAGCCCTCCGGCGATGCCCACGCCGCCATAGGTGAAGGACAGAGCAACGTCCCACAGAGGAATTGCGAGCCCGACTCCCAATGCCAAGGCCAGCGACGCCGACAAGACTCCGCTGATAACGCCCGCGAACAACACAGCGGGCACCATGTCGACCTCGCGGCCACGCCGCAACGCGACACTGAAGGCCGCGAAGCCCAGTGCCGCGCCCAGGGCGGCCAGATCGCCGAACATGTCACCCCCGGCCAAGCCCTCGCCGATCATCACCGCGACCCCGGCGCAGGCGCCCAGCATCGCCAACCAGGTGGCGCGGCCCACCTTCTCCCCCAGCACCAGCCACCCCAGCAAGGCCGCCGCGAAAGGCGCCGCACTCAAGAGGAACAGTGTCTTGGCCACCGTCGTGTGGGTAATGGAAAAGACGAAGCCGACAAAGGCGCAACTGAGAAAACATCCGGCCAGCACACCGGTCCAGCCCGCCGCCTGCAGCGTTGCCAAAAACCGACCCGGATAGCGCACCGCCAGCACCAGGGACAAAACGGCCACCAATGCAGCAGCCCGATAGGTCAGAAACTGCCACTCGCTGGCGGAGTCCAGAAGCCGGATCAACGGACCACCCATGCTCATCAACACGCCGGAAAGCAGCACCAGGCCACGACCGCGGATGAAGCTCACCTCTTGGACGGTACTTGCCAGACTAGTCATTGACCGTGGCGGAGCGTGGGCCCGGCGCGTTATTGTTTCTTACAGGGCCAGGTTTCGGCGAAGGCGGTAAGCGCCAGGCTTGCGGCGCTGAAACGCAGGTAATCCGGACGCTCGTTCAGCCATTCGAGAAAAACCAGGCGCAATTGGCTGCTTGTCACTCCCTGCGGAATACAGGCCTGCCTGGGGAGCTCACCCCACTCGGCGATGGTGGCATCCGTATCCACCACGGCCTGCAGGTAACCCAGGCAGAGCAGATACTCTGCGGTGCTGGCGTTCTCCTCCCCCGCGGCAGTGCCTTCACAGGAGATCTTCAGATCCTCACCGATCTTGAAGTAGAAGGGTGAAGCCGCCGAGCTCATGCCAGGCATCAACATCAAAACCAGAATCACCAACCAACCGCCCCAATTCAACATCCGACTCACGTCGACTCCCTCCCCTTTGACGCACCCGGCTCGCAGCGCGAATGCATAGTACTCTTTAGCTTCCTGCCCCTGCAGCAGGCTGCCGGTGCGCCCTATACGCCTTTCACCGCCCACCACGTGTGATTGCTATCACAAGAATCGCTGTCGGTAAATTTTACAGCCGCCCGATTCAGTTAACGCTTTGATTTACAGGCGATTCGAGGAAATCGGCGCGGTCCTTAGTAACCTGCGTCCTTTCCGGCGGGGGTTTCTGTCGAAAAACTTTACAGTCGCGAGTGCGGAAAGGCACTGACGCCCTGCCTGGAACGCGTTCACCATGGCATCTCAACCGACGGCACGAAGATTGCTTAGACCAGCCCAAGAAAAACTTTCTGGATCGAGGAGCTGCCATGTACGCGTTAATCGTTTTCACTCTGGGTTGGCCCGCACCTGAGCCGGTGGGCACGTTTTCCCGTATCGAGACATGCCTGGTGACGAAAGTCGGCATGATGCACGAACTCGAGGACATCAGCATGAAGTGCGAGAAAGTGTCACCGCTGATTCTTACCGAGTCGGACGCCAGCGCCAAATAGGACGCACTCCCTCGACTTGTCGGGATGATTCATGGGCCCGCGGTTGCGGCCGTCAGTGCATCCATGAGCGCTTCCATGTCCTCCGGCGTGTTGTATACGTGGGGAGATATCCGTATGCACTGTCCGCGTTGGGATACACGGACCCGGCGCTCCACAAGCGCGTCCATGACCGCGGGAATGCGATTCACATGGGCAAGCCGAATCCCGATGATGTGCGCGATTCTCTGTGAGGCCGGAGCAACCGAAAAGCGCTCGTCTTCGAGAAGTTGCACCAGAGGCCCGGTAAGGGCGGTGCAATAATCTTGGATCGCCTCGCTGCCCCAGGCCATCGCCTGGCGCACGCCTTCGGTGAGCATGGGAACGGTAATGTGGTTGGCGTGCTCGCCCACGTCGAAGCGCCGGGCGCCGGTCTCATACTCCTGCCGATAGGCGGTGGCCCTCGTATCGTGGCTGCCCGCACGATTGCTCCAATGATGTTCGAAAGGTTCCACGTCCATCAAGCGCTCACCAATGGCCGCAAACCCGATCTGATAGGGTCCCAGAAGCCACTTGTAGCCGGCGCACACGAGCAAGTCCGGCTGGATGCGGGCCAAATCGAAATCCGCCGCGCCAATGGATTGGGTGCCGTCGACGACGAACAGCGCCCCCACCTCCCGGGCACGGCCACCGATGGCTTCCAGATCGAAGCGCACCCCGTCGGTCCAGTGCACCGAGGAGACGTTTACAACCGCGGTTTGTGCGTCGATGGCATCCAGCAGACGCTCGTTCCACAACGACGACACCCTCGCCGTATCCTCCGGTCTGGCGACACTGCGAAGCTCGGCGCCGTCCTTTCGGCAGCGTTCCATCCACGCGTAGACATCGCTGGGAAACTCCTCCTCCATGGACACCACGTTCTGCCCGCTTCGAAGCCGCATGCCGTGGGCGGCGATGGCGACGCCGTAACTCACCGACGGCGTGATGGCGATCTGATCGGGGCTCCCGTTGATGAGCTCGGCCACGACGCGTCGCAGCTCTTCCGACTCTCGGGCATAGTCGTCGGGGCCAGTGTTCGGAGGCGCAATCTGCCGGCGCAGACCGGCAACGCCCAGCGCCTGCGCTTCGTTGAGCAGTGGCGCCCGGGACGCACAGTTCAGAAAATGCAGATCTTCCGGCAAGGAGAACAGGAACTTTTGATTGTCGAGCATGAAGACGCCGTCCGTCGCCTGTGAGTGGTTGGCCGAGCCGACGGCGATAGTAACAGAAGGCCTCAGCGCGTAAGCTATGCGGCAGTTTCTGCGTGCCCCCGCCGCCCGGGCGGCGGTGAGAACATCCTTCACACTGGAGATCGGTCATGAGCCTGTTACTGCGTTGCCCGCGAATCGTCGATGGGATCGGCGGCACGCTCACTCAGCACGGGGTTCTGCTCGAGGGCCAACGCATCGCCCGGATCGCGCCGGTCTCCGAGTTCGAAGGCTATCAAGGCGAAGAAATCGCCCTCGACGACGCTACCACCCTGCTCCCGGGTCTCATCGACTGCCACGTGCACCTGTGCTTCGACGCCGAGCCGAACCCCGGCGAGGTCGCGGAGAAGATGCGCCCCGGTGCCGTCGCCGTTCGCGCGCTGGCCAACGCCCAGCGCAGCCTCTCGGGCGGCATCACGGCAATTCGCGACTGCGGCGGCAAGGACTATCTCGAATTTGCCGCCAGGGACGCCTGCAATCGCGGCCAGTTCCAAGGACCGACAATCCGCGCCTCCGGGCGCATGATTTGTATGACCGGCGGGCATGGCAACCGCTTCGGGCGGGTCGCCGACGGCATCGAGGACGTGGTCAAGGCGGTCCGCGAGCAAGTGCACGCGGGCTCGGACCTGGTGAAAATCATGGCCACCGGGGGTGTCATGACCCCCGGCGTGGACCCGGAAGATGCTCACTACTCGGCGGAAGAAATGGCTGCCGGCATCGCCGAGGGGCACCGTTTCCACAAGCCCTGCGCGAGCCATGCCCAGGGGACCGAGGGCATACTGAACGCGGTGCGCGGCGGCATCGATTCCATCGAGCACGGGATCTTCCTGTCGGACAAATGCATCGAGGAGATGCTGGAACGACGCACCTACCTGGTGCCCACCCTGGCGGCGTTGAAGAATATCCTCGCAGCCGGCGATCAGAGGATCCCGGAGTACGTGATCGAGAAAGCGATACGGGTATCCGAAACCCATCAACGCTCCATCAAGTTGTTCTACCAGGCGGGCGGGCGCATCGCCATGGGCACCGACGCGGGCACGCCGTTCAATCACCACGGCGAGAACGCCCAGGAATTGCGTTACATGGTCGACGTGGGTATCAGCCCTATGGATGCCATCATCTTCTCCACCGCCAACGCAGCGGATCTGATGCGCCTGGAGAAAACCGGACGTATTCAGGAAGGCGCGATGGCGGATCTGCTGGTGGTCGAGGGCAATCCACTGGAAGACATCGACGCGGTGGCGGACAGTACGCGCCATCGTTTGGTGATCAAGCTGGGCGCGGTAGCCCACGTGAAGCCCGGCAAGCCTGACACGGCGTTATCCGCCCTGGCCGCCGCCCAGTAATCGCCCGTGCCGCACACGGTTTCCGTCATCGGCCTCGGCGTCATGGGCCAACGCATGTTGGCCAGCATGGCCGTCAATCGTCAGTTCAATGTGTTGTCGGCCTGGGATCCGGACCCTGGTGCCTGCCACCGCACCCGCGAGCTGTACCCGCAGATCCGTATCGCCGACTCCCCCGGGGACACCATCGACGACGGCGGCACCGGCGTCGTCTACATCGCGTGCCCGCCCGTGTGGCACAAGGAGCATGCCATCGCGACCATGCAGGCGGGCAAAGCGGTTTACTGCGAGAAACCCCTGGGCGTCGACGTGGCGCAAAGCCGTGAGCTGGTGGAGCAGGCCCGGGTGGCCGGAGTCGTCAACATCGTCAACTTCTCACTGGCGTCTGCCGCCGCCGTTCGCGAAGTGGAGAAGCGCCTGGCGGCGGGGATGCTGGGCGATCTCGTCGGCGTCGACGTGCGCGTGCACTTTTCTCAATGGCCTCGGGAATGGCAGATAGACGCCGCTGCCTGGCTCGGCTACCGCCAGCAGGGGGGATTCACGAGAGAAGTGCTGTCCCACTGGGTGTACCTCACCCAGCGATTGTTCGGCCCCGCGGAGCTGCGCCACGCCGCCGCGCGATTTCCCGACGCCGAGCGCGCTGAAACCCATGTCCTCGCCGAGCTCCAGGCCGGCGGGTTGCCGGTATCCGTCGCCGGCAGCGTCGGTGGTGCGGGCCCGGATCGGGTGGAGTACACCGTCTGGGGCTCGCGACAGTCGTGTCGCATCGTCGATTGGAATCGCCTGGTGACCAGTGACGGCGGCGAGTGGCAACCGCAACTGACCCACATCGACGACCCGCGCCAGCTCGGCTACCAGTTGCAGCTCGACAACGCCGCAGCAGCCATTGCCGGCGCCAGCCATTCCATGCCGGACTTCGCCGACGCCCTGTCGGTGCAGATACTGATCGAAGGCATGCTCGCCGCGTAGAGTCGCCTGAATGAGTAACGCTGGAAAAGAGCAGCAGT